>ENA-UOJB01001132-UOJB01001132.1-human-gut-metagenome-genome-assembly--contig:-C48-NODE-1132-length-23797-cov-8.309536_pt1 | contig 23797 bp, 19 predicted proteins | sample MGYA00242338_ERZ723885 | MGnify/ENA metagenome assembly ERZ723885
CATCATATTTATCTGCCAGAAATCCGGGCAGATACGCCGTGGAAAACGGCTTGAGATCTGCATAGTCAAACGGTTCGATGGAGTCCATATAATCGTCCGGCATTTTGCTCGATGCGTCCACCGGGATCTTTTCAAAGGCAATGGAACCTGCGCGTTGCACATCATAGTGCCTTGTCTCCGTGATCTCATAATCTCCTGAGGTGTAGGTATGTACCTGCGTATGTATCTTCCTCCATGTCATCCCAGTAGAGTCCCCACGGGCGCAGATAGATATCGTAGTGGAACTCGTCATCGCCATCTTCATAGTCGCCGCTGATCCAGATCATGTCGTCATAGTCCAAAAGGCCGGGGTCAACGATCCAGTCGGCATGCTCCAGCGCCGCGTTTGTGAACCAGCCGCCCTCGGACATCACTGTGCCGTGCTCGCCGGTTCCGGCTTCGCTCAGACTGACCTGCGCGGAAGCCATGGGTTCGGAGCTCGTGTAGTCCTCGTCCCAAAGCGTGACCGTGCCAGTGTAGTCCGTGCCGATGTCAATGACGCCGCAGACATCCCACCATTTTCCCTCCATGCTCTCGTAGTAGCCATAACAGCCGCTCATCTTCCACCAGCCGTACCATTCGCCGTTCCACCAGTCGAGCAGTGCGTCGCCGGTCTCGGCTGGATCGGAGGTCAGCGTGCTGTCAACGGGCGGTTCACCGCCGGTCGTATCAGCTGCAGAAGTCTCACGATTCAGTGAGGATGGGTCGATGGTGATCTTGCCGTTTTTCTTGCCGAAGAACTGCTCGAAGGTATCCGCAGATACAACGTCCCTGCTTTCTCGGAAGCAGGGATAGAATCGAATCGATTCAGAATCGGCAGCAGCAAGAAAAAATTCTGCAAAAGAGCGCTGACAAACATTTATTCCAATGTTATCGTGTGAAACATGGCAGGAAATCCTGCCGACAACAGAATATTCCGAAGTGCACCATAAAACGTAATGAAGGAGCGCTGCGACCGAAAATGGCCGCAGCGCTCCTTTTGGTGCTCTTTAGGGGAAATAAGGGGGGGTGGGAAACTCAAATCCCAAACAACTGAATACGATGCAAACGGGAAGGTGATCACGAAAAATGTGCTTGGCAGAACGCAGGCAGAGGCCAAAGATAAACTGCGGACTGCGATTGAGGACAGTAAAAAGCTCGATCCTGTGAAGGCTGGCAGCTATACGCTAGAACAATGGTTAAAGCTCTGGTATTCCATTTATGTCGAGCCGCAGGTGCGATACTCGACCAGAGAGTTTTACCACAACGCCATCGATCATCACATCATTCCGAAGCTTGGCAGTGTGAAGCTGGAAAAGTTGACGATGCTGCAAATCCAACAGTTTTACAACGAGCTGCTCAAGAGCGGTCGCGTGCAGAAGAAAAACCAGCCGGAGCTGAAAGAACACGGTCTGAGTCCCCGCATGGTGCAATGCGTACACGTGGTGTTGAATAAGGCATTAGAATATGCGGTGGAGGAGAAGCTGATTCTTGTGAATCCGGCAAAGAAATGCAAAATCCCGAAAAACACTCGCAAGGAAATGAAAATTCTGCCAGAAGCATTGATCGGGCCATACCTGAGCGCGGCGAAAGAGCATGGCATTCTCGCGCCGATGTATCTGGAGCTGACAACGGGCCTGCGCCGTGGAGAACTGCTGGCTTTACGGTGGGAGGACTTGGACGTTCAGAACCGCACGTTGTCCATCAATAAAAGCGTCGCGCGGCAGAATGGGAAACTGGTCATCAGCACGCCGAAAACGCCAAATTCCATCCGGACAGTGTTGCTCCCGGAAGATACGGTAAAACTTCTCATAGAGGAGCACGAAAGACATCCTGCAAATCCGTATTTGTTCCCATCTCCGCGTACTGGGGAAACGTGGGACCCGGACGGATTTCGAAGGCTGCACGATCGAATTATCAAAGAAATCGGCGCGGAGCATGTGAGATTTCATGATATGAGACACACATTCGCGACGTTATCCCTGAAAAGCGGTGTGGATGTACGAACTTTGTCTGAAACGCTGGGACATTTCAGCGCGGGATTCACCCTCAGCACCTACGTTCACTCGACACCCGGTATGAAACAGAGCGCGGCAGACGCGATCGGAAACACCATCCGAAACGCGATCTGACCCCAAAACCAAAGCGGCGGCTGCAAGTTGCAGCCGCCGTTAAAATATTCGGAAAACGATTGAAAAATAGTATATTCGTGCTATTTTGTCAAATAAATCTCAATAAATCCACCGCGTTTTCGCGCCCGTTTGGGTCAAATCTGGGTCAGGTCGCATGACTGCAAAAATGCATTCGTTTTTCGAGAAAAGAAAGTGGAACGATAAGCGGGATACTCCGCAAGCTTCGCTTGCTCCGTGCCGATTGCATTTTCTTATGTTTTCTGCATTGCATGCAGAAAAAGCGGCGCTTTTGCGCCGCAAAAATGCATTCGGTCGAACCACAGCGTTTCTCGCGCCACGTATGCCCAGCCAAAACAAAAAAGCCATTCCTTACGGAATGACTTTTTGTTTTGGTGGAGATAAGCGGGATCGAACCGCTGACCTCATGACTGCCAGCTGCTATCGGTTCGTGATGTTGAGTGTTTTGCCGTCTAATCCGTCCGTTCCGTCAGTGAAAAGTGCGGGATTTTGCAAGGTTTTATCCATTGCGTCCACACGCTTTCGCGCACACTTGGGTCACAATTTGGGTCAGGGCAGTCAGGCGAATTTGGAGAGGTTCTGTCGGAGTGGATGTGGATTGTAACTTGAAAGTTGAGCCGATCTCTATCTTCTGCCGCTTTATTTATGATATATGATATACAATCAAATCTCTATCGGATTAGCATATCAAAGTTACTACAAAGCTCATAGACACAGCCGTCTCTTGTGTTGCAAACCAGAGCGTTCCGCCAGATCGCACAATCTTCCAATTCTTTTGTCGCAAAAACAGAATGTGAAAGGTCAATCCGGCAAACTGTTTTTCGCGCATCAAGATCAAAAATTAAGATTCCATTCGGATTCTCGGCAGTTCCAAAGCCAAACGCCTGAATCAGATATTTACCATACAGCGTACCGCCTTGAGTTACGCTAAAATCATATGGAAAAGCCATTTGATCCAGAATGTTACTCGGTCCATAAATCACTGCATTTGCGGAATATACGTCGGGCAATGAAAAAACTGTAACTAGATATGCATTTTTACAGTCATATTCCTGCAAAGTTGTCCGGTATCGTGCTGAAAATAAGTACAACAACCGTTTGCTGGTGTTCGGAAAGAAAGCTGGAAGTCCCCAGCACGGTGGTTCATATGAAGGATAATACAGATACCGTCCATCCTCTGCTTTAGGCTCATTATTATCACAGTAGGATATAGTCTGCAAAAGTTCTGATGATAAGGCCTTATTTTTGATGCAGATTTGTTCAACTGCACATCTTCCATAATAGCCATCTTCATCAGCACCGGGGCCATTCCCAATTGAAACATACATAAGTGGAAGTGCTCCAGAAGGTTGATATGGTGTGAGTCGGGAGCAAAAAACAGCTTGGTTTGCATGGTTTGTGTACGGCCCGGCTCCATCTCCAGTATAAGATGCAAGATGGAAGCTTGAAACTTTCTGCTTTGTGTTCAAGTGCAGCACATCACAACTTCCGCCATGGTGCAGCAAGAAAGCAAGGCTTCCGTACACATCCATCCCCTGCTGGGATATAGCTGCCTCAGGGAGTGCGGCAATACGTTTTCCTGCAAAGGCGAAGCGCTTTTCGGTTTGTTTCATATGATTCCTCCTGCTGTGCCGTTTTACACACTCGGGTGTAAATAATGCAGTAAATTTACTATCCAACTGGGGCCGCCAACTGATAGATATAACCACCCTGTGTATTGACAAGCAATGAATTTCCGTAGACAACACAGCTTTCAATCTCATCAAAGGCAAACATACTATCACAGAGGATTAATTCATGACAAATACGCTTCTCTTGCAGATCGAATATCAGAATTTTATTGGGGTTTAATTCCCTGATTTGCCCAAATCCAAACGTATAGATTATTTTATCGTCAAAAACCGTCCCACCCTGTGTTGCAAATGCTGCAAAATCAGTTGTGAACTGATCAATAATATCCGTCGGGGTTAATACGACTTGCTCTCCTGCAGATAATGATGGAAGATTGAATTTAGTAATTATATAATAATTGTCATTAACCGATTCATAGCCAGGATAATTTACTGTATCGCCAACTGAACCGTACGTTGTTCTGTACTTTGCGGAGAGCATATACACGGCATTTTCCTTGGTGTTAACTAGCCACATTGGGGCGCCAAATCCAGCAGCAGGCAGATAGGCTGTTCCATGCTCGTCGTTATAGTTTGCAATATTCTTTCCGCCATCGTATGTATCGGAATAGATAATAGTCTGCAAAAGCCTGGACGAAAAACTCACAACGCCGTTCGATTCTGTTTTGGTTATAGATTCAACAGCTAAGCGATTATAATACCCAATATTATCTGCACCAGAACTATTTCCTGTTCTGACATACAGTAGCGGGAGTTCATTTATGGCCCCTGTTTGTGGATCGGTATAATGGTTCTCACCAAACATAACCGTATTACAATGATTCTGATATGCACTTGATGGTGTCCCCTCATTATAGGAGCCGAGTTTGAATGATGCAATCGGTTTTGAGCATTTTGACGTCAGATCATAAACTTTACAAAACCCTCCATCATGGAACACGTAAAGCTGATTATCCCATAGCGCCATGCCCTGTTCCTTGTCCACATCCGTGCCGTCATCCATTTTTGGATTTTCTAACGCCATAAATAGTGTTTCATCATAGTCTACATGAGATTTAGAAATGTTTGTAACAATTTCTGCATTTCCGGTTCCCTGATGGCGTGGAGGTTCAGAATTGAAAAAATTACTAAAATAGGCTGTACTTCCTGCTTCAATACTAAATGCACTTTTGGGCGCGCAATATGCAGTAAAGAACGTTACACTACTGCTATCAACAAGGGAAACATCGTCCCATGCGGACAAGTCCGAGCGAAGCACTGGGTTCTGTACATTACTAAAAACCAGTTGCTTTTTTCCGGAAATCATTTTCTTAGATTGTAGATTAATTTCACCAATGTGCGCAGCACCATTTCCACTAAACACAACTGCAACTGCTCCGCTTACAGGACTATACATATTTCGGGCATCATACAGTGCGGTGATTTCACCACCACTGATTACAATTTGTGAAGTACTCATTGGAGCAGGTTTGCTTGCAGTGCCATATCCGTTCACATATGCTGCTTTTGCCACCGCACCGCCTGTAATATTGACGATACTGGAGGTTACCGTTGTATTAGTACCACCGCACTGGATGTATTGCGCCACTGCACTTCCGCCAAAATTTAAAAAGCTCTTTTTAACATTTTTACGGCTATTCCCACCCTGCACATAATTCCAGTCGCCGCTTAATACAGAGAGATGCGCTTCAGTAGTAGCAGAGTTGTACAATCCTGTCCGAATTGTAATTTGATTTTTGCTTCCAGTAGCTGAGGTCTCCACACCAGTGGCAATTGAAAGGGAGAGCCCCGACCATATCTCGGCAGATGTACCGGAGCCAGATGCGCGATTAAAGCAAATTCCAATATCTTCAATAGTTGCTTCTGATAGGAAACTTAGAATAATTTTCGCCGAATTGTCTTCTTTGCCAAGCAGAAGCTTCGAATTGTAACACCTTCCGTTATATTTTCCCGTAATCGTAAGCGGGCGAAGTTGCTCCGGAACAGCGTAATGAATCGTCGATGTCGTAGTAGCACCATCAATAATCGGCGTATCGCTACACACAACAACTGTGCCACCCTTTCCATTTAGCGACGCCAAGGCACGTGCCCATGTCGCAGCTGGGTAACTTGGTGTTCTTGCAGATGAAACATCAGAGCCGTTAACTGGGTCAACAAATGCTATGCCGCTTTGTAAGTTTACATTTGAAACGCTGGAAAGACTCTCGGGCATTGTGATATCCTCGGTAAGAATCAATTCGCTATTTGCATCAATGTAGAGCTCTGCAGACGGCATAGAAAATTCTTGGTTCAGGTAGATATTGCCCGAGTTATTCGCTTTAAAGTAATCCCACTGTGAAAGTGTTGCATCAATGTAAGCTGGGGCAGAACTTTCCGATATACCATCAATAATCAACGTTCTCGTACCCCTATGTGCTGAATTTAATCGAATGCACTCAATGTTCTTTGCCGCTGAATTTCTAAGGCACAGGGTCAATGCACCAGTTATATTGCCAGTGCTGTTTGCGCGGCAATCTAAAATGTTGCGTATAACACCATCGGTCACTGCAATATTGACATTTGACACATCTGCACTATACCCATCCACGTAGAGGTTTTCGATTTCTCCACCATTTATCTGCAAAGAAACTGTTGATACATCTTTCGCAATTCCTCCGCACTGTAGGAAGCTATAAATCCTAGTTGATCCGAAAATTTCAACTTCCGCAGTGGTCATCGTGTTAATGCCGTTTCCAGCGATAAGATACTGATATGTACCGGAATGTACCACAAGCGTAGAATTCTGTACCATCTGTTCCGTATTTCCTCCACGAATCGCAATAGATGGATATAAAAGATCAATGTCTCCATTCTCATCTGTCTGCGAAGTTACGACATCTGCACCTATCGTTAACGACGGTCCTGAATAAATAGTGAGCAGTTTTTTCCCAGCGCTAGATTTTAAATTATAATTGATATGCAAGCCATTGATTTCTGCTTCACTTGAAAAAACCAGATTTTTATTCGCCTGATTTTGAGCAGAACCAAAACTCAGTGTGCTGCTATAGTTTTTTCCATTATAGATGCTTGTAAAAATCACCTTGCTTTTTTGGGCGGGAATCGTGATTCCTGTATTTTCTAGCACATCGCCTGAAAATACAATTGTACCACCTGCACCGTTCAGAAGCTCGGTGGCCTTTTGCAGGTGTCGTACAGCCTGCTTAGGGGATAAGCCGCTGTTTGCGTCATCACCGGTACCGGAGATAAAAATCACTTTTGCATTATTTTCTACTATGTTATTTGCAGCAGTAATCACGCAAGCAAAGGAAACCATAATTGCTAACAAGCAAACGATCCATGTGGCAAGTCTGAGCTTATTTCTCATTTTATTATCCTTTCATTCCAGACGTTGCAATACCTTCTACGAAATACTTCTGGCAGAATACAAAGAGAATGATTAGAGGCACAATTGCAATGGAAGCTGCAGCCATTGTCAGCTCATATTGTTGTGTATCAGACATCAGATACCAACGAATTGCCTGTGCGATAGTGTAGACCTTTTTGTTGGTCAGGAAAATCAATGGGGAAAGATATTCGTTCCAAAGCGCGATAAACGAGAGGACAATACAGGAAACCATAACAGGCTTTGTAAGCGGGAGCATAATCTGTGCAAAGATGCGCAAATGCCCGGCACCATCAATCTTGGCAGCCTCGATCAGATCATTAGGCAGCCCCATGTAGAATTGCCGTAGCAGGAAAATGGAAGTTGCACCAAACCATGACGGCAAAATTATTGACCAGAGTGTATTGTAAATCCCCATTTTATAAAACAGCATAAAGCGGGGAATGATGGTGACCTGCGATGGGATCATGATCGACGCAAGAAACAGAGTAAAGACAAACTTTTTGCCTTTGAAATCAATCTTTGCGAATGCATATGCGGCCATAGATGACACAATTAATTGGCCAGCCGTTCCAATGACGACGATCAGGATAGAGTTCCAATAACACTTTGCCATGGAAAGCTGAGGGTTCGTCCAAACCTCAGCATAGTTTGACCAGTGCCACTTACTAGGCAGCCAGTTCGTTGTGCCGAAAACTTCATTTGTTGATTTAAAGGATGTAAGGATCATCCAGACCAATGGCAAGACAAACAGGCAGGCAAATAGACCCACAATTAGCGTTGTAATCAGTCTGGAACGAACCTTTTTTGCGCGTGTTTCAGCCATAATTGTGTTCTCCTCTTTTAATAATGAACCCACTTCTTCTGCCCCCAGAAATTGATTGCAGTTACAAGAATGATAATGGCAAAGAGTACCAGCGCCTCCGCACTGGCATAGCCAAATTTATAATTTGTGAATGCATTTTCATATACTTCCACAACAATGGAGGTATTGGAATACGCAGTGTCGCCGTAATTCATGACGTTTATTGCTGTGAAAATCTTGAAACATGTTATAAACTGAACAATTACGAGATAGAAGGTTGTCGGCGAAATCATTGGAAAGGTAATATTCCAGAATTTTTTAAAGCTACTGGCACCATCCAGGTCTGCTGCTTCATACAGAGACTTTGGCACATTCTGCAGTGCAGCCATATACACGATTAACTCAAAGCCTATATGCGACCAGATGACAAATATAATGATAGGAATTTTATTCAAAGAGAAATCAGAGAACCACGACAAACCATGACTCATACTAAAAATCTCTGTCAGGATCATATTGATAGCGCCGTTTTCTCGGAACATTGCTTTAAACACGGCCGCCAACGCAACGGCACTGGAAATATAAGGGATAAAAAAGCACAGACGCAGAATTTTCTTGCCGTAAACACGGTCGCTGTTTAGGACATACGCCAGCACCAGTGCAATAGCAATTGAAATTGGCACAGTTGTGATCGCGTAAATAAACGTGTTTTTTACACCCCAAACAAATCGCTTGTCTTGAAGCAGATTTGCAAAGGTGCTGAGTACAACCCACTTAAAATTTTTGATGCCGGACAGAAAATTCCACTCTCTAAATGACAACAATATAGAGGCAATCAGCGGGAATGCAATGAGGACCGTGAACACAATCAAGGCCGGCGCAACAAACGCATATCCTGTCAAGGTTTCCTTCATTTCTTTCGTTCTTTTCATCATCCAACCCTCTTACAGTTTTATTTTGGATATTTTGATATAGGAGGAACCGCCTGGCGGTTCCTCCTTGCGTCGGCTGCGGAAACAGTGCTTATTTTGCTGCTTTAATGGCTGCGTTTGCCTGTGTAGCAGCCTCATCCAGCGCTTCGTCAATTGTCATCTGACCATTATACGCATACATAACATACTCATCCCAGATTGCGCTTACTTCCGTATAGGCTGTGGTATCGGTGTCAATCGCGGACGGATTTTCTGTAGCACCGACAACGCGCTTATACGCTTCCACATCGATGATCTTAGCTGCATTTTCCTCAGAGCCAAATGTCAGTGCAACCAGATCATCGGCCTGCGTACCGCGCCATGTGGACTGATGACCAGCCAGTGCTAGATACTTGGAACCATAGGTTGAATACCATTTCAAGAATGCCCATGCCGCGGCTTCGTCCTGGCAACCATTCGTAATACCAGCAAACGAGAAATAGTTAACACCAGACATATAATTTGTCTGACCGGCTTCAACCGTCGGATAGGGGGCAAAGGTGGTAATAAAGTCAAGCGGATATTTTTCTGTATCGCGGATGAAGCGGGGGATGTTGTTGATGACAGTTGAAGCAACGGTGCCATCCATATATGTAAACCACGTCTTATTATTATCTGCTCGATAGGTGACCAGCGGGAACCAGATGCCGTCCTCGTTTTCTGCCTTGATATTACGTGCAACCGTTTCTTTTACCAGGTTACTATTAAAACTGGACGTTCCATCTTCGTTATAGAAACGATTTTTCCCATTTACCTGATAGACTACGTTTAAAATATCACCGATAACCTGGAAATTGGATCCGCCGTAGCGAGTAGTCTTGCCAGAAGCATCTTTCTGCGTCATGGCTTCACTAGCTGCGAGATATTCGTCCCATGTCCATGCAGTCGGAATTTCGCCAAGTCCGGCTTCGTCCCATGCGGTCTTGTTGATCGCAACATAATAAGAGATGCCACCGCACGGCAGGCTGTAGACCTTATTATCGTATTTATAGTTGTCGGTACCCCAGTTCGCAACAAGGTCAATTCCATCAGCCGACAGTTTGTCTGTCAGATCCATATACATGCCATTCTGCCAACGAGTATATGCTTGCGAAATTTCAAATGAGGCAAGAACATCAACTTCACCAGCCATAATAGAAGTATTGACGGCCATGTTACCCTCGGCATTGTTGTTATAGGTATTCAGTTCAACCGTGATATTTGGATATACTTCGTTGAACGCAGCAATCATTGCATCCATGCCCTGCTCACCCTTGAATGGAATCCAGAAGCGAACTGCACCTGCCATATTTGTATCTGGCTCCAGAATCCACGATGTCAGGTCTGCTTCATCATTTGATACCGGTGCGTCGCCCGCTTCGGCATTGGGTGTCTGGGTATCCTCTGCATTTGGTACAGGTTGATCTGCATCGGTCTGTGCTGTATCCGGCTTTGCGGTCTGGTCACTTTTTGCGGCGCAAGCAGCCATGCTCATCACAATCAGGCACGCCAACAGCGCTGCCAACACTTTTTTCATCATTTTCATAGTAAAACCTCCATTTTTTTGTGTTTTCTAAGGGAATAAGCACTCTACGCTGCACTATCGCCTCCCTCTTTTTAGATAAGAAATTATCAGCACTGCCCGCTTAATCCGGGAGAAATGCCCCCTGTTGACGCAAAGTTTCACGAACTTGTGCGGGCTGAATGTTGCGGGGATTCATGCATTGCTGGGCAGAAAGCGACGCCGCAATTCCGGCAGCCTGTCCCATACACATACATGGCGGCATCACGCGGACGGCACCTGCCGCATCTGACGTTGCAGAGAAGCATCTTCCGGCAAGAAGGAGACCATCAATTCTCTGCGGCACCAGACAGCCGTATGGGATGCCATACCAATCGCCGTTTTGAATGACCACATATTCGTTACTTTTCGGACCGAAACGGCCGTGAATATCCGCAGAATTAGAGCAAACGAGCACACTGTCATGCGGCGTTCGTCCCTCAATGATATCTTCCAGTGTCAACGTTTTCTCTCCATGAATATGTCGAGACTCCCGGATGCCAAGCGTTGAGCCAGAACAGAGCAGGCGTGCATCCTCACAGCCAGGAACATACTTTTTAAGAAAGCGGAAAATTTCATCTACTTGTCGGCGTCCCTCAATCTCACCTTCAGTAAGGCTTCGGCTGTCAGTGGAATCAATGCCCATGATTCGGCTGGTGTTGATATTCCATTCATCCGGCTTGACACCTTGGAAGATGCCGATAGACACACGATCCAGTGTCCAGTCCCCCTTGGCTCTCGCCTCTGCCACGCGCCAATGCAGCGAACGATAGTTGACGCCATCTTTGCGATAGAAGTCATTTTTATGCGCTTCGATCTCATGATAGAGTTTCTCGGCATTTACGTTGCCAATTCGGAAAAACATTGTCGCTGGCTGTGTAATGTGGAGTCCTTCGTTTCCGTTTTCAAAGGGCACGCCAGCGCGTGCAGCAACGTCACCATCCCCAGTACAGTCAATGGTAACGGCAGCATTGATTTTCTCCACACCGGATTTAGAGGAGAAGATGCCTCCACAGAGACGGGAACCATCCATAATGGGCTCCAGAAACGTTGTGTGGTACAGCATGCTAACGCCAGCCTCCGTCAGCATTTCATCATAGACTCGCTTCAGAGCCTCTGGCTCAAATGGTGTTACGTGGTCATGCCCAACTACAATCCATGAGGTATAGCCGGTTCCAGCTCTGATTTCAGATGGGTGCAGTGCACCTCCGCAGGCGACAAGTCGGTCAACAACTTCTGAAAATATCCCTTTTAGAATCATCTGCATACCGGACTTATCATAACACGTCATAAAAGGACCAACGAGCGCCTGCGTCGCCATGCCACCGCAGGTGCCTGCCTGCTCCACAAGTGTGACTTGACTGCCTTGGCGTGCTGCAGCGACCGCCGCGCATACACCACTCGGCCCACCGCCAACGACCAGAACCTGTGTCGCCGAACTGTGTGTAATCCATGGTATGGATTCTACTTGCTTGATATCCATAGAGGCCTCCCACTGCTTCATTCTTTTTTTACTCTTTTTTTGCAATATTTAAAATTTGGAGCGATCTAAAATTCGGGATGAATAAAAACGCACTCGGCGTGAGGCGTCTTATTCGTTGTATATTAATAATTTCTTCTGAGCGCAACGCTTTCACGAAGAACCATATTGGAGGGTATGACGATTTTTTCAATTTCCTTTTTCGGGTTCCGAATCCGCTCCAGCAGACACGTCGCCGCGCGGCGTCCGATTTCTTCCTTGTGAATGTCAACGGTCGTCAACGGTGGAATTGCGTAACCAGACAGAGAAGAATCCTCGTACGCAACAATAGACATTGCATCCGGCAAACGTATATGTTGTTCGTACAAATACCGCATTGCACCCAATGCAAGGTTTGCGTTTGCCGCAATCATTGCATCCGGTCGATTTCCGGCTTCCCAGAATGCCTTGAACGCTTGATATCCGCCTAAACCATTATTTTGTGTGCAGCTCAGCATCCAATCCCAATTGAATTGAAGTAGTCCGTTTTGTTCCAACTGCCTAACAGCTTCGCAACGAACCTCGTAGGAGCGGAACGTCTGTGGGCTGTTCAGCAGGCACAACTTTCTGTGTCCAGTCTGCAGCAAATATTCAACACCCATTTTTACGCCGGCTCCCGGATCCGAAAAAACGGAATCAAATCCATCAACATTGCTGTTGACACCAACCGCAACGATTGGAATTCCACAGGTTTTCAACTGTTCAAATAGCTCCGGGCTGTAGGGCGAGCCCACAATGAATGCACCATCTACGCGGCGGTTTCGAATAGATTTTGGCAGCTCATGTGGATTTGCAATCGAACAAAAATGCTCTGTGATAATTCCATAATCTGTGTCCAGCAGGCCGTCCATAATGCCGAGACTGATGTTGTAGGAACACATACCAGTATGCCGGTCAAAGCCATATCCATCCTGCGGATTTTCCTCCGCCATGATAATGACACCGAGACTGTTTGTCGTTTTACGGCTTAAGCCGCGCGCGTTATTATCCGGGACGTATCCAAGCTCTCGGATAATACGCAATACATGCTCACGTGTTTCTTGCTTTACAAGCGGACTGTTATTCAAAACCAGAGATACAGTGCTTCGGGAGACGCCTGCGGCGCGGGCAACATCGATGATGGTCATGCCGCATACCTCCTTGCACTACTAAGATGAATTTATTCTAATTTGGATCGGTCTAAAAATCAATCCTAATTTTGTGACAGATTTGCGCTGCCTAATTTAGTACTTTTGCACAAGGTCAATACAACTCTATTTGCGTGTCAGCACAGGCTTTGCGAAATTCTTTCGGAACCTGTTCATCTGTGACGACAACATCAATTTGGTCAAGCGCTGCAAAGCTGAATGTGCTGGAAAGACCAATTTTCTGTGAATCCATCAGCATAATTACGCGATCTGTACACTGCAGAACTGCTCGCTTCAGCTCCGCTGCGTCTGCATCGCCACAGGCAAAGCCGGTGTTTTCGTTATAGCTCGTCGTACTGAGAATCGCCAGATCAAAATGCAGCTGCGATAACTCCTTCAGCGTCTGTGGACCGCCAACACACATACTGTTTCTATTCATTTTTCCACCGAACAGATGGACTTCTAGCTTTGACAACTGTGCAAGTTCTGGTAAATAATCCAACCCGGATGCAAAAATCAGCATCTGCATATCTGGCATACAACGGACGAGTTCCGTGACTGTAGAACCAGAGTCTAGGAAAACAGAACGATTTTCCGCCAAAAAAACAACTGCTTTTTTTGCGATGGCTTGTTTTTGTGGTAAATTCCGCATCCGCCGCCGAGAAAGAAGATCATCGCTTCCGATGACTGAATAGACAGACTTTGCACCGCCGTAAACGCGCAAGATTTGGTGCGTCTCGTCCAAATATTTCAGATCTGTCCGCAGCGTCATTTCCGATACATCCGAAAAGCGTTCTTTTAACTGTGCAAAGCTTACGTTGCCCATAGTATTAACCAGTTCAACGATCCGTCTGCGCCGTTCTTCCATTTTATACACCGTCCTTTTAGATTAGTATATATAGCTTTTGTCTCAAAGTCAATTTTTGATTTTAACTGTTGACTTAACAATCTCAGTATGCTATTTTGTTGATACAAAAGTATTAACTTTTGAAATAACAACGCTTGGAGGATTTCTTATGCAACGTGCGATTATGATTGGCGCAGGCAACATTGGTCGCGGATTTATTGGTGCATTGCTTGCAAAAAGCGGATATCAGGTCCTGTTTGCGGATGTGAATCAGCCGATTATTGATGCAATCAATGAAAAAAAGCAATATACTGTACATATCAAGGACACAATCTGCCGCGATTTTTCTATCCAAAATGTCCGAGGAATTAGTTCAGCAGGAGAAGCACTGTCGCAAGCAGTTTGCGATTGCGATTTGATTACGACAGCTGTTGGTGTCAATGTCCTGCCAATTGTTGCAAAACCGCTTGCAGAGGGCTTACGTCGCAGAATGCGGGCTGGAAATAAGCAGCCACTGAACCTGATTGCCTGTGAAAATGCAATCAGAGCAACCTCTCAGCTGAAAAAAGCAATCTTTTCGTTTTTGAATTCAGAAGAACAAGCGTTCGCCACGCGGTTCATTGGATTTGCGGACTGTGCAGTTGACCGGATTGTTCCGCGTGCCCTTTTCAACGATGTACTGGACGTTGCAGCGGAGGAATATTACGAATGGGACATCGAATCAACGAATTGGAAAGGTAAGCGTCCTCAAATTTCTGATGCAAACTTCGTGAAAGATCTTTCACCATATATCGAGCGTAAGCTCTTTACACTGAATAGTGGGCATGCAATTTGTGCCTATCTTGGTTTTTTGCACGGGCATGAAACAGTTTTACAGAGTATTTCTGATAGAGCAATCAGCGATATCGTCTATCAGGCTATGCAGGAAAGCGGAAACGGTCTGATCCAAAAATTTGCATTGGATGAAACAAAGCATCACGCATATATTGACCGCATTGTTGCACGTTTTCAGAACCCCTACTTAGAGGATAGCGTACTGCGAGTCGGTCGTGACCCAATTCGAAAGCTTTCTGCAGATGAGCGGTTGATAAAACCGCTTATGACTGCAGTTTCCTACGGCTGTGGTGTGGATCATCTTTTGTTCGGAGCTGCAGCAGCTTTACATTTTGTGAATTCAGAAGATTTACAGAGTGTAAGACTCCAACAAATGCTGCAGTCGAAAGGAGTAATGCACACACTCTGCGAATACTCTGGATTAACACTAGAGAACCCGCTGACACAGCGAATCACAGATATCTATCGTGCCTTGAATATTTAGATTGTCTGCTACAAGTGCAGTATTTTTTTGCAGCATATTTGGAGCGATCCAATTTTGCTGCAGCGTATTTTAAAGCAAATCTCATCACGAGATGCATTTCAGTCCGTAAAGCAATCTGATCTTGCCGCGGCGGTGAATCCTACCGAGCCGGTAATGACTACGCCATTCGTAGTCGCCGCTGCAATGAACGATCAGAAGGTTTCCGTCTGTATCCTTGCCGCCGACAATGCCGACGTGTACGTCTGCCGAGTAAAATACGAGCTCGTCCGGCTGCACGTCACTCCATGAGATATTCGCGCAGTAGCCGTGCTGTGAGACTGTGCCTCCGCCGCGTCCGGGCAGATATGCACCGCTCGTGATGTTATAAAACGTCCAGTCCACAAAGCCAGAGCAGTCCAATCCGAACGGAAGCGCTTTGTCGGTCGAAGCACTGCCCGGTGCAGTAACCGTCGTCGGGGTTCCCTAGCGGCTGTCCCAGCCGAGTGTTAAACTCTTAATAGCGATAGGTAATCCACCGCTTCACACCGTGCTTGCGACTTTCGCCGCACACGGCGCACCATCAGTGCAAATTATTTGTTGCGTGTATGTGAAGTAACCAGTTTATTCCTAAAACCTTGGATTTTCTTTTGCGCTTCGCTGTCGAACTCACTAATAGCGACTTGATAAACGCCTAAATTGGATTTTCCAACGTTGGTTTATCCTACGTTGGAAAATCCAACGCAATAAAATAAAGATATAATTAAGTAAAGATATATAAATTACTGATAGAATCGGATCGATTCAGAAGCGGTATCAGCAAGTGAAAATTTTCTGCAAAGGGCCATTGACAAACGTTTGTTCAGACGTTATCATGTGAAACGTGGCAGGAAATCCTGCTAACAACAAAATAATCCGAAGCGCACCATGAAAAGTAATGAAGGAGCGCTGCGACCGAGAAATGGCCGCAGCGCTCCTTTTGGTGCTCTTTAGGGAAATATGGGGGTGGGATCACAATCCCAAACAACTGAATAACCAGCAACGCGGACAACACCGCAGGTTGGGAAACGCGCACGGCGCGCGCGACGACCTCGTCGAAGCAAGCTGCGTATCTTTCGCTTCCGTGCAAGCACGAAAGCTCAATCACTACGCTGCTTCTCCTCTCCCCACAAAGCCATCCGGCTTTGCGGGGTCCTCAAGACGGGCGAGCGAGAAACGCGCCGTGGGCAGCCTTGGCAGGCTGCATCATGCCGCCCAACCTGTTTGGACACACAACGTCTAGCCTGCACGTAAGACAGGCTGCCATGCGCTGGGGTTGAAAGCAGTAAAGACCCCAGTTACAGGCTGTGAGAGCTGCCAAGCTCTGTCTGCGCTGTTCCCCATCGCCGGGGCGCGAGCTGCAAATACGGCGAAAAAAAGTCATAGCGACTATAGTAGCGACTACAAAAGTCAAAAAGCCGAGATTCAGTTTTTCATAGCGACTATTGTAGCGACTACGAAATACACGGTTCAAAGGTTTTGGAATTTATGGCTTGTAAAAAATGAAGATCAAAAAATTCCTCTAAACGGAATGAGGATCGGACTACGCTTTTGGCTTTTCTTGCTGCGCAAGAAAAGCGCAAGCATCGCGTTTTGGTACCAAAACGCAGCTTGCAGGGCGAACCCTGACCCCAATGCCGCCTGCGGGCGGAGCGTTGACGGTCAAGCTAAAGCTAAGCTGGAAACCAAACATCGGCGCAGCCGTTTGCTCCGCGGCGTGGGGCGCGTTGTGCCGACGTGTGCGGTTTTGCAGGCTGACCGCGCATCCGCGCAGGTCTGCGCTGCACAAACGCCGCGTCCACCCACCGTGGCGGCGCGAAGAAAATAGAATAATAATTTTTACTTGGGTAATTCTTCTCGGTCATTCAAAAACCAATTTTGATTCCCAGAATGGGAGAAAGGAAGCCAAATGAACCAGAAACAGTATCACTCGCTGGAAGAATTGCCCTTGATGATGAACATGACAGACGTTGCCAGCGTCCTTGGCATTTCCAGAGCCGGAGCCTACAAGCTCGCCCATGACAGCCATTTTCCCGCGTTCCAGATCGGCAAACGGATTGTCGTTTCACGCGAGAAATTTCTCGAATGGCTGGATCGGCAGTGTGAGGAACAAAAATGCGCGTGAAGAAGAATTGGACTTGCTATTCGGCTGTGCTTGTGGTAATCGTGTGTGCTAACCGAAAACGAAGGAGGTAGACGCGATGTCGAAACGACGAGCCAACGGCGAAGGGAATATTCGCAAGCGCAAAGATGGCCGGTGGGAAGGTAGATATACAGCCGGATATGACGCAAATGGAAAGGCAATCACGAAAAACGTGCTTGGAAAGACACAGGCAGAAGTTAAAGATAAACTACGGGTCGCGATTGAGGACAGCAAAAAACTCGATCCTGTGAAAGCTGGCAGTTATACACTCGAACAGTGGCTGAAGCTGTGGTATTCCGTTTACGTCGAGCCGCAGGTGCGATATTCGACCAAAGAATTTTATCACAACGCGATAGATCATCACATCATTCCGAAACTCGGCAGTGTAAAATTGGAAAAGCTGACAATGCTGCAAATCCAACAGTTTTACAACGAGCTACTCAAGAGCGGTCGCGTGCAGAAGAAAAACCAGCCGGAGCTGAAAGAACACGGGCTGAGTCCTCGCATGGTGCAATGCGTTCATGTGGTGCTGAATAAGGCATTAGAATATGCGGTGGAGGAGAAGCTGATTCTTGCAAATCCGGCGAAGAAATGCAAAATTCCGAAAAATACACGCAAGGAAATGAATATCCTGCCTGAAGTGTTGATCGGACCATATTTGAGTGCAGCGAAAGAGCATGGCATTCTCGCGCCGATGTATCTGGAGCTGACAACGGGCCTGCGGCGCGGAGAACTGCTGGCCCTGCGGTGGGAGGACTTGGATGTTCAAAACCGTACACTCTCGATCAACAAAAGTGTTGCGCGGCAGGACGGAAAGCTGGTCATCAGCACACCGAAAACGCCCAATTCCATCCGAACAGTCCTACTGCCAGAAGAAACGGTAAAGCTTCTCGTAGAGGAGCACGAAAGACATCCGGTAAATCCATATTTGTTCCCGTCTCCGCGCACGGGAGAGACGTGGGACCCGGATGGATTTCGCAGGCTGCACGACAGGATTATCAACGAAATCGGCGCGGAGCATGTGCGTTTTCATGACATGCGACACACATTTGCAACCTTATCGCTGAAAAGCGGCGTGGATGTGCGGACGCTGTCTGAAACACTGGGTCACTTCAGCGCAGGATTCACGCTCAGCACCTATGTCCACTCGACGCCGGGCATGAAACAGAGCGCGGCGGATGCGATCGGAAACACCATCCGCAACGCGATCTGACCCCAAAACCAAAGCGGCGGCTGCAACTTGCAGCCGCCGTTCAAACGTTCAAAATATTCTTGAAAACAGAGAAACTTGTGCTATTTTGTCAAATAAATCTCAATAAATCCACCGCGTTTTCGCGCCCGTTTGGGTCAAATCTGGGTCAGGTCGCATGACTGCAAAAATGCGGCCGATTATTTACAGAAGAAAGTAAAGAAAAAGTCCTGAAATCGTGAGATTTCAGGACTTTTCTGGTGGAGATAAGCGGGATCGAACCGCTGACCTCATGACTGCCAGTCATGCGCTCTCCCAGCTGAGCTATACCCCCATCGGCGGAGTTATTCTATCAGATATTTTCGGAAAATGCAAGTGTTTTTTTAAAATTCTGAAAAAATGATTTCCGTCAGGCGTAATCGCTGGTCTCGAGCAGCTGCAGGGTGCGGGCGTCGGAGGTATAGAGCGTGTAGAGCGCGGCGTCGGCGTCGGCGGAGCAGACGAGCAGGTGGGCGGTCTCGGACGCGGCGGCCTCTGCGGCGGTGACGGGGGCGGCGGGGCGGAAGAAGCAGCAATAGCCCTCCGCGGCTTCCGCGCCGGCCGGGAGCAGGGCAAGGAGCGTCTTCTGACACACGAGCGCGGCCAGCGCGTCGTTTGCGCGGGCGAGCGCGGCGGCGGGGGCGGCTTCGCCGTCCGGGACGGTCAGGCCGATGGTATGTCCGGCGGCGAGCAGCTCGAATACCAGCGCGGGGTCGGTCAGGATCTCGTCCTCGGTCAGGAAGAACGAGCCCTGCAGGCTGTATTTTTTCAGCGCGGCCATGCTGTCACGCATGGTCTGGCTGTCGGTAAAGGCGAGGAAGACGGTAGCGGGCTTTTTCTCGGCGGCAGGGTCGGTCTGCGTGCCCGGATTGCCGCCGGGACGCTCAGACGGCTTGTCCTGTGTCTGGCCGCCGCCGGCATACTGCTGCACGCGGTAGGCAATCAGATTTTCCGCCTTTTCGATGAACAGCGAATCGTCATAGACCTCGCTGCCGTCGGTGAAGCGCAGGACCTGATAGCCGCCGGCGGATTCGAGCATGGTGGTCTTGAGCCCGAAGTGCGAGGCGCAGAAGGTGAGCGGCAGGTACAAAATGCCGCTGCGGTACAGAACGTTCGCCGTCGAAACGCTGCCGCTCTCGTCGCTGACGGTGCCGGCGGCGAGGTCAAAGAGCATCTGGCGGCTGCGGTTGAAGAGCACGTAGGTCTGCCGGGTCTGGTTATACGACGGCGTGACGCCGCAGGGCTGGCTGTCGAACACCTGATAGGGGACATAGAGCGTGCCGCCGGAATAGGTCGGGAAGACGGTCAGCGTCAGGGGGATGGTATCGTTGACGGCGACAAAGAACAGCTCGCCGTCGGCCGAGACCGGCACGCAGAGGCAGGCCAGCATGGCGACAATGAGGAGCAGACTGAGGATCCTGCGCCGCTTCATGAAAAAATCCCCCTTTCAGAGCAATTCTGTTTTCAATATACCACACTTCGCGGCGGGGGGCAAGTTTTTTGGTTGTACTGCGAAAAAGAGTGTGATATGATAAACAGAACAGAAAAGAAGAAAGACGCCGAAGAAAACGGAGGGAGCGCCATGGAGCGGATCGTAAAGGAGAACTATTACCTGGACATCGCCGAGACCGTGCTGGAGCGGTCGACCTGCCTGCGCAGGCAGTACGGCGCGATCATTGTCCGCAACGACGAGATCGTGGCGACCGGCTACAACGGCGCGCCGCGCGGGCGGAAAAACTGCTCCGACCTCGGCTACTGCGTGCGCGAGCAGATGCGCGTGCCGCGCGGCGAGCGGTATGAGCTGTGCCGCAGCGTGCATGCCGAGGCCAACGCGATCATCTCCGCGTCCCGCAACGAGTGCATCGGCGGCGATATCTATCTCGTCGGGCACGACGCGAAGACAGGGGCGATCCTGTCAGACGCGACCTCGTGCTCGATGTGCCGGAGAATGATCATCAACGCGGGACTGCGGCGCGTGGTCATCCGCAATTCGCGGACGGAATTTACCATCGTCCAGGTCCAGGACTGGATCGACCAGGACGATACGCTGGAGCTGTGACGGGATGAAGATCGGGAATCTGGAGATCCGGGGGGATCTGGTCCTCGCGCCGATGGCAGGCGTGACGGATCTGGCCTTCCGCACGATCTGCGCGGAGCTGGGCGCGGCAGTGACGGTGACGGAGATGGTCTCGTCACGCGCGCTCATCTATCAGGACAAAAAGAGCCGGTCGCTGCTGCACAGGACGCCCATCGGCGTCTGCGGCGCGCAGATCTTCGGCAATGACCCTTCCGTGATGGCGGAGGGGGCTGCGCTCGCGCTGGAGGCGTCGGGCGCGGATTTTATCGATATCAACATGGGCTGCCCCATGCCGAAGATCGTGAACAACGGCGACGGCAGCGCCCTTATGAAGGATCCGGAGAAGGCCGCGCGCATCGTCGAGGCCGTCTGCGGGGCGGTGGACGTGCCGGTGACGGTCAAGATGCGCAAAGGCTGGGACAAGGGCTCATGCAACGCGCCCGTGCTCGCCGCCATGCTCGAGCAGGCGGGGGCCGCGGCCATTGCCGTGCACGGCAGGACGAAGACGATGCTCTATTCCGGCCTCGCCGACTGGGACAGCATCCGCGCGGTGCGCGAGGCGGTCCGCATCCCGGTCATCGCCAACGGCGATATCTTCACCGCGGAGGACGCCGTGCGCTGCAAGGCCCGGACGGGCGCGGCGCTGCTGATGCTGGGAAGGACGACGTTCGGCGACCCCTGGGTCTTTTGGCAGGCGCAGGCCGCGCTGGACGGGAGGCCCGTGCCGGAGCTGCCGCCGCTTGCCGAGCGGGTCGAGACGGCGCTGCGTCAGTTCCATCTCGCGGCGCAGGACAAGGGCGAGCACATCGCCTGTCTGGAGGCCAGAAAGCATTTCGCGTGGTATCTGCGCGGGGTGGCGCACAGTGGATATTATAAAGAGAAAATTTCCTCGATCTCCTCCATGGACGAGATCGAGTCGATCGCAAGAGGGATACAGAGAGATTTGAGGTGAAACCATTGCAGGACGATATCCTGATCCGCAGAGCCGCGGCGAAGGACGAAAGCGCCTTTGAGCAGCTCATGCTGCTGCACCAGAAGCCGGTCTACAACATCTGCTACCGCATGGCGGGCAATGCCGACGACGCGCTGGATCTGTCGCAGGAGGTATTTCTGAAGCTCTGGCGGACGCTGGAGCAGTATCAGTTCGACGCGGCCTTTTCCACCTGGCTGTTCCGGCTGACGCAGAACGTGTGCATCGATTTTCTGCGCCGCAAAAAGCGGCAGCAGCACGTTTCGCTCACGTTCTCAGGCGATGAGGACGAGGGCAAGGAGCTGTCCGTCCCGGATCCGGAGCCGCTGCCGGAGGAGCGGGTCATCTTCAACGAAAAGCAGGCGGCCATCCGCGCTGCCATGAACGCGCTGCCGGTCGATTTCCGTGAGATCCTGCAGCTGCGCGTGGTGCAGGAGCTGACGTATGAGCAGATCGCGCAGATCATGGACCTGCCGGTCGGCACGGTCAAGTCGCGTCTGGCCCGGGCGCGGCTGCAGCTGAAAAAAAGATTGGACGTCGGGAACTTTTTTGAAACCGATGCGTCTAACAGAGCGAAATAACTGGAGGTGGGCAAGCGATGGACTGTGAAAAGGCGCTCGAACTCATGAGCGCGGAATTGGACGGAATGTGCACCGAACAAGAGCGGGCGGCGCTGCAGGCCCATCTGGAGGCGTGCGCGGACTGCCGCGAGACCTACCGGCAGCTGCACGCGCTGGACGAGGCGCTGCAGGATGCAGAGCTGGAGCCGCCGCAGGCGCTGCATGACAATGTCATGCAGCAGATCCGGAAGGAAAAGAAGCCGGCCCGCCGCGTCTGGCTCCCGGCTGCGGCCATCGCCGCGGCTGCGGCGCTCGTGCTGCTGGCGGGGCAGGCGGGGATCTTGTCTCTGCCGGGCTTTGACCGGGAGAACTCCGTGACGGTCAACGTCGGCTCGGCGGCGGAGCGGATCTTCGAGAGGATCGAGCCCGAGGCGGGCGAGCCGGACCCGGCTGCCGCGGAGGAAGCGGCGGCGCTGTCGGCCGAGACGCAGCTCGACGTGCTGCTCCTGTGGGGGCAGGGGACCCCGGCGGAGCTGCGCGCGACGCCGTATGAGACGACGAAGACTGGCGCGCGGCTCTACCGCGTGACGGGAACGCTGGCTCAGGAGCTGCTGGACCACTATGCCGCGGCTCTGTACGCCGCGGACAGCGATTTTTCCGACCTGCCGGAACAGGAAGAGGCCTGTGTGCTGGTGATGGAGTAACTGCGCGGAACAGGAGGCAAACAATGGACTGCCCATATTGCGGAGGACCGATGGAAGCCGGGTGGATCCCGGGGACGGACCGGATCCTGCGTGTTGCGTGGATCCCGGAGACGGCGGAGCGAAGGTTTTTGCTGACGCGGACGATGCTGACGGAAAGCGGCGGCCTGATCCTGCAGGACCGGCCGTTCCCGGCTGCGCCCTATAAGCAGGTCTTCATCTGCCGCCGCTGCCGAAAGGGCGTTTTTTCCTTTCAGAACGACGCGGGAGACATCGAAGCCGAAAGCCTCTGACAGCACAAAACAAAGGCTCCCCTTCCAGGGGCCGATTCCCCCTATCAGGGGGAAATGTCCCGAAGGGACAAAAGGGGTAGGGATGCTGGCGCGCAGCGCCTGAGAGGTTGTCGCAAATTTGCAGGGAAAAACCCAAACCGCAAATTCAGTTTGCGGTTTGGAAAGGAAGAAACGAGCACAGAGGATAAGAAGCCTTGCTTGCAAGGATTCGTTCCGTCGTGGTCGTTTCTGACGCGCCTCCGGCGGCCCTATCTTTTCCCTTGCGCGGGAAAAGATAGGGGAGAAAAGGGCGCTTGGATGCGTTTGGTGCTTTCTGCCTCTGATTTTAGGCAAGCCCCTAGTTTTTGGATGTCGTTCCACTCGGAAGTCACCTCACGGGCATCTTGGTACGCGCCGCCTGATACGGGGGTTCCAAATTTGCAGCCAGTTGCCGTAGAATATCTGCCATCAATAGAAGGTGCGTTGGAAATCCAGATGAATGTTACCTTCTTGCGGGGCAGAT
>ENA-UOJB01001160-UOJB01001160.1-human-gut-metagenome-genome-assembly--contig:-C48-NODE-1160-length-23366-cov-7.232980_pt1 | contig 23366 bp, 17 predicted proteins | sample MGYA00242338_ERZ723885 | MGnify/ENA metagenome assembly ERZ723885
GCTTCGACGCCATGCTGCTCTCGGCGCCGTTCGTCTTCGTCTATATGCTTTTTGTGATGTAACTGCAAACTTAACCGTATTATGAGAATCAATAAGGAAGGATACAAAATCATCGGCATCTCGGGTGCTGTCTGCCTGCTTCTGTGGTGGCTGTTTTACCATTTGCTGGTCCACGATGCGAACGTCTCGCTGCTGTGGTTCAGCACCCTCGTGCTGCTGCTGTTCTGGTTCTTCATCGTAGCCTTCTTCCGCGAACCCCGCCGGGTGCGCATCCACGACGCCGATCTGGTCTTCGCTCCCTGCGACGGCCGCGTGGTCGTGACGGAGGTCGTCTCCGAGGACGAGTACCTCAAGGAGGAGATGTTGCAGATTTCGATCTTCATGTCCATTACGAACGTCCACATGAACTGGGTCCCCGTGGGCGGCAAGGTGGAGTATTTCAAATACCATCCGGGGCGTTTCCTGGTGGCCTGGCACCCCAAATCCTCGACCGAGAACGAACGCACGACGACCGTGGTGCGGATGCCCTCGGGCCAAAAGGTGCTCTTCCGCCAGATCGCGGGACTGATCGCCCGGCGCATCATCTCGTATATGACCGTCGGTCATCAGGTCGAGCAGAACAGCGTCTGCGGATTCATCAAGTTCGGCTCGCGCGTCGACGTGCTCGTTCCCAAGGACAGCGAACTGCTGGTGGAGATCGGCGATCCCACGGTGGGTTCGCAGACTCCGATCGCCCGGCTGCGCAAGAACCTCGAAAACGAATAACGCCATGAAGGCGACGCCCCAGACCTTCCTGCGGTTCATCGCGGGCGCGGCGGTTGCCGCGGCCGTGCTCTTTCTGGTCTGGTATTTCTCCTCGATCGTCGTCTACATCCTCGTTTCGGCCGTGCTGGCCGTCATGGGCAATCCGCTCGTGAAGTTTCTTTCGGGGCTTCACTTCAAGGGCTGGCAGGTTCCCCGCTGGCTGGCCGCGCTGGCGACCCTCGTGGTGATCTGGGTCGTCCTGGCTACGCTGTGTTCGTTGTTCGTGCCGCTGGTCTTCAACAAGATAAACCAGTTCGCGCACGTCGACTTCGCGGCGGTCGTGGGGAGCATCGGCGAGCCGATCGCCCGGATGCAGCACGATTTGCAGGCGCTTTTCTCCCTGCCCGAGAGCACTTTCTCGCTCTCCGACGAACTGACGGCCGCCCTCCGGCAGATCATCGACATCAATTCGCTCAACACGATTTTCTCGTCGGTCATCAACCTCGTGCTTTCGTCGGTGATCGCCATTTTCTCCGTTTCGTTCATCACCTTCTTCTTCCTCAAGGAGGAGGGCCTGTTCTACGCGATGGTCACCTCCGTTTTCCCGGAACATTATCACGACAACATCACCCGTGCGCTGGATTCGGTGACGGTCCTGCTGGCGCGCTACTTTACGGGTATCCTTTCGGAAAGCCTGCTGCTCACGATCGCCGTGACGCTGGTGATGATGGCCTTCGGGATGAAGGCCGCCGACGCGGGGTTCATCGGCCTTATCATGGGTGTGATGAACGTCGTGCCTTACGCCGGGCCGCTGATCGGCGGCGTGGTCTCGGTCTTCGTGGGCATCGTCTCGCCGATCGAGGGCATGAGCGTGGGGCATACGGCTTTCGTGATCGCCGGGTCGCTGCTGATCCTCAAGGGCATGGACGATTTCATCCTCCAGCCGACGCTCTATTCCGAACGAGTGAAGGCGCATCCGCTCGAAATCTTCCTGGTGATTCTCATTGCCGGGTCGCTGGCCGGAATTCTGGGCATGCTGCTGGCGATACCTTCCTATACGGTACTGCGTGTCTTTGCCAAGGAGTTCTTCTCGCAGTTCCGGCTGGTGCGTAAACTGACCGAAAAAATCTGATGGAACGGATTCTGATCGAAGGCGTTGTGGAGCACGGACGCCGACTCGGACGTGAGTTGGGTTTTCCGACGGCCAATCTGGCCGTTCCGGAGGACGTCGCCGCTGCCGACGGGGTCTACCGTTCGCGTGCGGAGGTCGGCGGGAAAGTCTATGACGCCATGTCGAACCTGGGCCGCAACCCTTCGGTCGGGGGTGTCGAGCGGCGTTTGGAGACGCATATTTTCGACTTCCGCGGCGAACTTTACGGCCGTCGGCTGCGGGTCGAACTGCTCGAAAAGATCCGCGACGAACGCCGGTTCGCTTCGGTGGAGGAACTGCGCGGGCAGATTGCCAGGGACAAGGAATATATTTTAGGATTGAAATAATGTGTCCGTATTTTGGTCAAAAACCCGGTTGCGTTGCGACAAGCCCCTCCCGAGGGAGGGGTTTGGTGTGGGGTCAGACTTGTAAACGCGGCGGTACGCCGCGGGTCTCAACCGGGCAGATACGGACGAACGATGCGATAACTTAAAAAACATACTGCTATGTATATTGACAACACTCTTCCCTATAAGGTTGCCGACATGTCGCTGGCCGAATGGGGCCGCAAGGAGATCGAGATTTCCGAGCATGAAATGCCCGGCCTGATGGCCGTGCGCCGCAAATACGGACCCGAAAAGCCGCTGAAAGGCGTACGCGTGATGGGTTCGCTGCACATGACCATCCAGACGGCCGTTCTGATCGAAACCCTCGTGGAGCTGGGCGCCGACGTGCGCTGGTGCTCGTGCAACATCTTCTCGACGCAGGACCATGCGGCCGCCGCGATTGCCGCCGCAGGCGTCCCGGTCTTCGCGTGGAAGGGCGAGACGCTGCCCGAATATTGGTGGTGCACCGCCATGGCCCTTTCGTTTCCCGGCGGCAAAGGCCCGCAGCTGATCGTCGACGACGGCGGCGACGCCACGCTGCTGATCCACAAGGGTTACAAGGCCGAGAACGACGCCTCGACGCTCGATTACGAACCTTCGTCCTACGAAGAGGAGGTGATCCTCGGCACGCTGAAAAGCATTTTGGCCGAGGACCCCGAAAAATGGCACCGCACGGTCGCCGAATGGAAGGGCGTGAGCGAGGAGACCACCACGGGCGTACACCGCCTCTACCAGATGCAGGAGGCCGGCGAACTCCTGGTTCCGGCCATCAACGTCAACGATTCGTGCACCAAGTCGAAGTTCGACAACCTCTACGGCTGCCGCGAGTCGCTGGCCGACGGCATCAAGCGCGCCACGGACGTGATGATCGCCGGCAAGGTGGTCGTCGTGTGCGGCTACGGCGACGTGGGCAAGGGCTGCGCCCGCTCGATGCGCTCCTACGGCGCCCGGGTGATCGTCACGGAAATCGACCCCATCTGCGCCTTGCAGGCCGCCATGGAGGGCTTCGAGGTGAAGACCGTCGAGAGTGCGCTCGCCGAGGGCAACATCTATGTCACCTGCACGGGCAACTGCGACATCATCACGCTGGAGCACATGGAGCGGATGCGCGACCAGGCCATCGTCTGCAACATCGGCCATTTCGACAACGAAATCCAGATGGCGCGCCTCGAAACGTCCGGGGCCGTGAAGTTGAACATCAAGCCGCAGGTCGACAAGTTCACTTTCCCCGACGGCCATTCGATCTTCATTCTGGCCGAAGGCCGTCTGGTGAACCTCGGCTGCGCCACGGGCCATCCTTCGTTCGTGATGTCGAACTCCTTCACCAATCAGTGCCTCGCGCAGATGGAGCTGTGGCAGAAGGAGCACGCGGTCGGCGTCTACCGCCTGCCGAAGCGCCTCGACGAGGAGGTGGCGCGCCTGCACCTGGACAACCTCGGCGTCGAACTGACCCGCCTGACCCGGCGTCAGGCCGACTACATCGGCGTTCCGGAGGACGGTCCCTACAAGGCCGAGCACTACCGTTATTGATTTCAGGGGCTTGCCTCTTTCGTTTGTCCGGCCCGGATGGAACATATGCTCCTCCGGGCCGGACTGCGTTCGCATTCTTCTCCCGAAACCCTGTCAGCAGGGCGGTTTTTCCGGATTGTTTCCCGTTATTCGCATAAAAACACCTCTCCGATTAAGAACTTTTGCGATTTTAGGGTACTTAATCAATAGAAAGCATGGACCCGACCGACATACGTTACATCCTCGACGACCTGGCCTGCAATGCTTCCCAGGAGGCTTTGCAGGAACTTTATATGCTTTATTACAAGCGGATAGCCCGTTATATTGGATTGTATGTCCGCTATGACGGGGCTGTTATGGAACTGACTTCCGACGTGTTCTTCGCGGTCTGGGAGAACCGTCTTGAACTTCCCGAAATCCGGAATTTCAATGCTTATATCTACCGGATCGCCAAATTCAAGGCATTGAATTATCTCCGGAAACGCAACCTGCCCACCGTCAATCTGGACGAAATGCCGCTGGACCTTTTCGCCCGCACCAGCACGACTCCCGAGGACGACTGCATTTCCGCCGAGACCGTCCGCGAGATAAACCGTGCCATCGAGTCGCTGCCGCCCAAATGCAAGCTGGCCTTCAAACTGGTGCGCGAGGACCGGATGTCGCACCGCGAAGCGGCCGAGACGCTCTATATCTCCGTCAAAACCCTTGAAGTGCACCTGGGCCATGCCGTGCAGAAGATCCGCGAGGCTCTGCGCAAGAAAAATATTTGCTGATCCGTTAAGAACATTCCGCCGTTTCCGGTACTTAATCCATAAGACATGAAATCAAAAACAGACATACGCACCCTTTCGGAAAAAGAACTCAACGCCCGGCTTGTCCGTGATCTCACGGAGGTTTGCCCGGCCGGTGAACGCGAAGCCCTCGCCGCCTGGCGGGCCGCCGATCCCGCGCATGAAGAGGAATACGCTCGGATCAGGAGCTATTGGAACGCCCGCGTGACGACGACCCGCAGCATTGACCCGGAGCGGGAGTTCCGGAAATTGCAGCGGCGGATCGCTGCCGGCTCCGAATCGCGCAGGAGCGGCATGCTGCGCCTGCTCGCCACTCGTATGGGGCGTTATGCGTCGATGGCCGCCATGCTGGCCGTGGGACTGTTCTGCGGATGGGCGCTGTCCGGTCCCCGTGCTGCCGAAAGGTTCGCCTTCATCACGGGCAGCAGCATTTCGTCGTTCGAGCTGCCCGATGGCAGCCGCATTACCCTCGATAAGGAGAGCCGTCTGGAATACGACGGTGATTTCGGCAGGGACGAGCGGAACGTGCGGCTTGTCGGCAAGGGCTTTTTCGAAGTCGAGAAGATGCCGGACAAACGATTCGTTGTCGAGATGGGCGATGTGCAGGTCTCCGTGCTGGGCACGACTTTCGATGCCAGCAACCGGACTGAAGAGGGCATTGTCAGCGCTTCGCTGGTCGAAGGGTCGGTCGCGTTCCGCGCCGGAAATCAGAATCTGCGGTTGACGCCTTCGCGCCGGGCCGTTTATCATGTCGGGAGCGGCGAAATCACCGTCAGTGAATTCGATCCCGAGATCACGACCGCCTGGAAGGACAATCTGTTCCGCTACAAATCGCTCACTCTGGAGGAGGTCCTCGAACAACTCTCCGCGCGTTACGACGTCCGCATCATCACCGATGCGGGAGACGTCGGCCGGACCCGCTTTTCAGGTGCGCTCGAAACACGGCTGTCCGTCGAGCAGGCGCTCGACATCGTGAGCCGCCAGACCGGCATGGAGTGGAGCAAACTCGACAATGTCTATTTCGTTACCAAACGCTGAAAATCCAACCCGATAATACCGAACTCCTAAATTTTCCGATGCCTATGAACTGACAAGATCCCTGTCTTCGCCTTTCCGATTTTTGCGGCTTCCGCCCGAACGGATGCCGTTCTGCTTCGGTCCGATGCCCCGATCGCGGCAACGTACCAATACCTTTAAACTTCCAACCCGGAAACAATGAAACCAAACTTTACCAACGCATTTTTTCAGAAGACACGCTGCTTGCGCACCGTCCTGCGCCGTGCGGTCGTGTGCATGCTGTTGCTGGGCACGACGGTCGTTCACGCCCAGGAACGGAAAATCACCGTGGATACCCGACAGGAGGTGACGCTCGTGCAGTTTTTCCGTCAGGTAGAAGCCTCCAGCGACTATCTGTTCAATTACAAGGACCAGGATGTGGCGGACATCCGTGTTTCGGTGAAGGTCGCCGACGCCTCGATCCAGGAGGTGATGGATCTGGCATTGGCGCGCACTTCGCTGACCTATACCGTCAAGGGCCGCCATGTCATCATCGGACAGTCTGCAACGCGGTCTGCCGGAACCCCCCCCCGCACCGATTCCCGGCCGGTGGCCCTGACGGGGCGTGTTACCGATGAAAAGGGCATGCCGTTCGTCGGCGTCACGGTCATCCAGGAGGGAACCACCAACGGATGCGTCACCGATGCCGACGGCAACTACCGCATCAGCGTCCCGGTCGGGGCGTCCGTCTCGTTCAGTTATATCGGCTACAAGACCCAGCGGACGCATGTCGGCGTGCAGACCCGTGTGGACATCCGTCTCGAACCGTCGGACATCTCGCTGGAAACGGTCGTGGTCACGGCCCTCGGCATCAAGAAAGCCGAGAAGAGCCTGGGATATTCGCTCCAGCAGGTCAACTCCGACGCTTTCGACAAGGTGAAGACCGATAATCCGATCAACGCCCTGAACGGCAAGGTTGCCGGACTTACGGTCAACACCCGCGCCGGCATTCTGGAAGATCCTCCGATCAAGCTGCGCGGCGAGACCCCGATCTACGTCATCAACGGAACGCCCGTGACCTATTACCGCGGCGTGTCGTCGGACGACATCGAATCAATCACGGTCCTGAAAGGTCCGCAGGCGGCCGTGCTTTACGGTTCGCGCGGCGCCAACGGTGCGATCCTGATTACTACCAAGACGGGCGACGACATCGGCGAGAAGACCGAGATCACGCTCAACTCTTCGACGATGTTCACCGCCGGGTACCTCACCCTGCCCGAGCAGCAGAGCATCTACGGTACGGGCGATTTCGGCCAGTATTCCTACCTCGACGGCAAGGGCGGCGGCGTATACGACGGTCTGTGGACCTGGGGCCCGAAACTCGACCAGAAGGACCCCACCACGCCGAGCGGTTATTTCGAGACCGTACAGTACAACAGCCCGATCGACCCCAAGACGGGGAAGCGGATTCCGACGCCTTTCGTCTCCCACAAGGACAATTTCCGCAATTTTCTGCAACAGGGCCTCACCACGAGCAACAACGTCAGCATCTCCCATAAATTCAAGGAGGGGTCGTTTCGCATCAGTCTCAACCAGCTCTACCGCCGGGGGCAGACTCCCAACACCGATCTCAAGCGCTTCGGCGTCAATATGGCGGCCAACTACAACATCACCAGGAAGCTGCATATCAATGCCAGCATGATCTACAACTATACCTATTCCAAAAACCGTCCCTGGTCCGGTTACGGCAATTCGCATCCGTATTACAACATTCTGGTGTATATGGGCGCCAACAACGACATCCGCGATCTGCGCAATTACTGGGAGGAGGGGCAGGAAGGCTACGCCCAGCGTAACTGGAACCACGTGTGGTTCAACAATCCCTGGTTTGTGGCCGAGGAGTACACGCGTCCTTACAGCGAACCCGAACTGATCGCTTCGGCGTCGCTGGACTACGACATCACCGACGACCTCAATTTCATGGTCAAGGCCGCCACCGACTCCAAACACCAGAACCAGGAGGAGTGCAAACCTTACGCCTGGGTGGGCAACGACCGCGGTCTCTATTCGGTCGGCAGCGACCGCCGCGTCGACGTCAACCTCGACGCCATGCTCTCGTACAAGAAACGGTTCGGGGAGTTCGACCTCGACGCCATGCTGGGTGTTTCGCTCTTCAACTACCAGCGCAATTACCTCTTTTCGACGACCGAGGGCGGACTCCAGCAGCCCGATCTCTACAACCTTTCCAACTCGCAGAACACCCCGTCGACCACTTCGAAGATCGAACGCCGCCGCATGGCCGGCGCTTACGGGTCCGTCACGCTGGGTTACCGCGATGCATTCTACCTTTCGTTCACCGGCCGCAACGACTGGTCGTCGACGCTCAACAAGAACAACCGCTCCTTTTTCTATCCGTCGGTGGCGTTCAGCGCACTGATCACCGAGGCGGTCAAGCTTCCGAAGGCTGTTTCCTTCTGGAAAGTCCGCGCCTCGTGGGCCAAGGTCGGGTTCGACCAGTCGACCGTCTACATGTTGCAGGACACCTATTCGTTCAATACCTACTGGGACGGCAATGCCGCGTTCACGCCTCCGACCACGATCATCGATCCCAATATCAAACCCTATTTCACGAGTTCGTTCGAGGTCGGCACGGACCTGCGCTTTTTCGGCAGCCGCCTGCGTTTCGACTTCAGCTATTACCGCACCTACGACGAGGGCCAGATCCAGAAGGTCGACATCAACCAGTCGAGCGGCTACGAGGAGATGCTCACCAACGGCAACGACTACCGCCGCGAAGGATACGAACTGATGGTCGGGGCCACGCCGATCAAAACCAAGGATTGGAAATGGGACATCAGCTTCAACTGGTTCCAGACCCGTAAGTACCTCGACAAGATTTACAACGGGGCCTATAACTACAACAACCTCAAGGTGGGCGACCGTGCCGATGCGCTCTACGAGAGTGTCTGGCAGCGTGATCCGCAGGGCAATTTCATCGTTTTCGAGAACAACGGGCGTCCCATCGAAGACCCCTTCAAGCGTGTGATCGGCTATGCGGGCGCCGATTGGGAGTTCGGCATCTCGTCGACGCTGCGTTACCGCAACTGGAGCCTGTCGTTCGACATCGCGGGCCGTGTCGGCGGTGTCATCCGTTCAGACCTCAACGCCCGTATGATCGAAGCCGGAACCCACAAGCTCACGGCCGCTCCCGAGCGGGAGCTGGACTGGACGAAAACTCCGTCGTACATCCCTTCGAACGCCGTGGTGGTGGTCGACGGCGACATCGAGTATGACGATCACGGCAACGTGCTCTACGATACGCGCGGCTACGCCCCCTCGACTACGCCCGTCTATTTCAAAAGCTGGATCGGCTACATGGGTAAGCTCAACGGTCCCTACACGATGGGTTACAACCTTTTCAAGGGCGATTTCATCAAACTCCGCACGATGTCCGTCGGCTACGATTTTTCGGATTTGCTCTCCGGCAGCCGGATTTTCAAGGGGCTTGAACTCTCCGTTATCGGCACCAACCTGCTCATCTGGAAGAAGCTCGACAACGAAGACCCCGATGCGGCTTACAAGAATTTCTCCTATCCGACCGAACGCATGATCGGCTTCAATCTTACCCTCAAACTCTAATACGGATATGAATATGAAACGCTTTCTCTCGATATTTTTCGTCCTGCCGTTGGTGTTCGTTTCCTGCGACCTGACCATGGACGAGGTGAGCCAGGACGTGAACAAGCCGACGCAGGTGCATCCGAAAACCATCCTCACACAGCTCTGCATCACGACTTTCGGCATCGAATACTACGGTGTGCAGCCCTACCGGCTGGCCTGGCAGTGGGATCAGCGCGGTGGCGGCGGCCATTTCAACTTCCAGCGCCGCAATTTCATCAGCGAATACCGCCGTGTGACCTGGTGCTACGACATGATCCGCGAAGCCGAACGCCTCAACGATCCCCGTTACATCCACCTTGCGGCATACTTCCGTGCCAGCTGGATTTTCGACACCACCCGACTGTTCGGCGACGTGCCTTACACCGAGGCTGCGCAGGGACGCTTCGACGACCCGAACTTTTCGCCCAAATACGATCCCCAGGAGGAGATCGTGGCCGGGCTGCTGCGGGAGCTTGCAGCGGCCAACGAGGCCCTGGGGGACTACGACAATACCAAAATCGACGGCGATGTGATCTTCGGCGGCGACATTCGCAAGTGGCGTCAGCTGATCAATCTTTACCGCCTGCGCATCCTGATCAACTGCTCGATGAAGCAGACCATCGCCGGGGAGCGTGTCGGCGAACTGTTCGCCGGCATCGTCGGCGATCCGGAGGGCAACCCGATCATGGGGGCGTTGTCCGACAGCGCCATCCGCGACGAAAAGGGCAATATGGAGAATTACAAGTATTACAACGACAACAATTTCGTTTCGTCGTACCGGATCTCCAAGTTCGTCGTCGACTGGATGCGGGAGCGCGGGGATATGCGTCTGCCGAAACTGGCCGAAATGATGATCAAGCTGGATGGCAAGAATGCCGATCCCACGGACCTTGCGAATTACAAGGGCGTCATTCCCAATCCCGGCGCTACGGGCGACAACAACAATACCGACATGGAAGACGGATCGCAGTCGCGCCTGAAGTCGAAATGGTATCTGGAGCCGGTCGGTCCTTCGGCCATGAACATCGGCTATCCCGAGCAGGAATTCATCCTCGCCGAAGCCGCCCTGCGGGGCTGGACCGACGACGATCCGGAGACCCATTACCTGAACGGCATCCGCGCTGCGCATGAGTTCCTGGGGGTGAGTTCTGCCGACACCCGGGCCTACCTGGAGCACGAAAAGGTGCAGTTCAAGGGCAGCGACACCGAAAAACTGGGTAAGATCATCACGGAAAAATACCTCAATTTCTTCATGCAGGGCGGCAACGAGGCCTATTTCGAACTGCGCCGTACGGGCTATCCCGATTTCTCGGCCTACCTGACGCACAACACCGACCAGATTTACAACGACGGCTACCTGCCTCTGCGCTACCGCTACCCGCAGTCGGAGATCGATAACAACAATGCGCAGGTTTCCGAGGCGATCAAGCGTCTGGACAAGGGCGACGACCGCAATTCGCGGATGTGGCTGTTGCAGGGTTCCGATCCGCTCTTCAACCCCGCTCCGTTCCCGTTCCGATATAAAAACTGATAAAAGCAAAACACCATGAATACTTTCCATATTACGAACCGACTTCTGAAATCGACCCTTTTTTGCGGACTTCTGCTGTTCAGCTCCTCGGCCCTCTCGTGCAGTTCGGACGACGACGGCGGCGGCAACGGCGGCACACAGCTGGAATGGCTCGAACCCATCCGCGTGGCGAGCTACAACATCCAGTACGACAACCGCAACGAGGAGGCCGGACGCTGGGAGAACCGCAAGGAGATCGTCTGCCGGCTGCTCGAAGCCGAGGATTTCGACATCTTCGGTGCGCAGGAACCCTACAAGTTCCAGATCGAGGATATGGCCGCCGCTCTTCCCGGATACACCTGGATCGGCACGAGCGTGACGGGCGAAGACAATGTGGAGCGCCGTCATTTCAATCCGATATTCTACAAGACCGACAAATTCGAAGTGCTCGAAAGCGGTTCGTTCTGGTATTCGGAGACGCCCAACGTTCCCAATACGAAATTCTCCGACTCCTATTCCCCGCGCATGTGCAATTGGGCGCATTTCCGCGTGAAGGCCACGGGCAAGGAGTTCTTCCACTTCAACTCGCATTTCGACCATATCGGAACCGTCGCCCGGGCCGAGAGCGCCAAGCTGCTGATCGAGAAGGTCGCGGAGATCGCCGGAAAGACCCCGGCCTTCTGCACCGGTGACTTCAACTCGAACCAGCAGACCAACGTCTACAACACGATCGTTACCTCCGGGACGCTGGTGGACAGCTATGCCCGTACGACCGATAAGGTCAACGCCGACTGGCCCTCCTACAACGGTTACAAGTATATCTCCACACCTCCGGCCAAGGCTTCGCGCATCGACCATATTTTCGTGACCAAGGGCCGGACGAAGGTGCAGTCGTGGGCGATTGTCAACACCTCGTATTCGCAGAAGTACCCTTCGGACCATTTCCCGGTGGTCATCGAGTGGTCCTTTGCCAAATAACGTATATCCATGCCTAAAAGAAACTGAACAATGAACACATACTTCATCAAGCGGTTTATCGCCCGTACGGCGGTCGTGTTGAGCGCCGCGGCGCTCTTCTGCGGCTGTTCGGACGACGACGAGACCTCCACGCTGCATTTCGACAAGCCCGAGGTCGTCATCGGCCCCGAGAGCAGCACCGCCTCTTTCATCCTGCGTTCGGACACGTCGTGGAAACTTCACAGCGACGGGGACTGGTTCACACTCAACCTGCCGACGGGCGCCAAACGCGCCTCGGTGATCATCACCTACTCGGATAATCCCTCGATGCCCGAGAAGCGTACGGCCGTCATTCCGGCCACGACGCTCTCGGGCGACGCCAGCGACTCGTTCATCCTTTCGCAAATGCCCGTCGAGTCGTATATCCGTCTCGAAACCGAAGCCCTGCCGATTTCCGCCACGGCAGCACACCACGAAATCGCCGTTGAAACGTCCATCGATTCGGGCATCGACCTCTCGGTCAGCTACGGGGACGAGGAAGGCGGGGCATGGATCGAAAACCTGACCCTCGCCGACGGAAAACTCGCATTCGACGCCGGGGAGAACGACTCGTCTGAACGGCGCATCGCGGTGATTTCGCTCCTCTATCAGGATGAGTTCGGCCGCACGACCGAAGCGGCCGTACGTATCACCCAGTCTTTCAGCATGAATCCCTCTGCCGCCACGGAAAAGGACTTCGCCTTTGCGGCAGCCCTCGGGGCCGGCGACGTGGAGGAAAACGTCTACGTCACGGGGCAGATCGTGCTCGACGGACGTAATGCCAACTTCCCGAATCGGCGTTATTCGATTCAGGACGCCGAAGGCCGTGCGCTGCTCTTCGAGTCGACGATCGACCTGGGCGTCGCCCGCAACGACCGTGTCCGGCTCTGGCTGCTGGGCAGCACCGTGAAGGAGGTTGCCGAAGGGACGTTCACCTATAAAGTTTTCACGGGTATCGCCGCCGAACATATCATGCAGAAAGAGGCCGGTTCGCCCGTACAGCCCCGCGAGGTTTACATCCGCGATCTGACCGACGAGATGCTTTTCTCGCTGGTCCGGCTGCGCGACGTGGAGATCGCGATGCCTTACGGCGGTCTTGTCAACTACGACGAATACTATGTATCCGGCGGCGGCGTCAATGTCTACGGCAAGAATCTCACCAAGTACTACGGCACGTGCCTGCGCGATATCAACGGCGACCATCTGTACTTGTTGACCAATTTCGGCGTGGATTACCGCCGTCATTCGCTGCCGATGGGTTCGGGAACCGTCACGGGCATCCTGACCCGCGAGTACAACTCCAATTTCGGGGAGATGGGCGCTTTCCAGATCCGTCACCTCACCCAGGCGGAGATCGCCCTCGACCCTTCGCGCGAGAACAGCTTCAGCAAGGTGCTCGTCGAGTGGACCTGTGTCAAACCCGCCGGATTCAAGGAGGGCGTGACCCACGTCGCCCCGACGACCGGCCCGGCGTCCGCTTCGCTCTACAAGAGCAATGCCGACGGTTTCTACAACGCCTTCCTCGCCGGCAGCGGCCGCATTTATTTCGGCAACAAGCCGCGCGGCGACGTCGACTCGAACGGTCAGGGTACGGCCAATACGGTCAAGGGCGGCGGTATGTATTCGGCGCTGTGGGATACGGACACCTACTGGCTTATCAGCAACGTCTCGACCTCGGGAATCCGTTCGCAGCTGTCGTTGCAGATCGAGACCAATTCGCTGCTGGCTACCGGACCGCGCGATTTCGTAGTCGAATATTCGACCGACGGTACGTCGTGGACGGCCGTTCCGGGCGGCAGCTATACCGTCATCGGCCAGTGCGACTCGAAAAATGCGCTGCCTCATTACATGCCCGGCTTCAAGGTCTTCGACTTCGCCCTGCCCGCCGCTTTGCAGGACAAGGCGTCGGTCAGCATTCGTCTGCGCTGCGCCAGCCTGACCGGAACCGACGGCAAGTCGTCGGTCGTGCCCAACGCCACGAACCGGCTGGGCCACGTATCTATCAAGTATAACAAGTAAATGACGATTCCATGAAATTCCAGAATATCCTGTTGCTGCTCACGGCCTGCCTGCTGGCAGGTTCGTGCAGCGACGACGACAACGACGGCGCCTGGTTCCTGCCGCGCACGCTTCAGGTGATGGACGCCAAGACCGACGCCCCGCGTGCCAACGAGCCGCTCACGCTCAACTTCATCGGCGACGACGGAGAACTCTACTCCCACCGGCACACCACCGACGAGAACGGCTGCATCCATTTCAAGGGAAGCACCCGGGGGGAGTACCGCGCTGCGTTCAGCTACTTCCCCGGTACGGCCAGCGACTGTTTCCATTCGTTCCGCCTGGATTCCGGCGATGAGGCGCCCATCATTATGACGGTCGAGCCTTTGGCCAAGGAGTTCCGCAGCGCCATCGTCATTACGGGCATGCTGGCCGACACCAAGGGTAGCGACACGAACAACGAATACATTCAGTTCATGGCCCTCGAGGAGATCGACTTTGCGCAGACGCCCTACTGCGTTATCGCCTGCCGCAACAACAAGGTCAACGCCAAGGGCTGGGTGCAGGGCAGTTACGTTACCTACAAGTTCAACCTCACCTCGGGCCGTGCGGCCAAGGGCACATTTTTCTATGTCGGCGGTGTCAACAAGCGGCTCAACGGCAATTCGAGTGCGGACATCAGCGGAGCCAACTGGATTTGCAGTGTCGACTACAATACGCAGGCCGGGGCCGACGGCATCGGCGACAAGACCACCGGATTCCTTCACAACTACAACAGCAACGGCAATAAAAATATCGCTGACGGCATCGCTGTTTTCAAGGGTACGGAGGTCGACGAAAAGAGTGTCCCGTGCGACGCGGTCTTCTACGGCGCCACCATTACCACGGACGTCTACAACCCGGCCGGTTACGGCTACCGGATTCCCGACAACGATCTTTACAGCACGAAGAACCTCCTGTCGGGCGTCGGTCAGCCCTTCTTCGGGCAGGGAACCAATACGTTCCTCTTTCCCGACGGCGGCAACGATGCCGGGGAGTTCGTTTTCTTCGGCGGCAGTTTTACGCAGGGCGGTTACTATCGCGGCCGTTCGGCTGTCTGCCGGAAGCTGGCCGCCGATGCTTCGGGATCGCTCGCCGACATCGAAAGCGGGGACGGCGTTACGACTTATCTCTGATTCCGGAAGGGGAGCGCGCTGCGCCTCCTCTTTGTCCGGATTGCCTGAAAAAAGCCCTTTCCTTTCGGAAAGGGCTTTTTGGAACATCTTTTGCCGGTTTAATACCCGAATATCTCCTCTTGCGAGACGGTCCGGATCGGACCGAGCGTCTTGAGGTAGTTGAGGTCGAGATCCTGGATGTCGCCCAGGATGCCGTAGACGTATTTGCGGTTCTTGACCCACTTCTCCTGCGCGGCCTTCACGTCGGCGAGCGTCATCGCCTGCACCTTTTCGAAAATCTGCTTGTCGCGGTCCTCCTCAAGGCCCAAGTTGCGCAGTCTGATGAAACTCCACAGCACCTGTTCCTTCACCGTGCGGTCGGTGCGCAGGCGCGAGATCAGTCCCTCTTTGGCGATTTTGAACGCAGTCTCCGATTCGGGCATGTTGTTGATGATCTCGTCGAAAGCTTCGATCGCCATCTGCATCTTGTCGTTCTGCGTGGCGATGAAAGCTATGTAGCCGTATTTCGTGTCGGCGTAGTTCGGTTGCATGATGTATGCCGAAGCCGAGTAGGCCAGGCCGCGTGCCTCGCGCATCTCCTGGAAGACGACCGAGTTCATGCCGCCGCCGAAATACTCGTTGTAGAGCGTGATTTCGGGGTCGGCCGCGACGTCGAACTGTTTGCCGAGGTTCGCATATTGCAGGTAGTAGAGCTGCTTGGCGTCGTATTGGGCCATCAGCACTTTGCTTTCGTCCGTGGGCAGCAGTTGCAGGTGCTTCTTGTCGAGCGGCTGAAGCTCCGCAGACGTTTTGTGGTGCATGGCCAGCGCCTCCGTCACCTCCTTCTCCGACTGCGGGCCGTAGTATAACACCTTGTGCTGTTTGTCCATCAGTTCGCCTATCTTCGCCAACAACATTTCGGAACTCATCGCTTCGAGCGCCGGGTTGGTGAGCGTCGTGCGGCGGATGAAGTCGGGACCGTAGAACACGTAGGTTTGCAGGGCGCCGAAGCAGCGGCCCTGGTTGAGTTTGGCATCGGCGCGGCTCTTGATCATGTCGGCCTTGAGGTTGGCGAGAATCGCCTCGTCGGGCTTGGGCCTGTTCAGCAGTCCCTCGACGATTTCCATGGCTTCGGCCATATTTTCTCCCAGTCCCGTAATCGAGATGCGGCACGAGGTGGGGCCGGCCTGCATCGAGAACGAGCAGGCGATGCCGTACATCTTCGAGGCGATCTGCTCGGCCGTCAGCGACTCGGAACCGAGGTAGCCCAGGTAGTCGAACGCCAGATTGAGCGCCGGATCGTTCTCCGTGCCCGTGTCGAACACATAGGTCAGTGTGAAGATGTCGTTCGACTCGTTTTTCTTATAAAGTACGTCGATGCCTTTCCGGGCTTCGAACTGCGACATGTCTTTCTTGTAATCCACGAACACCGGTTCGATGGGTTTCACCTCCGAGCTCTGGATTTCGGCCAGGAATGCGCTCTGCGCGTCGCGGTTGGTGGCGATGGGCGTGATTTTCGGGGCTGCGATCTTCTGCTCGCCGGGGTCCTTGCCTTCGCGTTTGTAGACGATGGCGTAACTTTCGGGACCGAGGTACTTGTTGGCCCAGTCCACCACATCCTGCTTGGTGATCTTTTCCATGCGGTCCAGTTGGCGGATGTCGTCGGCCCACTCCTTGCCGTAGATGAACGAGTAGACGTAGAACATGGCGCGCTGGTCGTATTTGTCGAACTCGTTCATCAGCTGCATCTTGTAGTTGTTGATCGAAGCCTCGATCAGCCCTTCGTCGAACTCTCCGGCGCGAATCTTCGCCGCTTCGGCCAACAGCAGGTCGCGCACTTCGTCCAACGACTGCCCGGCTTTGGGGCTGCCGGCCATGAGGAACGTTCCGTAGTCGGGCTGCGCAGAGGCGTAGGCATAGGCCGAGAGCACCTTTTGCTGCTGGTTCAGGTCGAGGTCGATCAGGCCTGCCTGCCCGTTGTAGAGGACCGAACCTACGATGTCCGCCACGTCGTTCGAGGGGTCCGTTGCGGCCGGCAGCCGCCATCCCAGCATGACGCGCGCGGCCTCGGGACCATAGACCTCCTTCACCACGGGCGCGGTGATCGGCTCTTCGGGCTTGAATTCCAGTTTCGGCAGGTCGGGGTTGGGCTGCATGTCGCCGAAGTACTTGTCGATCGTTGCGATCATCTGGTCGGGATCGAAGTCGCCCGAGACGCAGACGGCCATGTTGTTGGGCACGTAGTAGGTCTTGTGGTAGTTCTTGACGTTGGTGATCGACGGGTTCTTGAGGCTCTCCTGCGTTCCCAGCACGGTCTGCGTGCCGTAGGGATGGTTGGGGAAGAGCGCGGCGTCCATCGCCTCCCAGATTTTGCGGCCGTCCTGCGTCAGCGACATGTTTTTCTCTTCGTAGATGGTCTCCAGCTCGGTGTGGAAGCCACGGATCACGGGATTGCGGAAGCGGTCGGACTGGATTTTAGCCCAGTTGTCGATCTGGTTCGAAGGGATGTCCTCGACGTAAACGGTCATGTCCTGCGACGTGAAGGCGTTGGTCCCGTTGGCGCCGATGGCGGCCATCAGTTTGTCGTATTCGTTGGGAATGGCGATCTTCGAAGCCTCGTAGCTGATCGAGTCGATGCGGTGGTAGATCGCCGCGCGCTCGGCTTCGTCCGTGGTCTTGCGGTAGACCTCGAAGAGCCGTTCGATCTCGTCGAGCATGGGTTTCTCGGCGGCGTAGTCGGACGTTCCGAACTTTTCGGTTCCCTTGAACATCAGGTGTTCGAAGTAGTGTGCCAGACCGGTCGTCTCGGCGGGGTCGTTCTTGCCGCCGACCCGCACGGCGATGGCCGTTTGGATGCGGGGCTGCTCCTTCATAACGCTCATATAGACTTTCAGTCCGTTGGGAAGCGTGTAAATCCGGGTTTTCAGCGGATCGCCCGACACCGTTTCGTACTTGTATTTGCTGCAAGACGAAGCGAGCATCGCGAGGATGACCGCCGTTAGTAGTAGAAACCTTTTCATATGCGATATGTTTTAGAAAGTGGTTGCGAACCAGTCCCGGAGAGCGGGGTAGGTGTCGGCCGCGACATGGATCAGCATGCCTGCCGAGGCGGCCAGCTTGACGCCCGTGCCGACGACGAATGCGAGGAACGACCCGAATCCCACGAGGAAAGCCTTCGGAACGTCGCTCCGGTCGTTGAGCAGTTCGCCCAGCACGGCGCCCGCGAACGGGCCGAGGATGATCCCCACGGGCGGAAAGAGGAAGAACCCGGCGAAGACGCCTGCCGTGGCCCCGATGGCTCCCGAGCGCGATCCGCCGAAACGCCGCGTCATCCATGCGGGCAGGAAATAGTCGGCGGCGCTCACGGCGACGGTCACGGCGAGCCACAGCCAGATCGCCCCGGAGGTCATCTGGGAGTAGGAGGTGAACCAGGCGCAGAGAAGTCCGGCGTAGCTCAACGCCACGCCCGGCAGGGCCGGTACGATGCAGCCGATGATGCCCAGTATCGAGAGCGCAAAGGCGGCTATGGAGAGGGTTATGTCCATCGAAAAGTGCTTGGCCCTGCGGCGGCGGAACTATCCGGTGAGCCGGGCGGATTCGTCCGGACCGGCCGGGGCGCGCGGCCGCCGCAGGGGTTATCTTCTGCAAAGATAACGGATTAAACGAAAAAACCTCCCTTTTCGGGGAGATTTTGTGTCGGGTCGGCCTGCCGCCGCGCCGGGGCGCGTTATTTCACGAGCCGGTTGGTCGCCGTGTCGGGGAAAACGATCCACGGGCGGAACTGCTTGGCGTCCTCGAAATCCATCAGCGCGTAGGATGCGATGATGATCACGTCGCCCACCTGCACCTTGCGTGCCGCGGCGCCGTTCAGGCACACGCAGCCGCTGTTGCGCTCGCCCTTGATCGTGTAGGTCTCGAAACGCTCTCCGTTGTTGATGTCCATGATCTGGACCTTCTCGCCTTCGATCACATTGGCGGCTTCCATGAGCGCCTCGTCGATGGTGATGCTCCCCACGTAGTTCAGGTCGGCCTGCGTGACCGTTACGCGGTGGATCTTCGATTTGATGACTTCAATCTGGAATTTCATGATCGGATACAGATATTATCAATTAAACGGATCTCCCCGGCCTGTACGGCGATGCAGCCCTGGATACGCTCCGAGTCGCTCCATGCGGCGACCTCCTGCATCGTCAGCGCGTCGACCGACTGGTAGTAGATGACCTTGAGCAGCGGGTTGCGCTCCACTTCTGCCGTGACCCATGCCTTCAGTTCGGCGGGCGTCATTTCGTGCGATTTCTCCACGGCTGCGCGCAGCGTGGCGTAGATGTGCGGCGCTGCGGCGCGGTGCGCCTCGTCGAGCAGCGTGTTGCGCGACGAGAGCGCCAGTCCGTCCTCTCCGCGGACGATGGGGCATTCGACGATCTCCACCGGCAGTTTCAACTGGGCCGTCATTGCCTTGATCACGGCGATCTGCTGGAAATCCTTCTCCCCGAAGTAGGCGCGTGCCGGGCGCACGATGTCGAACAGGCGGCTGACGACCTGCGCCACGCCGTTGAAGTGTCCGGGGCGCGTCGCACCCTCCATCACCTTGTCGATCTGCCCGAAATCGAAAATCCGGGTGTCTTCCTCGGGATATATCTCTTCGACCGAAGGCATCAGCACGAAATCCGCGCCGGCCTCTTCCAGCAGGCGCCGGTCGGCCTCCGGGGTGCGGGGGTAGTGCCGCAGGTCGTTCTTGTCGTTGAATTGCGTGGGGTTCACGAAGACGCTCACGACGACCGTGGCGTTCTCCCTGCGGGCGCGCTCCACGAGCGAGCGGTGGCCCGCATGCAGGGCGCCCATCGTGGGTACGAAGCCGATACCCGACTGTTCCGTCCGGTCCAGTTCGGCGCGAAGTTCCTTGACGCTTGTAAATACTTTCATCTCTTTCTTGAAACGAGTTGCGGGGCAAAGGTAGAAATTCCCGCAGACATAAAGAAGGAAAATCGCAGAAAAAGCATTACTTTTGTAGGAATACTAATTTCGAACGAGCATGAAAAAGCTTTTTACTATTGTATCTATGACACTCATCATTCTCGCACTGACCTCGTGCGGCGGTGGCCCCAAGGGCGATATGCCGTGGATCGTCGACCGTTTCGACGACATCAAGGTCATCCGTTACGAAGTTCCCGGTTTCGACGCCCTGTCGCTCGAAGAGAAGGAGCTGATCTATTACCTCTCCGAGGCTGCCAAATGCGGCCGCGACATTCTTTTCGACCAGAACTGCCCGGTGAACCTCCCCGTGCGCCGCACGCTGGAGACGGTTTACGAGAACTATAAGGGCGACCGCACGACGGCCGAGTGGAAGGCGTTGGAGAAATATCTCAAGAAGGTATGGTTCGCCAACGGCATCCACCACCACTACTCGAACGACAAGTTCGTGCCCGAATTCACCGAAGGCTACCTGCTCGACGCGATCGAGACCATCCCCGAGGAGAAGTTCGGCTCCCTGAACTCCCTGCGCGGCGAGGTCTGCCGGGCGATCTTCGATCCGGCGCTCTATCCGACGAAGCTCAACCAGAAGGCCGGCGACGACCTGCTGCTCACCTCGTCGAGCAACTACTACCACAACGTGAGCCAGGCCGAGGCCGAGGCGTTCTACGCCGACATGGCCGCCGCCGATGCGGGCAATCCCGAGCCGGTCTCCTACGGACTGAACTCGCAGCTGACGAAGGATGACGCGGGACGCATCTGCGAGCGTGTCTGGAAGCTGGGCGGCATGTATTCGCCGGCCATCGAGCGGATCGTCTACTGGCTCGAAAAGGCGCAGGCCGTGGCCAAAGAGCCGCAGAAGACCAATATCGCGGCGCTCGTCAGCTACTACAAGACGGGCGATCTGAAAGAGTTCGACCGCTACAACATCGGCTGGGTGAAGGACACCGTTTCGAACGTTGATTTCGTCAACGGCTTCATCGAGGACTACGGCGATCCGCTGGGCCGCAAGGCTTCGTGGGAGGCCAACGTCAACTTCATGGACACCGAGGCCTGCCACCGCACGGAGGTGATCTCCGACAACGCCCAGTGGTTCGAGGATCATTCGCCCGTGGCCGAGGCCTACCGCAAGCCGGTCGTGAGGGGCGTTTCGGCCAAGGTCATCACCGTGGCGATGCTCGGCGGCGACTGCTATCCCGCGACGCCCATCGGCATCAACCTGCCCAATGCCGACTGGATTCGCAAGGAGTACGGCTCGAAGTCGGTCACCATCGACAACATCACCTATGCCTACGACATGGCTGCTCACGGCAACGGTTTCAACGAGGAGTTCGTGCTCCGCTCCGAGGACCGCGAGCGGATGGAGCGGTACGGCAAGCTGGCCGACGACCTGCACACCGACCTGCATGAGTGCCTGGGGCACGGCTCGGGCCAGCTGGCTCCGGGTGTCAAGGGCGGCGAGCTGAAGAGCTACGGCTCGACGCTCGAAGAGACCCGCGCCGACCTGTTCGGGCTTTACTACCTGGGCGATCCGAAGCTGGTCGAATTGGGGCTGATTCCCTCGCTTGACGTCGCCAAGGCGGGTTATGCCAAGTATATCCTCAACGGCATGATGACCCAGCTGGCGCGCATCGAGCCGGGCAAGAACGTCGAGGAGTCGCACATGCGCAACCGCAAGCTGATTTGCGAGTGGTGCTACGAGCGCGGCAAGGCCGACAAGGTGATCGAGCTGGTGAAGGAGAACGGCAAGACCTACGCCGTGGTCAACGACTTCGGCAAACTGCGCGACCTGTTCGGCCAGATGCTCCGCGAGGTGCAGCGCATCAAGTCCGAGGGCGACTACGAAGCCGGCAAGGCGCTGGTCGAGCAGTATGCCGTCACGGTCGATCCCGAGCTGCACAAGGAGGTCCGCGACCGCTACTATGCGCTCGACATCGAGCCTTACGGCGGTTTCGTCAATCCCGAATACGAACTGGTGGAGAAGGACGGCAGGGTCGTCGACGTGAAGATCTCCTACCCGGCCGACTACGTGGGACAGATGCTCGGCTACGCGAAGGATTATTCGTTCCTGCCCAACATCAATTAGTTTTCGATGATTGCGGCGCACCTGCCGCACATCCCTCGAATCCCCGAATGGGACGTCCGCCGAGGACTACCCATCCGGGGATTCTTCACGATGCACGACATCTGCACCGCACTGACCGAAAACGTTTCGATTCTCACGGGCATCTTTACCTGCTCCGTGATAAGCGAAAACGGTGCAGAATCGCTCTGCACCGTACTGTTCGGAACTGTGCGGTTCCGGCTTACTCTTTCGCCGCGGCTCCGCCGTCGATGGCGAACGCCGAGACGATCACCATCTTCTCGTCCACGTTGTTGGGGTTCGAGACGATGATGCCGTATTCGCCTGCGGGGCGTTCGTCGAAGGTCAGACGGTAGGAGCTTTCGCCGTATTTCTCGGCCGAAAACCGCAGGTAGTCCATCGTGTTGGAGTTCACCGAGAACGACCCGACGGCCGAGATCACCGCCGACCGGTTTTTCTTGGTGCTCTTCATGCGGAAGACGCGCACGATGGACATGGGGTCGGCCTTGTTGTCCTTGGCGCGGACGATGAGCGCGATCGGTTGCGCTGCGTCGAACCGCACGCTGGCCGAACCGCCTTCCACGAGTACTTTTGTTTTGGATTTGCTGGCTGCGAATCCGGCGATGTAGACGCCGGCGCCCGTTCGCATCCGCACGTTGTGTTTTTCGAGCTTCTTGGACGAGCCGTCGGGGAATACGCCGACGACCTCTCCCTCGAATTCGGGTTCGAGGGTCTGTGCCTTTACTGCATCACCCCCCCCCACATCATGGCCGTTGCAGCCATCAGGAATAGGATTTTTTTCATCATTGTATTGATTTGATTCTTAACCGCGCACCGTGCGCGACGGACAAAAATAGCAAAAATCGGCGAAGATTGTATACCCCTCCCCGATTTTTTTGAAACGGCTCTCCGAAATGCCGCGGGGCGCTCCTTTTCGGGGCTGCGCCTCGCTTTCCGGGCTGCGCCTCGACCTCTTCGGAATTGCTCTTGCCGACGCCGCAAACCGGGCATGTCCGGTCGTCGGGAATCTCCTCGGACGGCGTTCCGGGCGCGGCGGAAATCCGGCCGACGTCCTATACCGATAATATATAGGCGAAATCATCCGTCCCCTCTTTTCGCAAAGCGGTTCCGGGGCCGTTTTTGTTGTCGTCCGGGCCGTTTCGGCCACTCCGTATCGAAAAACTATTTCACCGCAAACAGCTCAATTATCACTTTTATTGCTATCTTTGTCGATGATAGGAACCACCGACGGTTTCCTGTCCGACAAAAGCATCCGGTAAATTGAATGATTCGGTAAATACAACATTATCAAAGTCTTCCAATCCGATTTTTATCGGGGGGGGGGGAATTTTTGATGGGCGAAAATTGAAACGGGTTCCCCGGTATTTTCGTGTACCGGGCAGACGGGACTACAAATG
>ENA-UOJB01001214-UOJB01001214.1-human-gut-metagenome-genome-assembly--contig:-C48-NODE-1214-length-22496-cov-6.820730_pt1 | contig 22496 bp, 20 predicted proteins | sample MGYA00242338_ERZ723885 | MGnify/ENA metagenome assembly ERZ723885
AAGCAACCATAGCGTGCAACAGAAATCCGGAGACACGAAACATTTCATTGGAGGAGTTTTTATGAACAAGTTGTTTGAGCCAATCCAGATCGGCAGCATGACACTGAAAAATCGCATCGTTATGGCCCCCATGGGCACGACGACCGATACTACCAACGCCTTTAACATGCGGGACGTGAAGTACTACGGCGAGCGAGCAAAAGGCGGCTGCGGTCTTGTGCTGACCGGCGCTGTTGTCGCCTCTACTGAGTTCGAGCCGGCTCCCTGTCAGAAGCTCACAAATACGAAGGATGTCTATATGCTCCATCTGGTGGCTGAACGTGTTCATTTTTACGGCGCGAAGTTCGGCATCCAGCTCTCACCCGGCATTGGCCGCATGAACTGGATCGATCCGCACACGCCGCCCTACTCCGCAAGCCCCGTCCCCAACTACTATGTGCCCTCTCTCATCTGCCGCGAACTGCCTACAGAGGGCGTGAAAAGTCTCGTAAAAGCAATGGGTGAATCAGCAAAGCTTGCAAAAAATGCAGGCGTTGACATCATTGAGATCCATGCATACGGCGGCTACCTGATCGACCAGTTCACCTCCGCGAAGTGGAACCACCGCACAGATGAATATGGCGGAAGCTTCGAAAACCGCCAGCGTTTCCTCAGAGAGATCGTCGAGGAAGTTCGCAAGGCATGCGGAAAGGACTATCCGATCGCAATCAAAATGACGCTCGACAGCGTTGACGACGATGAGCGCCCGATTGAAGAGGGCCTTGCAATTGCAAAGTATCTTGCCGACTCCGGCCTTGTGGACATGATCCACTTTGGACGCGGTGCATATTCGTGCCGTTGGAGAATGGTTAGCTCCGTCTACCAGCCCGTCGGCTTTGACCTCGACGCCGCCCCGAAAGTAAGAGAAATGATTGGCGATCTTCCCCTCATGGCACACGGGAAGCTCAACCACCCTGATGTTGCTGAAAAGGCCATTGCGGACGGTTTGATTGATCTGGTTGCGATTGGCCACGGTCTCATCGCAGATCCGCACTGGGCGAACAAGGTCAAGAACGGGAAACTGGATGATATCAACCCGTGCATCGGCTGCGGCGAGTGCCACTTCAATGCAATGAAAGGGCATTCCAGACCGTGCGCAGTCAATGTCCATGGCATGCGCGAGGGCGAGTTCCCACTCACGCCGGCAAAGAGCGATCTCAACATTCTTGTGATTGGTGCCGGCCCCGTTGGCATGAAGGCAGCAGCCACCGCAGCCGAAAGAGGCTATCGCGTCTCGCTGTACGAAAAGAACACTTATATGGGTGGAATCATGGCAGCCGCAGGCGCACCGCGGTTCAAGGCGGATGTGCATGACCAGGTCGAGTATCTGAAACGCCAGATCGCAAAATATCCGGTCGACCTGCACCTCAATACGGAGATCACTCTGGAGGACGTTCAGCGGCTCCATCCCGATTTTGTTGTCGTCTCCAGAGGTGCTAAGCCTGTTGTGATCCCGGTGCCAGGTGCGGATAAGCCGCATGTCAGCACCGCGGTGCCGGTTTTGCTCAAGCAGAAGGAAGTCGGCCAGAAGGTCGTCGTCGTTGGTGGCGGTGAGGTTGGCTGCGAATTGTCGAGCGAACTTTGCCTGCAGGGCAAAGATGTGATCATGATCGAATTGCTGGACGACATTCTGCGCACTGCAGATCATTTCGTCGCGAATGATCAGAACATCCGCTATCTCGTTGAGAACTCCGGCACCGATATCCGTTGCAGCACCAGACTGACGGAGGTCCTAGATGACGGCATCATGGTCATCAACAAAGAAGGTGAGGCCGAGAAAATCACGTGTGACAGCGTCGTCTTTGCTTCCGGCTTCAAGGCCGATCACAGCCTCTACAACGATCTTCTCAAAGCTGGCTACGAGTGCGTACAAGTTGGCGACAATGTGAAACCCGGAAAAATCATCAACGCAATCCATCAAGCATACCACTACATCCGCGTGCTTGAAGAGGATTGACAGAGCCGGTCGGATGCATCAGGGCGTCTCATCCAGGGCGCTCTGATACAGGCAAATACAATCTTATATTTGGGCAGCAGCCAGAGGCCTGGCAGAAAGGAAAATGAGTCATGTCGAATAAATATTCAATCGTGACCGGCGCATCCCGCGGTCTTGGCGCCGCTATTGCAGAGGAACTTGCACGCGAAGGCTATGACGTTGTCATTACCTACTGCACACAAGCGGACAAGGCGCAAAAAGTCAAAAAGCAGCTTGAGACCAAATTTGGCGTTCGCGTTGAAAGCTATCAGCTCGATATCAAAGACGAAGAAGCAGTCCTTGCATTTCGCAAATGGGTCGAAGAGACTCTGGGCACAAATCTTCAGGTGCTTGTCAACAATGCCGGCATCTATGCAAATATGCCCGCCGAGGAGATTGCGTCGAAAACGTTCTGCGACATTATTGACGTCAACGTGAAGGGTACGTTCTTTATGACCCGTCATTTTGTCGACCTCATGATTGCAAACCACTACGGGAAAATCATCAACCTCTGCTCTGCGGTGGGTCTGCGCGCTGCACCCGGCTCTATCGCATATGCAAGCTCAAAATTTGCCATCCGTGGCATGACGCAGGCGCTTGCAATTGACCTTGGCAAATACAATATTCAGGTCAACGCGATTGCTCCAGGCGCACACAAAACCGACATGTACTGGGATGCGTATAAGATTGATCCCGAACTGCTCGAGAAGCGCACCAAGGGCTGCCCGCTTCAGCGCGCAGGGGAAGTCAGCGAAATGTATCACATCGTGCGTTACTTTCTTGCGTCCGACTTTATTACCGGTCAGGTCGTATCACCGAACGGCGGGACCACGATGGTATAACCTCGAACAATTTAGAAAAGAGGGAGAATATGGGCTATATAAGTATTTTTCTAGGCCTTGCAGTCGTCGTCGCACTGATGATCCGGCGCTGGAGCCCGTTGATGGTGGGCATCGTTGCTGCAACGGTCGTTATTTTCATGAACGGCCTGCCTTTTGGCGAAACCATGACTGGCACTTACTTCGACGGGTTCTGCACCATGTTCAAATCGCTGTTCCCACCGATTTTTTCCGGAAGCCTTCTGGCGCAGATCTATAATCGCTCTGGTGCTGTCAACGCCGTCGGCGATGCCATAGCCAATGCTCTGTTTAAGGACAGCGCTTCCGCTACGCGCAAGTATGTTTCCTGCATTCTAGCTATGGCAATCGCGTCCGGTATTCTGGCCTTCTGCGGTCTGAACGCACTTGTAACACTGATTGCGATGTATCCGATTGCGCTGCGCCTCATGGAGCGCGCCGGCATCCCCAAGCGCTTTGTGATGGGCATTCTCAGCTGCGGCGTCTACACCTTTGCCATGTCTGCTCCCGGCTCGGCGGAGCTCGTGAACATTCTGGCCATGCAGTCGCTCAACACGCCGTCCTACGCCGGCATATGCGGCGGTATTTTGGCCTGCATCACAGAAATTGCAGTCACGACGACCCTGACGACCATCATGATCAAAAAAGATGTAGCGAAAGGGAAAACCTTTGCCTATGGGCCGAAGGACATTGTCGCTTCAAATGACCAGCCGCGCCCCAAGGCACTCGTCGCACTGTTGCCGTTACTGGCACTTGTCCTGCTGTTTAACATCTTTTCGATTGATATCTTCTCTTCGACCATGATCGCATGGCTGTTCTCCATCGTTCTGTTCTGGAAATACCTCCCCAAAAAGGATGGAAAACGCACCAACGAAATGCTGGATGTATTTACAGCTGCTGGCGCAATGGCGTTCGGCCCTTGCAGTGCTGTTGGCTCTATCGTCGGCTTCACCAGCATCGTGCAGACATTGCCGGAATTTCAGGCCATGCTCGATGGTGTATTTAACTTCAACATGCCCGCCGCTCTGATTCTGATCATCGCCGTATGCCTGATTGCCGCTCTCACCAGCTCCTCGACCGCAGCCATTCGCGTGGCCGTGCCCATGGTGGCGGAGCGCTGCACGGCTGCTGGGTTATCGCTGGCATTTATTCACCGCGTCTCCTGCTTTGCGTGCTCGATCGTTGATACACTTCCCTATGGCACCGCTGTCATCATCAATCTTGGTATCGCAGATCTGGACATGAAGGAAGGCTATCCCCCCATGTTCATCGCTACTACACTGGCGACCGCTTGCGGCACCATCATCTGCGCACTCTTTATGTATCTGTTCCCTGCTCTGCCATGATCGTGTGTTTTTCGAAACATGGGAAGTTTTTGTTGAATAATTGCTTGACAAATAATTATTAAATGGTATCATAGTACTATAAAGCGAGAGATGCAGTTCTATATTATTAGATCTGTACATCGCAAACAAATCTTATCAAACGTGAAAGAGAGGATTATGAATGGGTTACTTAAGCATTCTCGTCGGTTTCTTCCTGGTCCTGTTCCTCATCTGCAAAAAATGGCCTGCTATCATCGTTGGCATCATCGCAACGGCGGCCGTTATTGTGATGAACTGGCTGAACTTCGGACAAACCTTCACCGATGTGTACTTCACCGGATTTGCCACCATGGTCAAGTCACTGTTCCCGCCTATCTTTGCCGGCAACCTGGTTGCACAGATCTATAACCGGACCGGCGCCGTGCGCTCTATCAGCGATACGATGTCCAATGCACTGTTCAAAGAAGGGCGCTCCAAGACACGCACCTATGTCTCCTGCATTCTCGCGATTGTCATCCCCACCGGCCTGCTCGCCTACTGCGGCATGAACGGTCTGGTCACGCTGATCGCATTCTATCCCATCGCACTTGGCCTCATGGAGCGCGCTGGCATCCCGAAGCGCTATGTCATGGGCCTGCTCTCCTTCGGTGTTTATGCCTTCGCACTGACCGGCCCCGGAACAGCGCAGCTCGTAAACGTGCTGTCCATGCAGGTCGTCGGTGAAGGCCCTGCTGCCGGTCTCGTCGGCGGTCTGGTCGGCGTTGTCGTCGAGATCGTATTCGGCACTTTCGTCCTGACGCTGATGATCAAAAAAGACGTTGCCAAGGGACTCAAGTTCGCATACGGCCCAAACGACATCCGCGTTGCCGATGACAAGCAACTCCCCAACTTCCTCATCTCGCTCATCCCCCTGCTCTCTGTCGTCATTTTCTTCAACGTCGTGAAGCTTGACATTTTCTCCTCCTGCCTTGCTGCGTGGCTCCTTTCCATTATTCTGCTCGGCAAGTATATGCCGAAAAAGGACGGCAGCCTCCTCAAGGAACTGCTCGACGTGTGTACGGTCTCCGGCACCAACGCATTTGGCCCCTGCGGCATGGTCGGTTCCCTGTTCGGCTTTGTCAGCGTTGTGCAGACCCTGCCGGAATTCCAGGCGATTCTCAACTACATCTTCAGTCTGAATATGGCTCCGTTCCTCGTGCTGATCCTTTCGATCAATATCGTGGGCGCACTGACCGGCTCATCCTCCTCGGCTATCCGCATCGGTATGCCGATGGCGATGCAGCACTGCATCGACGCAGGCATGTCGTTGGCATTCGTTCAGCGACTGGGCGCGTTTGCAGCCTCTATTCTGGACACGCTGCCGCACAGCTCCGCCATCATCATTAACCTCGGCATCGCCGATCAGGATATGAAGGAAGCATACCCGCCGATGGCCGTAACAACGATTCTGACGACCGCAGTCGGTACAGCGGCAGTCGCGATTTTTATGTCGCTGTTCCCGTCCCTCCCGTAAAACCTTCCAATCAAAAAGGCAGCCTGCTCAGGCTGCCTTTTTGAAAACACGTTTTTTGCTCATTTGCAATATAAGTAACGAAGGGGTCACAAAACACGCATAAGTACACAAAATTTGCTGCGCGCCCCTTGACAAATTTCTGATTTATGCTATCATTCTATCTACGTAGTACTCCAGATCTATAAATGTAGATCTTTAGTGCTAAATTTCGAATCCGGGCGCCGGATCAATGATCGCAGAAACCGCCTGTTTCGCCTCTTCCAGAAGATTGATTGTCCCGTTCTCAATCGCCCAGGTCACAATGACGCCGCGCATTGCATACGACAGTGCCTCTGCCAATGTCTCCGGATCGGTCAGATTCCGAATCTGTCCGGCATTCTGCGCAGAGCGAATGACAGCAGTCAACATTTTCTTGTGATAAATATTCTTAAAAAATCACGCTGAGAATGCTCTTTGAGTCTGCCGACGAAGTACTGCTGGGAAACACCCGCACCGTAGAAAATATCACCCTCGCACATGATGTGGAAGATCTCCCAGATCTGCTTGCTGAAAGTCTCCTGCTCGACGATGCGGTAAAAGTTATCGGCGTACAGCTCTTCAAAATTGTTCTGCATGTCCAGGAAAATGTCCTGTTTCCGCGGGAAATAGTAATGCAGCGTCGTTTTGGAGACCTTCGCCTTTTCGCAGATCATCGGGATCGTCGTCTCGTCGAACCCATAATCATTGAAGAGCTCGATCGCCGCATTGATAATCCTTGTACGTGTATCGTTCTGACTGCCTTTCGCGGGTTTGCGTTCTCTCATTTGTGATTCACCTTTTTCGTTATTTACTAATTGTAAATATAATAAAAAACGCAGCAAAAGTCAAAGCAAAATTATATGGAGGTTAGCAATGAGCAACGACAGCAATTTTGATTCCCTTTTCACCCCCTTCTCTATCGGTAAGATGGAGATCAAGAACCGCCTGGTCATGTCCCCCATGGGCACCTATGCAGCTCTAATGGACGGCTCCGTATCTGATACACTGGCCACCTATTTTGAAGAGCGTGCAAAGGGCGGTGTCGGCGCGATTATCACCGCTTCCCAGTATCTCACGCCGAAGTTGGCCCAGGGCATCTACGGCACCTATTTTGACAGCAAGCGCATCATCCCCCATCTGACCGGTATGACGGAGCGCATTCACTGCTATGGAGCAAAAGCCATCGCCCAGCTCTCAAGCGGCACCGGCCGCAACGCGCACCCCAGTCAGTGCGGCGGCGTTCCGTTCTCCGCGTCCGCAGTTCCCGCGGTGTTCAATCCCAAGATTCTCTGCCGTCCACTCACCATCGAAGAGATCAAGGAGATCATGAAGTCCTGGCAGTTGGCCGCTGAGATTGCCGCGAACGCCGGCTATGACGCGATCGAGGTGCACGGTCACGTCGGATATATCATTGATCAGTTCCTCACCCCGCTGTGGAACAAGCGTGAAGACGAATACGGCGGCAGCGATGAAAACCGTGCTCGCTTTGCGCTGGAGATCCTGCAGGCCATCAAGCGAGGCGCGGGCAACGATATGCCCGTTATTTACCGCATCTCCATGGATCATCGCATCCCCGGCGGCAGAACGCTTGAGGACAGCAAGCGCCTCATTAAGATTCTCGGCGAAAACGGTGTTGACGCATTCGATGTTGACTGCGGCTGCTATGAGCACCCCGACTTCGTGTACCCCACCTTTTACCGCGGCGACGCCTGCATGGAGTATGTGTGCGACACCGCACGTGAGGCGACTGACAAACCCATCCTCAACTCTGGCAACCACACACCCCAGACAGCAAAGCACCTGATTGAGTCCGGACGCGCGGACTTTGCCATGATGGGACGGCCGCTCATCGCAGACCCCTATCTGCCCAGAAAGCTGATGGAAAACCGTGAGGAAGACGTTCGCCCCTGCATCCGCTGCAATGAAGAGTGCATCGGCCGCATTTGGGGCCGCTACTCCAAGCTGTCATGCGCAGTGAACCCGCAGGCGAATGAGGAGCACGCATTCCGGATCGTCAAAACGGAAACACCCAAAAATGTTGTCGTTATCGGCGGCGGTCCTGGCGGCATGGAAGCCGCACGCGTTGCTGCCCTTAAGGGAAACCATGTCACACTTTATGAACGCAATGAACTCGGCGGAACGCTGAATCTGCCCGCTCAGGCACAGTTCAAGACCCGTCTCAAGGCGCTCATCGAGTATTACAAGACGCAGATGCGTAAGCTCGGCGTAACAGTCGTGCATCAGGAGATTGATATCGACAGCCCCGTCCTTGCCGCTGCCGACAAGATCATTGCCGCGACCGGAGCACACTCCGTCGTGCCGCCTATCCCCGGTGCACACGGCGCAAACGTGATCGACATCAAGGACGCCCACCGCGATCCAGCCGCAATCAAGGGCAAGAAAATCGCCATCTGCGGCGGCGGCCTCTCTGGCTCCGACTTTGCTCTGGAAATGGCCACCGAGTACGGCAAACAGTGCACCATCATCGAAATGAAGCCAGACGTGGCGATGGATATGGTGTTCATCAATCAGCATTCTCTGAAGATCTATCTTAAAGACGCCGGCGTCGTGACCCGCACCAACACGCGTGTTTCCGAGATCGTTGAAAACGGAGTTCGTGTCATCAATGAGCACGGCGAGCAAGAACTGATCGAGGCGGATGTCGTTGTTGCCGCTTTCGGCATGGCGCCAAACACCGAACTCACGAATGCACTCAAGCAGAAATACAACAAGAAGCTCGTCTGCGTCGGCGACTGCGTCGAGGTAGGCAAGAGCGGAAAAGCAATTCGCGGCGGCTTCTATGCCGGTATGCAGATCGACTAATTCACAAGGAGGAGATCAATTATGGCTATCATGAAAGGCTACGGCGTCATCGAACCCACAGTGAGTTGGGGCTGGATGGAAAAAGAGATCCCGGAACCCGGTCCGTTCGAGGCACTTTGTTCCCCTGTCGCAGTTCTGCCCTGTACTTCCGATGTACACAGCGCACATTTCCGCAACGCATGGCCGAACCGCATCCTGGGTCACGAAGGTGTGGGCCGCGTTGAAAAAGTCGGTGCGATGGTCACCGACATCCATGTCGGAGATATTGTTGCGGTTCCCGCCGTCACCCCTATCTGGCGCGGCAGGCAAATCGCAGAGGGGCTGCATGAACACACCGGTGGATTTCTCGGGGGACGTTACCTCTCGTCCAAGCTGGACGGCACGTTTGGCGAATACTTCATCATTCCCGATGCGGACATGAATCTAGCAGTCGTTCCCAATGGTGTTTCCATTAAAGCTGCCGGCCTTGTCGGCGACATGGTCACCACTGGCTTTTCCGGAGTTGAGGGTGCAAATATCCAGTTTGGTGATACAGTCGTTGTGATCGGCATCGGCCCTGTCGGCCTTATGAGCGTTGCAGGCGCGGCGATCCGTGGTGCCGGACGTCTGATCGCCGTTGGGCACCGGGAGCTGACAAAGGAGCTCGCAAAGAAGTACGGTGCGACCGACGTCGTTGACTACAAAGACGGCGACATCGTTGCACAGATCATGGAACTCACCAATAACGAAAAAGTCGACAGAGTCATCATCGCCGGCGGAACGGAAAGCACTATCAACGATGCATACCGGATGGTGAAGTGCGGCGGCAACATCTCCAATGTTGCAGGCTACGACTTCAGTAAGGAATTTCATCTTACCGTTGCGGATGCCGGCTGCCTTGTGAATCATGTAACGCTTACCGGTCGACTCTGTGCAGGTGGGCGATACCGTCTGGAGAATCTGATGGCACTCATCAAAAACGGCAGACTGGATCCGACCCTGCTCATTACGCACGAACTGCACGGCTTTGATAAGATCGAAGACGGCTTCCGCATGATGGATGAGCGCAAGACTCCGGATACTATCAAGCCCATCGTCATTATCTAAATCATCTTAATTCAGTACAAATAAAGGAGACTACAAAAGGAGACTACAAAATGTTTGATTATCATGGCAGAGTAGCAGTGATTACCGGCGGTTCGTCCGGCCTTGGCGTTCTGTGCGCAAATGCGCTTGCAGCACGCGGATGCGATGTCGTACTCGCAGCGCGTCGCTTTGAGATCTTGGATAAAAACGCACAGGCGCTCCGCGAGCAGTACGGTGTCAAGGCAATTCCTGTCCGCTGCGACGTCACCAAGGAGGATCAGGTTATTGCTGCACGCGAACTCGTGGAGAAAGAATTTGGTCGCTGTGACATTCTGATCAACTGCGCAGGCGAAGGCCACAATGACTGGGCGATCGACCTCGCGCTGGAAAAATGGCAGGCCACTATCGATGTTTGTGTCACCGGCCTATTCCTCATGTGCAGAGAATTCGGCAAGCTGATGCGCGAGCACAACTACGGACGTATTGTCAATGTCGCCTCCATGCTTGGCATGATCGCGCTGGACAGCAGCTTCGGCCGCGGCATCTCAGAATACTCCGCATCTAAGGGCGCAGTTATCAATTTCACCCGACAACTGGCCAACGAGTGGGCGCAATACGGCATCACGGTCAACACCCTCAGTCCCGGCTTCTTTGCTTCCGAACAGTCGCCTGTCGGCCAGGGCTGGTTTGCGGATTTCATCAACACCTGGTGCCCGATGAAGCGCAACGGCAGCGACCACGAACTGGATGCAGCCATCATCTTCATGACCTGTGAGGAAAACTCCTACATGACCGGCAACAATGTTGTCATCGACGGCGGCTGGACCTGCACCTGAGCTTCCTTTTCGCCGATAGCAACCATTTTCAAAACAGATCCTGCTGTGGAGACTTCCACAGCAGGATCTGTTTTCATTTCGCTGCAAGCGCCTCTATACAGTCTCAACGTGCAATTTCTCTGCGCAAAAACGCAAAAAGAGATTGAGGTTGCACCGGTAACTCCGAATCGTCTTCGGGGTATACTTGCGAACCTCAATCTCAACCAGATACTCTTCGACAGCACTTTGCATCTTCATACCTATGTCCTCCTCAGTATGTCACAACAGAGGTGGCCATGTATGTCGCAGCTGACGCCGTGTTTTCCCGCAGGAAACGACGTTTGAAGCTGCAAAGCGCCATGTCATCCGTCAAATATGCTGTTTTGTGTCTGGAAACGCATGCGTTTCACAGGCAGATCACTCTTCCCAGTTGTGCCACACGTTCTGGACATCTTCGTTGTCCTCGAACATGTCGAGCATCTTCTGGAGATTCTTAATGTCGCCCTCATCGGTGAGCTTGATGGTGTTCTGCGGCACCATCTCCACCTGCGCGCTCAGCAGCTCATAGCCGTCGTTCGTGAGCGCCTCGGCCACCGATGCCACATCGTCGGGATCAGTATAGACCGTGTAAACACCCTCGTCGGGCGCAAAGTCGGCCGCGCCGGCTTCGAGCGCGTCCTCCATGACCTTGTCTTCGTCGAGCTCCTGATCCTCGTCATTGATGACGATGACGCCCTTCTTATCAAACGACCACGACACGCAGCCGGTCGCCCCCATGTTTCCGCCGTACTTATCAAAGTAGTGGCGCACCTCGGAGGCAGTGCGGTTGCGGTTATCGGTCATCGTCTCGACGATGATGGCGACACCGGACGGACCATAGCCTTCGTAAGTGATGGACTCGTAGTTATCCGTGTTGCCGGAGCCGAGCGCCTTGTCGATCGTGCGCTTGATGTTGTCATTCGGCATGTTGGCGGCTTTTGCCTTGGCGATGACAGCTGCGAGGCGGGAATTGTTATTGGGGTCGCCGCTGCCGCCCTCTTTGACGGCCACGATCATCTCGCGGGCGATCTTCGTGAACGCCTGCGCGCGCTTGGCGTCCTGCGCGCCTTTGGTTTTCTGTATATTATGCCACTTGGAATGTCCGGACATAGTCACAACTCCTCTTGCTAAAATGCTTTGAATATTTTAGCACACTCCGGGCCGCGTGGCAAGAAAAATCCGCATATTTGCGCGAAAACTACGCCTGCGTTTTGGGAATAAGGAGATATTGCGGCGCCTCAACCATAGCGGCATCGTCCGTGAGGCCGTTCGTTTCGCGGATGAGCCGCTCGCTCGAGCAGTAGCGCTTGGCAAGCGTCCACAGGTCTTCCCCGCCCCAGCGTACGATCGTCAGCGACGGTACAGAGGCATACGGGCAGGCGCGCTCCTGCGCCGTCGCCCCGGTGACCTGCCGGAGGTCGGACTCCTGCAGTGCGGCCGTCCGCACCGTCACCGTCACGCGGATCTGAAACCCATCCGCCGTGACCGTCACCACCGGCTCTTCCGGCTGCACGCTCAGCAGCTCCAGCCGCGCGCCGTAGGCCGGCTCGAGCGGCAGGTGCAGACGCTTTTCCATGCAGGATACGTGCTGCTCCGTGTCCGCCGCGAGCAGCCGGACGAGCACGTCGCAGCCGTCCTCCGTCATGCCGCAGACAACGGCCCGCCGGGACACGACCGTCAGCGAGGCGGCCTCACACGCAAGCGTACCCTCCGCCGACAGGCGCAGCGGCTCGCCCGGCTGCACCGTACCGGCCGCTACCGTCTCGCGCTCGAGCGTGAGCTCTGCCGTGTTGCAGTAGGCGTCCGTCACGCAGTCAGCCTCCGCATCCGCAAGGCACACCGTCTGCGCGACAAGATGGTACTCCGCCTCCAGTGCCGCGCCGTCGGCCGCGGCGCTCACGTTCAGGTAGGCCGCCGTGAGGTTGACGGTCGTGTGCAGCAGGCACGGCGATGTGTCCGCCGGGCAGTCGAGCATCTGGGAAAACGCCGTCTCGAAGGTCTCGACCACCGGGCACATCTGCCCCTGCGGGAGATAGGTGACTGCCGCGCACACGCGCCCCTGCAAAATGACGCGGCTGCCGGCCGCGCTGACATCGTCGAGCAGCACGGTCTCCGTGTGGCAGAGCAGGCGGTCGGCCTCGGGCTGGCCGGACAGGAAGCGGTGCGTCTCCGAGACGGTGAACGTCTTTTCCTCCACGGACACCGGAATCTGCACGCGGAGCGTTTCCGTGCGCGTGAACACTGCGCCGCCGTCGCCCTCGATCCGGTCCGTGAGCGCGAGCTCCGTCTCCCGGTAGGCGCGCAGGCACAGGCTCAGCCGCGCCGTGACACGCACCTTGCGCGAATTGACGGCGCGCGCGTCCAGCGCGGTGAGCGTACAGCGCAGCCACGGCCGCACGTCCGGCGAGAGCGTCTCGCCGCTGATGCGCACCTTCACCGGCAGCTCCACCGGGAAGCTGCGCAGAGCGCCGCCCTCCTCCGCGTAGACCACATCGGCCGCGATGCTGCCCTCGATCTGCGCGCTCTTGTCCGAAAAATCCAGATTCCAGAGGCAGAACGTGCCCTCCGCGACCACGATCGCGCCGATGTCCCCCAGCGCATCGGGCACAACGGCGTCCACGCTGCAGGTCTCTTCCTCCGTGCGGTCAAACACCCGCGCGTACATCATGCGTTTCTGCTTGCCCAGTTGTAGTTCCATAACGATGTGCTCCTTGTCGTTTTTGTACATCCTTATGCCGGGCACGCGCCGGTTATGCCGCCATCAACAGCGCAGCAGCCACACGCCTGCCGCAATGAGCGCGCCGCCGAGTGCAAACCACCAGAAGCCGGCCGGCAGCACCAGCGCCAGAATGATGAACACACCGGCGACCACGCACGCGATGCCGATCCAGAAGCAAATCCCCCGCCGTCGAAACATAAAGCACCGCCCTCCGCTTGCAGGTTCTCCCTACAGTGTATGCGGAGGGCGGCGCTTTGGTGCGTCACTTCTTCTTTTCCCAGTCATTGACCTGGGCCGAGAGCGCGTACAGGCGCGCATAGCTCTCGTGGCGCTCCGGCGCGATCTTGCCTGCCGCCACGGCGGCGAGGACGGCGCAGCCGGGCTCTTTCAGGTGCGCGCAGTCACGAAATCGGCACTGGCCGATATACGGTCGAAACTCCCGGAACGCATATTGCAGATTTTCGCACGAGATGGGGTCGACCATGTCCACCTCAAACGAGGCAAAGCCCGGCGTATCGGCGACGAACGTATCCGCTCCAAGCGCATAGAGCTCGACATGGCGCGTTGTGTGCTTACCGCGGCCGAGCCGCTCGCTGACGGCCCCGGTCGCAATGCCGAACGACGCATCGAGCGCATTGAGCAGGCTCGATTTGCCGACGCCGGAGTTGCCGGTGAAGGCGCTGGTCTTCCCGCGCAGTGCATCGCGCAGCTCGTCGACGCCGAGCCCCGTTGCCGCGCTTGTGCGCAGGACGCGAAAGCCGATGGAGCGGTAAATAGCATAGAGATGATCCGCCGGGTCAAGGTCGCACTTATTGAGGCAGACGACCGGCTCGCAGTCGGCATTTTCCGCGATGGCGACCACGCGGTCGATCAGAAACGGATCGGTGACGGGGTTGACGTTCGCCGCGATCATGATGAGCTGGTCAATATTCGCCACCGCCGGGCGGATGAACGCATTGCGCCGCGGCAGGACGGTGTCGATGCGGCCCTTGCCGTGCGCATCGAAGCTGACCTCCACACGGTCGCCGACCAGCGGACTGCACCCGTCGTACCGGAAGCGGCCGCGGGCCTTGCACTCCACGATCTGATCGCCGGCGGCCACATAGTAAAAGCCGCTGAGCGCCTTGATGATGACACCCTGCACCATAAGCGTTGTTGCTCCTTTATCTCATCTTTACGGTTGTTCCGGCCCGTCGGAGACCCAGATATAGACCTTGCTGTACTCCGTGAGCTGTGTGTTGGCCGGTGCGCTCTGCTTAAAGACTGTGCCCTGCTTGGCGTCGTTGGTCTCTTTGTACGTGCCGCCATAGCACAGGCCGCTGCTCTCGATGCGCGCGATGGCGGCTGACTCCGTCAGCTCCGACAGGTCAGGCACCGTGACCGGGCGCAGCTCGGGGCCGCCGCTGACGATCAGCTTCACGCTCGACCCTGCGGCCGCCTTTTCGCCGGGCGCAGGCTCGCAGCTGATGACATACTTTGCCGTCACGTCCTTGGAGGCCTGAAACTCCGTCGTGACCGTAAAGCCGGCTTTTTCCAGCGCGGCCGTCGCCTTCTCATAGTCCTCGTTGATGACATACGGCACATCGGTCATGACGACGCCGGTGCTGACGGTGAGCTGCACGTTGATGCCGTCCGAGACGCGCATGCGGCTCTTGCCCGCCGCCGGATCCTGCTCGATGATGATGCCGTCCGGCACGTCGGGATCGACCGTGTATACGACCGTGAAGTGGTAATCGGCATACTGCTTGTCGTTGACGACCGCCTCGTAGGACTTGCCGGTAAAGTCCGGCACATCCACGCGCTCCGCCGTGCGGAACAGATCCTCAAGCCAGAAATTCCACAGAAACACAAACAGCAAAATGGCAAAGACGCCGACCGAGAAAATGCCCGTGAAATAACTCACGCGCTTGGCCCGCTTGCGCCGGCGCTGGTATGCTTCCTCCGTCAGATCCTGACCCACACCGAAAAAGGAGTCCTTTTTCTCCGCGCTCTCCCGCCGCCGCTCGACAAGCGGACGCTGCTGATTGAGGTGCTTTTTGCAGGCATTGAGCGCTTTGAGCATCTCCCCCGCCGACTGATAGCGCTTGCGCAGATCCGGCTCCATGGCGCGGAGCGTGATGCGCTCAAGCTCCTCGGGGATGTCGCTGTTCCACTCCCGCGGCGGCTTGGCGCTGCCGGCGATGTGCATGAGCGCGATCTCCTCCGGGGTATCCGCGTCATACGGCAGGTGGCCCGTGAGCATCTCATAGAGCACGACGCCGAGGGAATACAGGTCGCTGCGCGCGTCGGCATTGAGGCCCTTGGCCTGCTCGGGCGCGATATAGTGCACGGAGCCGATGGCCTGCCCGCTGCGCTCCTCGTGAATGTTCTCGAGCGCGGCGATGCCGAAGTCAGCGACCTTGACCATGTCATCGTTCGTGATCATGATGTTCTGCGGCTTGATGTCCCGGTGGACGATGCCGTGGGCGTGCGCGTGCTGCAGCGCCTTGCAGATCTGCGTGGCGTAGTGCAGCGCCTCTGTGGCGCTGAATACACCGTGCTCCGCCATGCGCTGTTTGAGCGTCTCGCCCTCGATGAGCTCCATGACAATATACTCCGTCTCGCCGCTGTGGCCGACATCGTAGACCGAGACGATATTCGGCTGCGAGAGCATGGCGACCGCGTGCGCCTCCGCCTGAAAGCGGTTTTTCAGCTCGGCATCCGCCGCCATCTCATCGCGCAGGATCTTGACGGCAACATAGCGGTGCAGCTTGTGGCACATGGCCTTGTAGACGACCGACATGCCGCCGCTGCCGATGATCTCCAGGATCTCGTAGCGGTCGTCGAGCATCTGACCGATATAGCGATTCATTGATTGTTCCATAGTGATCCCCCTGTTGCGCTTCAGCGGAAAAGAACGAGCGCGGTCACATTGTCGCGCGCACCGCGTGCCAGCGCCGCCGCGATCAGGCGGCCGCAGATCTGCTTTGCATCCCGCGAGCCGCGGCAAAAATCATGCATCTGGCCCTCCGACAGCGTGTTGGACAGCCCATCCGTGCACAGCAGCAGCCGCGCACCCAGCGGAAACGGCAGCGTGCGGCAGTCCGGCTCGACCTGTGGGCCGACGCCGACGGCGCGCGTGATCACGTTCCGCCGCGGGTGACGGTGTGCCTGCTCCGGCAGCACCTGACCGCTTGCGACCAGCTCCTGCACGAGCGAGTGATCCGTCGTCAGCTGCTGCATTCGGCGCAGCCCGACCAGATATGCGCGGCTGTCGCCAACGTGCAGCACCGTAAGCCTTCCGCGGCGCACGCAGGCGGCGACGATCGTCGTGCCCATGCCGCGCAGGTCAGGCTCCGCGCACGCACGGTCATAGACCGCGCGGTTGGCCGCGTCGCAGGCGTGGCGCATGGCGGGTTCGACCGCGCTGCCCGCCATCATTTCGCGGCGAAAATCCGCCAGAAATGTGGACACTGCCAAATCGCTTGCGAGCTTCCCCCCGGCAGCGCCGCCCATCCCGTCGCAGACGACGGCGACGGTGCAGCCCTTGCGCCGGATGTGCGCGCAGGCGGCGCGATCCTGATTCTCCTTGCGGACGGTCCCCCTGTCCGACTGTGCAAAGCAGTTCATGGGCTCTCTCCCTTCAGGCGCGGTGATCGGCGACCTTTTTGCGCAGCTGGCCGCAGGACGCATCCACATCGCTGCCGAGCTTGCGGCGCACGGTCACATTCACGCCCGCCCGCTCCAGAATGCGGATGAACGCCTTGAGATGCTCCGGCGTGGACGGCCGGAACGCGCGCTCTTCCACGTGGTTGAGCGGGATGAGGTTCACGTGCGCGCAGACACGCCGCGCGTGCTTGGCCAGCAGCCTGGCGTGCTCCGGCGTGTCGTTCACGCCGTCGATCATGGCGTATTCAAAGGAAATGCGCCGACCGGTCGCTTCATAATACCGGGCGCAGGCGTCAATGAGCGCCGCCACGCCGCGGCCGTGGTTGGCCGGCATGATCTTCGAGCGGGTGGCATCGTCCGGCGCGTGCAGGGAGACCGACAGCGTCAGCTGCAGGTCGCGCGCCGCCAGATCGTCAAAGCGCTCGATGAGGCCGCACGTGGACAGCGAAATGTGGCGCATGCCGATGTTTTCCCCGTCCGGGTGGTTGACCAGCGCAAGAAAGCGCATAACATTGTCAAAGTTATCGAGCGGCTCGCCGATGCCCATGAGGACGATGTTGGAGATCTTGCTGCCGGACTCCCGCTCGGAATAGAGCACCTCGTCGAGCATTTCCGACGGCTCAAGATTGCGGATCAGGCCGCCGATCGTCGACGCGCAGAACGCGCACCCCTGCCGGCAGCCGACCTGCGAGGAGATGCAGACCGTATTGCCGTGCTTGTAGTGCATGACGACGGTCTCGACGGCGTTACCGTCGCCGAGCTGCCAGAGATATTTGATCGTCCCGTCGATGGCTGACACCTGCTTGCGCAGCATCTCGAGCTTGGAGATGAAAAAGCGCTCGGAGAGCGCGGCGCGCAGGTCCTTGGACAGGTTCGTCATCTCGTCAAACGACGTCACGCCGCGCGCGAGCCACTGAAAAATCTGCTTGGCGCGGTATTTCGGCTGCCCCATTTCGGCGAGGGCCGCCGCGATCTCCTCGGGGAGCATGGCTTTGATGTCTCTCATTCGTGTCTCCTCAGCTTACAAACAAAAAATCCGTCCGTGCCGTGTTCCTGCGGCCAGAAGGTGAACATACCGTCCGCCGTGTCCGCCCCCGGCAGCGGCAGCGAAAACGCCTCGGCGGAAAACTCCGGATGCGTGTGCAGGAAGTCGCGCACAACATCTTCGTTCTCCCGCGCGAGCACCGTGCACGTGGAATATACCAGCACGCCGCCGGGCTTCACGCACGGCGCAAGACCGGTGAGAATGTCGCGCTGAATGGCCGGCAGACGCGCAAGCTCTGCCGGATCTTTGAAGCGGATCTCCGGCTTCTTGCGGATGACGCCCAGACCGGAGCACGGCACATCAGCCAGCACCACGTCCATCGCTCCGATCAGGTCCGCATCCGGGCGGCGGGCATCCATCGTGCGCGTTGAAATGCACGTCAGCCCCAGCCGCTCAGCGCCGGCGCGGATGCGCTTCCATTTATTTTCGTGAATATCGCAGGAAATCATACATCCCTGATCGTGCATCTGCACTGCGGCGGCGAAGCTTTTGCCGCCGGGTGCGGCGCAGGCATCGAGCACGCGCATACCCGGCTGCACGCCGGAAACGAGCGCCGCGCAGTGCGCGGCCGCGTCCTGCACATAAAACCAGCCGTCAGCAAAGGCGCGCGCGGCCGCCAGATTGCCACCATGGCACAGCAGCGCGTCCGGAAGCCACGGGTGCAGCTCTGCCTCGATGCCGTCCGCGTGCAGGGACGCCATGAGAACATCCGCTGTCGTTTTCAGGGTGTTCACCTGCAGGCAAGCCGGTGCGTCGGCGTTGTTCGCCGCCAGCTCCCGCTCGGCAAACGCATAACCGTGCGCGTCGATATACCGCTGTGCCAGCCAGCGCGGGTGGCTGTAGCGCACGGCAAGATAGTCCGCCGTGCCCACGCCCGGAATCTCCGGCAGCGCGTCCCGGTGCTCCGCCACACGGCGCAGCACCGCGTTGACAAGACCGGATGCACGCGCACAGCCGCCCTTGCGGCAGAGCACGACCGCCTCGTTCACGGCGGCGCGCGGCGGGATTTTATCCAGCAGCACGATCTGATAAGCCGACAGCCGCAGCAGGTCGAGCACCTTCGGCTCGAGCTTTTGCAGCGGCGTTGTGCAGTAGACGGAAAGATAATGATCCAACAGGGTCAGATTTTGCAGCGTGCCGTAGCAGATGCGCGCCGCAAGCGCGGCATCGCGCGGCTCCAGCTGTGCATTTTGCAGGACGGCATGGAGCGCAGCGTCCGACCACGCGCCGTTTTTGCGCCAGCGCTGCAGCGCAGTCCAGGCGGCTTCCCGGGCAGTCATGGCCATGGTCAGCCCTCAACGGGCAGCGTGTGCCCGAGCAGGTAGTCGGCCGCCGACATGCGCTTTTTCCCCGGCACCTGCAGCTGCGTGATGCGCACCGTCTGCCCACCGGCGCAGGCAACCGTGACGCCGTCTTTCCCGGCGGCCACGATTGTTCCGGGCGCTTTGTGCGTCGTGCGCTCGGAGTAATCCGCCGCATGGATCTTGAACGTCTGCCCGCCGAGCTCCGCCGTTGCGACGGGCCACGGCTCGAGACCGCAGATGTGCTTGATGATCGCGCGCGGGTTCTGATCCCAGTCGATGGGCGAATCGTCGCGCGTGAGCGGACGGGTATACGTCGCCTGGCTGTGATCCTGCGGCGTGCGCGGCGCGGTGCCCGCGGCGATATCGCGCAGCGTGCGCACGAGCAGATCCGCTCCCATGACGGCAAGGCGGTCGAAGAGCTCTCCCGCCGTCTCGAATTCACCGACCGGCGTCTGAGTGGCATAGATCACGTCGCCGGTATCCATTTCGCGGTCGAGGTACATGGTCGAAACGCCGGTCACGGCATCGCCGTTGAGCACCGCCCACTGGATCGGCGCAGCGCCGCGGTACTTCGGCAGCAGCGAGCCGTGGACGTTCACCGCCCCGTAGGGCGCGACCGCGAGCAGGTCATCCGGCAGAATGCGGCCATAGGCCACAACAACGAGAATGTCCGGCCGCAAGCTCTGGAGATCAGCCAGCGCCGTGCCGTCGCGCATCTTTGCCGGCTGGAACACCGGCAGCCCCGCCGCGAGCGCGATCTCCTTGACCGGGCTCGGCTGGAGCTTCATGCCGCGGTTTTTCGGCTTGTCCGGCTGCGTGAATACGCCGACCACGTCAAACCGCTCGTCGAGCAGGCGCTGCAGGGACACGGCCGCAAAATCCGGCGTGCCCATAAACACGATGCGCATGCGCCTCACCCCTTCGCCTGCTGCTCAAGCTCCTCGGGAGAGAGCATCCGGATCGCCTTGTCGATGAACAGGACGCCATCGAGATGGTCGATCTCGTGGCAGAAGGCGCGCGCCGTCAGGCCGCGGCCCTCGACCTCGAACCATTCGCCGTGGCGATCCTGCGCGCGGACCTTTACATAGTCCGGGCGCTGGACGATGCCGAACTCGTTCGGAATGCTCAGGCAGCCCTCGGCGCCGGTCTGCTCCCCGGCCGTCTCCACGATGGTGGGGTTGATGAGCTCGATCATATACTCCTCTTCCCCGTCCGGGACGTTCGTCTCGAGCACGATGACGGCGCGGCGCAGCACACCGACCTGCGGCGCGGCAAGGCCGACGCCGTTGGACTCGGCCAGCGTCTGGCGCATATCGTCGAGCAGCATGTGCAGCCGGGGATTAAAATCCTTGACCTCGTGGCAGTGCTTGCGCAGCTGCGGGTCGCCGTTTTTGAGAATCATTCTTGTAGCCATATCGTATCTCTCCTCTAATCCAGCGGATTGTCATCGGCAAAAACGGTGACATCGCGGAATGATTTTTCTGTGTTGCAGTACATGACGATGTTCGCCGCCGCGCGGCGCACCGCCTTCCTCTGATTGCAGTAAAGCGTGACGCGGTAGCGGTAGCGGTTGTTCATGCGCACGACCGGCAGCGGCGCCGGGCCGAGCACCTCCGCGCGTTCGCCGATCGTCTGGCGAAAGTAATCGCGGATATAGGCGCAGCAGCGCACGACCGCATTCTCCTGCGCGCCGGAGACCGTGACGGCCAGCACCTCGCTGAACGGCGGCGTGCCGTTGAGCTTGCGCAGCCGAATCTCCGAGCGGTAAAACGCATCGTAATCCTGCCGCGCCGCCTGCCGGATGGTCTCGTTCGCGGGCGTGAATGTCTGGATGACGGCCCGGCCGGGCGCATCACCGCGGCCGCTGCGGCCGATGACCTGCGTGATGAGCGAAAACGTGCGCTCATTGGCGCGGTAATCGCCGACGTACAGGCTCTGGTCGGCATTGAGCACGCCGACGAGCGTGACGTTTTCAAAATTCAGCCCCTTTGTGATCATCTGCGTGCCGATCATGATGGGGATGCGCTCGCGCGCAAAGCGCTGCAGCAGCGCCTCGTGCGTGCCGGCCATGGCGATGGCGTCGGCATCCATGCGCAGCGTCTCCACGCCGGGGAACAGCGCGTGGAGATCCGCCTCGATGCGCTCCGTCCCGTCGCCGAGAAAGCGCAGCTCGCCGCCGCAGACCGGGCACTGCGGATCGACCCGCCGGCGGTAGCCGCAGTGGTGGCAGATGAGCATTTGGTTGCCCTGATGATACGTCAGGCTGACGCTGCAGTTCGGGCACGAATAGGTCGCGCCGCACTCGGCGCAGGTGACGATCTTACTCGCGCCGCGCCGGTTGAGAAACAAAATACTCTGCTCGCCGCGGCGGAGATTCTCCTCCAGCTCGCCATAGAGCACGGAGCTGATGGATCCGGAGTTGCCGTTGCGCAGTTCCTGCTTCATATCGGCGATGATGACGTCCGGCAGCTTACGGGCATTGAACCGATCCGGCAGCGTGAAGTAATGATAGCGCCCGGTCTCGGCGTAATAGCGGCTGACAACGTCCGGCGTTGCCGAGCCGAGCAGCAGCAGCGCACGGTGCTGGGCGCAGCGGAACTTGGCCACGTCGCGCGCGTGATAGCGCGGCGTGCTCTCGGACTTATAGGTGTCCTCCTGCTCCTCGTCGATGATGAGCAGGCCGAGATCCTGCACGGGTGCGAAAACCGCGCTGCGCGTGCCGACAACGACGCGCGCGAGACCCGCGCGGATGCGTTTCCACTCGTCGTAGCGCTCCGAGAGCGGCAGGCCGCTGTGCAAAACGGCGACCGTGTCACCGAAATAGGCGGAAAACGCCTCGATCATCTGCGGCGTCAGCGAGATCTCCGGCACGAGCAGGATCGCGCCCTGCCCCGCCGCGAGCGCCTGCGCGATCAGGTGCAGGTAGACGAGCGTCTTGCCGCTGCCGGTCACGCCGAAGAGCAGCGCCGCCTGCGCGTCCGGTGCGTGCAGCAGCTCCTTCAGGCCGTCAAACACCTGCTCCTGCGCCGGTGTCAGCGCCGGGATCGGCTGCGGCTGCCCGGTGTAATGCACCGGACGGCGAAAATAGGGCTCGGCGTCAATGTGCACGACGCCCTGCTGCACAAGCGCCTTCATGGAGCTTCTCGGCGCGCCGGTAAACTGGCACACTTCACCGGCCGACGCGCGGCCGATCGTGCACAGCAGCTCCAAAATGGCGACCTGATGCGGCGCACGCCGGCGGCGGCGGATCTCCTCCTGCGCCTCTTCCAGCGGGACGGCGAGACTGGCATACTCCAGCTGCTTGTCGCGCA
>ENA-UOJB01001227-UOJB01001227.1-human-gut-metagenome-genome-assembly--contig:-C48-NODE-1227-length-22328-cov-8.133704_pt1 | contig 22328 bp, 18 predicted proteins | sample MGYA00242338_ERZ723885 | MGnify/ENA metagenome assembly ERZ723885
CGCCCAAGGCCGAGCCGCCCGTATGCCGCATCGCCGATTATCAGAAGTTCCTCTACCAGCAGAAAAAGAAGGCCAAGGAACTGAAGGCGAACCAGACGAAAGTCGTCGTGAAGGAGATCCGCTTCGGCCCGCAGACCGACGACCACGACTACAACTTCAAGCTCAAGCACGCGCAGAACTTCCTCAAGGAGGGGGCCAAGGTCAAGGCCTACGTCTTCTTCCGCGGACGTTCGATCGTCTTCAAGGAGCAGGGCGAAATCCTGCTGCTGCGCTTTGCCACGGACCTCGAAGAGTTCGCCAAGGTGGAGATGATGCCGAAGCTCGACGGCAAGAAGATGAACATGATGCTCGCGCCCAAAGTCAAGAAATAGCGACAAGGCGAGGGCAAAGCGAATGCCGAAGGCATAAATGCGAAAACAACGACTGCGGGGCGGATGCATCCGGACCGCGGGTTGTTGTTTTTGCGTTTACAGGCAACGGAACCGGCGCTTCGGGAAGAGTCTCGTTTCAATTTTTTCATTACCTTTGGGGGCGTTACGCCCCTTTCAGAAGTCGAAACCTTTTGCCGAAGCGGACACGATTCGGTTTTGGAATCGTCCGTTTTTTTGGTAACTTTGCATGTAATGATCACCCCCGACGACATATTCCGCATTGCGGACGGAGCGGCCTTCGACGCCGCGGCGCTGGAAATATTCCGCCGCCAGGCCCGCGAATGCGCCCCCTACCGCGAATACCTCGCCCGGATCGGCGTCCGGACGGAGCATGTCGACACGCCTGAAAAGATTCCGTACCTGCCCATCGAACTGTTCAAGACGCATACGGTCTATTGCGGGGAGACTCCGCCCGAGGCGGTCTTCACTTCGTCGGCCACGACCGGAATGACGCCCTCGCGCCACCCGATGCGCTCGCTGGCGCTCTACGAGCAGGCGTTCCGCACGGCATTCCGCAACTTCTACGGCGACCCCGCCGGGTTGAGCCTCTACGCCCTGCTGCCCAATTACCTGCGGCGCAAAGGTTCGTCGCTGGTCTACATGGCCGACCGGCTGATCGCCGACTGCGGATCGGGCGGATTCTATCTGGATGACTGCGAAGGACTGCTGGCGGCGATGGAGCGCGACCCGAAGCCGAAAATCCTGCTGGGCGTAAGCTATGCGCTGTGGGACCTCGCGGAGCGGTACGCTCCGAAGCTCCGCGATACGGTGGTGATGGAGACGGGCGGCATGAAGGGTTACCGCGAGGAGATTCCCAAAGAGGAGTTCCACCGAATCCTCTGCGACGCCTTCGGGGTCGGGGAGATTCATTCGGAATACGGCATGGCCGAACTCACCTCGCAGGCCTATTCGCAGGGAGGCAACGTGTTCCGCTGCCCGGGCTGGATGCGCGTCACGGCACGCGACGTCAACGACCCGTTCGACCCGCTCCCGGCAGGCGCACGCGGCGGGCTGAACATCGCGGATCTGGCTTCCTGGTGGTCGTGCGCCTTTATCCAGACACAGGACGTGGGGCGCGTCGGCGCGGACGGCGCGTTCGTCATCGAAGGCCGTATCGACCATTCGGACATCCGGGGCTGCAATCTTCTGGTACAATGAAATGCCGGTTGAAATATCGGCAATGCATCGCAGCGCGGAATGCCGTTTCCACGGTGTTCCGCCGTGTTTGCAAATCCGCCCCACCCCTGACTCCCCGCCCGGGGCGGGAAGTTGAACGCCGCAAGCGGCAGCGTGTCGCGACGAACCCCTTTACAAATTATCAGACTCCATGAAAACCGTAGCATTCGTTCCCATCCGGCTCAACAGCCAGCGCGTCGCAGGCAAGAACCTCCGCCCGCTGGACGGATCGCCGCTGATGTGTCATATCCTGAAAACCCTGACTGAAGTGGAGGGCATCGACGAGGTCTACGTCTTTTGCAGCGACGAAGGCATCCGCGCGCTGCTGCCCGAGGGGGTCCGGCTGCTGCTCCGCGACCCGTCGCTCGACAGCGACACGACGCTCGGACGGGAGATTTACGACAGCTTCACCGCCCGGGTCGGGGCCGATCTCTACATCCTCGCCCACGCCACCTCGCCGTTCATCCGCGCCGCAACTTTTGCCGATGCGCTCGGCAAAGTGCGTTCGGGCGAATACGACTCGGCGTTCAGCGCCGAAAAAATCCAGACTTTCGCCTGGTTCGAAGGCCGTCCGCTCAACTACGCTCTCGACAACATCCCCCGCACGCAGACCATCGAGCCGGTTTACATCGAGACCAGCGCCTTCTTCATCTTTTCGCGGGAGTTGTGGTGCGGCCGCGGCCGCCGCATCGGCGATCGTCCCTACATGGCCGTCGTGGACCGCATCGAGGGTTTGGACATCGACTACCCCGAGGACTTCGCCATGGCCGAAATCATCGCGGCGAGCCGGAACCTGCCGGGATAAATAAAAGCCGATTCTGCGAACTCGCAGACTCGGAAGATTTTCGATTTGCCGGAGGCGAATCGGCAGGCCGCAGCTCCGCCTTGCGGAAGCCTGCTATTCCGCACGCTCCATAGCAGGCCACCGCGAGCAACTGCCTGAAAACAGAGCCGAATTGCTGAAAAATGAGTCTTACGACCCTGCGAATTTTCAGAACCGCCCTTTTTCTATTTTCGCTCCCGCTCGTAGGCGTCGATCATCGACCCCCCGGTCCGGTTTATGATCCGCGCCCCGAGCGATCGGGCATAATCGCGCAGCGCCTCGTGGCCGCGGAACAGTTCGGCGACCTCGGCCAGATAAACGGCCATCGTATAGGGACGGTGCGGAACCTTCTGGAAGATCGGCTTCGGAACGGCCGGAGCGTCGTCGTAATAGTGCCTGTCGGCCCGGCAGAGACGGTTCTCGTCGTCGACCGACAGCCCGTCGAGCAGCGTATGATCCACCCCATAGAGTTCCAGCGTCTTGTAGCCCAGCAGCAGGGCGACGTACTCGCACACCTGCACCACGGTCCCGAAATTGGCGCTTCCCAGACCGTGGCGGTAGAGCCAGAACTCCACGCCCCGGAACCCGCGGTAGACCTGCGTGTGGAACCGCACGATGCGGATATTGGGGTTGGGCAGCGCGGCACGGTAGTCGAACCGCTCGGGGTTGTAGTACTGCACGTAGAGGTTCATCGGCCACGTCACCTTTTCGGCAAGCGTGCGGTAGAGTTCCGCCACACGGTCGCGGCAGACGCTGTCGCGGAAAAACATCGGATCGGAAAGCACGTAATAAGCCGGCCGGACCGTCGTAAAACGTTCGTCCAGCGCAAAGTAGTTGACCGCCATGACGTCCTTTGCCGTGTGTTCGCCCCGGGCGATCAGCCGCGGCAGGTCTTCGGCCAGCGAAGGGCCGTTGCCGAGGATCAGGACCGACGGCTTCGGCGCGCCGACCGTTCCGACACGGCCGACGTAGTTGCGGAAATTCTCCTTCACGGCCATCACCGCAAAGTAAAACGCCGTCTCATAGAGGTTGCGCAGGAATCGGTCGGTTTTTTCGAATACGGTCATGGTACGGTTTTATTTGCAAAAGTAGCAAAAGATCAATATCTTCGCAACAAAACCCGGCAGAACAGATGTCAGAACCCACCATTTCGGTCGTCATACCCCTCTACAACAAGCAGCTGGAAATCGGCGCGGCCGTACGTTCGGCCCTGGCGCAGACCCGCCCCCCGCAGGAGATCATCGTCGTGGACGACGGTTCGACCGACGGCGGCGCGGAGGTCGTGCGTGCGATCGGCTCGCCGCTCGTAAGGCTCGTCCGGCAGTCCAACGCCGGGGTCTGCGCCGCACGCAACCGCGGCATCGCAGAGTCGACGGGCGAATACATCGCCCTGCTGGACGCCGACGACGCCTGGGAGCCGGGGTTTCTGGCCGAAATCGCCGCCATGATCCGCGAGTTCCCCGGCTGCGGACTCTACTGCACGGCGTTTTCAATAATAAGCCACGACGGGACCTATCCGGCCCCGACACCCTCCGAGCGGGGCGTCGTGGCGAATTTCTTCCGCGAATCGGCCCACCGCTACATCGCCATCCCGTCGGCCAGCTGCATCCCGCGGCGCGTGTTCGACACCGTGGGGCTGTTTCCCGAGGGCATGAAGATCGCCGAAGACCTCTACATGTGGATCAGGATTGCCCGCCGCTACGAAGTCTGCTTCTCGCCCGAACGGCTGGTCCGCTACTCGCGGGTGGCTTCGAACCGCTCGGCGGCAAGCTACACGCCCGAGAAGACCGTCCATTCGTTCGAGGAGCTGTACGACCCGCTGGCCCCCGAGGAGGACCGGGAGTTCGTGGCCCGCGCCGCACTGGGAAAAGCGCTTATCATCAGCGCCAAAGGCGGCACGAAGGAGGCCGCCCGCGCCGCCCGGTTCTTCGCCTGGACGCGGACCTACCGCCGCACGCTGCGCAAGGTCCGCGCCCTGAACGCCCTGCCCGCCGGCTGGCGCGGTCCCGTGATCCGGCTTTACAACGCGCTGGCCTGGCGCCTCGCCCGCAAAGGACTCTAATGCTCAAAATGATGAAATACCTCCTGCACACCCTTTCCTGCCTGCTGCTTTTCGCAGCGGGAACCTGCCTCGCGCAGACGCCCGGCCACACGCTGCGTTCGGGCGGCATCGACCGCACCTACCGCCTCCACCTGCCCGAAGGGCTGCCCGACGGCGCGCCGCTGGTCATTGTCCTCCACGGCTACGGAGGACAGGGCGACCCGGAACGGTTCGACATGAACCGCGTTGCCGACCGCCACGGTTTCGCCGTCTGCTACCCGCAGGGCGAACGCGACGGCCGCGGCAAGACGTGCTGGAACGTGGGTTACCCCTTTCAGGCCGATATGGCCGTCGACGACGTGCGGTTCCTCTCCGAACTGATCCGGCACCTTCAGAAAAAACATGGTTTAAGCCGCCGCAACGTCTTCTGCACGGGTATGTCGAACGGCGGGGACATGTGTTACCTGCTGGCCTCGCGCTGTCCGGAGACCTATGCGGCCCTCGGACCGGTCGCCGGGTTCATGTCCGTCGAAATCCTCCGCTCGGACCGCAATCCGCATCCGATTCCGCTGTTCGAAATCCACGGCACCGAAGACCGGACGACCCGCTGGGAAGGCGACCTCGGCAACGAAGGGGGCTGGGGCGCCTATGTCTCCGTCCCGACCGCGGTCGGCTACTGGGCCGCCAAGAACAAATGCCTCGCAGAGCGGGTCGACACCCTGCCCTCCCGCCCCGGCGGCTTGCAGGTCATCGCCCACCGCTACACGGAGGGCACGGACGGAAACGAGGTCTGGCTCTACGAGACCGTCGGCGGAAAGCACTCCTGGAAAGAGACGGGCGTAGACACGGGCGAAGAGCTGTGGAAGTTTTTCAGCAGATACGTCCGGTAAACGAAAAAGGGTTCCGAATCATCGGAACCCTTTTTCACTCTGCCGGGCGGCGTCAGTTCGAGAACGTCAGCCCGTCCTGCCCGGCGTCGATCGCGATCGGCTTCGAGCGGTCGACCTCGCCGGCAAGAATCCGCTTCGAAAGGTCGTTGACCACATAGCGCTGGATGACCCGCTTCACGGGACGTGCGCCATAGAGCGGATCGTAACCCGCCGAGGCGATCCATTCGCGCGCCTTGTCGCTGTACTCCAGCCGGATGCCGTTCTCCGAAAGCATCCTGCGCACGATGCCCAACTGGATGTCGACGATGCGTTCGATGTCCTTGTGCGTCAGCGGCTCGAACATCACGATCTCGTCGATACGGTTCAGGAACTCCGGTTTGAGCTGCTGTTTCAGCAGGTCGATCACCGCAAGGCGGGTCCGCTCGACAACCTCTTCGGGCAGCTTCCTGCCGTCGAAGGCCTCGGCGAAGTTATCCTGGATCACCTGCGAACCCATGTTCGAGGTCATAATGATGATCGTGTTGCGGAAATCCACCGTACGGCCCTTGTTGTCGGTCAGCCGGCCGTCGTCGAGCACCTGCAACAGGATGTTGAAGACGTCGGGATGCGCCTTCTCGATCTCGTCGAGCAGCACCACGGAATAGGGCTTGCGCCGCACGGCCTCGGTCAATTGGCCGCCCTCGTCGTAACCGACGTATCCCGGAGGCGCCCCGACGAGCCGCGACACGGCGTGCCGCTCCTGGTATTCGCTCATGTCGATACGCGTCATCATCTGGTCGTCGTTGAACAGGAACTCGGCCAGCGCCTTGGCCAGCTCGGTCTTGCCGACGCCCGTCGTACCGAGGAAGATGAACGAACCGATCGGCTTGCGGGGATCGTTCAGCCCGGCGCGCGAACGGCGCACGGCGTCGGAAATGGCCGCGATGGCCTGCTCCTGCCCGATGACGCGCTTGTGGAGTTCGTCCTCCATGTGGAGCAGTTTCTCGCGCTCCGAGGCCAGCATGCGCGTCACGGGAATGCCCGTCCAGCGCGACACCACCTCGGCGACGTCCTGCGCGTCGACCTCCTCCTTGATCATCGAACCGCTGGCCGAAGCGAGGCGGTACTCCTCCTGGAAAGCGGCGATCTCCTTCTCGGCCTCCTGAATCTTGCCGTAGCGGATTTCAGCCACCTTGCCGTAGTCGCCCTGCCGCTCGGCCTGCCGGGCCTCGACTTTCAGCGACTCGATCTTATCCTTGTTGGCCTGAATCTTTTTGAGCAGATCGCGCTGGCCCTGCCACCTGGCACGCATCTCGGCGTCACGGGCCTTCAGTTCCTCGATCTCCTTGGTCAGGTGCTCGACGCGCTCCTTGTCCTTCTCGCGGCGGATGGCCTCGCGTTCGATCTCGAGCTGGCGGACCCGGCGGTCGAGCGTGTCGATCTCCTCGGGCACGGAGTTCATCTCCAGACGCAGCCGCGAGGCGGCCTCGTCCACCAGGTCGATGGCCTTGTCGGGCAGGAACCGCGAGGTGATGTAGCGCGTCGAAAGCTCGACGGCGGCCACGATGGCCTCGTCCTTGATCCGCACCTGGTGGTGGTTTTCGTAACGCTCCTTCAGGCCGCGGAGGATCGAGATGGCGTCCTCCTGCGAAGGCTCGTCGACCATCACCTTCTGGAAACGGCGTTCGAGGGCCTTGTCCTGCTCGAAGTATTTCTGGAACTCGTCGAGCGTCGTGGCTCCGATGGTCCGCAGCTCGCCCCGCGCAAGGGCCGGTTTGAGGATGTTCGCGGCATCCATCGCCCCCGACGACTTGCCGGCGCCGACCAGCGTGTGGATCTCGTCGATGAAGAGCAGTATCTCGCCCTCGCTGGCCGTAACCTCCTGCACGACGGCTTTCAGACGCTCCTCGAACTCGCCCTGATACTTGGCGCCTGCGATCAGCGCACCCATGTCCAGCGAGTAGATGACCTTCGATTTCAGGTTCTCGGGCACGTCGCCGTCGATGATCCTGCGGGCGATGCCCTCGGCGATGGCGGTTTTGCCGACGCCGGCCTCGCCCACGAGAATCGGGTTGTTCTTCGTGCGCCGCGAAAGGATTTGCAGCACGCGGCGGATCTCCTCGTCACGCCCGATGACCGGATCGAGTTTTCCCGAGCGCGCCTGCTCGTTGAGGTTGATGGCATACTTGCCCAGCGCGTCGAACTGCTGCTCGGAGGTCTGCGAATCGACCGTCGCACCCTTGCGGAAGGTGCGGATCGCCTCGATCAGCTCCTTTTCCGTCGCGCCGCTGCGTTTGAGGATGTCGGCGGCCTGCCCGCGCTCGGCCACGAGGGCCAGCAGCAGGTGTTCGACGGAAGCGTATTTGTCGCCGAAATTCTTCGTGAAGTCCACGGCGCGCTGAATCGCCTTCGAGGTGTCCTGCGCAAAGAACTGCTCGCCGCCGCCCTCGACGCGCGGCAGCGACGCCACGGCCCGGCCGACCTCGTCGCGCAGCGAACGTACAGCGACGCCCACGCGCCCCAGCAGGAACGTCGAGAGCGAATCGTCCTCGCGGATCAGCGTCGCGAGCAGGTGGAGCGGTTCGACAGCCTGCTGTCCCCGCTCCCGCGCCAGCGAGAGCGCCGCTTGCAGCGCCTCCTGCGCCTTGATGGTAAGAGTGTTGATGTTCATAATATGTAATTTTTAATTTTGAATTCTGAATTATGAATTGAGCAAAACCCCTGCCAACCCGGAATTTACGTCATGTTGTCACCTTTTGTCACAACCCCGCTGCCAAAGCACGCCAATATGTCGTGCCGGAGCACGGCACATAATTTTTAATTCTTAATTTTTAATTCTTAATTCATATTTCGCTATCTTTGCGTCACTATGAGTGATTTCATCGTCAGCGCACGCAAATACCGCCCCGCGACCTTCCGGTCGGTCGTCGGGCAGAAACATATCACCTCGACGCTCCAGAACGCCATCGAGCGCGGCCAACTGGCCCACGCCTATCTCTTCTGCGGTCCCCGCGGCGTAGGCAAGACCACCTGCGCCCGCATCTTCGCCAAGGCCATCAACTGCCTCGCACCCGACGGCGCCGAAGCGTGCAACGAGTGCGAATCGTGCCGCTCGTTCAACGAGGGACGTTCGCTCAACATCCACGAGCTGGACGCCGCGTCGAACAACTCCGTGGAGGACATCCGCACGCTGATCGAGCAGGTGCGCATCATCCCGCAGGTGGGCCGTTACTCGGTATTCATCATCGACGAGGTCCACATGCTCTCGGCCGCGGCCTTCAACGCCTTCCTCAAGACGCTGGAGGAGCCGCCCGCCCACGCCATCTTCATTCTGGCGACCACCGAGAAGCACAAGATCATCCCCACGATCCTCTCGCGCTGCCAGATCTACGATTTCAACCGCATCCGCGTCGAAGATTCGGTCGAATACCTCAAATACATCGCCTCCCAGGAGGGCATCTCGGCGGACGAAGAGTCGCTGAACCTCATCGCGCAGAAGGCCGACGGCGGCATGCGCGACGCGCTGTCGATGTTCGACAAGGCCGTGTCGTTCTGCGGCACGGCGCTGGACTACCGCAACGTGGCCCAGACGCTGAACGTGCTGGACTACGACACCTATTTCAGCGTGACGGAGATGCTGCTCGCGGGCAACTACGTCGACGTGCTGGTGGCCTTCGACAGCGTGCTGTCGAAAGGCTTCTCGGGCCAGACCTTCATGTCCGGCATGAACCGCCACATGAGGGATCTCCTGATGGCCAGGCAGCCCGACACGCTGCGACTGATCGAAATGACCGGAACGCTGCTCGAACGATACCGGACGCAGGCGGGCGCCTGCAGTGTCGAGTTCCTGTTCGGAGCCATCTCCGTACTGACGGAACTTGACGGGAAGATCCGGCAATCGTCGAACCAGCGATTGCTTGTCGAGTTGGGCCTGATGAAAATCGCCGGACTCGGTCAAAAAAAAAATGACACCCTGACATCTTCCGGGGAGTATCCGCTTCCCGAACTGACACCCCGAACGGCGGCCGCGGCCGTCGCGGCGACGCCTGCGGCGCAACCGCAGCCCGACCCGGCGACCCGCCCCGGTCCGAATCCCGTTCCGGCGGCTCCGCAGCAATCCGCAGCGGTTCAACCCGGGCAGGCCTCACAACCGGCGTCCGCACCGATTCCCGCCCCGGCTCCGCAGCCGGCCGCACCCCGGCCGGAAACGCCGGCGCAATCCGCAGCCGCCCCGGGACCCGCTCCCGCTCCGGCCGCACGGCCCGAAGCGTCCAAACCCGCGCCCCAGCCCGTGCGGAGGCCGCTGATCTCGGGAACCTCCCTTTCGGAACTGCTCGCCTCGGCGGGCAGCAATCCGGACGAGGAGCCTTCCGAACAGGAAACGGCCGAACCGGAGGTCGCGACGATCGACCCCGAGTGCGAACGGAAACTGGAACGCGCCCGGGAAAAGATCCTGAACCTCATCCGGGAACGACGTCCGCGGTTCGTCCCGGCCTTCGAACTGATGAGGGTGCAGGGCAACACGATCTCGCTGAGCGTGCCGACGAGCGAACTGCGCGAAGAGATACTCCGCAGCAAGACAGGGATGCTGATGCGCATCGCCGAACTGGCGGGCATCACGGGAGCGATCGAACTGGAAGTGGTCGTCAACGAGGAAATTCGGGCCGCACGCCCGATCAAACTCGAAGACCGGGTGAAATACATGACGGAAAAGAATCCGCTGATCGCGGAACTCCGCAAAGCATTGGATTTGGAAGTGGAGTAATCCGCTTAAAAAGCGGGATTTACGGGCGATGGAGCGTCAGGCGGAAGCAGATTCCGAACTGCGCTTCCACCGAAAAACAAAATGAAAATTAAATAACGCAATAATGGCAACAAAGAATTTCATCGAAGAACTCGAATGGCGCGGCATGATCCACACGATCATGCCCGGAGCAAAGGAACAACTCGAAAAAGAACAGACGACGGCTTACCTGGGCATCGACCCCACGGCCGACTCGCTGCATATCGGCCACCTGGTGGGCGTGATGATCCTCAAGCACTTCCAGATGTGCGGCCACCGTCCGCTGGCCCTCGTGGGCGGTGCGACGGGCATGATCGGCGACCCCTCGGGCAAATCGCAGGAGCGCAACCTGCTCGACGAAAAGACCCTGCGTCACAATCAGGAGGCGATCAAACGCCAGCTGGCCAAACTGCTCGACTTCGACTCCGACGCCCCGAACGCCGCCACGCTGGTCAACAACTACGACTGGATGAAGGAATTCACGTTCCTCGATTTCATCCGTGACATCGGCAAGTGCATCACCGTCAACTACATGATGGCCAAAGACTCCGTGAAGAAACGCTTCAACGGCGAGGGCGACGGCATGTCGTTCACCGAATTCACCTACCAACTGGTTCAGGGCTACGACTTCCTGCACCTCTACGAGACGATGAACTGCAAAATCCAGCTGGGCGGCGCCGACCAGTGGGGCAACATCACCACCGGCACGGAGCTGATCCGCCGCAAGCTGGGCGCAGAGGCCGAGGCCTTCGGCATCACCTGCCCGCTGATCACCAAGGCCGACGGCACGAAATTCGGCAAGACCGAGAGCGGCAACGTATGGCTCGACCCGCGCTACACCTCGCCCTACAAGTTCTACCAGTTCTGGCTCAACGTCAGCGACGAGGACGCCAAACGCTACATCAAGATCTTCACGCTGCTCGACCGTGAGACCATCGACGCACTCATCGCCGAGCACGACGCGGCTCCCCACCTGCGCGTATTGCAGAAACGGCTGGCCGAGGAGATCACCTGCATGATCCACTCGCGCGAAGAGTACGAAAAGGCCGTCGAGGCCTCGGCCATCCTCTTCGGCGGCGCCACGTCGGAGGCTCTGCACCGTCTCGACGAGCAGACCCTGCTGCAAGTGTTCGAAGGCGTGCCCCAGTACCGCGTGGCCCGCACGGAACTCGCGGCCGGCATCCCGTTCGTGGACCTCTGCGCCGAGAAAAGCGACATCTTCGCCTCGAAAGGCGAGTGCCGCAAGCTGGTGCAGGGCGGCGGCGTGTCGCTCAACAAGGAGAAGCTGGCCGACGCGATGCGCCCGGTGACCGACGCGGACCTGATCGCGGGCAAATACCTGCTCGTGCAGCGCGGCAAGAAGAACTACTACCTCGTGATCGCCGAATAGGATGGAATACCGGATCGTTCTCCAGCGCATGGAGTTCCGGGCGCTGCACGGCTGCTACGAACTCGAACGGAAGGTCGGCAACCGCTTCACGGTCGACCTGGAGATCACGGCCTGCCTGGGCGACGCGGCCGCCGAGGACAGCGTCGAACAGACGGTCAACTACCTCACGGTCTACGAAGTCGTCTCGCTCCAGATGCGCATCACCCAACGCACGATCGAGCGCGTGGCGATGAACATCATCGAGGCGGTCTACGCCTCGTTCCGGCAGGTCCGGCACGTAAAATGCACCGTCTCGAAACTGGCGCCCCCGCTCGGCGGCAAACTGGAGAAGGTGAGCGTCGTACTGGAGAAATAGAAAACTGCGCGCACGCGGCTGCGTGCGCGCAGTTTTTCAAATAGAACCGATATATGCATCATTCACACGGCCGCGCAACGCTGGGCGGCAAATTGAGCGCCGTGCTCGTCGCGGCCGGAAGTTCCGTGGGGCTGGGAAATATCTGGCGGTTCCCCTATGTTGCCGGAGACAACGGCGGCGGAGCTTTTCTGGTGATTTACATTCTCTGCGTCCTGCTGCTGGGACTGCCCATCATGGTGGCCGAATTCTCGGTCGGACGCGCCTCGCACCGCAATGCCGTGGGAGCCTACCGGGCGCTCGACCCCAAGTGGAGTTTTCTGGGCTACAACGGCGTCGTGGCGGCGTTCCTGATCCTGGGCTTCTACTTCGTGGTGTCGGGATGGACCGCCGAATACATGGTTCACTCCGTGACGGGAAGCCTTGCCCGGTACACCACCGCCGACGAATACAAGAGCGTTTTCGAGAATTTCATCCAGAACCCGTGGCGGCCCGTGCTCTACACCGCGCTGTTCGTGCTGGCCACGCACTTCGTCATCGCGATGGGCGTGCAGAAAGGCATCGAACGCTCGGCAAAGGTGCTGATGCCCCTGCTGTTCGTCATCCTGATCGCACTGTCGATCCACTCGCTGCTGATGCCCGGCGGCGAGGAAGGGCTTCGGTTCCTGTTCCGGCCCGACTTCTCGAAGGTGACGCCCTCGACGGTGCTCGTGGCGCTGGGGCAGGCCTTCTTCTCGCTCTCGATCGGCATCGGCACGATGGTCACCTACGCCTCCTACTTCAACCCCGACACCAACCTGCGCCACACGGCGCTCAACGTCACGATCCTCGACACGCTGGTAGCCGTGCTGGCCGGCGTGGTGATCTTCCCAGCGGTGTTCAGCGTGGGCATCGAACCCTCGTCGGGACCGTCGCTCGTATTCATCACCCTGCCGGGCATCTTCAACTCGATGCCGCTGAGCATGGTCTGGTCGTCGGTATTCTTTCTGCTGCTGGTCGTTGCGGCGCTCACCTCGACCATCTCCCTGCACGAAGTCATCACGGCCTACATGCACGAGGAGTGGCACATGAGCCGGCGGGCCGCCGCATGGTCCACGACCGGAGCCTGCATGGCGCTGGCCGCCGTGGCATCGCTGTCGCTGGGCGTTCTGAAGGGATGGAACATCTTCGGACTCACGATTTTCGACTCGCTCGACTACCTCACGGCCAACATCCTGCTCCCCGCCGGCGGATTCTTCACCTGCATATTCGTCGGCTGGCGCCTCGACCGGAAAATACTCAAGGCCGAAATCAGCAACAACGGCACGCTGAAATTCCGTATCTACGGGGTGTTCATCTTCCTCGTGCGCTACGTCTGCCCGGCGGTGCTGCTGCTGATCTTCCTGGATAACCTGGGCCTCTTTTAGCGGCCCGCACCGATCAGAACGAAACCCAAAACCTACCGAAACCATGAAACGATTCATTGTCCTGCTGCTCGTCTGCTGCCTCGGCGCAGCCGTTACGGCCCGCCCGATCCGGGGCACGGTCAAATGCGCCGGGACGCCGGTCTCCGGCGTCACCGTCACGGACGGCCACTCCTTCACCGAAAGCGGCGCCGACGGAACTTTCACCCTCGACGCCGACGACGACGCACTGTTCATCAGCATCGTAACCCCTTCCGGCTACCTGGCCCCCATGGAGCAGGACATCCCGCAATTCTTCCGGCCCTACGCCGCTTCCACGAAGCGTTACGATTTCGAGCTGCGTCCGTGGCCGGCCACGGGCGAGGTTTACGAATTGCTGGCGATCGGCGACCCGCAGCCCAAAACCGCGGCGCATTTCGACCGGCTCCGAACCGAGATCATCCCCGAACTGCGACGCGCGACCGCTCTCGGAAAGCAACGGGGCACGGCACAGGCGGCACTGCTGCTCGGCGACATCGTCTGGGACTCTCCGGAGCTGTTCGCCGGCGTCCGCGAGCAGTTCGCATCGCTCGGAATACCGGTCTACGGCGTGATCGGCAACCACGACCACGACCGGAACAAATACACCGACCGGGAGGCCACGGAGAACTACCGGAACCATTTCGGCCCCACCTACTACGCCTTCGACATGGGACGGACCCACTACATCGTCCTCGACGACATCGTCTACCACGGAGCGAAGAAATACGACGAGCAGATCGACTCGCTGCAACTGGCCTGGGCCGCGGAATACGCCCGGCGGCTGCCCGCCGGGTCGCGCGTCTGCGTAGCCATGCACGCCCCGGCCATGAAGGCCTGGAAAGGCAATCAGGTCATGGAGTCGGCCGCCAGGCTGATGGACGCCTTCGCCGGCCACGAACTGCATTTCATCACGGGACACACGCACGTCAACTCGAACTACGACATCCGCGAAGGAGTCGTGGAGCACAACGTGGCACAGATCTGCGGAAATCTGTGGTACGACCCGATCAACAAGGACGGCACGCCCAAAGGCTACCAGCTCTTCCGCGAGTGCGGCGGAGAGTTCTCGTGGGAGTACCGGAGCCTCGGGTCTCCGGCCGTACGGCAACTGCGGGTATGGCAGCCCGGGCAGGTGGAAGCGTTTCCCGGAAGCGTCGTGGCCAAAATCTGGAACTGGGACCCCTGCTGGACCGTCGTCTGGTACGAGGACGGCCGTTACCGCGGCGCAATGCAGCGCATCCAGATCGTCGACCCCGACTATGCGGCGCATCTCGACTCGCTGAAAAACGCCGGGCGGAAACTCGCCAAATCGCAGCATCCCCGCATCTCGGACTTCTATTTCAAAGCGCGTCCTTCGGCTTCGGCACAGACGATCGAGGTAGTCGCCACGGACCGTTTCGGACGCCGCTATTCGGAGCGCATCACGCTCGAAAAGGCCCAATGACCGGCCGAAGCGGCGACAGCTGAACAAGTCCGGGCGAACGGCGGGAACGGATCAGACGAACGAACGCCGGACAGCAAAAGAACGAGGCGGCTGGACAGTACCGAAGTACATTCCATCCGCCTCGTTTAAAGGATGTGCGAAAGATTGCCGCCAGAAAGCGGCAATCAGTTGATATTGCGCCGGTCGGGTTCGTGGTCGGGCGAAGCCGCCTCCATGTCGATCTGCAACTTCACCATGTTGATGGCCGTGGCCGCAGCCTCGTCGCCCTTGTTGCCGTGACGGCCGCCGCAGCGGTCGAGGGCCTGCTGCATGTCGCCCACCGTCAGCACGCCGAAAGCGATGGGCATGTTCCACTGGATTTGCAGCTGCGTAATGCCCTGCGTCACGCCCTGACAGATGAAATCGAAGTGGCGCGTGTCGCCCTGGATAACGCATCCGAGAGCGATGACGGCGTCCACGTCGGTATACTCCGCGAAGAACTGCGCGCCGAGCGAAAGCTCGAACGTGCCCGGGACATATTTGACCTGAATATTCATATCGGGGCACCCGGCGGCACGCAGCGTGCGCACGGCTCCCTCCAACAGGGCCTCGGTGACCTCGCGGTTCCACTCGGCCACGACGATACCGAACCGCATGTCAGCGGCCGAAGGCAGGGGTGAGTCGAATTTGGAAAGGTTGTGATTCTTGGTCGCCATCGTCTTTCGCTATTTGATGCTGCCGAGCAGCTTTTCCGCATCGCGGGCCTCCATCGAGGCGGGATACGAAGTCAAAATCTCTTCATAGAAAGCCGCGGCTTTCTGCTCATTGCCCTGCGCCTGCTCCGCAAGACCTGCCTTGCGCAGGTACATCGGGGCCGTCAGGTTGTTGTCGGCGGCCTTCACGGCCTTCTCGTAGAACTTCACCGCCCTGGCATAGTCCTGCTGCTCGACGGCGATATCGCCCTGCAAACCGTAGTTCTGTGCGTTGATCAGCTCCCCGGGGATACCTTTCAACTGCGAGAACTTCGCCAGGTATTTGGCGGCGTTCTCCAGATCGCCCGTACGCAGGTAGCAGATGCCCGCATAATGCTTGGCGAGATTGCCCGAAGGCGTCGAGCCGTACTTCTCGATCACGTCGAGGAAACCGGCCGCGTTGTCGTCGCCCAGCAGCGCCGTCTCGAAATCGGGGTTCTCGCCTTCGAAACGGTTCTGCGCCTCGGCGATCATCTCGGCGGCCTTCGTGGCGCGGGGCTGGAGGATCAGCGAGCGGTAGCCGAAAACGAGGGCTGCGAGGACGAGCAGACCGAGGAAAACGTAGGACATCGTCCGGCCGTTCCTCTCGAAAAACAACTCCGTTTTGTTCATTGCTTCGCCGAGGGTTTCCTGCTCGGCGACGTTCTGCTTTGCCATATTGCTTATTGTGTTATTAGTTTATAATTCGTACGATAGTTTGCAAAGATACAAAACTATTCACAATGTGCAATGTCGTGTCCGGATTTTTTGTATTTTTGTCCTATGCATCTGAAGAAAATAGCGCTGCTGAATTTCAAAAACATCTCCCAGGAGGAACTCGCGCTGTGCCCCGGCATCAACTGCCTGGTGGGCGACAACGGCGCGGGCAAAACCAACGTCGTGGACGCCGTTTACTACCTCTCGATGTGCAAGTCGTCGCTGCCGATGACCGACGGGCAGAGCATCCGCCACGGCGCCGACTTCTTCCTCGTCGAAGGGACCTATGCGAGCGATGCCGGCAAGCGGGAAACCATCGTGTGCAGCTTCTCGCGCAAGGGCGGCAAGGTGCTCAAGCGCAACGGCAAGGAGTACGAACGGCTTTCGGACCACGTGGGACTGATTCCCGCGGTGATCGTGTCGCCGGCCGACAGCGCGCTGATCTCGGACGCCGCCGACGAGCGCCGACGCTATCTCAACGCCTTCATTTCGCAGCTGGACCGCGCCTATCTCGGTTCGGTGATGCGCTACAACGCCGTGCTGGCCGAACGCAACCGCCTGCTGAAAACCCGGCCCGACGAAACCATGCTCCAAATCTACGACATGCAACTGTGCGAACACGGCAAGGCCATCCACGCCCGGCGGCAGGAGTTCGCCGAGCGGCTGCAACCCGTGACCGCGGCCTATTACAGCATCCTCTCGGGCGACCGGGAGCAGGTCGAACTGCACTACAAATCGGAGCTGAACGACCGTCCGTTCGAGGAGATACTGCTCGATGCGCGGCAGAAGGACATCGTCAACGAATTCACGACGGCAGGCATTCACCGCGACGACCTGGTGCTGAAAATCGGAGGTTATCCCCTGCGCAAATACGGATCGCAGGGACAGCAGAAATCCTTCCTGATCGCCCTCAAACTGGCGCAGTACGCCGTCGTCGCCCAGACGAAGGGCGAACGCCCGATCCTGCTGCTGGACGACCTGTTCGACAAGCTCGACGCCGGGCGGGTCGAACAGTTGATCCGGCTGGTCTCGGACGACACCTTCGGGCAAATCCTGATCACCGACTGCAACCCGACACGCCTGAAACGGATTCTCGACAAGGCGGGCGGCGACTACACGCTCTTTTCAGTCGCCGAAGGCGCCGTGACGCAGGAGCGGGCCGCGGCGGAAGATCCGGCGGAAGGCCCGGCCGGGAATGCAGCTGAAAACGCCGCAAACACCCCGGAGAACGCCGCGGAAAATACAACGGAAGATTCCGCGAAAGGCGCGGAAAAAGAGCGATCCGTACCCGAATCAACCGACGAACAGCCATGAGACGAACCAAAACCATGCTGATGGGCGACCTGCTGGAGGAGTTTTTCAAACGCCCCTACATCGCCGAGAAAGTCGCCGAAGGCAAACTGCCGGACACATGGCGCGAGATTGTCGGCAACCGCGCCGCGGATGTCACCACCGAATTGCGGCTCGAAAAGCACATCCTGTACGTACGCATACAGTCGAGCGTCCTGCGCTCGGAACTTTTCTACCAGCGCGAGGCGCTCAAGGAGGAGATAAACCGCCGTTCGGGCGTACGGCTCGTCAACGCCGTCATCATCCGGTAAGTCCGGGTTCGGCAAAAAAGCATACCTTATATAATATATATGAAAAAAGATGCTCCTTTTCGAGGAGCATCTTTTTTCCTATGGCGGGAAGGTTCCATTCGCCCTCCCCAATACGGCCCGGCCTTATTTGATGATCACGGCGCGGTTGGCCTTCTGGTTGTTCTCGTAAACATTGGCTGCGTTGCCCTTGCCTTCGTAGGTCAGCTGTTTGGGGTTCACGCCGCATTTTACGAGGAAGTCGTAAACGCTCTTGGCGCGGTTCTCGGCAACGCGCTTGTTGCCTGCCGCCGTACCCGTCTGCTGGTCGGCGTGGCCCTCGATCTTGTAGACCCGGTCTTTCGGACCGCTCTTGATCAGGTCGGCCATCAGTTCGAGGCGGGTCTTCTCCTTCGGCGTCAGCTTCGACATGCTGTAATCGTAGAAAATGATCGAAGTCGGGCTGAGGGTGTTCACCTTCTGTGCGGCAGCGGCCTCGGCGGCGGCTTTGGCAGCAGCAGCGGCGGCAGCGGCTTTAGCGGCGTCGGCCTCGGCCTCGGCAGCCTTCAGTCTGTTGGCCAGATCCGCATTCTCCGACCGGGCAGCTTCGAGGGCGGAATTGCCCGCAGCCACTGCATTCTGGAAAGCGCGGATGTCGTCGGCCGTATAGCCCGGAACGCCGCGCTCCCAGCCACGCTGGTTGAAGCGGTAGGTGATACCCACCGTAGCGGAAAGTCCGGCCAGATAAGAACCGTTCATCTCCGCAGGGCAAATATCCGACTTGGCGAGCAGTCCCTTGAGTTCGATATTGAAATCGAATGCCGGCGACAGGCGGAACTTGCTGAGCAGCCCCGCCGTGAAGGCGAACTCCTGGCGCGAACCGGATGCATTCTCACGCTGGCTACGGTCCGTGAAGTTCGAAGCCATGTAACCGAAACCGGCGAACGGCACGGCATACCACGCACGGTCGGCACGGTAACCGCCGATCCAGTTCGAGGCGTTAACCATGAAATCCACGTGTCCGAACATGTACGGCCACGTCATCTTGCCGATCTGGGAATCGAAATTGTTGAACCATCCGCCCTGCAATTGAGCGCGCATACCGAAGACCGGATGTAGCCACTTCGTCACCGACAGGTTGCCCTCGAAACCGAAACGGTCGCCCCAAGAGCCGGAGTTACCGCCGTTGGAGAAAGCTGTTCCGGTTCCGAAACCGGCCGAAATCTCCCAATTATCCCAGAATCCGTTCGACACGAATCCGGCAACGCTCGGCTTCTTCGGCGTTCCTTCGGCAAATGCGGCAGAGGCGAAAGCCACGAGCAAAACAGTCAAGAAAATCTTTCTCATAATATTCATCTTTAATACGTCTCACATACTTGTCGTAAAAGTACGCATTTTTTTCACAAAAACCATTCAAATCCGGTCAAAAAAACAGAAAAAAGAGAGCTTCGGAGACAAAGAAGCCCCAAATGCCTGGGCATTGGGGCTTTCTAGAACACAAATCAGGTGAAAAAAACATCAACCGCACTTGGAATAGCCGCACGACATGCAGGTCAGACAGCCGTTCTGGTAGGCCATATTTTCCTGTCCGCAGCTCGGGCATTTACCCTTGGATTTCGTGCCGTCGACGATATACTGTTTCAATGCACGGCACACGCCGGTCTTCCACGTGTTGATCGACTCGCTGTCCAGATGCAGGGACTCGATCAGCGACACGGTCTTCTCGATCGGCATGCCGTGACGCAGCACGCCCGAAATGAGCTTGGCGTAGTTCCAGAACTCTTCGTTGAACAGACGCGAAATGCCGCCGATGGTGTTCGTATAACCGTAACGGTCGGTGTACTGAAAATCATAGCGTTTCGTACCGTCCGCCTCGCGGACCTTGATGATGAAGCCCTTCTTGATCTTCGGGGGAATGAACATGGCGTCCTCCTCGATCTTACCCGTGAAGACCTCGTAGGGACGCCCGCCCTGCAAGCCCACGAAGGCGATCCAGTCCTCCGTGCCGTTCTTGAACCGCACGATGTCGGCAGGAATCGACTTGGGACGCTTCTGCACCTCGCCGGGATGCTCCTCGCACTTCTTCCGGCTCTTGGAGTTCTTCTCCAGCAGCACGCCGTCGCGGCAGCCGTCGCGGTAGACCGTGACGCCCTTGCAGCCGCACTCCCAAGCCGTGCGGTAAACATCGGCCACCAACGCCTCCGAGACGTTGTTCGGCAGGTTCACCGTCACCGAGATCGAATGGTCCACCCATTTCTGGATGGCGCCCTGCATCTTGACCTTGGCCACCCAGTCGATGTCGTTGGCCGTGGCGCCGTGGTAGGGCGACGCGGCGACCCACTCGTTCAGTTCGGCGTCGGAGATCGTCGCCAGCTTCGAGGTGTCGTACCCGCTGGCTTCCAGCCATTTGACAAAATTATGATGGTAAACGTTGTACTCCTGGAACTTTTCGCCCGTTTCGTCCTCGTAATCGACGTGGGTGTCCACGTCCGAAGGATTGATCTTGCGGCGGCGCTTGTAGACGGTGCGGAACACCGGCTCGATGCCCGAAGTAGTCTGCGACATGAGCGACGTGGTTCCCGTGGGCGCGATGGTCAGCATGGCGATATTGCGGCGGCCCACCTTCGCCATCTCCTCGTAGAGCGCCGGATCGGCCTCGCGGATACGGGCGATCATCGGGTTGTTCACCTCCTTCGCGGCGTCGTAAACCGGGAAGGCGCCGCGCTCGGCGGCCATCTTCACCGAAGCGCCGTAAGCCGCCAGAGCGAGGCACTTCTGCACCTCGACGGCGAAGTCGATCGCCTCCTGCGTGCCGTAGCGCAGACCCAGCGCGGCGAGCATGTCGCCCTCGGCCGTGATGCCCAGACCCGTACGGCGGCCCTTCCGCGCCATTTCGCGGATCTTCTTCCAAAGCTCCAGCTCCACGCGGCGCACATCCAGGTCTTCGGGGTCGGCGGCGATCTTCCCGATGATCTGTTCGACCTTTTCCAGTTCGAGGTCGATGATGTCGTCCATCATGTGCATCGCCTTGTATACGTGGTCCCTGAACTTGTCGAAATTGAACTTCGCATCGGCCTTGAACGGGTTGTCCACATAGCTCAACAGGTTCATCGCCAACAGGCGGCACGAATCGTAGGGGCAGAGCGGGATCTCGCCGCAGGGGTTGGTCGAAACCGTCACAAAACCCTCGTCGGCATAGCAGTCGGGAATGCTTTCGCGAATGATCGTATCCCAGAACAGCACGCCCGGTTCGGCAGACTTCCACGCGTTGTGGATGATCTTCTCCCAGAGCTTCCGGGCGTCGATGTCCTGCTCGTATTTGGGGTTGTCCGACTTGATCGGGAACTGCTGGTGGTATTTCTTCCCGGCGAGGGCCGCACGCATGAAATCGTCGTCGATCTTGATCGAGACGTTGGCGCCCGTCACCTTGCCCGTGTCGACCTTGGCGTCGATGAACCGCTCGGCGTCGGGGTGCTTGATCGACAGCGACAGCATCAGCGCGCCGCGCCGCCCGTCCTGCGCCACCTCGCGCGTCGAGTTCGAGTAACGCTCCATGAAGGGCACGATGCCTGTCGACGTGAGTGCCGAGTTGAGCACCGGGCTGCCCGTGGGGCGGATGTGCGAAAGGTCGTGGCCCACGCCGCCGCGGCGTTTCATCAGCTGGACCTGCTCCTCGTCCATGCGGAAGATGCCGCCGTAGGAGTCGGCGGGGTTCTTATGGCCGATGACGAAGCAGTTCGACAGCGACGCCACCTGGAAATTGTTGCCGATGCCGGTCATCGGGCCGCCCTGCGGAATGACGTAACGGAAATGGTCGAGCAACGCGAAAACCTCCTCCTTCGGGAGCGGGTTCGGGTATTTTTGCTCGATGCGTTCGATTTCGGAAGCGATGCGCTCGTGCATCTCGCGCGGCGATTTCTCGTAGATGTTTCCGAAAGAGTCCTTGAGGGCGTACTTGCTGACCCACACCGTGGCGGCGAGGTCGTCCCCGTCGAAATACTTCTTCGACTCGGCAACCGCATCGTTGTAATTGACCTTCTGCGGCGTGTCGGCTTTGGTGGCTTTTGACATAACTATTTTCAGACTATTATTTCTATATTTTCAGATTTCAGGCGTCACGGCGGGCAAAACCCGGTTCTACAAAATTGCGGCTTTTCCGGATAAAAAGCCAGCATGAAGAGCCAAACTTATTCACAAAATATCTACAAAAGAGCAAAAGGCACGCCCCAGATACCCGGAGCGCGCCTTCGGTCCGAAGGCGGGATTATTTCACCGCCACGGCGTCGATCTCGACCAGCGCGCCCATCGGCAGCGCCGCGACCTGGTAGCACATGCGCGCCGGCATCTCCGAGGTGAAGAACTCCGCATAGACGGCATTCATGGCGGCGAAATCGCCGATCGACTGCAACAGGACCGTGGTTTTCACCACGTCGGAATAATCGTATCCGGCTTCGCGCAGGATATGGCCGAGATTCGTGAGCGACCGGCGCGTCTGGGCCTCGATGCCTTCGTCCATCTTTCCGGACGCGGCGTCGATCGGGAGCTGTCCCGAAACATAGAGCGCGCCGCCGGCCTCGACGGCCTGCGAATA
>ENA-UOJB01001228-UOJB01001228.1-human-gut-metagenome-genome-assembly--contig:-C48-NODE-1228-length-22327-cov-6.324533_pt1 | contig 22327 bp, 18 predicted proteins | sample MGYA00242338_ERZ723885 | MGnify/ENA metagenome assembly ERZ723885
TGGTGACGTCTGTTCAGTCTTGTGAGCTTCCGAGCGAATTGTGCGGGGCTGCCCCTGACTCGCGGCTAAATTGTGCGGTGTTGCCCTTGACCCGCGCATGCGCCTGCTGCATGGTGCGGTGCTGCCCCTGGCACATATTCGGAGGACGCAGACGCGTCCTCCGATTTTTTGCGCAGAGTGAACAAGCTCATCATGCAGACGGGACCTGCAAGGACTGCGCGGCGGCCAGATCGTTGTCAGCGCGGAGGATACGGCACTGATGCCGCGCAACAGTATCGGCCTGAAGGCGGACGGCACGGTCGTCACCTTCGTCGCAGACGGCGACCAGCGCCCTGAAGAATGCCACCGTGAAGCTGACGCAGCTCAACACGCAGTTTGGCGAGCCGACCGTTGCATTCGCGGCAGGCCGCATGGGGACCGTTTTGCATTCTCCGGTTTGAATCTTCGCCGATGTGGATATGCTTCCCACAGGATATTTCAGAAGGGAAGGATCAAAATGCGAAAAAGCAGAGTGCAGCGCATCTGGGAGAATGCCGTGGTCTTCTACCTCGGCGGGATGTTCTACTGCACGGTAGAGCTGCTGTGGCGGCAGTGGACGCACGGGAGCATGTTCCTGCTGGGCGGGCTGTGCTTCTGGACGGTCAGCAGCCTCGGGCGGCGCGTGCGTATGCCGCTGCTGGCGCAGATGGCGCTGGGCGCGTGCATCGTGACGTTTTTTGAATTCTGGACGGGCGTGCTCGTCAACCGCGTGATGCACCTTGGCGTGTGGGACTATTCCGCCGCGCCGTTCAATCTGCTCGGGCAGATCTGCCTGCCGTTCACGCTCCTGTGGTTCCCATTGTGCGGCATCGGTATCCTGCTCGACCGCGGCATGCGCCGCGCCCTGTTCGGCACTCAGGCCCCGCAGCTGCGGTGGGTGTAGGAGACCCCAAAAAATGCCCGTCACGGCCGGTTGACTGTGACGGGCGCTTTGCGAATAAGTGCTTTTGCGGTTTTTCTGCATAGTTCAAGTGAACACAACACATTTTTTTAAATATTCCGGAACAAAATAACACGGTGCGGCCTTTTTTGGGGGCCTGCACCGTGTTTTTCCGGGCTTCAGAGCGTTTTGCCCTCCGGCTCGTTCTGCGCGGGGTTGCACAGCAGCTGCAGACTGCTTGCAGCCATGGTCAGCAGCAGGGCGACCTGAATACCGGCGTCGTTCGCGCGGCCGCACAGGCAGTCTATGACGGAGATCGCGGAGAAGTAGACTGCGCACAGCGACCAGAACAGCGTGATGCGGCGCTTGCCTTTGCCGAAGCTGAAGCCTGCGAGCTGGAAGGCTGCCAGCATGCAGCTGATGGCGGCGAACAGGTGATAGACGAAGTCGTTGAGCGACGGATCGGTGCTCCACTTCTGAAAATTCACGATGAGGCGCACGATCAGATAGACGCTCACAATCATATACAGCAGCGGAGAGGGCTTCTCGTGCCGCAGGCACTTGCGTGCAAAGGCAACAAGCGTGACCGCGCACGCGGCGCCGAGCAGCGGGATGAGCAGGTTTATCGTCTTCTGCAGCTGCGTGAGGGCGAGGGCCTCATTCTCCGTCTTCGGCAGGGATGCGTAGTAGAGCATGACGCCGCCGATCACGAAGCACACGGCCGAGGCGATGTGCAGGACATTCGGCAGCTTTCCGCCGGAAAAGATCTCCTCCCAGCGCGTCTGGCGGCGCAGCGGCCGGATCAGAACAGCCAGCGCAGCCAGCACGGCCACGCTCAGTGCAGCGATGACGAGATAGAGGTAACGCCCCGGCAGGACGGCACCGTTGCTTTTGATATCGTTGCTGAGCTGCACCCAGCGCAGGATCGCTGCGAGCACGGCTGCGCCGCCGGTGATGCCGAGCAGTGCGGCTGCACGGGTGGACCCGAGTCTCTTCATGGTAATGGCCTCCCATTCAAACATTAGCCATTAAATTATAGCACAGCCGGGACAAAAATCCTATCCTTTTTGCTGGGATTTGGAAAAATCATGGCCATTCGCTTGACGGGGCACCCTGTGATAGGATATCATGAAAAGAAAACGACAAGGAGGGCACAGCCATGGAGCAGAAGGAACTGCTGACCGTGATCGTGGCGGATGACGAGACGGAGCTCCGCGAGGCGGTGTGCAGCATGATCCCGTGGAAGGAGATCGGCTTCCGTCTCGTCGGGAGCGCCGGAAACGGCCTTGATGCCCTGCAGCTCGTCGAGCAGCTGCAGCCGGATCTGCTGCTGACGGACATCCGCATGCCCTATATCAGCGGCGTGAGTCTGGCCCAGCAGGTGCGCGAGCTGCGGCCGCTGACGCAGATCGCCTTCCTGAGCGGCTATGACGACTTTGCCTATGCCCAGAAAGCCATTGAGTATAATGTCATCAGCTATCTGCTCAAGCCCATCGGCATGCGGGAGCTGACGGAGGCACTGGCGGAGATCCGCGGGAAGATTCGCCGGAAATTCGCCCGCCTGCTGCCGCAGAAGCCGGAAAAGAGCGGCTGGCGCGAGCTTTTGCTGCCGCTGCTGCTCGACGGCTTTGCCGAGGAGGCGCAGCAGGACGATCCCGCGCTGCTGGCCTCTCTGGTCGGCGCGGGCATTCTGGCTGCCGGGCAGGAGCGGTATTCTCTGACGGTCCTTGCCATCCGGCTGGAGCAGGACGGCCAGAACCGCACAACGCCGGACATGGCCTATACCGTGGACATGCTGCTTGGCAAGCTTTGCCGCAGCCGGAGCGTGTATTCCGGCGGACGTCTTCTGACGCTGCTGATCGCGGAGGAGGAGCTGCGCGGACTGGAGCTTGCCATCGACGAGCTGCGCCAGTCCTTCGCCCGTGTGCTGGAGCTGCGGGCGATCGTGGGCATCAGCCACCCGTTTACGAGCTTTTGCCGCTGCCACGCGGCCAGCCGCGAGGCGGTGGACGCCCAGCGCTTTGCGGGCGAGAGCGGCATCTATCACATTTCGCAGATCGCGGCGGAGAGCGGAACGGCGCAGACGGACCTCGGCGCCCTGCTCGCGCCGCTGGACAATCTGCTGCGCTCCGGCAGCCGTGAGGAGCTGGAAAAGCAGCTCGTGCAGAGCTTCGGCGCATCGAGCGGCACGGCGGAGAGCGACAGCGTGACGCTGCAGGTGCTGGCACTGGCCCAGCGCGTGCTCCACACGGCGGTCTCGCCGGGGGAGGCGGCTGCGCTGCTGCGCCGGTGCCGTATCCCGGAGCCGCTGTTTTCCATTTCACCCCCGCAGGAGCTGCAGCGGCGCGTCACGGCGCTGTGCCTTGCGGCGCGCGACCTGCTGGCCGAGCGGCGGCGTGACGGCGTGAGCCTGCTGTGTGCGCAGGCCATGGAGACCATTGAAAAGCAGTATATGGAGGAGGACCTCTCCCTCAGCGGCGTGAGCGAGCAGCTTCACGTCAGCCCGAACTACCTCAGCGCCAATATGAAGAAGTACGCAGGCGACACGTTCATGAACCTGCTTATCAAAAAACGCATGGAGGTCGCCCACGCCCTGCTGACGACGAGCAGCCTGAGAATTTACGAGGTCGCACGGCAGTGCGGCTATTCCGACCAGCATTATTTCAGCTTCTGCTTTAAAAAATATTACGGCGTTTCGCCCGCGCAGCTGCGCCGGGCCGAGAGCGAGCGGGGAGGCGATGGAGCATGACGCGGAAAAGACGCGGCCTGAGCATGACATCCATTTTGGTGCTGGCGCTCGTCGGTACCATCACGGCCATCGTGCTGGGAGCCATGGCCGTGTTCCTGCAGACGTATCAGCGCTCGCTCATCCGGAGCGTGCAGACCTCTGCGCGCCAGTCCGTCGCCCAGGTAGGCAAGACGGTCGAGGACTATCTGGACGATGTCAACAGCCTCATGGAGCTGCTCGAGCGAAAGCTCGAGGATCCGCGGCAGGACCGGGACGACTTCTTTGCCGCCTTCCTGCAGATCCGGCCGGACGTTGTGGCCGTTACGACCTATGACGCGGCGGGCGGGCTTGTGGACTGCCGGTCGCGCGGGGCAAAGCGCACGGAGATTTATCAGAATCTTTCGTTTGATCCCGATAAAATGGACGACTATGCCGACGGCTATGTCTCCACGCCTCATGTGGGCTCGATCTTTCAGGGCTATTATCCGTGGGTCGTCACGCTCGTTGCGCCGCTCGATGCGCCGGGCCGCGAGGAATGGATCGCGCTGGACATCAGCTTCAGCAGCATTTCCGCCTACCTGAACGACGTCGGCATCGGCCAGCACGGCTACTGCTTCCTGATGGACCAGAGCGGCAACATCATCTATCACCCGCAGCAGCAGCTCATCTATTCCGACCTCAAGCGGGAGAACACATCGCTCATCGCGGGCCTGCCGGACGGCAGCAACGAGAGCGGCAGCATGATCTATACGCTCACCTCGCTGGAAAACAGCCATTGGCGCGTTGTCGGTGTGAGCTTCGTCGAGGAGCTCATCACCGAGAGCGTGCAGGAGGTCAGCCGCATTCTGGCCGCCTCCGGCATCGGTATCCTGCTGGCCGCCGTCATCATTAGCTTTGTGCTGTTCCGCACGCTTTCCCGCCCCATGCACTGCCTGACGGCAGCCATGCGTCAGTTCGAGCAGGCTGCGGACAATTTCACCTATGTTCCGGTCGGCGGTGCGCGCGAGGTGCGCGCCCTGTCAGATTCGTTCGGGCAGATGGTCGTGCAGATCCAGCGCCTCATGGAGCAGGTGCGTGCCGAGGAGGTCAACCTGCGCAAGACGGAGCTGCGCGCCCTGCAGGCGCAGATCAACCCGCACTTCCTCTATAATACGCTTGACTCCATCGCATGGATGTGTGAGCAGGGGAGAAATGCCGAGGCCGTCGAGATGGTCAATGCGCTGGCGCGGCTGTTCCGCATCAGCATCAGCCGCGGCCACGAGCTTATCCCCATCCGCAGCGAGCTGCAGCATGCCGAGAGCTATCTGCAGATCCAGTCCCACCGCTATAAGAATCAGTTTTCCTATTCCTTCGACGTGCAGGAGGAGTGCCTGGACTACCTGTGCAACAAGATCACGCTGCAGCCCATCATCGAAAACGCGATCTACCATGGCATCAACGGCCTTGTGGATGAGGGGGAGATCCGCATCTCGTGCCGCGCGGACGGGGACGATATCCTGTTTACCGTCGAGGACAACGGCACCGGCATGGAGCCGGAGCAGGTGCAGGCTATCCTGCGCAAGGAGCGCAGCGACCACACCGGCATCGGGATCAAGAACGTCAACGATCGTCTGAAGATCTATTTCGGACCGGCCTATGGCATTACCATCGACAGCGTGCCCGACGAGGGAACGCGCGTATATATCCGCATGCCGAAGGTGCGGGAGGAGGCAGAGTATGAAAAACGCTAAACGGCTGGCCGCACTTTTCCTGACGGCCGCCGTGCTTCTGACGGCGGGCTGCAGCCGCAAGACTGTCGCGTCACAGAACTCCGTATGGTTCATCGCCAAATCCACGAACACGGAATTCTGGAAATCTGCCTTTGCCGGAGCGAACGCCGCAAAATCGGAATATAACGTCGATCTGACGATCTGCGGGCCGGAAACGGAGGAGGACTACGAGGAGCAGAACCGTCTTATCGACGAAGCCGTCGCCGCCGGTGCAGATGCCATCGTCTATTCCGCCATCAGCTACACGAAAAACGCCGAGGCAATCACCCGCGCGGCCAAGCAGGGCCTGAAGATCGCCGTCATCGACAGCGACGTGGACTCCGACGGCGTCGGCGTGCGCATCGGCACGGACAATGTCGAGGCCGGGCGCATGGCCGGGCGCGCCGCCCTGCAGACGGACTGGGACAGCCTGACGGTCGGCATCGTGAACTTTGATCTCGGCAGCCGCAACGGGCAGGAGCGCGAGAGCGGCTTTCGCGAGGCGCTGGCGGGAGACCCGCGTGTGAAGGACATCTATACGATCAACGTCAACGCCGACGCCACGACGGCACAGGTCCGCACGGTGCAGCTCCTTGTGGAGCACCCGGAGATCAATGTGATCGTCGGCTTCAACGAGCCGATCGCCGTCGGCGCGGCCATGGCCGTGCACTCCCTTGGCCTCGCGGGCCGCGTGCGCATGGTCGGCTTTGATACGAACGTCAAGTGCATCGACCTGCTGCAGAGCGGGGCCGTTTCGGCCCTGATCGTGCAGAATCCCTATGCCATGGGCTACCTCGGGGTCGAGGCTGTGTGCAATCTGCTCGACGGGCAGACCTACCGCACGGCGGAGCTGCTCGACACGGCGACGCGCACCGTGACGAAGGAGACGATGTTCACCATTGAGAATCAGAAGGCACTGTTCTCATTCGGTTGACATATGCGCATTTTGCACAAATTCGACGCATTGTTTTTGACATCCAAAACAAAGAATGTGAAGTTTTCACCCTTCCTGCGTAAGAAATCTCATTGTTTTTTGTACAAATTCTGTTAAAATTTAATTACGCGGAACGGAGATTCCGCAGAAATTTATGGAGGATGAATGACAATGAAAAAACTTCTTGCGCTTCTTCTTGTCCTTGTCATGGTCGTTGCTCTGGTCGCCTGCGGCAGCAACGGCAACGAGACCGAGGCACCGACGAACAATTCTCAGCCCGCTTCCGACGCCACTGAGGATACCGGCAACAGCGACACCCCTGTGGGCACCGATCTGAAGGTCGCCGTGTTCTACTACACCTATTCCGACACCTACATCTCCAGCGTCCGCACCGCTCTCGATGCACAGCTGGACGCGCTGGGCGTTACCTATCAGGACTTCGACTCCAACGGCAACCAGACCACGCAGAACGAGGCCATCCAGACCGCAATCGCTGACGGCTATAACCTGCTGATCGTCAACATGGTCACCTCCGGTTCTTCCGACACCGCGAAGGGCATCATGGAGCTGGCCGGCGATGTGCCCGTTATCTTCTTCAACCGCGCAGTCGATGAGGACGGCGTCGAGGCTTCCGCTTCCGTCCTGAACGCTTATGAGAACATCGCATTCGTCGGCACCGACGCCCCCGAGGCAGGCCATCTGCAGGGCAAGATGATCGGCGAGTACGTCCTCGAGCACTATGACGAGCTCGACCTGAACGGCGACGGCAAGATCTCCTACGCCATGTTCAAGGGCGACGAGGCAAACGTCGAGGCCATCTACCGCACCCAGTACGGCGTTGAGGATGCCAATGCTGTCCTGACTGCCGCCGGCAAGCCCGAGCTTGTCTACTTCGATGCCAACAACACCTCCGGCTATCAGGTCGACCTGAACGGCCAGTGGTCCGCTGCTGCAGCACTCGATTACATGAACACGAACCTCTCGCAGTACAACGAGGGCAACAACAACATGATCGAGCTCATCATCTGCAACAACGACAACATGGCTGAGGGCTGCATCTCCGCTCTGGAGTCCGCGGGCTACAACAACGGCACCGGCAAGACCATCCCGGTCTTCGGCGTTGACGCCACCGATTCCGCCAAGGAGCTCATTGCCAACGGCAAGATGACCGGCACCGTCAAGCAGGATGCCGAGGGCATGGCTGCCGCCATCGCTCAGATCGCCAAGGCTGTCGGCGAAGGCACCGCTCTGAAGGACGCCGTCGCTGCTACGGCTGAGAGCAACACCGAGATGTACAGCGTCGCCGAGGGCGTTGCCACGAAGCTGTATGTCGCTTATGCTCCCTACACCGCGTAAGCATCGGACATAAAAACTCTGACTGATCGAAATCGAAAAGGGGAGGCTGCCGCAGGGCGGCAGCCTCCTTTTCAGATTTTCAAACAGGCCAAGGAAGTAAGGAGGACATGAAATGAATATGGATCAGGATATCTTTCTGCAGATGACGGATATCCCGAAGACCTTCCCGGGCGTCAAGGAGCTCGATCATGTTTCTCTGACGCTGAAACGGGGAACCGTCCATGCTCTGATGGGAGAAAACGGCGCAGGCAAATCCACGCTGATGAAGTGCCTGTTCGGCATTTATAACAAGGACAGTGGAACCATCCTCCTGGAAGGCAAAGAAGTCAATTTCAAGAACAGCAGAGAGGCGCTGGACAATGGCGTGGCCATGGTCCATCAGGAGCTGAATCAGGCTCTGAAGCGCTCTGTTATGGATAATATCTGGCTGGGGCGTTACCCGAAGCATCTCGGACTGGTGGTCGACGAGACCAAAATGTACCGGGAGACCATGAAAATATTCGACGAGCTGGGCATCAATGTCGATCCGCACCGGATCATGAGCACGATGCCCGTTTCGCAGCGTCAGATGGTCGAGATCGCGAAGGCGGTCTCCTATCGTTCGAAGGTCATCGTATTTGACGAGCCGACCTCCTCTCTCACGGAGGACGAGGTCGAGCATTTGTTCCGAATTATCAACATGCTCCGCGACCGGGGCGTGGGTATCATTTATATTTCGCATAAAATGGCGGAGATCAAGCGCATCTCCGACGAGATCACCATCATGCGAGACGGTCAGTGGATCGCGACCCGCCCGGCTGCCGAGCTGGAGGTCAACGATATCATCCGCCTGATGGTCGGCCGTGAGCTGAACAATCAGTTCCCGCCGAAAACGAACAAGCCGGGCGAGCCCTTCCTGAAGGTCGAGCATCTGACGGGCCAGTATAACGGCCTGCGTGATGTGAATTTCACGGCGCGCCGCGGCGAGATCCTCGGCCTGGCCGGTCTGGATGGCAGCGGCCGCACGGAGACGCTCGAGTGCATCTTCGGCGTGATGACCCGCAAGGACGGCGTCATCACCCTCGACGGCAAGCCCTGCCGCAACCGCAATGCGCGCGAGTCCATCAAAAACGGCTTTGCCCTGCTGACGGAGGAGCGCCGCTCGACCGGTATTTTCTCCATCCTGAATATCCGGGAGAATACGGTCATTTCCAGCCTGAAAAAGCACCGCCGCGGCATCTGGCTGAGCAACCGCTCCATGAAGAAGGATACGCAGTGGTCCATTGATGCCATGCACACCAAGACGCCGTCTCAGGAGACGAAGATCCGCAGCCTCTCCGGCGGCAACCAGCAGAAGGTCATTCTCGGCCGCTGGCTGCTCACCGACCCGGACGTGCTGCTGCTCGACGAGCCGACGCGCGGCATCGACGTCGGCGCAAAGTACGAAATTTATCAGCTCATCATCGACCTTGCCAACCGCGGCAAGACCGTGCTGATGGTCTCGTCCGAGATGCCGGAGCTTCTGGGCGTCTGCGACCGCATCCTTGTCATGTCAGGCGGCCGCCTTGCCGGTGAAGTGGATGCCAAAACGACCAGCCAGGAAGAGATCATGCGGCTGGCAGCAAAATACGTTTAAGGGAGGGCCTCGGTCATGGCAAATCCTGTGACAAAAATTCGCAATACGGCTGCGGACTACCGCAAGCTGGACGGGCGCGACAAGCGCCGCTTCTGGACGGACGGCATTCTGAACAATGCGCTGTACATCCTGATGGCGATCTTCATCATCTACACCGCCATCGTCAACCATAACTTCCTGAAGATCGGCTCCATCACGAACATCATCTCGCTGGCCGCTGCGTCCCTTCCGTTCGCGCTCGGCGTTGCGGGCTGCATCGTCCTGACGGGCACCGACCTTTCCGGCGGCCGTGTCGTCGGCCTGTCCGCCGCCCTTTCTGCCGCCCTGCTGCAGAAGACGGACCTTGCCCGCAGAATGTTCAGCTGGATGCCGAATATCCCCACCTGGGCCGGTATCTGCATCGCCATTCTTGCGGTCATCGCCATCGGTGCGATCATCGGCTTTGTCAACGGTTTCTTCGTTGCAAAGTTCAAGCTGCATCCCTTCATCGTCACGCTGGCCACGCAGCTCATCACCTATGGCCTGATCCTCGTGTTCTTCATGCTCAACGATAACAACGGCCAGCCGCTGTCCGGCCTGTCCGACGGTTATTCGAGCTTCATCAAGGGCAAGATGATCTCCATCGGCGCTGTCAGCCTGCCGTGGTATGTGCTTTATGCCATCATCCTGCTTGCCATCACCTGGTTCCTGTGGAACAAGACGACGTTCGGCAAGAACATGTTCGCCGTCGGCTCGAATGCCGAGGCTGCCAATGTCTCCGGCGTGAACGTCTTCCGCACGACGGTCCTTGTCCACACATTCGCGGGCGTGATGTACGGTCTGACCGGCTTTATCGAGGGCGCGCGCATCAGCTCCATCACGCAGTCCACCGGCCTGAACTATGAGTGTGATGCCATTGCGGCCTGCGTCATCGGCGGCGTTTCGTTCGTCGGCGGCACCGGCAAGATCAGCGGCATCGTGCTCGGCGTTCTCATCCTGCGTATCATCTTCGCTGCGCTGACCTTCCTTGCCATCGATTCCAGCCTGCAGTACATCATCAAGGGCCTCATCATTCTGGTCGCCTGCTCTCTGGATATGCGCAAGTACCTCGTCAAAAAGTAAAGACAACAGCTGCTCCTCCGGGCCTCCTGCCCGGAGGAGTTTTTATATTAAAAGTAGGGGCGGGGCATGCCCCGCCCGTCCGCGAAGCGACAATCGGCTCGCTAATTCGGCGCAGCGCACCATTCCCAACGCCGCGTTTCCCCGATGTGTCATTGCGAGGAGCGAAGCGACGTGGCAATCTCGCAGTACCCGGTCGAATAACAGAAAGGCTGCGGCGAATACAGTAACTTTACGCTGCGGGGCGTCGAGGACGCCGCCCCCTACAACGCCCGACCGGAAGCCTCGCAAAATTTTCCGCTTTCTACTTCCTGCATGCCCCGTCCCTGCAGGGCTCCCATAAGCCGCCTCTTGCTTTTCCGCACGGATTCTGTTACAATAGGCAGACTGTGAAGAAAAAGATAGAAAGAATAGAGGAGGAAAGAGGCGTGCATTCATCGCTCAGAAAGAAATACATCGGCAATGCGGCGTTCTATAAAATGGCGCTTGCCGTTGCGATCCCCATCATGATCCAGAACGGCATCACGAACTTCGTCAGTCTGCTGGACAACATCATGGTCGGCCGCGTCGGCACGGAGCAGATGACCGGCGTTGCCATTGTCAATCAGCTCATTTTCGTGTTCAACCTTGCCATTTTCGGCGCGGTGTCCGGCGCGGGCATTTTCGGTGCGCAGTATTACGGCAAGGGCGACTGGGACGGCGTGCGGCAGACATTCCGCTTCAAGCTGCTCGTCTGCACGGCCCTTACGGTGCTCGGTGCGGGCATTTTCCTGCTGTTCGGCGAGGACCTGATCCTCCTGTACCTCAAGGGCGACGGCTCACCGGAGCAGATCGCGGCCAGTCTCGGCTATGCCAAGGAATATCTGCTCATCATGCTCGTCGGCTTTATCCCGTTCACGCTGTCGCAGTGCTATTCCGGCACGCTGCGCGAGACGGGCCAGACCGTCGTGCCCATGGTTTCGGGCGTCGTGTCCGTTGTGGTGAATCTCTGCTTCAACACGCTGCTGATCTTCGGCTATCTCGGCTTCCCGCGGCTCGGTGCCTCAGGCGCGGCCATTGCCACGGTCATCGCGCGCTTTGTCGAGGCGGGTGTCGTCATGCTCTGGGCGCACCGCAACCCGGAGCGCGTGCCCTATCTGCGCGGCGTGTACCGCTCGTTCCACATTCCGGCTGCGCTGGCCCGTGCCATTGCGAGAAAGAGCATCCCGCTCCTGTTGAACGAAACGCTCTGGGCAGCAGGTATGGCGCTGCTGGCGCAGTGCTACTCTGTGCGCGGCTATGATGTTGTCTCGGCCTATAACATCTGCTCGACCGTCTCGAACGTGTTCAATGTCGCCTTTATGGCCATGGGCAATGCCGTCGGCATCCTCGTCGGCCAGCTGCTCGGCGCGGGGAAGATGGAGGAAGCCGTCGATACAGACCGTAAGCTCATCACGTTCTCCGTCGGCATCTGCATCGTGCTCGGCGGCCTGATGGCCCTTGTGGCCCACCTGTTCCCGCAGATCTATAACACGTCTGACAGCATCCGCGGCCTTGCGGCCGCGTTCATCCGCATCTGTGCGCTGTGCATGCCGATCAATGCGCTGGCCAACGCCTGCTATTTTACCCTGCGCTCCGGCGGCAAGACATTCGTGACGTTCCTGTTTGACAGCTTCTATGTCTGCGTGCTGACCGTGCCGATGGCCTTTGTGCTCAGCCGCTTCACCGGCCTGCCGATCGTGCCGCTGTTCCTCTGCTGCCAGCTGGCCGATATCGGCAAGTGCGTTGTCGGCCTCATCATGATCCGCCGCGGCGTCTGGATCCAAAACATTGTCGGAAAGGAGGCGGCCTGAGTGAAGCGCGATACCCGCTATTATCAGCAGCATGGCCTGCTGCGCATTTTCCTGTCGTATTTCGGTCCGCACCGCCGCCTGTTTCTGCTGGACATGCTCTGCGCGCTGTTCATCGGCGCGGTCGATCTCATTTTCCCGCTCATCTCCCGTCGCGCGATCAATACGATGCTGCCCGCGCACGCCTACCATACGTTCTTCGTCGTCATGGGCATCATGGCGGCAGCGTATCTCGTGCGCGCGTTCTTCTATTATATCATCGCCTATTACGGCCACACGTTCGGCATCCGCGTCGAGGCCGATATCCGCCGCGACCTGTTCCGCCACATGCAGAGCCTCGGCTATGAATTCTATGACCACAACCGCACGGGCCAGCTCATGAGCCGCCTGACGACGGACCTGTTCGAGATCACGGAGCTGGCGCACCACGGCCCAGAGGACCTGATGATCTCCCTGCTGACGATCGTCGGCGCGCTCGCCGTCATGTTCACGATCGAGTGGCGGCTGGCCTTGGTCGTGTGCGTCATCCTGCCGATCCTGCTTATCGTCGTCATCACGCGCCGCCGGAAAATGAGCAGGGTCTCGCGCGGCGTGAAGAAGCGCACGGCGGCCATCAACGCTGAGATCGAGTCCTCGCTCTCCGGCATCCGCACGGCGAAGGCCTTCGCGAACGAGGCCGTGGAGTTCGGCAAGTTCAGCGAGGCCAACGACCGCTTCAAGGTCTCAAAGCGGGAATTCCACCGCGAGATGGGCATTTTCTCCGGCTCGCTGGAGTTTTTCCTCTCGATCCTGAGCGTGGCCGTTATCACCGTGGGCGGCACGCTCATCATGCAGGGCCGGATGGATCTGGTCGACCTGTTCACGTTCTCCCTGTACATCTCCACGTTCACGAGCCCCGTGCGTAAGCTCGTGAATTTCGCCGAGATGTTCGCCAACGGCTTTGCGGGCCTCGGCCGCTTCGTCGAGCTGATGCGCACGGAGCCGAAGCTGCGCGACGCGCCGGATGCGAAAGCGCTCGGGCATGTCCGCGGCTCGATCGACGTTGAGGACGTCTCGTTCTCCTATGAGGAAAATCAGGAGGTGCTCGAGCACGTCACGCTGCACGTCCGGCCCGGCGAGACCGTTGCGGTGGTCGGCCCGTCCGGCGGCGGCAAAAGCACGCTGTGCCGCCTGATCCCGCGCTTTTATGACGTGACGTCCGGCCGCATCTGCATCGACGGGCAGGACGTGCGCTCGGTCACGCAGGAGTCCCTGCACCACGCCATCGGTGTCGTGCAGCAGGATGTGTTCCTGTTTGCCGACACCATTGCAAACAACATCCGCTACGGCCGCCCGGACGCTACCATGGAGGAGATCCGGGAGGCGGCGCGGCAGGCGGAAATTTATGACGATATCATGGCCATGCCCGACGGCTTCGACACCTATGTCGGCGAGCGCGGCACGCTCCTGTCCGGCGGACAGAAGCAGCGCGTGTCCATCGCGCGTATTTTCCTGAAGAATCCGCCTATCCTGATCCTGGACGAGGCCACGAGCGCGCTCGACAGTGTGACGGAGTCGAAGATCCAGCACGCGCTCGACCATCTGGCCGAGGGCCGCACAACGCTCATCATCGCCCACCGCCTTTCGACCATCCGCAGCGCCTCGCGCATCCTTGTCGTGGCGGACGGCTGCATCTGCGAGCAGGGCACGCACGAGGAGCTTATGCGCCTCGGCGGCCTGTATGCGACCCTGCGCAGCACGCAGGACCTCAGCAGCGCGGAATGACCCCTGCGAATGCCCAAAAGATACCCGATAAAATGTGAACTTTTTTGGAAGGACCGTCGAAAATGGGATATTTGCTTGCTATTATGGTAAAATCCTGATATAATAGCGAAAATGCGGTCGATGTAACGACCTGTTCTTGGACGGCGCGCCGGAAATCTTGCCAAAAACATGGATTCCGACGCATTACAAGGAAAACAAGACCGCAATGCGGATTCCCATCCGCCTGTACGGCGGCATAGCATGGGAAAAACGAGAGGATGATACTGCTTTGAAGACTGCACACCGCGTGGAGCCAGCCATTACCCACTTCGCCATCAGCGGCGCTCCGATCACCTGCGAGAAATACGGCCACGGCCACATCAACTGCACCTATCAGGTCAAGACGGACGACGGGCACGCCTATATTCTCCAGCGCATCAACCGCTATGTGTTTGCCGATCCGAAGGCTGTGATGGAGAATGTCGGTGCCGTGACACAGTACCTGCGGGAGCGCGCAGAGGATCCCCATGGGGTCCTGAATTTTATTCCGGCCGATACCGGGGTATACTATCATATCGATGAGGCGGGCGAGTACTGGCGCTGCTATGAATTTGCCGACGGCATCTGCCTTGAGGCCCCGGAGTCCGACACCGACTTCTATGAGAGCGCCATCGCCTTCGGCCGCTTCCAGGAGATGCTGCGCGAGTTCCCTGCGGAGACGCTCCACGAGACGATCCCCCTGTTCCACAACACAACGAACCGCTACCGCATCTTCCGCAAGGCCCTGCAGGACGATCTCGCGGGCCGCGCGGCGGGCGTGCCGGACGATATCCGCTTCGCGCTCGACCGCGAGCAGGAGGCGGGCACGCTCTGCAGCCTGCTCGACAGCGGCGAGCTGCCGCTGCGCGTCACGCACAACGATACGAAGCTCAATAACGTCCTGTTCGACCGCCGGACGCGCAAGGCGCTGTGCGTGCTCGATCTCGACACCGTCATGCCCGGCTCGTCGCTGTATGACTACGGTGATTCCATCCGCTTCGGCGCGGCGACTGCGGCCGAGGATGAGAAGGACCTTTCGAAAATGGGCATCAATCTGAACCTGTTCCAGGTCTACACGGCGGGGTATCTTGCCGCCTGCAAGAGCCTGACGCCCAAGGAGCTGGAGCTGCTGCCGCTCGGCGCGAAGATCATCACGCTCGAGCTGGCCGTGCGCTTCCTGACCGACTATCTCGACGGCGACCGCTATTTCCGCGTGGCCTATCCCGAGCACAATCTGGTGCGCGCCCGCGCGCAGATGAAGCTGGTGGCCGACATGGAGGCCCACTGGGACGAGATGCAGGCCATCGTCGCAGAAGAAGCGGCAAAGCGAAACTGAGGAGGAGCTATGCAGTATTTAGGCGTTGAATATTCCGTCAAGCATATGCCGGAGCTCGATCCGGACTTTATCCCCTTCGGCGTATGGCTCGAGGCCTATGCCAGGGGCGCAGAAAAGCCCCTGACCATCGCGCTCGAGCGCGATCAGGGCAAGATCTCCGTCCGTGAGACGAAGATCCACGGCACGCCGGAAATGGCCGAGGCCGATTATCGCTATGTCGAGCGCTATGTGAAATTCCTGCTGTGGTCCATCGGCGGCTTCCGCATCTGGATCTGCGGCGACAGCGCGCTGGCGCAGCGCCTGCAGCGCGCCTATACCCTCACGGGCGAGCGCGCGTTCGACGTACAGTTCATGCAGGATGTGTATGAAGTGCCGTTCGAGGTCATCGACTGCACGCCCGAGCAGCTGCCGCAGGCCAACGAGTCCTCCGTCGCCATCGGCGGCCATATGGAGGGCTGCCGCATCGGCTTTGACGCGGGCGGCTCCGACCGCAAGGTCTCTGCGGTCATCGACGGCAAGACCGTTTATTCCGAGGAGGTCGTCTGGCACCCGAAGACGGAGCCGGACCCCCAGTATCATTTCAACGGCATCGTCGAGGCCTTCCGCACGGCCGCGTCCAAAATGCCGCGCGTGGACGGCATCGGCGTTTCCTCCGCCGGTGTGTTTATCGGCAACAGCCCGATGGTCTCCGCGCTGTTCCTGAAGGTCCCGCGCGAGAAGCGCGAGCTTGTCAAGACGATCTATGACCGCGCGGCCAGAGAGATCGGCGATGTGCCGATCGTCGTGGCGAACGACGGCGACGTGACGGCGCTGGCCGGGGCCATGGGCCTGGAGTGCGGCTCCGTTATGGGCATGGCTATGGGTACGTCCGAGGCCGTCGGCTATGTCGACGCCGAGGGCAAGGTGCTCGGCTGGCTTAACGAGCTGGCCTTTGCGCCGGTCGACCTCTTTGAGGACGCCATGGCGGACGAGTGGTCCACGGACATCGGCGTTGGCTGCAAGTATTTCTCGCAGGATGCCGTCATCAAGCTCGCGCCGCGCGCCGGCATCGAGCTGGATCCCGCGCTCACGCCCGCTGAAAAGCTCAAGGTCGTGCAGAACCTCATGGAGAAGGGCGACAGCCGCGCCCGCCGGATCTTCGCCTCCATCGGCGCATATCTGGCCCATACGCTGAAGCTGTACTGCCGCTTCTACGACGTGCACCACATGATCGTGCTCGGCCGCGTCATGTCCGGCCTCGGCGGCAGCGTCATTCTCGAGACCTGCCTGTCCATCCTGAACGAGGAATATCCGGAGCTTGCGCAGAAGGTGCGCGTCATGCTGCCGGATGAGAAAACGCGCCGTGTCGGCCAGTCCGTGGCGGCCGCCAGTCTGCCGGAGCTGCGCAAAAACGCCTGAGCCCGGCCGGAGGGAGGAATACCATGCAGTTTCAGAATGCAATGATCTATACGGAGAAATTCCGCTTTGAGCACGGGGCCTTCGCCGTGGAAAACGGCCGCTTCGCGCGTGTGCTGGGCCAGCCGGACCCGGACGCCGTCGATCTGCACGGCGCCTATGTCATCCCCGGCCTGCTCGATATCCACACGCACGGCAACTCCGGCGCGGATTACTCCGACGGCAATTGGGACGACTATGTCCGCATGGCGCGCTACAGTGCCAGGAACGGCATCACCTCCATTGCCCCCACGACGCTGACCCTGCCGTATGAGACGCTGGCTGCGGCCTTTGCCACGGCCTACCGCATGGCGGACGAGCGCCCCGCGGGCTGCGCCGTCGTGCGCGGCGCGCATATGGAGGGACCGTTCTTCAGCGAGAAGAAAAAGGGCGCGCAGAACGCCGCCTATCTCCGTGAGCCGGACTTTGAGGCGTTCAGCAAGCTCTTTGCCGCCGGCAACGGCATCGTCCGCATCGTGGACGTCGCGCCGGAGCTGCCCGGTGCAGCGGAATTTGTGCGCAAGGCAAGCAAGCAGTGCACCGTCTCCATCGCGCACACGGACGCGTCCTATGACGATGCCGTCTGCGCTATTGAAGCAGGTGTCACGCACCTGACGCACCTGTATAACGCCATGCCCGGCATCCACCACCGCAAGCCCGGCGTCATCCCGGCCGCGGTCGAGAACGAGCAGGTGAGCGCGGAGCTCATCAGCGACGGCCAGCATATCCACCCCGCTTCCGTGCGGCTGGCGTTCCGCATGTTCGGCCCGGCGCGCATGGTGCTCATCTCCGATTCGCTGCGCTGCTGCGGCATGCCCGACGGCGAGTATGAGCTGGGCGGCCAGCCCGTGTTCCTGCAGGGCGGCGTGGCCCGCCTGTCCGACGGGACCATCGCCGGCTCCGCTACGAATGTCTATGACTGCATGCTGCGTGCCATTTCGTTCGGCATTCCGCGCGAGGATGCCGTCCGCGCCGCGACCTATAACCCCGCCCGGCAGCTCGGCTGCCTGGACGAGGTCGGCTCCATCCGCGACGGCAAGCAGGCGGATTTCGTGATCTGCGATGCCGAGCTGAACCGCCGTGAGGTCTGGCTGGCCGGAGAAAAGCTGGCCTGAAAAAAGCAACGCCCTGAGAAGCAGAAATGCTTCTCAGGGCGATTTTTATGCTACCTCTTCCCCGCTTGGCGTCAGAATGACGACGCGCAGCGGGATATCCCGGCCGGAGGCGGCGAGCGCCGTCTCAACGGCATGGGTCAGGCCGCCGCAGCACGGTACCTGCATCCGCACGACGAGGACGGAGCGGATGTCGTTCCGGCGGAACAGCTCCGTGAGCTTTTCGCTGTAGTCCACGGCGTCGAGCTTCGGACAGCCGATCATGGCGATGCGTCCGGCAAGATAGCGGCTGTGGAACTGCGCGCAGGAAAACGCCGTGCAGTCCGCGGCAATGACAAGGTCCGCACCCTGCAGATAGGGTGCCGAGGTGCTCAGCAGCCTGATCTGCACGGGCCAGTTCTGCAGGGCGGACGCCGCGCCGTCCTGCGCGGGTGCGGCGGACGGGGTGAAGCGCATGGCCTGCGCGCCGGGGCAGCCGCCCGCCGGGTACTGCGCCGCCTTGGCGGCCTGCACGGCGGCCTCGTCATAGGCAGGGGCCTCGCGCTCCACAAAGCGGATGGCGTCGGCCGGGCAGGCGGGCAGGCAATCACCGAGCCCGTCGCAGAAATGCTCACGGGCCAGCTTCGCCTTTCCGTTTTCCATAGCAATGGCGCCCTCGTGGCAGGCCTTCGCGCACAGGCCGCAGCCCGTGCAGCGTTCTTCATCAATTTCAATGATCCGTCTGATCATGGGTGTTATCCTCCGATTTGCGTAACTTTCGGTTGGCTTTCTGCCGTTCGGCAATGGCCATCATCTGCTCATACATTGCGTCGCCCACGCACTGGCGGGCATATTTGCACCACTGCACGCAGCTGAGCGTGTCGTTATAGACCACAAAGCCGCAGTGCTCGCACACGGCCTGCGTGTCGCAGGTGAACAGCTCGATCTCGCTGCCGCACTGCGGGCAGACCTTCTCCAAAATTTCGGGCGTGCGGGGTTTTCCCTGACATCCTTCCAGAATCATGGCATTCCCTCCTGTTCGCATCTATTTTAACAAATGCAGGCGGAAAGTCTGTTGGAATGCCAACGAAACCGAAATTCTGCGTGTCTGACCCGTGGACAATATCCGAAAAATGTGCTATGATGAGCAAAAAAGGAGGCTATTGTTATGCGTGTTTTAGAAGGACTTCAGCCTGCGGCTGCGTTGGGCTTTTTTGAGACGCTGTGCGCCATCCCGCATGGCTCGCGCGACACGAAGGCGATCTCGGACTACTGCGTCCGCTTCGCGCAGGAGCGCGGCCTGAGCTGGCAGCAGGATGCGTCGAACAACGTCATCATCCGCAAGCCGGCCAGCCCCGGCTATGAGGATCATCCCACCGTGATCCTGCAGGGTCACCTCGACATGGTCTGTGAGAAGAATGCGGACTGTGACATCGATTTTTCGAAGGACGGCCTGCGTCTGCGCCATGACGACACCTATATTTTTGCCGACGGCACGACGCTCGGCGGCGACGACGGCATTGCCGTGGCCTATGCGCTGGCAGTGCTGGATTCAAGCGAGCTGAAGCACCCGCCGCTCGAGGCGGTGTTTACCGTCGACGAGGAGATCGGCATGCTCGGCGCGGCAGCCCTTGATATGAGCGGCCTGCAGGGCCGCGTGCTGCTGAACATCGACTCCGAGGACGAGGGCATCCTGACCGTCAGCTGCGCCGGAGGAGCGACGTCCTGTCTGACCGTTCCCGTCAAGCGTGTTCCTGTGCAGGGGAAGGCATGGCGTGTCGGCGTGCGCGGTCTGACCGGCGGCCACAGCGGCGTGGAGATCAATAAGGGCCGCGCCAATGCCAACAAGGTCCTTGCGGCGGCGCTGCAGGGCCTGCCCGTCACGCTGTGCTCCATCGCGGGCGGCAGCAAGGACAATGCCATCCCGCGTGCGTCCGAGGCCGTCGTTGTCAGCGAGGCGGACGATTTTGCCGCGCTGTTTGCAGCGAATGCGGCCAAGGCCGCCCTGCCGGAGACGGAGCAGCATGCGGAATTCTACTGCGAGCCTGCCGAGGCGGGCGAGATGCTGGCCGGGAGCGAGGCCGTGCTCGGCCTTCTGAACGCCGTGCCGAACGGTGTGCAGGCCATGAGCAGCGACATCCCCGGTCTGGTGCAGACCTCCCTGAACCTCGGCATCCTGACGACGGACGCCGATGCCGTGCGCCTGACGTTCTCGGTGCGCAGCTCCGTGAACCGCGAGAAGTTCGGCCTCATCGATCAGCTCAAGGCGCTGGCTGCCCGCTTCGGCGGCAGCTACAGCGAGACTGGCGAGTACCCCACATGGGAGTACCAGAAGGATTCCCGCCTGCGCGAGGTCATGGTCGAGGTGTTCGAGGCCCAGTACGGCCGCAAGCCGGTCGTGGAGGCTATCCATGCCGGTCTGGAGTGCGGTATTTTCTCCGACCGCCTGCCCGGTCTGGACGCCGTCTCGTTCGGCCCGCAGATGCATGACATCCACACGTCGCGCGAGAGGCTCGACATCGCCTCGACGGCGCGGACGTGGGAGTATCTCGTGGCGGTGCTGGAGCGCCTGTGATGAAGGTTTTTGACGCCCACTGCCACATTTACCCGGCAAAGATCGCCCGCAAGGCCGCCCAGACCACGGCGGCCTTCTATAACTACACCGGCGAGACGCTCGACGGCACGGTGCAGACGCTGTTCGCCCACGGCGGCGGCATTACCAAATTTCTTGTGTAGTCCGTAGCGACACGGCCGGATCAGGTGCAGCATATCAACGAGTTCATCGCCCGCGAGGTCGCGCAGTTCCCGGACCGCCTGTACGGCTTCGGCGCGCTGCACCCCGATTCGCCGACGCTGGAGGAGGATATCGCCCACCTGCGCGCCTTGGGCCTGCACGGCGTGAAGCTGCATCCGGACATCCAGGGCTTCCGCCTCGACGATCCGCGCTGCTTTGCGCTGGCGGAGCAGTGCGAGGGCGTGCTGCCCCTGCTCCTCCACACGGGAGACAGCCGCTATGACTTCTCCAACCCAAACCGCCTTATCCCGCTGCTGCGGCGCTTCCCGCGCCTGACGGTCATCGGCGCGCATTTCGGCGGCTACACGATCTGGCAGGAGGCCGCGCGGCAGCTTGCCGGACGCTTTGAAAACCTCTGGGTCGACTGCTCGTCGTCGTTCTTCGCCATGGACGTCGCCGCCGGGCGCGCGCTCATCGACGCCTACGGTGCGGACCGTGTGCTGTTCGGCACGGACTATCCCATGTGGGATCCGCAGCACGAGCTGGCGCGTCTGCGCGGCATGCACCTTGCGCCGGAGACGGAGCGGAAGATCCTCTATGACAATGCTGCTGCCCTGTTTGGGCTGGAAGGAGAGAACTGATATGCTGCGAGTGGGAACCGTCGGGACAAGCTCGATCATGCGGACCATTCAGGAGGCCATCCGCCTGACGGACGGCATGGAGTGCCGTGTGGTCTATTCCCGCACCGAGGAGCAGGGCCGCGCCTTCGCGGCGGAGATGGGCGTGCCGGAGCACTGCACGGATTATGCCGCCATGCTGGAGCGCAGCGACCTTGACCTCATCGACATCGCCTCGCCGAACCGCTTCCATGTGGAGCAGGCCCTTGCTGCGCTGGAGCACGGCAAGCACGTCATCGTGGAAAAGCCCGCCGCCGTGACCCGCGGCGACGTGCAGCGGCTCATCGACGCCGCGCGCGCAAACGGCGTGTACTTCTTTGAGGCCATCACGACGCTGTTCATGCCGCAGTACGAGGCCTGCCGCCTGCTGCTGCCGAAGCTCGGGCGCATCGAGCAGGCGCACATCACCTATGCGCAGTATTCCTCGCGCTACGATGCCTATCTGCGCGGCGAGAACCCGAATATCTTCAACCCTGCCATGCAGGCCGGTGCGCTCAACGACATGGGCGTTTACTGCGTGCATATGGCCGTCGACCTGTTCGGCGCGCCGCAGGACGTCCGGTATCTGGCGGAGCTCGGCCCGAACGGCATCGATCTGGCCGGGCGGCTGACACTGACGTATCCGTCCCTGACGTGCGAGATCCTCACGGCGAAAAACGCCGACCTCGGCAGCGGCTGCCGCATCACGGGTGAGAACGGCTGGTTCGCGGAGGACGGGCCCATCAACGCCTTCGGCGGCTGCACGGCCGAACTGAACGGCGAACCGGTCGACGTGGCGCTGCCGCAGGCCGAGAACCGCATGGTCTATGAATTTGCCCGCTTCCGCGATGCCATCGTGCAGCACGACACGGCGTTCTTCGACCGCATGGCGGAGCAGTCCGCGCGCGTGGCCGCCGTACTGGAGCAGGCACACCGCACTGCATAACTATCCTGCCAGACACCCTTCCGGAGGAGACTTCTCTTCCGGAGGGGGATCTTTTCGCACAAAAACAAGTCGATAAATAATTTATAACAGGATTTATATTCTAAAATCGCCAGGGGACTCG
>ENA-UOJB01001234-UOJB01001234.1-human-gut-metagenome-genome-assembly--contig:-C48-NODE-1234-length-22250-cov-6.225952_pt1 | contig 22250 bp, 17 predicted proteins | sample MGYA00242338_ERZ723885 | MGnify/ENA metagenome assembly ERZ723885
GGGCCCGGATTGTCAAGGAGCGCGCCCGGCTGCGGGTCAGCGACGGGCTCGGCCTGCTCGTGCCGGCGCAGGGGGGTCCAGATGTCCATCTTTTTATTTAACTTGTAGCGGCCGACACGGGAGACGTCGTAGCGGCGCGGATCGAAGAACAGCGCGTCGAGATAGGCCGCGGCGTTGTCGACCGTGGGCGGCTCGCCCGGGCGCAGACGGCGGTAGATCTCGAGGAGGCTGTCCTCGCGGGTCTTGCACGGGTCGCGCTCCAGCGTGGCGACGATGCGGGGATCCTCGCCGAACAGCTCCAAAATCTGCGCGTCGGTCTCCACGCCGAGAGCACGGATGAGGCAGGTGATGGGGAGCTTGCGGTTCTTATCGATACGGACGTAGAACACGTCCTGCAGGTCGGTCTCATATTCCAGCCATGCGCCGCGGTACGGAATGACCGTTGCAGTATAGATGTGCTGGTCGGCCTTATCCACGGTATCGCCGAAGTACATGCCGGGGCTGCGGACGATCTGGGAGACGATGACGCGCTCTGCACCATTGATGACGAACGTGCCGCCGTTGGTCATGAGCGGGAAATCGCCCATGAAGATCTCCTGATCCTTGATCTCGCCGGACTGCTTGTTGAGCAGGCGCACGCGGACCTTGATCGGCTTCGCGTAGGTGGCGTCGCGCTCCTTGCACTCTTCAATGGTGTACTTGGGCTTCTCGTCGAGGGAGTAGTCCAGGAAGGACAGCTCGAGGTTGCCGGTGTAGTCGCTGATGGCGGCCACATCGCGGAAGACCTCATGCAGGCCCTCCCGCAGGAACCAGTCGTAGGAGTCCTTCTGGATCTTCAGCAGGTTGGGCATCTGCAGGATCTCCTGATACTTGGCATAGCTCTTGCGAACGGTCTTGCCATAGTTCACGTCCTTGACTTGCATTTGCTTGATCACGCCTTTCTGTCGTCGTTTCGTGCGCTGTCTCAGCAATGACACGCGTGGGTCAGTTGCTGTTTTTTCATTTTAGTCCCTTGCCGTGCGGCGCGGTCTGTGGTATAATCTGACCATGAGGTGGAGGTTGGCCTGCGCCGCACTTCACAGCATTGGGTATTGATTTTACCACATTTTTTCTTCCGCGTCAATGCATTTCTTTGGAATATCCCCTGATTTTTTCGTCCGGCTTCCCGAAAGCCGGGCTTTTTTTGCCCGATTTTTCCGCCCATTCGTCCATTTTTCAGGGAAAAATCCTGTTTTTGTACATTCTGACGGATTCCGACCCCGAATTGCGCGGAAAAATCAGAAGGTTGCGGATTGTATTTTTTTCGGTCAGAGAATACAATGCAGACGTTTTTTGAAATTGAAATTTCTATGGACTCCGGAGGGACTCTTATGGCAAAAACCGCATCCCGGAACCTGACGACCGGCTCCCCCACGCGGCTGGTCATCGGCTTTCTGCTGCCGCTGCTTGGCGGCCTGCTGTTCCAACAACTATATAATATGGTAGATACGCTCGTCGTCGGCCGTTTTCTCGGCATGGACGCGCTTGCGGGCGTCGGCTCGACGAGCTCCGTCAATTTTCTGGTGCTCGGCTTCTGCATCGGCATCTGCAACGGTTTCGTCATCCCCGTGGCGCAGAAATTCGGCGAGGGCGACGAAGCGGAGCTGCGCCGCTTTGTGGCAAACAGCATCTGGCTCTCGGCTGCGTTCGCCGTGGTGCTCACCGTGGCCACGGCGCTGCTGTGCACACCCGTGCTGCGCTGGATGAACACGCCGGACAATATTTTCCGGTATGCCTACGACTACATCTTCGTCATTTTCCTCGGCATCCCCGCCATCATCCTTTATAATCTCGTCTCCGGCGTCATCCGCTCGCTCGGAGACTCCCGGACCCCGATCTATTTTCTCGTTCTCTCCTCCCTGCTGAACGTTGCGCTTGATCTGCTGGCCGTCGCCGTGCTCGGCATGGGCGTGGAAGGCCCGGCGTGGGCGACCGTGATCTCGCAGGCCATCTCCGGCCTGCTGTGTCTGGCCATCATGGGAAAGCGCTATCCCGTTCTGCGTTTTCGCCCCGGTGAGCTGCGGCCGAGCCGCACACATATCACGCGGCTGTTTGCCATCGGCGTGCCGATGGGCCTGCAGTATTCCGTCACCGCCATCGGCACCATCGTCGTGCAGACGGCCGTGAATGGCCTCGGCGCGGTCTCCATCGCAGCCGTCACCGCAGCAAACAAGGTCAGCCAGCTCTTCACCTGCCCGTTCGACGCCGCAGGCACGACCATGGCCGTCTACGGCGGGCAGAACTATGGCGCGATGAAGCTCGACCGCATTCACCGCGGCGTGCGCGCCTGCGTGCTGCTGATGTTCGCCTATTCCGCCCTCGGCCTCGGCGTTCTTGCCCTCTTCGGCGGCAAGCTGTCGCTGCTGTTCCTCGACTCTGCGGAGAGCGCCGCCGTCCGGAACCAGATCGGTCTGCTGGCGCAGCAGTTTCTGGTGTGGAACGCCAGCTGCTATTTCCTGCTGACGCTTGTCAACGTGCTCCGATTCCTCATTCAGGGCGTCGGCTTCACGCAGCAGGCCGTGTTTGCAGGGGTGTTTGAGACGATCGCCCGCTGCTTTGTCGGCTTTGCCGTCGTGCGCTGGATCGGCTACACCGCCATCTGCCTTGCAAACCCCGCCGCATGGCTGCTGGCCGACTGCTTCCTTGTCCCCATCTACTTCCACGACATGCACATTCTGCAGCGGCGCTTCGCGCAGCGCCGCGCAGAGGCTTGACGAACGCCTGCTTTGCCCGTATAATCATCCCATAGAAAATCGGAAAGGCGGGCCCGCGAATGGACCATCTCTGTGCGCTTCAGCGCGACTTCATCAACCTCCGGCTCGGCACGTTTATCCACTGGAACAGTGCCGCCGTGCAGTTCCATGCAAATCCCGACATCATCGACTGGGAATTCGATCTGGAAAACGGCGGAGAGCCGCGCCGTTATCCCTTCCCCGAATCAGACTGGGCGCCCCGCGCGCCGGACTGCGATCGCTGGGCGCAGATCGCCAAAAGCGCAGGCTGCCGCTTTGCCGTCCTGACGGCAAAGCACCACGAGGGCTTCGCACTCTGGCCGTCCGAATTTGGGAACCACAGCGTCGCGCAGGCCACGGTCCGGACGGACATCGTCTCGGAATTCCTGCGGGCCTTCCGCGCAGCCGGTCTGCAGGCAGGCCTGTACTTCTCCGTGCTCGACCTGACGGCCGGGATCGGGCGGCGCTCCTTTCCCCCTGCGCAGCGCGAGCTCGTGCTCGGGCAGATCACGGAGCTGCTGACGAACTACGGCGAGATACCTTATCTTATTATAGACGGCTGGAACGCCCCGTGGGGCGGCCCGTCCTACCGCGAGCTGCCGTTCGAGGAAGTCGATGCCCTCGTCAAGCGCCTGCAGCCGAACTGCCTGCTCATGAATATCGGCTGCACGGAGGGCATCTCCGGCACGGACGTCGTCTTCTTCGAAAACGGCGCCGGGCAGGAGCTGACGCCCGGCTTTGCCGGTCCCGGCGCACTGTGCCAGAAGCTGACGCGGACGTGGTTCTACCGCGACGACGAAAAAGAGCCAAAGAGCGCCGACTGGGCGCTCGGCCTCATGGAGCAGTGCTTCGCCAGCCACGCCAATTTCATGCTGAACCTCAGCCCGGACCCCGACGGCCGCATCCCCGCGCCGCTGGCAGCGCGCTTTGCCGAGATCGGCGCGCGCGTCTCGTTCCCGGCCCCGCTCACGGAGCTGCCCGCAGGCTGGCTGCGGCGCTGAAGCCGGTTCCATCCCGCCCTCCTTCGGCATATGCTGTCGAAGGAGGGCGATGTGGTCTCCGGAAAGGAGAAATACTATGGCAACCTTTACGAATCAGGCCACGCTGACCTACAACGGCGGCACCGTCAACTCCAACATCGTCACGGGCGAGCTCGTGCAGGTCCTGACCGCCTCGAAAACGGCAGCCGCAGAGAGCTACCGCACCGGCGACCTTGTGACCTATGTCGCCCAGCTGCGCAGCACCGGTGCGGCGGCGCTGACCGGGCTGACCGTGACCGACACGCTCGGCACGACGAACTTTCCTGCCACGGGCGGCACGGTGCAGCTCACGCCGCTGACGTATCAGGCGGGGACGCTCCGCTATTTCATGAACGGCGTGCTGCAGACGGCCCCGGCCGTCACGGTACTGGCAAACGGCATCCGCATCGAGGGCATCACCGTTCCTGCAGGCGGCGTAATCACGCTGGTCTATACGACCCGCGTCAATGCCTTTGCCGATCCCTCGGCAGTGGGCACGATCGAGAACACCGTGACCGTCACCGGCGGCAGCCTGACCGAGGCTGTCACGGCCGTGGAGACGCTCCCGGCAGCCACAGAGCCGGACCTGCGCATCACCAAGGCGCTCGAGCCCGTGCAGGTCAGCGACAGCGGCACGCTCACCTATATGTTCGCGATCGAAAACTACGGCGGCGCGGATGCCGATGCCGCAGCCGACGTCACCGTCACGGACCGCTTCGACCCGATCCTGCGCAATATCGCCGTGACCTACAACAGCGATGCCTGGCTTGCATCCAACTACACCTACGACCCGGCGACCGGTCTGTTCCGGACCGTACCCGCCGCAATCACGATTCCGGCCGCCTCCGCCGTTCAGGATCCTGCGACCGGCGCATGGACCGTTACCCCCGGCTCTGCCACCCTGCAGATCACCGGCACGATCTGATTCGAGCCAGCCAGCCGCGGATGCGGCGGGCACTTTTTTGAAATATCCGGCTTGCATCCTGCAGCGATTTATGCTACCATGTGGTTAGTATATACTAACCGTAATAGGAGGCGTCTATGACAACATTCTATGGGATCCTCATCCCGTTTCTCGGCACCACGCTCGGCGCGGCCTGCGTGTTCTTTCTCCGCAGAGCGCTCGGCGACCGGCTGCAGCGCGCCCTGACCGGCTTTGCCGCCGGTGTGATGGTCGCGGCCTCCGTCTGGAGCCTGCTCATCCCGGCCATCGAGCAGTCTGCCGCACTCGGCCGTCTTTCGTTCCTGCCCGCCGCCGTCGGCTTCTGGATCGGTGTGGCCTTCCTGCTGCTGCTCGACCGCGTCATCCCCCACCTGCACCGCAACGCCGGTCAGGCCGAGGGCCCGCGCACGCAGCTGCAGCGGACGACCATGATGATCCTCGCCGTGACGCTGCACAACATCCCGGAGGGCATGGCCGTCGGCGTCGTCTACGCCGGATACCTGACCGGAACGGCCCAGATCTCCGCCGCCGGAGCGCTGGCGCTCTCGCTCGGCATCGCCATCCAGAATTTTCCGGAGGGCGCCATCATCTCCCTGCCGCTGCGCGCGGAGGGACACAGCCGCATACGCGCGTTTGCAGGCGGCGTGCTCTCCGGCATCGTCGAGCCGGTCGGCGCGGTGCTGACCGTGCTGGCGGCGCGCTTCGTCGCCCCTGCCCTGCCGTATTTTCTGAGCTTTGCGGCAGGCGCAATGCTCTATGTCGTCGTGGAGGAGCTGATCCCCGAGATGTCCGAGGGCAAGCATTCGAACATCGGCACGATCTTTTTCGCCGTCGGCTTCAGTGTGATGATGATTCTGGACGTCGCGCTGGGCTGAATCGTGCCCGTTTTCGCAGCGATTCCATGTAGAGTCTCATACATATGGTCAAAATGCCGAAAAGCGTTTTTCGTGCTGTCCTTAGCAGGACAGCACGTTTTTTATATTGCATATGCAGCATATTGTCCAGAATTTTCCTGTTTTTTCTGTCAAAATCCCGCCGGACACGCTGTGGCTCCCTTTGCTGCAAAAAATGCAGGAAAACGTTGCGACAGCGGCGCTTTGCGCAGTTTTTGCTGTTTTTCACAAAGAGAAAATCAGCTTCCCGTAACAAGACTTTCTTGTCAGTTCTCCCAATTTTTCCCTCAGGTCTCCCCGCTTCCTTTACAATTTCTTTACAAAGTGTTAGAATATTGCCAACGGAACCTGTGATGAATGGTGGATTTTTGTCACGATTTCCAAAACGTGCAGCGCAGCTGCAACTACAAACAAAGGAGTCTTGAAATGAAACACATTGCAAAGCGTCTTCTCTCGCTTCTGCTCGTGGTCTGCCTCGTTCTTTCCGTGGCAGTCATCCCGGCAGGCGCGGCAGAGACCAAGCTGACCTCGGTCTACGCGTCCTACGCAGCCGAAGGCCACACGAATGCCCCGGTCGCGGATGACGTCTTCGAGGCGAAGTCCGATTCGATCACCGTCAGCATCCTGACGACCACCGATATGCACGGCCGTGCATACGACTGGAACTCCTACACGAACAGTGCCCTGAGCAACAACTTCCTGCAGGCGGCGAAGCTCGTCGCAGAGCGCCGCGCCGCCGTGGACGACAGCATTCTTATCGATGTTGGCGACATTCTGCAGGGAAGCGCGCTGAGCAGCTACAACATTCTCCAGGAGGGCGGCGAAAACAGCCCCATGGCGACTGCGCTGCGCTACATTGGCTATGATGCCTTTGTGCTGGGCAACCACGAGTTCAACTATGCGCCGCAGATTCAGTGGAACTACTACAATCTGCTGACCTCCACGGACAAGGCCGTCGCCGGTCAGCCCGTCGACGTCATCTGCTCGAACGTCGTGGAGACGGAGACGAACGAATCCGTGTTCTCCCCGTACAAGACCTTCACCTACAAGTTCGAGGACGGCACGACCTTCACCATCGGTCTGCTGGGCTTCGAGAACATGAACAACGCGAACTGGGACGTCGCCAGCCACTATGAGGGCTGCACGTTCGGCCATCCCGACAACACCGAAAAGTCCTATGTCTATGAGTGGGAAAACTACTACGGCAAGGAAATGCAGGAGAAGTGCGACTACATCATCGTCGCCATGCACAGCGGCGAGGGCAATCCTGACATCTACAATCAGGAGAACCAAGGCGGCTACTTTGCAACGCATACCACCGGCGTTGACATGCTGCTGACCGGCCACAACCATCAGAGAAACGCCGTTACCCTGCAGAACAAGAACGGCGAGAACGTCCTCGTCATGAACGGCGGCGGCTCCACCCTCGGTGAGACCGTCCTCACCCTCACGAAGGGCGCCGACGGCAAGGTCACCGTTACCGCAGCCGAGTCCACCATGCATCCTCTGAACTCTGCCCTCGGCAAGGACGAGAACGGCAGGGACATCCGCGTCCCCAGCCCGGATTTCAAGTCCGGCGACCCCAACTACGACGGTCTGAAGGACCTCATCACTCCGCTCTTCGAGCGCTCCGATGCCTTCGTCAACAAGAAGATCGGCACGGTCTCCGGCACCTGGGACACCATCTCCAACTACTACCTCACGCAGAGCGATTCCTATGATCTCGTCCACAAGGCACAGATCTGGGCCGCCTGCACCGACAACAACATCGACCCGACGAAGGAGCACGTCATCTCCATGACGACGCCGGTCGCAAAGCGCGGCTGGAGCGTCAGCTCCCTGCTGGCCGACGGCGCAACCTCCGGCGACATCAGCCTGCGCGACTGCTACTCCCTGTATCAGTACGACAACAACACGCTCTACATGATCCGGATGACCGGCGCCCAGCTCAAGAGCTGGATGCAGCACACGGCACAGAACTACCGTGTCAAAGACGACGGTCAGCTTGGCGGCGGCGGTTTCGGCTGCGATACGTTCTACGGCGTGAACTACGACGTCTATGTCGGCAATCCCGACAACCAGCGCGTGCAGAACATCACCTACGCGGACGGCACGGCCGTGAAGGATGACGACACGATCTACGCCTGCCTCAGCTCCTACCGTCTGAGCGCGACGAAGGACTCCGACGCCTACGGCTGGTTTGCCTCCACCGGCATCACCTCCAGCAGCGACGAGGTTCTGTGGGATGCCACCATCTCCGAGCGCTTCAACAACGTCGGCGGCTCCGTGCCCCTCATCATTGGCGAATACATCAAGGAAATGACCGCTGAGGGCAAGGAGATCACCCCGGGCCGTGAAACGAAGTGGACCGTCCACGCAGAAGCAAATCCCGTGAAGACCATCGAGGTCTTTGAGACCACCGACGTGCACGGCTACCTTGTCGACACATCCTCCGGCAACGAGTCCACGTTCCAGTACCGCATGGCCTACATCGCCAATGTCGTGAACGAGGCCCGTGCCAATGCCGAAAACGACGCCGTTCTCCTGCTTGACGGCGGCGACATCTATCAGGGCACTCCCGTTTCGAACCTGACCTACGGCAACGCTCTGCGCGCCGCCTTCGACGCCATGGGCTATGACGCAGTCTCGCTCGGCAACCACGAGTTCGACTGGGACGTCAAGGCCTATGCCGCCGATGAGAACGGCACCATGCCCGCCTATGAGATCGGTGAGTTCAAGGGCGACAGCAATATCCCCGTTCTGGCCTATAATCTCTATGATGCAGGTACGACGAACCGCGCCTCCTTTGTCAAGGACTATGTCATCGTTGACAAGGCCGGTGTGAAGGTCGCACTTGTCGGCTACATCCCCGACTACTCCATGGATATCATGACCGCCAAGATCGCCCCGTATGACATCGACCCGAGCATTGAGAAGCTCAATGCGAAGATCGAGTCCATCGTTGCAGCCGAGAACCCTGACGTCGTCGTCGTTGTGGCGCACGCCAGCCCGCGCGGCCTTGCAAACAGCGTCAACTCCGAGCTTGTCGACCTCGTCGTCGGCGGCCACTCCCACAGCGTTTCCTACGGCGTCGCCGACAACGGTGTAGCCTATATTCAGGGCAACTGCCAGGCGAAGGGCTATGCCAACGCCAAGATCCAGTTCAACACCGAGACGAAGGAAGTCACGGTCGTGAACCCGAGCTATGTGAACACTACCGGCCGCGACAACACCCAGAACCTCTATGACACCGAGGGCAACACGAAGCTTGACCCGACCGTTCTCGCCATCAGCCACGCCTCCTGGGATGCGGTGAAGGGCGACATGTCCGAGGTCCTCGGCGTTGCCGACCAGAGCATCACCCGCCGTGCACCCATCGGCAACAGCAGCAGCACTATCGCGGGCAACTGGCTGACCGGCCTGATGCTCGAGGCTACGAAGGAGCTCAACACCGTCGTCGCCTTCACGAACAGCGGCGGCATCCGCTGCGACCTTCTGGCCAACGAGGGCGAGACGACCCGCACCGTCACCGTCGGCGATATCTACGCCATCACCCCGTTCGGCAACCGCCTCTACACCTATGACCTCACCGGCGCGGAGCTTGCCGCTACCGTTGAGAATTCCTTCAAGAACAGCAATTACGGCGATCAGTTCTCCGGCATGGTCGTAAAGTACACGGCAGAGCCGGACGGCAAGGATGAAAACGGCCGACCGGTCCGCGGTGCCCGCACCGTCGTGTCCATCGTGCTCGATGACGGCACCGTCGTCGACATCAAGGACAATACGAAGACCTACCGCGTTGCCGTCAACGAGTACTGCGCCACCCTGCCCGGCTCCGTCTTTGAGAATAAGACTCCCGTGCAGAACGTGAACGAGGCTCCCATTGACAACATCAGCGCCATCGAAGCCCTGCGCGCCATCGGCAAGGCCAACAACGGCAAGCTGCCGCTGGACCTGACCGAGCGCTGCGTGAAGGTCGAGCTTGTGGAAGAGGATCCCTGCGAGCAGTACACCGACCTCGATGCAAACGCCTGGTACGCCGAGAGCGTCCACTTCGCTCTGGTCAACGGCCTGTTCGTCGGCTTCGGCGATGGCACGTTCCGTCCGGAAGCCGCGCTGAGCCGCGCCATGGTCGCCACCGTCCTGTACCGTCAGGCGGGCAGCCCGGCCGTCACCGGCACGAGCACCTTCCCCGACCTCAAGGATGACTGGTATGCTGACGCCGTCGCATGGGCACAGGAGGCCAAGGTTGTCATCGGCGACGACAAGGGCCTGTTCCGTCCGGATGACGACGTCACCCGCGAGGAAATGGTCACGATGCTCTATCGCTTCGCCGCCTCCCAGAACATGGACACGACGACGACCGGCGATCTGAGCAGCTTCACTGATGCCTCCAGCGTGCAGAGCTATGCCACTGAGCCCATGACCTGGGCTGTCGGCAACGGCATCATCCTCGGCATGGGCAACAACGAGCTCGCCCCGCGTGAGAGCGCGACGCGCGCCCAGTTTGCCGCCATCACGGCCCGTCTGGCTGCGCTGAAGTAAGCGCAGGGATACGGCCCTGAACGCATAAAAATGATCCAGCCAGGGTTGGGAGTGATCCCACCTTGGCTGGATTTTTTACGATTTATATTCTCTTACTCCGCGCGGTACACGACCTCGCCGTTCACAAACGTCATCCACGCCTCGCCGCCGATCGTCGTAAGCGGGTCCGCCGTCCAGAGGACGAGGTCCGCATCCTTGCCCGGCTCAAGACTGCCGACACGCGCATCGATGCCGAGGCTGCGGGCCGGGTTGATGGTGATGGCGTGCCACGCCTCCTCCATCGGCAGACCGGCCGAAGCCGCCAGTCCGGCCGCCAGCGGCAGATACTGCAGCGGAATGACCGGCGCATCCGTGATGATGCTGACCGTCAGGCCCGCGCGGTACAGCGTGCCCGCCGTTGTGAAGCTCTTGTTGCGCAGCTCGACCTTCGTCTTGCCGCCGAACGACGGTCCGACGAAGACCGGGACCTGCTCCTTTGCCAGCTCGTCGGCGATGAGCTCGCCGTCCGTACAGTGGTCCAGCGTGAGCTTCAGGCCAAACTCGCGCGCGATGCGCACGGCCGTCAGGATATCATCCGCGCGGTGGGCGTGGCACTTGAGCGGGATCTCGCCGTTGACCACGGGCAGCATGGCCTCGAGCTTCATGTCGAACGCCGGATTCTTTCCCGCCGCCTTGTCGTCGCGGTAGCGGAGCGTGCGCAGCAGCAGCTCGCGCAGCAGGGCGGCGACCGCCATGCGCGTCATGGGGCTCTGGCGCTTGTCGTGGCCGTAGCAGCCCTTGGGATTCTCGCCGAAAGCGCACTTCATCGCGGCGGGCGCGCGCAGAATCATCCGGTCGACGCGCTTTCCGGCCAGCTTTACGATGGCGAACGTGCCGCCGACGACGTTTGCGCTGCCGGGTCCGGTGCAGGCCGTCGTCACGCCGCCGCGCAGGGCCAGCCCGAAGGCCTCGTCCTGCGGATTGATGGAGTCGATGGCGCGCAGCTGCGGCGTCAGCGGCTCGACGATCTCATTATAATCCATGCCCTCCCAGCGCATGCCCTCGTTGTCGAGGCCGATATGGCAGTGCGCCTCCACGCAGCCGGGCGTGAGCAGGCGGCCCTGCGCATCGAGAGTCTCAACGCCCTCCGGCGCGTCGACCGTCTGGCCGACGGCGGCGATTTTCCCGTTTTCGAGGAGCAGGCAGCCGTTTTTCAGGTCCGGCCCGGCCATGGTCTTGATATTTGCGTTGCGGATCAGCAGCATCGTTGTTCTCCTTTCGTGCGCGGTGCGCACCTGGTTTCTATTTCCAGTATAACGGCCCGGCGCGCTTCTGACAAGTGCTTTTCTTTTTCATTCCAGCCGGCTTCGTGTTAAATCCGCATAAATTTCATGTAAAATCGTCTTTTTTTCATGTTTTTCCGAGCTTTTCTGACGAAAAGACATATTTTCACGCAAACGAAAAAAATTTTCGGCCAAACCTGTGATATAATCAAGTTGCGGCAGCAGGGGCGCGGTCCGGATCATCCGCACGAGCCTGCCAACCGCCGCACAAAGGGAGGCCCGCCATGCAAAACCGGATCGTCATCTTCGATCTCGACGGAACCATTTATCAGAACAGCGTCTTTCACCGCGGCTATCTGCGGACGCTTGTTGCCGGGACGTGGGCCGAATCACTGGAGGCGGACCTTGTCCGGCTGGCAGAGGCGATCTTCGCCGGGCGTGAGCTGGACATGAACCGTTTTTACCGCCGTGGGCGTGCAGAGGCCGCCACCGTGCCGGAGCTCGTGCAGGCCCTGCGGAAGCGGGTGCTGCCCGGCATGACCTATGCCGAGGCGCTGCACGCGGACGATGTGGTCTATCTCGGCGACGCGTGGGCCGTTCTGGCCTACCTTGGCGATGCGCTCGGCTGTCTGGACGGCGACCGCGCCAATGAGGTCTATCGCCTGACCCGCCTGCAGATGGAGCAGGCCGGGATGCACGGTGACCGCGGGCTTTATGAGGCCATCATGCGGCTGGAGCAGCGCTGCCGTGTCGTTCTGCTGAGCAATTCCTACGAAGAGACCGTGCGGGAGTTCCTGCGGCAGCTCGGCTTTGCCGGAGCGTTCCGCGAGATCTGCAGCAGTGCGAACAAGCCCTACGGCATGATCGCGAGCCTGCAGGCCCTTGACCCTGCGCTGCTGGCGCGGCCCGAAGCCCTGATCAGCATCGGCGACCACGCCTTCAACGATCTGATGCCCATTTCTGCCATCGGCGGGCAGACGCTCTGGATTGACCCCTATCCGGACATCCACGAGCCGGAATATACCTGGTGCGTCCACACGCTTGCGGAGCTTGCCGCATTTCTGGACACCATTTCCTGAGCAGTGAGCGTCATCCGACGTTCCGATAAAAACACGAGACAATGGAGGAGAAAACACATGAAAGCACGCATTCTTGCCCTTCTGCTTGCTCTGGTCATGGTCGCGAGCCTGTTCGCGGCATGCAGCGCAGGAAAGACGGACGCTTCGGGCGCCAGTACCGGAGCCTCGCAGACCACCGATGACAGCAAGACCACCGAAGACACGAAGCCCGCAAAGACCGAGAAAACGAAGATCGTCTACTGGCACGCCTACACCGACCAGCACGAAGAGAAGTTCCTCGAGCTTGCAGCCGCCTTCAATGCCTCGCAGGACGAGTACGAGCTCGTCGCCGAGCAGCAGCCGTACAGCGAGATCGACAGCAAGACCATGCAGGCCGTCCGCAACGGCACGGGCCCGGACCTTGTGAACATGTATCCGTCCGACGCCGTCAACTATCTGAACGAGGGCCGCCTTGTCGACCTGTCCGTTTACATCAACGACCCGGAGATCGGCATCCCGAACTTCAAGGACAACGTTCCTGCCGGTCAGTACAGCGAGATCACCCAGTGGGGCGACGGCATCTACGTCTTCCCGTGCACCACGGCGGGCGAGGTCCTGTTCTACAACAAGACCATGTTCGACAAATATGGCCTCGAGGCCCCGAAGACCTGGACAGAGCTTGCCGAATGCAGTAAAATCATCCATGAGAAGGAAGGCATCCCCGGCTTCGGCACCGACTCCCTCGTGGACACCTATCAGTGCCTCATCATGCAGGCCGGCAGCGGCTACATCGACGAGGACGGCAACTATGCCATCGACGAGACCATCGCCAAGGAAAAGCTCAACTGGTTCGCAGACCTTGTGAAGTCCGGCGACTTCCGCCTTGTCGGCGAGGACGTCTTCTTCTCCGGCCCGTTCGGCAGCCAGGCCGTCGCCTCCTACATCGGCTCGAGCGCCGGTGTCAGCTATGTTGAGCTGGCTGTGAACGATACCTTCGAGATCGGCTGTGTGCCCATCCCGCAGGAGGGCCCCGTCCGCTACATCTCCTCCTGGGGCAACAACTTCGCCTGCCTCAGCACCGATGAGGATCACGCCCGCGGCGCCTATATGTTCCTGAAGTTCCTCACGTCCACGGAAAACATCGTGCAGTGGGCCGAGGCCTTCGGCACCGTCCCCATCTATAAGGAAGCCCGTGAGAGTACCGAGTTCCAGCAGTTCGCCGAGACGAACATCGCCGTCAAGGCCCTGACCGAAGAGGCCGACGACATCGGCATGCTGGCCAGCGTCCCCGGCGCAGCGGCCATGCGTACCGAGATCGACAAGATGGTCCAGAGCGTTGCCCTCAACGTCAGCGACGCCGACACCGCCTATGCGGCCTTTGAGGCCGCCTGCCGCGAAGCCCTCGCAAAGTAATACCCGCCCACTCCAACAGGCGGACGTCCCGGCGGACGTCCGCCTGTACGCAGACCAGCGCATTCCGGCCGGGCCCGCACCCGCCGCCGTTCCAACAGGAAGGAGAACCTATGTCGAAAGTCCTTGTATTCTGTATCGATGCCCTCTGTGCCTCCGACGTCGCGCGCATGCGCCGCATGCCGCACTTCGCGCAGCTTCTGGAGCGCGGTGCGCTCGTCGAAAAGATCGAGCCGGTGCTCCCGGCCCTGACCTACACCTGCCATACCTCGATCCTGACCGGCACCTATGCCGGGCGGCACGGGATCGTGCACAATGAAAAAATGACCCGCGGCGGCCATCTTGACGCGCCGTGGTACTGCATGAAATCGGACGTCCGCGGCAAAACGCTGCTGGACATCGCCCGCGAGAACGGCCTGACGACCTGCTCTCTGAGCTGGCCCGTCTCCGGCGGCGCGGACTATACCATGAATATGCCGATGATCGTTCCATACAGCTATCAGGGCTACCAGCCCCAGCAATGGCTGGAGCACACGGCCACTGCAAACCTGATGGACCGTTACTTCTATAAACACGGCCGCTACCTGATGGGACCGACGCGCAGCCTTGACCTGTTCACCATGGCGCTGGCGCTGGACATCCTGGAGGACGGCCCGCAGCCGGACATCATGCTCGTCAAGCTGTGCGACCTCGACTCCGCCCGCCATACCTACGGTGTGGAAAGTGAGCAGGCCGAAACGCAGCTGCGCATGCACGACGAGCAGCTCGGCGCTATTCTGGAATGCCTGCGCCGCAAGGGCACGCTGGACGAGACGAATCTCGTCGTCCTCGGCGACCACGGCCAGACCGATATCCGCGATGCCTTCCTGATGAACGTCTACTTCCGCCGTCTCGGCCTTCTGACCGTCGATGCGGACGGAAAGATCGCCTCGTTCGACGCCGTCTGCCACTCCACCGGTCTCGCCGCCCTCATTGAGGTACGCGACCCGGACGATGCCGCGCTGATGGCCCGCGTGCGCGAGGCGCTCGAGGCCCTGCGGCATGACCCGGACGTACAGCTCAGCATGGTGCTGGACGCCGCCGAGGCGCAGGCGCGCTACGGCCTGTCCGGCCCGTTCGACTTTGTTGTGGAGAGCAGTCTTCCCATTGCGTTCGGCTAATACCCGGCCGGTGACACGCTCTGGCGCAGCTGCCAGCCGGGAGACAAGAAGACCGGCGTGGCGACCCACGGCGGCAGTCCGGCACGCGAGGAAGTCACGACATTCTTCGCCGCCGGACCGGATGTGCGGCCCTGCACGGTGCACGGCAGCCGCTCCATGGTCGATGAAGCGCCCACTATGGCCGCCATGCTCGGGCTGACGATGCCCGACGTCGACGGCGCACCCATTTTCGAAATATTGAGGTGATACGGACATGCAGATCAAACTCGAACATCTGACCAAGCGTTTCGGCGACACCGTTGCCGTAAACGACCTTTCCATCACACTGGAAAGCGGCAAGCTCATCGCCCTGCTCGGTCCGAGCGGCTGCGGCAAGACCACAACGCTGAATATGATCTCCGGCATTCTCCCCGTGAGCGGCGGCAGCATTTTCTTTGACGACCGCGACGTGACGAGCCTGCCGCCGGAGAAGCGCGGCATCGGCCTTGTCTTCCAGAACTACGCGCTCTATCCCCACATGACGGTCCTGCAGAACATCTGCTTCCCGATGGAAATTCAGCGCATCCCCAAGAAGGAGCGCATCCGCCGAGCCGAGGAGCTGGCGGAGATGGTGCACATCACCCCGTATCTCAAGCGCAAGCCCGCGGAGCTCTCCGGCGGTCAGCAGCAGCGCGTCGCCATTGCACGCGCCCTGTCCAAACGGCCGGACGTGCTGCTGCTCGACGAGCCGCTGTCCAACCTCGACGCCAAGCTCCGCGTGGAGATGCGCGAGGAGATCCGCCGCATCCAGCGTGAGGCCGGCATCACGACCGTCTTTGTCACGCACGATCAGGAGGAGGCCAGCAGCATCGCCGACCGCGTCGTCCTGCTGCGTGACGGCGTGCTCCAGCAGGAGGACACCGCCCGCGGTCTCTATGAAAACCCAGTCAACCTCTTTGCTGCGGACTTCCTCGGCACGCCTCCCATCAACCAGCTGCACGGCGTTGTGCAGAACGGTCGCCTTGTGCTGGACGGCGGCATCCCCGCTGCGCTGGCGCTGCCGGATGGTCTTGCAGAGGGGCAGGAGATCGTTCTGGCCGTCCGCGCCGAAAGCATCCTGCCGCAGGGTGATACGCCCGCCTTCCGCACGACTGTGCTGGAGCGCTATTCCCTCGGCAAGGACGAGCTCGTCCGCCTGCAGGCCGGCCCCGCCGAGCTTCGCGGTCTTGTCCCGGCCGAGCTGGAAATTCTGCCCGGCACGGAGCTGGCCGTCGGCCTGAAAAAGCGCGGCGTGTTCCTGTTTGACGCCAAGACGGGGGTGCGGTACTTATGAGCCGCCGCAAGCTGCGCACGCGCGCAGACGGCGAGCGCGTGACCTTCCGCACCTTTGCTGAGCCGGGGCTGTTCCTGCTCCCGTTTTTCATCGGTCTTCTGGTCTTCACCGTCTATCCGTTCATCAATGTCATTCTGCTGTCGTTCCGGCAGGACTACAGCCTGATGACCGGCGAATTCTCCGGCATCGGTCTCGGGAACTACGCCGAGATCTTTCATGACGCGAATTTCCTCAACGGTCTGCGCAACACGGCGCTGTACGTTCTGTTCGTCGTGCCGATCGTCACGGTGCTGTCCCTGTTCCTTGCCTCGCTGCTCAACTCGTGCACGAAGCTGCAGGGTCTGTTCCAGACGTGCTACTTTCTGCCGATGGTCACGTCCGTCACGGCAGTCGGCCTCGTGTGGAAATGGATGTTCAACTACGATTATGGCCTGATCAACTATGCGCTGTCGCTGTTCGGCGTTTCCCCCGTGAACTGGCTGAACGACCCGCACTACAATCTTGCCGCCCTCATCATCTACGGCATCTGGAGCATGCTGCCGTTCACGATCATTCTGCTGCTCTCCGGCTTCCAGAACATCAACCCGCAGTATTACACGGCCGCGCGCATCGACGGTGCGTCCTCCGGGCGCATTTTCCGCCGCATCACCGTGCCGCTGCTGGCCCCGACGCTGGGCCTGACGATGATCGTGAACGTCATTTCGGCTTCGAAGGTCTTCTCGGAGCTGTTCCCGCTGTTCAATGGCAATCCCGGCTCGGCCTACTCGCTGTATACCGTCGTATATTACCTGTTCGACATGTTCTACAAGCAGTGGCAGCTCGGCCCGGCTGCGGCCAGCGCCGTCGTGCTGTTCGTCATCGTTTTGATCTTCACCATGCTGCAGCTCTTCATCCAGCGCAAGTGGAAGAATTATTGAGGTACCGCCATGAAAACTGCAAAAAAATCCTTTGCCTATCTCGTTCTGATCATCGGCGCGCTCATCATGGTGCTGCCGTTCTTCTGGATGATCATCTCCTCGCTGAAAACGGCCGCCGAGGTCAACACAACTCCCCCGACGTTCTGGCCGAAGGAGCTTGTATTTGAAAACTATGTCTACGCCTTTGAGAAGGCCCCGTTCCTGCGTTATTTCTGCAACTCCCTGCTCGTGACCATCGTCTGCGTTGCCTGCACCATGTTCACAACCATCCTCGCGGCCTTCGCCTTCTCCCGGCTGAAGTTCCCGGGGCGTGATCTGCTGTTCTCCCTGCTGCTTTCGCTGATGATGATCCCGTTCGAGATGCTCATCATCACGAACTACACGACCATCGTGAAGCTCGGGCTCAACGACACGCTCATCGCGCTGATCCTGCCGTTCACCTCCAGCATCTTCTACACCTACATCCTGCGGAATTTCTTCCTGGCCATTCCGGACAGCCTCTATTATTCCGCGCGCGTCGACGGCGCGAGCAACTGGCGCTACCTCTGGCGCGTCATGGTGCCCATGTCCCGACCGGCCCTCGTGACGATTGGCCTGCTCGACGCCATTGCCTGCTGGAACTCCTTTCTGTGGACCGTCATCGCCACGAACACGAAGGAGGTCCGGACGCTGCCGTTCGGTCTTTATGCCTTCATGACCTCCAGCGGCATCCGCTACGAACGCCTGATGGCCGCCTCAACCATCGTCGTGGTGCCGATGATCCTGCTGTTCATCTTCTGCCGCAAGAGCATCGTCACCGGCGTGTCGCGCGGCGGCCTGAAGGGATGAGCGCCATGGGAGAGATCGTCCTCGACCTGCTCTGCCATGCCGATTTCTCCGGCCGCATCCGTCCCTCCCGCGAGGACATCGGCTTCCCGGCCTTTTCCGCCGAAATAGCAAAGCTGCGTGCGCAGAATCCGGCAGGAACGCTCCTGCTCGACGCCGGTGACGCCTTCAGCACGAACTATTGGCCCGGCCTGCCGCTCGTCGGCGCCATGATCCGCAGCAAAACGGACGTCATGACGCTCGGCAACCACGAATTTGACCGCGGCCCAGCCTTTCTGGACAGCTGCATCAGCGCCTGTCCCTTCCCGATCCTCTGCGCCAATGTGCGCCGGAAAGCGGATGGTGCGCCCGTCCCCGGCACGAAGCCGTGGGTCCTGCTCGAGCGCTGCGGCATTCGCATCGGCGTGCTCGGCCTCACGACGGAATACACGCCCTACATGGTGGAGAAAAGCGCGTTTGCCCCGTTTGAAATGACCTCCGCCGCCGAAGCAGCCGCGCGCCATATCCCGGCAATGCGCGCCGCGGGCGCGGACGTCGTCGTCGTGCTGACGCACATGCCGTTTTATCAGGCGGCGGACGGCACGCTCACGGGTGAGCTGCCGGAGCTGATCGACGCCTCGCCCGCTGCGGACGTCTGGATCGGCGGACACATCCCCGGCGACTGCGCGCAGGTCCGCAGCGGAGCCTGCGTCGTCAAGGCCGGGTTTGGCGGAGCCAGCATTGCGCATGTCCGCCTGACACTGGACGCCGCATCGCACCGCATTCTGGACCGCAGCTGCGCCGTCGTGCAGACGGACCCGAACGGGCAGGCCGATCCGGAGATCACCCGGTATATCCGCTCCGTCACCGACCCGTTCGAGCCGTATTTCCGGGAGCCCCTCGGATCCCTGAACGAGCGCTGGCGCATGACGCTGGCGCACGAGTCGAAGCTCGGCGACTTTCTGGCGGACTGCCTGCGCTATGGCGGGCAGACGGAGCTGTCCTACATGAACACGACCAGCGCCTGCGGCGAGCTGCTTCCGGGTGAGATCACGCGCGAGGAGCTGCTCTACTGCGCCGCATTCGACGACGAAATGTTCACCGGGATCATCACGGGCGCGCAGCTCCATGCCCTGCTCGAGGCCGTCTATGAGCCGGAGCGCTTCGGCAATAATGCTGCCATCGCCTTCTCCGGCTTCCACGCCGCAGTGGACCATACCCGCCCCGGCGGGCAGAAGGTTCTCTCTGTCACGCGGCCGGACGGCACGCCCATTGCGCCGGACGAGCGCCTCAGCGTCACGGTCAGCGCCTATATGGCCTCCGGCGGCAATGACACCGGAGCCATTGCCGGACAGATCGACTGGAAACCGACCGGCCGCCACTATCACGAGGCCGTCAGCGCTTATGCAAAGTCCCTCGGCGTGCTCACGGTCGCAGACTACCCGCGCCTGCACGAGACCGGCGAACCGGAAAACAACCACGCGCCCTATTGAGCGCACGGAAAAGGCCATAGATTTGTCATTGCGAGGAGCGAAGCGACGTGGCAATCTCGCAGCAGAGGACCTTCTGTTCCCGGAATGCTCCGGCGAATTCGCAGTGCAGTCCCCGCACAACGGAATGACGCAAAGAGCCGCTGCGGCGCACCGCAGCGGCTCAAATGAAACATATGCATCTTCTTATCGGAAAAGCCGTCCCATCAATTCCTCGAACGCAAGGATGACCTTGCCGAAAAACTGATTCGGCACGGCGCTGATGAGCGTCTGGTTGGAGGCGTCGACGAGGAACGTCAGGTCCGACATCCGCGCCAGCTTGGAATCCGAGCGGCGCGTGAAGCAGATGGCGGAAAAGCCCTTGCTCTCCGCCTCGCGCACGTCGTTGATGATGGCCTCCGTTTCGCCGCTCTGCGAGATGGCGATGATGAGTGAGGACTCCACGTTGCTCGTGATCTGGCGGTTCGCCTCCTCGCGGAAGAGCATGTAGTCATAGAAGTGGACGTGGTTGAACACCATGAAGCCGCAGATGGCAAGCCGCTTGACGATGTAATTGGCGACCTCTTCTGCAAAGCCCTCGCCGACGACGAAGATCTTGCGTTCCTTGTACTGCATCAGCATTTTGCAGAACTGCCCGGCCTGCTCCGGCGTATAGCCGTCGATAAGGCCGCACAGCGGGTCCGGATCGCTGGAGCGGTGGCCCTCGCCGCTGGACTGTGCCAGATTATAATAGAGCTCGCTGTAGCCCGCAAAGCCCAGCCGCTTGCACAGCTTCATGATAAACGCCGTTGAAACATAGTTTTCGCTTGCGATCTGCTGAATGCCGACCTTGTTCCCGCCAAGCTCGATATGCCGGACGATGCTGGTGATCACCCGGCGCTCATCATCCGAGAGCAGGTTCGTCAGAATATAGTAGTTGCTCATCTCAAGCGCCGCCTTCCTGAAATTTTACTCCGCCCATGCACCCGGCACAGCCGGTGTGCGGAAAGGAATCATTCATGTCATACATCATTTCACCGCCCGAAGATGCGGCACTGCAGGCGCACCTGCATAAGCTCCGCACGCAGCTCCACGAAGACCCGGAGCTTTCGTGGCAGGAGCACCGGACCACCCGGCTCGTCCGCCAGGAGCTGGAGGCTCTCTGCCTCGAGCCGGTCCCGCTCGGTCTGCCGACCGGCACTGCCGCGCTCCTGCGCGGTGCCCTGCCCGGCCCGACCGTCGGCCTGCGCGCCGATCTGGATGCCCTGCCGATCACGGAGCGCACCGGAGCGGAATTTTCCTCCCGCGTTCCCGGCGTCATGCACGCCTGCGGACATGATATCCATATGGCCGCCCTGCTCGGCGCAGCCCGCCTGCTTGCAGCGCGGCGGGAGCAGCTGGCCGGGAACGTTCTGTTCCTGTTCCAGCCCGCCGAGGAGGCCGCAACGGGCGCCATGCGGGTGCTGGAGCAGGGTCTGTTCCGCCGCGTCCCGATGGCGGGCATGCTGGCGCTGCACGTCTGGCCCGGTCTGGCGCAGGGGCAGCTCGGCATCCGGTCTGGCGCGATCCTCTCCGCCGTGGACAGCTTTGAGATCACCGTCACGGGGCGCGGCGGCCACGGCTCCGCACCGGAGCGGGCCTGCAACCCCATCCCCGCGGGCGCTGCGCTGGCTTCGGCCCTCACAACGCTCCGCGCCAACGACCTGCCACAGGCAGAGCCAGCCGTCACGGCCGTGACGTGCATTCAGGCCGGAACCTGCAACAACGTCATTCCGGACCGCTGTACCCTGCTCGGGACGATCCGCACGTTCTCCGCACGGACGCGGGCACAGGCAAAGGCGCGACTGGAGGCCCTCACGGCCGGTATCGCGGCCGCGTGGGGCTGCACCGCAGCAGTCGGCTGGACGGACGGAACGCCCGCCCTGTGCAACGATGCCGGGCTTGCAGCGGCAATGGAGCACGCCGCCGTCTCCGTGTTCGGCAAAAGCGGCTGCGTGCAGATCGAGCCGCAGATGATCTCCGAGGACTTCGCCTGCTACGGAAGCGAGGTCCCGATCTGCTGCGCCCTGCTCGGCGTCGGCAGCCCGGTGGGCCTGCACAGCGCCGCGTTCTGTCCGGACTCTTCCGTTCTGCTCCCCGCCGCCCGCTTTCTTGCGGAAAGCGCCTGGAGCGTGCTGGAGGACGCCCGTGCTTAAGCGTGCGTTCTTTTCTATTATAGCGAAGTACGACCATTTTCGCAATTCCTATTCACGAATCAAACCAGAAAGAAAAATCCTGCCGGTCATCACTGGCAGGATTTGGGCGGATTTATGTTAATAGGCTGTTATAGATGGGGCACGCGAATAGCCTTTGTGAAATATTTTGCTGGCGCAAACTATGAAAGAAACGCTCTCGCGTTTGTGATATTTTCTGCTTCGCAGAAAGTGATATGAAATCCACCCACCGCCGCAGCGATTTCACACACCGCAGGCGTATATCACACCGCGAAGCGGTATTTCACCCACCCGAGAGGGTGGATTTCGTTGAAAAAAGCACTTGCGAAAGCAAGTGCACGCAGAAGCAACGGACGCATAGCCGCTAAAGAGTTTTCGTGATATTTTTTTGCTGGCGCAAAATGTGAAAGAAACGCTCGCGCGTTTGTGATATTTTCTGCTTCGCAGAAAGTGATATGAAATCCACCCACCGCC
>ENA-UOJB01001262-UOJB01001262.1-human-gut-metagenome-genome-assembly--contig:-C48-NODE-1262-length-21788-cov-5.227442_pt1 | contig 21788 bp, 21 predicted proteins | sample MGYA00242338_ERZ723885 | MGnify/ENA metagenome assembly ERZ723885
ATAAAATTAAACGGAATAATAAAGAGTGCGGAGAATTTTCCGAAGCTATCAAAAATCTTCTCTGTTCTTCTATTGTCAACGCTTTCTTGTGCTCGGATTTATGTTTTTTTATTTCTACCGATTCACAGGGGTTGCTGTCTATAATTTTTTGGATTGTAGCTTTCTTAAATACCTGCGACAAATTTATTTTGCAAAGGTCTCTCAATCTCGTCGCTTGGATATGAATAAGTAAATCCTGAATATCATCGCCCGTGATTTCTTCTATCGGCGTTTCTCCGAACGCTATCAGGGCAGGTTTTACCGCCGTTCGGATACTTTGCAGCGTTGTCGGCTTTACATTCGGGGCCTTATACTTTTCTATCCAACCTTCTAAGTATTCGTTAAAAGGGTGTACTTCCTTTGCTTTCTTCTTTGAATTTTCAAATTTTTTAATAATCCCCTCCTTTCTCTCCAAATTCTCTTTTACACTCCGTTTCATTGCATTTTGCATTAATCTAAACTCTATTTGAATTTTTTCCGTCACATCTTTATATGACCTCCCGTAAATATATTTCTTTTTGCCATCTCCGTCTATGAGATAGCCTTGGAATCTTCCGTCTTTTCTCGGTATTGAATTTACGGATACTCCCGGTAGTTCTATAACCATTTGCTCCTCCTTCGGATTAAGCAAATTGCCGTTTAATTTTTTTTGCTCTATACTTTTTTGATTCGTCTCCGTTTTTTCTTCTGCACTTACCTCTTTACGTTCTCTATCGCCTACAAACATATTTAACAATTCAAACGTCAGGTCATCCTTTTGCTTTTCCGTTACGGAAGACATTCTAATAATTTTTATTATTTCGTTTATTTTTTCTATATTCCTCATTCTTTAAGAAATAAGACCTCTCAAATCAAGGTTTTTTCGTTAAAGACCATCATATACTGCATCTGTCCGATTTTCTTAATATTTAATCTTCTCATCTCATCCTTCCTTACTTTCTTTATATCAAAAAAGAGCGCTTCTTCCCTGCGCTCTTTTACGCTTTTTCACCGCCTTAGGTCCTAACAATCAATCATCTTGAAACATTGACAAAACGATTTTCTTTTTTCGTTTATCCTGCAACCTCTTTTCAATCCTTCGTGCTTCGCACAGCGCTTTCCTTTTCTCTATAAATATCCTTTTTCGTTTAATTTATTAAGAAAATATGGCTATTCAGTTGTATGTTATCTCCCTATCAGCGACAGAAATATTTGACTTATTCTTTTGTATCTTCCGTTTCGTCTTTCGGCAATAATCCAAATTTTTTTAAGTAGGAAAAATAGCCTTCGTAAATCAAATCAAGTTTACGCAAATGACGTTCTTTCAAAAAGGTTTCAATTTCCTCAAACTCTTTTCGCGGCAAACGAGTATTAAATTGTGCTGTTGTTTCTTTTCGCCACTCTTTACGCGTAGCTTCATATCTTCTCTGTATAATCCGCGAGGGCGTATCTTCTTTCTTCATCTTTCGTCTCCTTTTTCAGCCGTGACTGATTATATCTACCATTGTGCCGATCACGTTCGTAACCGCCAACCAAAGCAAAAATGCTCCTAAAAATACTACCTTAAAAACGACAAAACCTATATGACAAATCTTTTTCATACGATACCTCCTCTCAATCTACATATACGACTTCGTTCAGGATTTCTTCTTCGATACATTGTTTCATGGCGTTCTCCTGCTTTACGTCGGTAATATAATCCCCCGTGCGTTTGTATTCTTCTCTCTGCGACAGTTTCTCATACATCGTATCATATAAATCTTCCGCCGCTTTGTCTATCCCGTGCAAGTATTCGGGTAAATCGTCCGCCAAGCTCCACAGTTTTCCTATATTATGATTTTCGAGATACTCTTTCGCTAACGTCCCATACTTCCCATACACTTGCTTTTTCGGTCTTACCGCTTCCTGATAAATCTTAATTTCTTCAACGGTCAGTCCCTCTCCCGTTTCCGCTTTTTTAATAATTTCTTCTCTATCCATAAACTACCTCCGTAATCGGAATAATGGGGCTATCCCGATTTTTTCTTTATTATATCTCTTTTATTTTGATTTGTCAATAGGTTTTTGGAAAATTTTTCTAAAATATTTTTACTTTGGTTAATTTTATGTAATCAGTGCGGCAATTCCGCGGACGAGGTATGGGCAGGCGATTAAGATCGAAAAAATAACGATAAGCCCTATGCCGTAATTGACGAGCATACGTTTTGCTTTTTCCTTTTCCTCGTTTTTACGTGCAATGATCATCGCCACCCCCATAGCAACAGACCATACACCCGACGTGCCCAGAAACACCCAAATCATGTACGGACTATACAAATTGAACAAATATTCTATATAACTTGTCACCTTTTCGTATTGATTTCCCACATTTTCTATATAACTCTCTCCGCACGTCGTACAAATATATGTCCTTAACGTTTTCTCCGCATCTTTTTTCTCGTCGATGATTTCATAGGTATGCCCGAATGCAGGAATGACTTTTGTATATTCGGTTCCGCATTTCGTACAATGGTAATGCCGCTCTCCGTCTTCCGTACAAGTAGCCGTTCTTATCACTTCGCTCTCATAGCTATGACCTGACGGAAATATTATATCGCTCTGATACTCATATCCGCATATCGTACAGATATGATAGATTCCCCCTGCCTCCGTACAGGTCACTTGCGTCTCCCGTTCCTTAAATTCATGACCGAACGCCTCTACAAAATCCGATTCGTAACTATCCTCGCACCTCGTACATTTATATATTGTATATCCGTTCTCCGTACACGTCGCTTCCACGACTTCTTTTTGATAAGCATGTCCAAGCGGCGCTGTTTCTTTATCTTTATAGCTATCCTTACATCTCGAACAAATATGCTCGGTATATCCTTTTTCCGTACAAGTAGCCGCATGCACGGTTGAAATATAATTATGTCCTAATGCTGTTCCTATCGTCATCCGCGTTTGATTACAACGACTGCATTTATATACCGTTTCCCCTGCTTCCGTACAACTGCTGCTTGTTGAACTCACGAATATGCTGAAATTGTGACCGAGCGACGGAATTTGTTCCGTATAGCTATTTCCGCAAACACACGTATATGTCTTTTCGCCTTCTTCCGTACACGTGGCTATTTTGGTTATTATCGAAGTATAGCTGTGGGTATGCGCAGGCCATTCTGTTATCTGTCCACTCACATAATGCCAATATCTTCCGCTTTTGTTCGGCTGCGTCTCCGAATAATAATATTTCTTTGCCGACTCAAAATCCTCGTTATTTTCCCCTGTCTCTATGTACCAACTTTTCGTTCCCTTATAATAGACCTTATCCAAGCTGTTGCAATCCCCAAACGCACTATCCCCGATGATTTTCAGACTTTCGGGTACTACCAGATTTTTCAGATTATAACTGAAAAACATGGCGTATTCGGCTATCAATGTTGTACCGTCTTTGATTTCAAAGTTTTCTTCCGTCTCCGCCGAGTTTGTATCTATCAGATACTTTCCGATATATACCGCCTCGTTATTCTCCCAATTCGATTTGTTTTTCACATACGCCGTGTTATAAAATGCGTCGTTTCCTACGCTTTTAATACTGTCGGGGAGCGTTATTTTCGCCAATTTACTACAATTCCCGAACGCGCTGTTTCCGATTTCCTCCACGCCGTTCTCTATCGTTACGCTCGTAAACGTTCCGTTATAAAACGCCATGTCTTTTATCCCTTTGACTTTATACCCGTTTATCGTCGCGGGGATAACGAGCGTACCTCCCGTCTCCGTTCCTCGGCCCGTTATGTAACATTCTCCTTTTGTCACCTGATAGGACAATCCGCTCGCCGCATATGCCGTCATCGGCTTTGTTTTCAGCGTCAGGCCGAACAATAATATACAAACAAAAAATATTCCTATAACGACCGTTTTTCCGATTCCTATTGTTTTTTTCATGCTCCCTCGTATAATAATGTTGTTTGGATTTGACCGATCTACGGGTCAGCAACATTACTTTAATTATGTTGTTTGGAAAGAGTGCGGGGAAAACTTTTTCAAAGGTTGCCCCGTGTCTTTCCGAATGGTATAATAGGCATAGATTCCGTGGTTCGGTTCAGTGCTCTTTACCGCTTGTCGGTTGCAAGGAGAGTCCGACCATAGCGTCTATGCCTTTTTGTTGATTAGTTAGATAACGCTCCGTCGTTTTATCTCGCACGAGTTTACATGGCTCTTCGCTTATGGTTCGCCGCGAATTACTTTTTACTTTGGAGGTTATCTTTATGGTTTTTGTCGGTATCGACGTCGCTAAGGACAAGCACGAGCTTTATGCCGTTGATTCGGACGGCGTTGTTCTCTGCGATCATCTCACCTTCGCTAATTCAGCCGTTGGATTTGCGTCGCTCTTGGAACGAGTTTCCGCTTGGGGCAAAATAAAAGTAGGGATTGAAGCTACCGGGCATTACTCGTCCAATCTGCTATCCTTCCTCGAAGCTCACGACTTCGAGGTTGTGGTCTTTAACCCACTTTCCGTTTCTCGGCTTCGCTCCGCCAATTCCCTTCGCCGCACCAAGACGGATAAAAACGACTCGCGTTACATTGCAAGATTGTTAATGACCGGCAATGCTAATCCCTACCAATCTCAATCTTACGATATTTCCGTCTTAAAGTCCTTGACTCGTGCGCGTTTTCGTCTCTTTCAGGAAATCCAACCCCTTAAAAACCGTTTCAGACGGCTTTTGCATATTCTATTTCCCGAATTGCAAGGCTTTTTCAGTAATCTCTACGGAAACACTTCCCTGAATTTGCTTTCCGCCTTGCCGTCCGCTAAGGATATTGCAGAGTGTAATATCTTGAAACTTACCAAGATTTTATCCGTTTCCTCTCACGGAAAACTAAAACGTTCCCGCGCTGAACAACTTAAATCCCTTGCCAAAAGCTCTATTGCCGCTTACAACTATGGCGACGCTTTTGAGTTAAAACAGACTGTTCAGCGTATTCTGTTCCTTTCTTCTCAGATGTCCGAGATTGAAAAAGAAATCGATTCCGTTATGGCTGAACTCAATTCTCCCATTACTTCTATTCCCGGTATAGGCAATCTGCTCGGTGCTACCATCCTTTCCGAAATCGGCGATATTAAGAACTTCAACAACCCCGATAAACTTCTTGCTTTTGCCGGTTGCGAACCTTCTACCTACCAATCCGGCAAATACACCGCTTCCAACACGCCTATGGTAAAACACGGTTCTCGTTATCTTCGCCGGGCGCTCTACTGCGCTGCCGATATGGCTTACGTTAATTCGATTTCTTTCCGTACCTATATCGACCGTAAACGGGCGCAGGGGAAGCATTATTACGTTGCTATGTCCCACGGAATGAAGAAACTCGTTCGGATTATCTTCGCCGTTCTTTCCCGCAATATCCCCTTCTCCGAACCTGCTTGATTCGCAACAACTCAATCCGCAAGCGGCTTTCACCGCTTTTTTGTCATGCGCTTTTTTTATCCCAAAAAATTTTTATGATTTCTTACCTCTTTTGCTTGACTTTTCTATAGTTAGCTCCTTGTATTCTTCCGCCGTTCTCTCCTCAAACAGCGATTTTGTATATTCTCCGGCTTTGATTTTGATACACGTCCGAAGCTCCGTGCTTCCCACAAAAAACGCTTGTCCTGTTCCCGCGGAAATAATCATTCTCTGTTCCTCCTCGTTAAAACTCTCGCCCGCATTATATACGTCCAATACGTCTTTCATATCTGGCGCAGATAACTTGAAGATAAACGTATATTGGCTGTTTTTCAGTATTGCGCTTGTCTTGCCGCGTAATTCTTCGTTTGCATTCCAATCGGCTATATTCTGCGTCGCGGGAATAAAACTTCCGTTATATTTACGAATACGTTTGCTCATGGAATAGAAAAAGTCCAACGCGACAGGAAATTTCGGGTCGATAAAACAATGCCCCTCATCAACGACTATCAATGTCCGCTGATTCTTTCCGTTCCGATTTTTCTCCCGCGCATTGATAATTTCTTGTTCGATAAACCGAAATATCAAAAGCATCTGTCCGTTCGCTATTACGTTATTTTTATTCGCAAACAAACTTTGGAAATTGAAATCTATCAGTCCCGCATCCGTCTCAAGCGTGGACGGCGCGTTCCATATATCCGAATACCTGCCGTTTACGAATTTCTGTAAATACAGTTCCGCTGTACGCATATCCCGTAAAGTCAAATCGTCCATACAGTCTTTGTTTTTTGCTTGTAAGGTTTCTAACAAATCCGAGAACAAAGGAAATTTTTCGGCTTTAAGCCTTGCGCAATCCGTCCGCTCCGTTATTCCTTTCCTCGCGTACGTTTCCACAACCAAATTATTAATGAGTTCGATCACGTCGCTGTTTGCTCCGACAAATACGATTTTGAAAAACGATTCCAGCATTTTCAAATGCGTATTAAATGTCACTTTACTGTCTGCGGGCGTTCCGTCCTCAGTCAATATCTTATAGATATGGAAAGGGTTGATTCTCCCTTCTTTCGCATTGCCTACATCGATAATATTTCCTTGCAAATTCCGCGTCAAACTCAAAAACTCGGCTTCCGGGTCTAAACAGATGATCCGCGTCCCGTTCGACCATTCGTTCACCATCAAAGTTTTCAAGAAAAAGGATTTCCCCGCGCCCGATTTACCGATAATCATCGCATTGCTGTTCTGGTACAAATTCCCGCGCTTCCAAAGGTTGAGGATAAACGGATAACCGTTATTTCGATTCTCCCCTAACATAATCCCGCCCTCGTCGAGTACGAACGTCCGCACGAACGGGAACACTGCCGCCAAAGAGCCGGTGTTGATCCCGCGCTCATAATTAGAGAGTGCCGATACGGGCGAAACGTTTGCGCTCTTAAATCCCTCCGTCTGTAACCCGTAAAGCATAGACGGCTTAAAATTCCCCGTTATCATACTGCGGCGTACCGTTTTTTTGAAATTTGCGTCGTTCAAATAGTTATACGCCGTCATCGTCAAAGTCACGTCAAACAGGTTTTCGTTCTCCGTCTGCAAGTTGTCCAGCAATGTTTCCAAACTCGCGCGGTGGGTCTCCGCGCTGTTCGCTTCGCTCGCCTTTTCCGAAATGATTTGTTTTGTTTCCATCTCTCCGATACACTTGTCTATTCTACGTATTGCCTTAAACTTTTCCACGGGCTTGACGTGCATGACAATTTTTGTATTCGGGATATTGAACAATTCCGCGCCCCAGGCGTTCTTTACCCGCAACGGATAATCCGACATCGCCATCACCGCCGCTTCCGTGCCGTCTATGAGGTATCTGTTGGAATGAAATTCCACTTTCTTCGGCAAAACCCATGTGAGCAAACTTTCTTCGGGCAGAGCTTTTGCTTCACGCTCGTCAAAACTGCGGGAAAAACTGTACTTCAAAAATATCGCCGTATCTGTTCGTTCCAACAATCGCGTACTCAACCCCGTCTTTGCGAATTCAGCCGCCATATTCAATGCCGTTGTTTCAAGCTCGGCTTCGTCTCGTCCGTAAACCGTTATATAATATTCGGAGAGATACTGTTTTCGGATATTATTTAATCTGTCAACGCCGTCGATCCGTTCCCTCAAAAGTTCGGTTTTTGTGTTCTTAATTACTTTATTTTCGTCCGCGTTCTTAACTTGCTCAAGCCTCTCGAACAGCTCGCCTGCAAATACGTCCAGATTCACGGGTCGGTCTATTTTCACAAGTTCCGCGCTCTGCGTTCCGTCCAACTGTTTCAAAGCGGCTGAAAAATACCCTATATCTATATTCTGTTCGCTTTCGTCCTCGATCCCGAAATTCTTTTGCCCCACTTTGATTACCCGACCGAAACAACCGTTTGTGTATTCGATTATCCCGTTTTCTTTCAAGGCTTTTATCCCGATCAGCGTTTCTATTCGTTCCTTGTCCTTTACGGCGGTGTCCGTATAGGTCTTTTTCGCAAACAGGAATTTTAAGTTATCCAAAATACACGCATAAAAAATCCCGTCCTGCGTGGGCATAAACATGACTATGCTCAACAATCCGCCTATTACCGCTATCGCCCATACGCCTTTTGTTATCGCAATAAAAATAATCGAAAACATGATCAGCGCAACAATGATGTCGGGCATGGAATAGCATTTCCAGACCGTATTTTTCACTTTAATTTTTTTCGGAATAATTCTCATGCCTGTTTGTCTCCTTCGTCGGTTTTATGTTCCACGGTCTTTTCTTCCGTGTATTTATTGCTATCGTTTTCGCCGTTTGTCCCCATAGTTCCATCTTTATTATTCGTATTATCACTATGTTTCCTATGCGCGACAATTTTTTTGCCCGCATTTACCGCGCCGTGCAGCATTAGCGCGCCCGCGCCCCAAGCCATCATGCCCGCCCGTTGCGTGCCGTGCCATACGCTCCTGACAAAACCGCCATTCACCCGCATATCGTCCGCACCGCCGAATAGCCGCGCGAATAATGTTTGTCCTGCGGGTATTACCGTCGCTCCGCCCAATATCATTACGATTAAATATATCGCGTTTCCAAAACTCCCGATCCCGTCTATCTTCATAGCCGATATTATAGGCAGTATCAATATAAACACGTTCACCGAAAACACTGTGCCATAGGCAACGACTATCTTTGAAATGAATGTTTCCCGCCAAATTTTGAACCTCGCTCCGTCATCAAGCGATAACGTGGATACAGATACGGGCATGACAAAATATAAAATCACGATTTCATATATCCGCTTCGCAAGATTGACAATCGCAATCAACAACGCAATCCCCAAACCGACAGACGCAATCATCGCGGGCAGAAATAAAAATGTGTTCGGATTGACCATTCCGTTACATTTCCATGAGGTCGGAAAAACCTTGAAAGTAGTATTATATCCGCCGAAAATGTCGCTCACGGATAAACTTGATATATCCATTTCCGCTATCGAATACCCATTTATCCAATCCCCGACGCACGCGTTGAATAATGCGTTAGAAAGCTTCGTCGTATTCCCGATCTCGAATATTTCCGCTACCAATTTCAACAGCGAATCGGAAATCAAAATTCCCAATACCACCACCGCGAGCATGGCGAGCGTGCCGAGAATAGATAAAAAAAACTTTCCGACAATCGTCGAAACCTCTCGGTTATTCGATACCATGTTTTTAATGACCGCGGAAATCGCAAAAATACAGCACAATCCCATGCCAAGGAGAAACACACACCAGAAGATTGTCCCTACCGTACTGTCACCGATAATAAATTCGAGTAAATTGACTTCTTCACCGCGATAGTCGATCTTTACTATTCCCGCTATCGACGAAAATATCGACATTATCCCGTCTATGAGCTTTAACAGCCATAAAAACAACTGTAAAATCAGCTCTTGAAAAAATATTATCATTCTTTTCTCCTGATTTTCATTTTTCAATCGTTTTATTTCTTGAATTTTTCTATTGACAAATATCATACAATGTAGTATAATTGAACTACAAAGTAGAACAATATTTATAAGGAGGTTATTATGGCTACTTCTATTATTCAATTCCGAGTGGATGACGAATTAAAAAACGAAGCCGCGGCCGTTTATGAAAAGCTGGGAATCGATTTATCTACCGCTATGCGCATGTTTTTGAAACGTTCGGTAATGGAAAACGGGATTCCGTTCCCTATGACGATTCAAAGAAACTACGACACCGCCAAAGCAATGCAAGCAGTTAAAACGCTCAACTCACAGGCACAGGCAAACGGTAGTTCGGAAATGTCCTTAGAAGATATCAATGCCGAAATTGACGCTTATCGGAAAGAACGGAAAACAAAAAAGGAATAATCCATGAAATATTATGCCGTTATTGACACCAATGTTTTAGTGTCGGCAATGCTGAAAGAAGGCTCCGCGCCTTGGTCCGTCTTACGCGAGGCGCTTGACGGGTGTATTATCCCGCTCGTGAGCGATGACATTTTAGCCGAATACGGCGAAGTTCTTTTACGTGCCAAATTCGGATTCTCCAAGCCAACCGTAAAAGACTTACTTGGCGAACTTCCCAAACGCGCCGTATTTATCTCCCCTGTTCCGAGCGGGGAAGTTTTGCCCGATCCTGACGACGCGGTTTTTTATGAAGTCGTTATGACCGCGCAGGAAACCGCCGACTCTTACCTGATTACGGGTAATACGAAACATTTTCCCGTTAAGCCGTTTATAGTTACCCCTCGTGAAATGCTCGACATTATTCAAAAAAATAAACTTTAATTTCCCCGGCATATCTTTTCGATATGCCTTTTTTCTTAGGCGGGAACTGCTCCCGCCCTTCTTGTTTTGTCCTATTAAGCTATTAACCGATGCCAACCCAGGCCGACAATCCCTTAATTAGCAACGGTGCGCCCATCGCTACCACGAATATGATGATTATTCCGACAATCAAAGATTTCACCATTTCCCGCGCGTTGATCTTTTCTTCGTTTCTGTGCGCAACCGCGATTTTTATCCCGACATACGCACCCCAAACGACTACCACCGCACCAAGCGCCAAAACTATGTAAATCCAAAAACTGTTCATCAAATCGCTCAATTTTGTTACAATTTCCTGTAAATTTTCATTCAATGTTGCCGCCGCCAATACTGCATTCATAGTCCCTGTTCCTCCTTTTTTACATACCAAAGACGGGTACAAACGCTCCGTCCACGGTTCCGCTGCTGACCCATGCCGACAAACCTTTGATGAGCAAGGGCGCGCCGACTGCGATCACGAACATGATAACAACGCCGATAATCAGACTTTTTACCATGCCGCGTGCATTGATCTTTTCTTCGTTCCTATGTGCTACTGCGATTTTTATGCCCACGTATGCGCCCCAAACGACTACCACCGCACCAAGCGCCAAAACTATGTAAATCCAAAAGCTGCTCATCAAATCGTTCAATTTCGTTACGATTTCCTGTAAATTCCCGTTTAACGTGTCTGCCAATAAATGATTCATATATTTTATCTCCTTTTTTTACTCTTTTTTATTGTCTTGTTTTTCGTTTTTATTTTTATTTTTAGTTGCTTTGTTGAGTTTAAGTCCCAAAACAAGCGCGGCTATCCCTATCGCCAATGCGCCGAGAACAGTAAGTAACGTTACCGCCAAACTCGATTTTTTTTCGGGTTTTTTCGTGCTGTCAATCGTAGGTTCCGAATCTTCTGCCGAGCTGTTATCCTCCGCCGAATCGGGCTTATCCTCGCCGCCGTAGGGCGGGGGAATGGGGTGTTCGGGTTCGATTGTCAAAATAAACTCTGCAAGGATATTCCCCGACTCGTCGATAACAATCGCGTCGTATTCCCCATCGGAAAGATTGATATAATCCGCTTGTCCTTCTTCCGTTACCGTCAATACCTCGCTATTCCCGAATTTATCCGTGCAAAGTATCTGCAATCCCGCAGTTTCGTGTTCCCCGCACCCGCAAGCGTTATCAAGGGTAATGTACTTATCCGTTTCATGTATCTCGTAAGTCAATACCCAGTCATGCTCATGCGCGGGCGGCGTATCCGGTTCGTCAGGGACATCGGGAATATCGGGTGGATCGGGTATTTCCGGCTCCGTCGGGATATATCCGTCATCTCCGCTCGTTACAAAATCTGAAAGATAATGATACCCGCATACTTCACAGGTATGTTTCGTAAACCCTATCGTATCTTTTCCCGCGGGGATTACTTCGTCCGTAAAATTATGTCCCGTAGGCTTTACATAATCCGTAACGTATCTGTCCCCGCAGGTTTCACAAATATGCTCGGTATAGCCGTAAGCCACGCACGTAGGACGAATAATTTTCGCGTTATGCAAATGCCCCGTCGCGGCGGTGTATTCGTCGCGGTAACTGTCCCCGCAAACCGCGCAGGTATATTCCACATACCCTTCCGTTTCACATCCCGCCGCAGTTGTCGTGACATGATAATCGTGTCCGATCGCCTCTACATAACTATCCCGATATTCATATCCGCACGCCACACAGGTATGTTTCGTATAGCCGCGTTCCGTGCAGGTCGAGGTTACTGTTTCGTCCGTGTAGTTATGTCCTGTCGCGCGAAGATAATTATCTGTATATTCAAACCCGCAAACCTCGCAAAAATAGGTCGTATAACCGTGCCTCGTACACGTCGGCGGGGTGGTAACTTCCGAAAACGTATGCCCCGTTTCAGCATCCGTCGTTTCCGCATAAGAATAGCCGCATATCGTACATACATACAGGATATACCCCTTTTCCGTACATGTTGCCGCGAACTCGCTTTTCGTGAAATCATGTCCCGTTTCGTTTGTGTAACTGTCCTTATAACCCGCTCCGCAAAGCGTACAAAGATGCTCCGTATAGCCTTTCTCCGTACACGTCGGCTCTATTTTTTGATCTATGTATTCATGCCGACAGCTTTCCGATAACCTCTCTGCCTCGTTCGGAGCGGTATTTGCCATAAAGAGTGCGCATAACCCCGCAAGCCCTAATGACAAAAGTAGTATGATTCCTTTTTTCTTCAAACTCTATCCTCCTGTTTATTTTATTGCTTGATTTTGTAATTCCAACAGCTTCGGCAACGCCTCTTCCGTGAGATACCTGATATACTTTCGGATTTCCTCCGCTTTTCCCTCTGCATAATTTTCAAGGATAAGGCTTAAAAATTCCGCCTTATATTCTAATCTTGCGGATAATAACGCATTCTTGTCCGCTTCGTTTAACAGGTTTGCAAGCTTTTTGTCCTTTTCTTCGATTTCCGTTTTTGTTTTATACCATTCTCTGTCTAATGTCGCCAGCCGTGTCTTTTCCGCTTGGGCGTATTTTTCCGGCTCTAAGTCCTGCTTCTCTATCTCCGACAACTGTTTTTCGCGGATTTGGTTATAACTGTCTCCCGCTAAATCGAATACGTAACAGTCCTTATCGAATACCTTCGCGGCATGTATCTCCGGCTCCGCCGTACCTGCTTCGAAGTATAGGCCTTTCAGCTTATACGACGGCGTAAATTTTGTCCAAATCGGCTCGTACCCGCGCACAGACACTATCGCGTCGCCTTTCCCTTCGCCGTTCAGACGCTCCAACATACTCGGCGTTATTAACGGACGGTTTCCCGCGCCTATATTCCCGCTCGCGCTCGTTTCTATATGCGTACTCACCGATAAATTTTTTATTTTTTTCTGTCCGCATAGCTCCGAAAATTCTTTTCGCGTCTCTGCGTCATCACTACCGACGAACAATTTTACGTTACAATTCGATTTAATCGTATCGGATACTTCGCGTCCGTACTTCGACGCGATTTGGGAAAAGCTCTGCAATACCAATAGAAATCGTATCCCGCGCGACCGAGAAACCGTTATCATTCCGTCCATATTGTCTATTCGCGGCAAATTTCCCCATTCGTCCAATACATAATAGACGTTTCGTTTCAATATCACGCTCTCAGTTTCCCCGCGTCGGAAGTTTAGGTTCGCCTTTTCCACCAATTCCTTATACGTCTGCGTGATAAACAGGGTCACAAACCGATGCCGCGTCACTCGTTCGTCCGGCACGATGACAAATACCGCGTTCGGGAGTTCGTCCAGATCGGATATATCTAACTCGCTCTCGCTCATGAGCGACATAATCCCATCGTCCGAGAGTTGTTGCATATATTCCAACACCGAAGAAATATAGCTCGTCAACGTTCTGTCGCTCGTAACTAATACCGCATTTACAAGTCCGCGAACCTTTGAAAATTCGTCTCGACCTTCTAACAGATATTTTTTTAAGACCGTCGTATCTTCCGAGCAATATTTTGTGATATTATGATACACGTTAAACAATAACAGTTGTTTTTCCTCGATTTTGCCTTTCAGACAATCCTCGCAAAGTGCCAATATAAGTCCTAAAATCAAATTCCGCGCGCATTCCTCCCATGTCGGCTGGTCTTTGTTGATAATAGGACATAACGTATATACAAGGTCTTGTGCGTTTTCGTAGATTTCGTCCTTTAACTCTTGCATACGCGTCCGTGCCGCATCAAACGAGACGAACACTTCCCCCGCTCCGTAATATTTCCCGTCCTTGAATTTCAAATTATACTCCAAATCCTTTGCCAAACGGATACGACGGACTAATACGTGCATGGGATTCCATTTTACCGACGCATACGGTTCCCGTAAATCCAATACCGAAATTCGATACCCTTGCGCTTCCAGACTTTTGGCGTGTTTCGCGTACAATTCTTTTTTCGGATCGGAAATAATCAAGCTCGGCTTTGTATTACAATGGGATAAAACGGCGATGTTCTGATCGACAAAACTTGTGGTTTTCCCGCTTCCCGTCGTACCGACGATCAGGGCATGAAGCTGTTCGGTCATCACGATTTCTGTTTCTTTGTTGGTCTTTTTCTCCGCCCCGATTACGATTCCGTCTTTTTGTTTTTTCAAGTCTTTCCATAGTGTTACCGTAAACTCCGATTTCTTTTTTAATTGTTTCGGCGTTAAAAATTTCGTGTCCTCTAAATCGTTTTCTTCCAACACCAATTTTTCCGCGTCGATTCGGTAATTTAACAGATATGCAGCCAAAATCATTCCGTCCGCTACTCCCACGGACAACCAATATTCCCGCGCAGATAAAATATCTTTCAGACTCTCCGCGCCCGCAAGCGTGAACAGATACGCAATCAGAACACTTACGAACGCAAATACGAGCAACCATACCGCGATATATCTTTTACAGGTCTTTCTGCCGCCGCGCTTTATCGCTTCTTTTCGTTTCAAGCCTTAATATTCTCCTCCTTTTCGTATTCTTCGTATATATCCGCTCTCCGTTCCACGCGCAGCTTCGAGGCTCGTTCCTGCTCGATTTCCTGTTCGATTTCCTGCAAACGCCGCGAAAAATCCCGTTCCAACAATCTGCTTTCTTCTCCGAACGTCGATAGAAATTTGTTCATCAGTCTATCCGTTTTCCGACGAGATATATTCAATCGGCGTTTTAATCCCGTATCGTTAGATTTATATTTCCGATTCGGATTTCGTTCATACAGTTCCGGTTTTACAATTTTCGCAAGTCTGATTATCAAATTTCCTTGCCTTCGCTTATAATCCTGTTCTATGTCCGCTATCAATGAAATATCTTTCTCGTCGATTTTATGGAGCGCACAAAGTTTCGAGATTTCGCGTTTCCGTTCCTCTAACGTCTGATAAAATTTACGATTCGCTGTCCGAGCCGTCCCGTCGTATTGCAATAACATTTTCACAATACCATCTACCCGCCCTCTGTATGACTCCATATCCTTGCTGCCATAGGCAAGTCTGCCCGTTTTCGGCAAATCTTTCGCAAGAGATAAAATTTCAGATTTTATTTCCTCCGTACTTTTCATTGCCGCTCGGATTGCAGTCATTCCCCTCAACTTTTTCAGCGCCTCGTCCCGACTTCCGTATAGCTCGGTCCTATTCTCCGACAAAAAAACTCCCAAGCGGATTTTCATGTTCTCGACCGCCGTTTTTTCTATCTTGCCTTTGCTTTTATAATGCAACGCCCCGTCCGTACCCTTATATTTCGGCTCTTTTTCCCAAAGCTCGAAATGAATATGTAAATGATGCGGTCTGTCCATGTGCAAGGCGCACATTAAATCCAAATTCTTAGCGTTGAATTTCGCATCTTTGAAAAATCCGCCGAACGTGCCTTTAATGAGTTCGATGCACTTTTCGGGCGTGTCGATTTTCGGAGAATCCTCTTTTCCGAGAGAAATGTACCCGTGCCAAATATTACCCGTGTTCTGCCGCGCACGCACTTTCATTTCCTCGATTTCTTCGCGCGTTAACATTCCCTTTTGATTGAATACGCCCGTAGATTTTTCAAAATATTCCAAAGCGGTCTTTTTAACGCCGCGTTTCGCTTCCGTGGAAAAATATTTCAAAGCGTTTTTTTCGCCTGTAAGATTGTAAAAACGTCGTTCCTCCTCATGCGCCGCGCGTTCCATGTCCGTCGCGTTTCGGTTCAGTTTATACGGCGTGTATTGTATATTAAATATAATCGGTCGTTGCGTGCTTCCTCACCTCCGTATCTTTCGCATCGCCCGTGCTTCATAGGCGCCGAGATAGTCCGGCGTATCGCCGTAAGAGCCGTTGTCGAACATTCCCCCGCTCGCGGGCTTGCCGTTCAGTTCCAAGTCTTTCGCGTGATATAATGAGCAGAGTATGGATTTGTTGATTGTTACGCCGAGCAGGATTTCTTCCAAGCGATTTATTACACGCCCGAAATATTCCTCGTTGACTCCATCCCTTTTCCTCACTAACTTGACCCGCGTTTCGCTCTCTGTTTCCTCTTCTACTACCTCGAACAAAGATTTTATCAGCAAATCCAAACCGAAAAACAGCGCGTCGTTTATGACCTTATTGAAGCTGTTTTTATATTCCGGCAACGTCATGATTTGGTCGATCTTGTCCCATAAATCCATATCCCGAATGGTAATAAATTTCCGTATATTTCTATCCGTATTTCTTGTTCCTCTCAAATTCTTCCTCCTCTCCAAGGAAGCGGGTTTCCCGTCTTGCCTATCTCAAAAATGCCACTTGTTGCATTTTTATTAACCTGCTTGCGATTTCGGCTATTGACAAACATCGCGCTTCCCCGCCCCTGCGGCAGAGTTGCCGCCCATTTGCGGGGCTACCCCCGCAATCCTCTGCCATGCTTTTTCGCAATAACGAGCATTAATGTCGATGCCGATATATTCTCGTCCCAGCCGCTTTGCAGCCGCGCCCGTTGTGCCGCTACCGAAAAACGGGTCTAATACCGTCCCGCCGATCCTGCTTCCCGCCAAGATACACGGCTCTATCAGTTTTTCGGGATACATAGCGAAATGCTCGTCCATTTTATAACTGTTCGTACTCACCTCCCATACATCGCGCTTACGGCGGTATTGTTGGTCAAATCTCAAATAATCGTCGTGCGGACGATTAATACCTTGTAACAACTCGTTACCCTTTCCGTAATATTTCGAGTTATCCGATCTTCCTCGTTTATAACGAGCTTTGCTCACCTCTTTCAACGGCTCTTGAATGGCTTTGTAATCGTAATAATATTTCGGGGATTTAGATAACAAAAAAATATATTCATGGCATTTTGTAGGTCTGTCTTTCGTGCTTTCGGGTAAGCAATTCAATTTATGCCAGATAATATCCGAGCGCAAATACCACCCGTCCGCCCGCAACGCAAACGCCAATAGCCACGGAATCCCGATTAAATCCTTCGGCTTTATTCCGTCCCATACTTTCGGAACTTCGTAAATCCTGCTGTCTTTTTGGTACAGCTTATTATTTTTTCCGTTTCCCGCCATCGCTTTGCTCATAGGCCCTTTCCCGCTACCCGCATAACTATCCCCGATATTCAGCCATAACGCGCCGTTTGACTTCAACACGCGCTTGACTTCATGGAAAACCGACGTGAGGTGGTCTATGTATTCTTGCGGCTTGCGTTCTATTCCGTATTGCCCTTTCTCGCCGTAATCTCTCAAGCCATAATACGGCGGACTCGTTACGCACATATCCACGCTGTCGGCAGGGATTTCTTTTAATACTTCTACGGCGTTCCCGACTAAAATTTCGCTCACGATTTCTTTTCCGTTTCGTTTTGCGTCGATTCGCGGTTTAGCGATTTTTCCCGTCCCGCTTCCTCGGCCGCCGATAAAATCAGCTCTTGCAAAAAATCTTCAAAAGTATTTGAACTACGCGGCGATTGCGTGATGATCGCCACTTTTGCCGCTTGGATTTTCTTGTTCTCCGCCGTTGCCTGTCCGCCTTTACGACCGTTTTCTCGGTCTCTCGATTCCGCGTCCATGACCATCTTGACAAGATGGAAATTGCTCTTTAACAGCGTGTCGTTATCTTCTAACGTTTTGCCTTCGAACGCATACGCGCATAAACTTTTGATAAATTTCCCCGCACGCTTGTCGTCCATTTCCTTTACTGCTTTGCCGTAACTCTCTCTGAATCTGAAACTTCTTTCGCTCATAAATATCTCCTTTTTTCTATTTTTTTCATCAGTACGTCGGCTAAATACTTTTGCCAGTCGTGGTTATATAGGACAATTTTCCTTTCCGATATTCGACAGAAACTACTTTGCCGAGCTTGTCCCAAATATTCTTGTTTTCCCTCGCTATAATGCCTGAATGCCTTAGCTACTTTTGCTTTATGTATATTGCCTACGTATTGATGATTTTAGCAATTTGTTATAATCCCGCTAATTCTTACACTTCGTTCCCCCAACAATCCCAGCCTTCGGCATGCTGACGGGCGAACAGTTCTATACGTGATAAATCTCCGAATAACTCCACGATTCGCCTACGTACCTCGTCGGGCTTTTTGCTATGTTCTTCGATATGCGACATCACTACCGAATGTACCGAATGAGACTTTCGCGCTAAAATTTTTCCCCGCGTTGCCAATAAGCAAAACTCTGCATTCGCTCGGGTATAATATCCCATGCCTGTAAATAATCCGTCGCTTTTTCTGTTCTGCTTTACCCATGTAAATGCCACCGTTTTATACGTAAAGCCCCAAGACGATATAAGCTCTATTCCTTCTATCAAACATGGCGCGGTCACCCATAAAAACAATACGCTGTCTTTTGCCGCTATCGCTGGAATCGGTAATTTTTGAATCTCTGTTTTTTCCATAGTCGGATAATGACTTTCCGCACTCCGACCTTTTCCCGTTTTTGAATATGTAAAGTATTCCCATGGCGGATCCGCGTAAAGAATCCGGTATTTCTTATCGGTGTTATAAATATCTTCTTTCATGTATTTTATTTTATATTTGCTTTGCGCTCTCCTTTCTTTTGCCGTGCCTGCGGCTTTTCTATATAAAAATCGCTTTTGATTTTTGAAATAAAGAGTATCGCGTCGTCCGCTATTTTCCCGTAATAACTGTTTGGTTTTTCGTCACGGTATTGTCCCGACGATTGAAACAACCGCATCAGCCGTTCCTTATCCCCGTCGCAATACATAGCTATCCTTGACATCAACGACCGCTCGTTCTTTTCCTCGCTTCCCAGCACATTCTCGCCGTTATACAAACGGATAAACGTTTCCGCGCCGTTTAATTTTTTCGCGCGTTCCAGCACTTCCCTATCGCTCATACGCCTTAGCACGTTCTCGCCGCGGTCCGACATATCCGTTACTTTCCCCTGCGGCATTGCCCGCGCTACGATTTCGCTCGGCGGAAGATATATTTCCTTGGATTTTTCTGTTTTCCACTTCTCCGTCTCCGCACGGGTCAGGCTCATTTCCTCTAATTCCTCCATCCCCACTTCCTTAAATTCCCTATCGGTCCAAAACGACGAGGTGTTCAGTTTCTCTATATGGTTTAATAATTCTTCCTTCGTTTCGGATAAGTAATAAATACGCACTTGTCCGTTATCCGCAATCATATACAGCTTGTACTCCGTTTCCCCGAACTCGTTTTCATCGGCTATAATCGCATACGGTTCAAACGCTTTCTCCTGCGTTTTTTCTTTCGAAAAGATATACTTAGAAATTTTATCCGCGTCCGCGATTGCCGTGAACAGTACGTTCGGATCGGCTTTTATCTTTTTTCGCCAACCGTCGATATATGCGCTGTTATTATCCAGCCTCGACGATATGGGGATTTCCAAATCCTGCGCAAGAAATATCGATGCAAATTCCGCGCGTAATTCTTCTATCGCATACGAGTCCGAACGGCGGTTTACGTCCATTTCACGATTCAGTCGGCTTGAATGTCCCGTACTATGCCCTATTTCATGCAAAAGCGTTAAATAGAAAGTTTGTAACGTTTCAAACTGTTCCCGCTTCGGCACGCAAATCGTATCCGTCGTCGGGGAATAGTACGCTTCGTGTCCGCCGTAGAATATCTGCGATTCATTTGCGTTCCAATACTCGATAAGTTGTTCCGCGCGTTCCACTCGCTCGTTCGGGTCATGCTCGTATTTTTCTAACGCGGGAATACCCTCTATCAGATCGCCGTTGAATACAAAATAACTTTTCCGAAGCGGATATACGTTCTTTTGTATGTATTCCTCCTGCTCGTCTTTGGTCATGCCGTCTAAATCCTCACGATTAAACCTTTCGCCCGTTCTTTTATCTATTAATTCAAAAAATTCTATCGGCACGCCTTTACCCTTTCCCACGCTATTCCCTTCCGCATCGGTCTTGAACGTCCAATCCCGATCCATCATCTGCTTAAACGTAACCCAACGATAATCCGTATAGCGTTCCCGATTCGCAACCAACATCAAAAACAGCGCGTTCATCCCGCGATACGGCTTGCCCGTGACCGCCGACTGCGGCGGACGCGACGTCAGCCAACCCGCCGTCCACTGCTGCGTACCCTCCTCCAATTTCGCTAGCACCATATCCGCAAGCATTTGACGCTGTCTCGTCAGCTTATTATATGTTTCTTCTTTCGGCCTCGTCTTTTTCAAACCGTACCCGCACCTCCTCTGTTTCCATCGGCTCGCCCGGCTCATATCCTTGCTCGTCTGTCTCTAACATGTCCTCTAATTCATAGCCTTTCGGCACGTAAATTTCTGGTTTTGGCTTTTTATATCGAAATATTTTCAAATTTTTCGCTCCTTTTTTTCTTTTGGCTCTTGACTTTTTCACGATTTTCGCATATACTATATATGTAGGGTTTTCCCTACTTTTCCCGAATTTATCAGGAGGTGATTATTTTATGTTGACAAAAACTTTTATCGATAACGCAAAGGTTATGTCCAAAGGACAAGTGACGATTCCGAAAGATATTCGGGACGTACTCGGTATCAATTCCGGCGACAGAGTGACGTTCGTCGTCGCCGACGGAGAAGTAAAAATCGTCAATTCCGCGATTTTTGCCATGAAACAGTTCCAAAAACAAATGACGGGCGAAGCCGAACGGCTCGGTTTGAACTCCGACGAGGATGTGGTAGCGATGGTCAAAGAACTGCGCTCGGAAGGTGAAAATTCATGAATATCATGATCGATACGAACGTGCTGATTTCCGCCGCTCTAAATCCCGGCGGAACGCCTTACCGCGCCTTTGTCAAAGCCGTTTCCTATCCCCATCGCGGCTTGATCTGCGAACAGAATATCGACGAACTGCGGCGGATTTTTAATCGAAAGTTTCCTTCCAAAATCGCGGCCTTGGAATCCTTTCTTGCGTTGTCGTTACTTACGTTAGAAGTGCTGCCGGTCCCCGAAGTTGTCGAGGAGACGGAATCTCAGATCCGTGACCCTATGGATCGGCCCATCCTCCGCGCGGCCTTATCCGCAAAGGCCGATATTCTGCTCACGGGCGACAAAGATTTCCTGGACTCCGGATTAAAAAGGCCACGTATCTTAACCCCGACTGAATTTTTAAACCTGCAATAAAAACCATTCCTTTTTTCGGCTGTATGTTTTACAGCCGTTTTTTGTTTCCTTCGTTTCCATCATAAAAATTCTCCTCCGATTTTGATTTTTCCGCAGCCTTTGGGGGTATGCCCTGTTTATTTTTTTCCGTTGCCGTAATTGCCATGTTTTCGTAGTAGTCGGGTACTTTTTCTGGGCAATAGAGCTTGCTCGTAGCAAATATTCTCAACATTTTCTCCTGATCGCCGTTACACCAAAATGCCAAACGGCGCATAAAGCTCATATCGTTACGGAAAGGCTCGCCATATAAATTCTGTCCGTCATATAAGGCTTTGAACGTTTCTCCGTGTTTAGAAGCGATTGCTTTTTCTGCCGTTTCCCTGTCCGACATGACCGTCAAGCCCTCTACGCCCTTTCCCGCGCCTTGCCACGCGCTCCGTTTCGCGCATTTGCTTTCCAAAATTT
>ENA-UOJB01001266-UOJB01001266.1-human-gut-metagenome-genome-assembly--contig:-C48-NODE-1266-length-21721-cov-5.700914_pt1 | contig 21721 bp, 19 predicted proteins | sample MGYA00242338_ERZ723885 | MGnify/ENA metagenome assembly ERZ723885
AAGAGTGATAGAGGCAGTGATACAGGATGTTTTCCTCTATCACTCCTCTATCACTTGAATATTAATAGCTACAACCTTCGTAGTGATAGAGTGATAGAAGATTTGTAGAAAACTCCGTATGAAGATCGCAACCTTGGAAAATTTTGATGCGGTTGCCCTGTCTTCGTTTCCTTATGGTAAATCTGTATGTTTAAATTTTAGAAGGATTCCGTGTGAAGTAATTTCGGTAAAGTGAACGTATCGTAAGGATATACCTGATTGTGCTGGCAGTCTTTACGGTTACCTGGTTCTTCGGCATCATCTACTAAATCTAGTCTACGCAACTAATCGGCATTATTTAAAGTAAACATATTAAGAAACACAAAAAAAGCCCGTATCCAACTTCACAGTTACATACGGACCAAACAAATAACAAACTCTACTTATATGAAAAAACAAATACTACTAACTTAATCGTCTTAGGAATTTCTTTGGATATAATTCCTAATTCATTTTATCATATAACAGCACATAATTCAGTTTGGTTCAGAAATAATGAAAAAAACTATCTTCCGATCAGCTTAGCCATACATTATAATCCTGTATTACAGAAATATATCATTTCTGTAATAAGTAATATCATTTTTTAAACATGATCGTTTTTTCTTTCTTGTACTTTTAAAATCAAAATTCAACCTAAAAAGATATTACCATGAAGGAATTGAAAATGTTTATTGATGGCAGATTCATAGAACATGAATCTGGAAAATGGATTAAGGTATTAAATCCTTCTACTGAAGAAGTTATATCATTAATGCCGGACGGTACGGTCGAAGATGCTAAAAGAGCGATCGATGCAGCAGAAAAAGCTCAGGGTCAATGGGAAAGGACACCTTCTATAGAAAGGGCCGCTTATCTGACCAAAATTGCAGCCGGTATCCGCAAAAGAGAAAAGGAACTGACTGATATAATTGTTCGTGAAGGTGGAAAGACGCAAGGCCTGGCTAATGTGGAAGTTCTTTTTACGGCAGATTATATCGATTATATGGCTGGATGGGCCCGCCGGTATGAAGGTGAAATCATCCCCAGCGACCGTCCGCGTGAAAGCATATTCCTGTTCAAGAAAGCAATTGGTGTAACAACCGGTATTCTTCCCTGGAACTTCCCCTTCTTCCTGGTTGCACGCAAAGCAGCCCCGGCTTTGATTACCGGTAATACGATCGTGGTAAAACCGAGTCAGCTGACACCTGAAAATGCATACGTTTTTGCACAAATTGTAGAAGAAGTCGGTTTGCCAGCCGGAGTTTTCAACTTAGTGAACGGACGTGGTTCGGTGATAGGTCATGAGTTGGCAGCAAATCCGAAAGTTGGCATGGTCAGCCTTACGGGAAGTGTAAGTGCCGGACAACAGACAATGGCAGCAGCAGCTCCTAATATAACAAAAGTATCTTTGGAATTAGGAGGAAAAGCTCCTGCAATCGTGATGGAAGACGCAGATATAGACTTGGCGGTGAAGTCGATCATCGCTTCACGCGTTATCAATACCGGACAGGTATGTAATTGTGCGGAGCGGGTTTATGTAGATAAAAAGATCAAAGATATCTTTATGGAAAAGCTTGTGGCCGGTATGAAGCAGGTGAAAGTCGGCAATCCGAACGAGATCGCAGACTTGGATATGGGGCCACTGATCGAAGCAAATGCTTTGGCTGCCATGGAGCAAAAAGTTGAAAAGGCGGTTCGGCAGGGAGCCAAACTTCTATGTGGCGGTCATCGGATCGGAACAAAAGGGTATTTCTTCGAACCTACAGTGCTGGATTGCGCCACACAAGAAATGGATATCATACGGGAAGAGACCTTCGGCCCTATCCTGCCCATTGTCGAATATACGGATATCGATGATGCGATTGCATGGGCAAATGACTGTGAGTACGGACTGACATCTTCCGTCTATACCCAAAATCTGGACTATGCATTCAAGATCATGCGCTCGCTGAAATTTGGCGAAACATATATCAATCGTGAGAACTTTGAAGCTATGCAAGGTTTCCATGCCGGATGGCGTAAGTCTGGAATCGGTGGTGCAGATGGAAAACACGGTCTTGAAGAATATTTACAGACGCATGTCGTTTATATAGAGACCAAAGAATAGAAGATCGCCTTTATTATATGGCCGTGCCATCGTTGAGACACAATTGTGCCAATGCGATGGCACTGTTGTGTCACAGCATTGGCACAACAGACGAGTCGCTTATACTTGCTCCAACAGGTAGTATTCGGAAAGAATATCCCGCACTTTCTCTGGTGTCAGACGTCCATAAACTTTTCCGGCAATCGTGACGACCGGAGCCAGTCCGCAAGCCCCCACACAACGTAGACAATCCAATGAAAACAGGCCGTCGGATGTAGTCTCTCCAACTTTGATCTCCAACTGGCGCTGGAACTCTTCCAAGACTTTCTCGGCTCCACGTACATAACAGGCCGTTCCCAGACAGACGGAAATAGGATATTTCCCCTTCGGAGTCATGGTAAAGAACGAATAGAACGTCACAACTCCATATACTTTGGAAACCGGAATATGCAACCGGCCGGCGATGATCTCTTGCACTTCGCGAGGCAGATAACCGAATATGCCTTGGGCGGCATGCAATATGTTGATCAGCTCTCCCGGATCGTTATTATGTTCATCACAGACAGCCAACAATTCATCGATCTTCATCTGAATCAAATGTATCTTCATCTTATCCATCGTTTATCCCTCCTGATTTTCTTGCGTAAACATGTTAATGGCTTCCTTGCGGTCGAAGTAGTGCGTATGCAACAGCTTGTGGGCACGCGGTCCGCACGGTTCTCCCAGATAGTCAGCATAAAGAGCTTGAATATAAGGATTCTCATGGCTCTTGCGAAGTGTCTTGCTGCGATCCTCCTGATAGAGAGCCGCCGCACGTTTGCGCAGCACCTCCATCCTGCCCCTGTGGAACGGTTGGCCGCCACCACCGATACAACCGCCCGGACATGCCATAACTTCGATGGCATGATAGGGCGACATGCCGTTTTTGACTTCTTCAACCAATCTACGGGCATTGCCCAAACCATGTGCAATTCCTATTTTTATCGGTGTCCCATCGAAGTCTATTGTTGCACTGCGAATGCCTTCCAGCCCGCGGAGTTCTTCAAAATCAATTTTAGGAAGAGTTTTTTTCGTATATAGCTCGTACGCCGTACGGCAAGCAGCTTCTATCACGCCACCGGTTGTTCCGAAGATAACTCCGGCTCCTGTCGATTCGCCTAACGGACGATCGAAATCGCTATCTGGCAGTTCCGCGAAGTTTATGTTTGCATAGCGGATCAGGCGGGCCAATTCGCGCGTATAGATCGAAATATCGACATCCGGATTGCCATCGACCGCAAATTCCGGACGACTGGCTTCATATTTCTTTGCCAGGCAGGGCATGATCGACACGACAACGATCCGCTTTCGGTCTACTCCCAATTTTTCGGCAAAATAACTTTTGGCAATTGCACCGAACATCTGCTGTGGGCTCTTAGCTGTCGACAGGTTGTCTAATAATTCCGGGAAATGCTGTTCGACGAAACTGACCCACCCCGGACAGCAACTCGTCATCAACGGCATTTTTACTTTCTGATCGCCTTTCAAGTATTTCCCGATCCGCTGCAACAGTTCTGTCCCTTCTTCCATAATAGTCAGGTCGGCGGCAAAATCCGTATCGAAAACATAATCGAAGCCCAACCTGCGGAGGGCGGAAACCATTTTACCCGTTACCAATGTCCCCGGTTCATATCCGAAATCGCGTCCCAAAGCCGTACGGACAGCCGGAGCTGTCTGGGCTATCACGATTTTGCCCGGATCGGCCAGCGCATCCAACACCGGCTGTTGTGTATTCCGTCCGCTCAACGCGTTTACCGGGCAGACCGATACGCACTGGCCGCAATAGGAACACGTACTACCGGCAATATCCCGTTCGAAAGCCGTAGAGACGGCTGCATTAAAGCCTCGATTGACAGCAGTCAAAGCCCCAACGGTCTGGATATTATTACACATGGTCTCACAACGGCGGCACATGATGCACTTGTTCATGTTGCGCACGATAGACGGTGAACGGTCTATCTGGAATATGGACATCTCGCCTTTATAGCGAATCTCACGTATCCCCAGGTCGTGAGCAATTGCTTGTAGTTCACAATGTCCATTGCTACTGCAAGTCAGACATTCTGCCGGATGGTTGGACAGGATCAGTTCCATTACGGTTTTCCGGGCATTCATCACGCGTGGGCTGTGTGTTTGCACAACCATCCCTTCCATGCACTCCGTTTTACAGGAAGGAGCCAAATTACGGCGACCTTCTATTTCAACTACGCAGATACGGCAAGCACCCGGATTATTTTCATAGTGCAAATCTTCCAACTTCATATAGCAAAGAGTCGGAATGCGGATACCCATTCCTTTTGCAGCATCCAGGATCGTGGTTCCTTTGGGGACTTCCACTAGTTTTCTATCTATAATAAGCTTTACTGTTTCCATACATTTAATTGTCATTGTCCATTCTTCACTACTTTAGTGCACATAAATAGCACCGAACTTACATCTCTCTATACATGAACCGCACCGGATACAAGTCTGCGGATCAATCACATGCGGAACTTTCTTGTCTCCCGTGATCGCATTCACCGGACACATCCGGGCACAAAGCGTACATCCCTTGCATTTCTCTGGATTGATAAAATATTGCGTCAGTTCGCGACATTGATGAGACGGACAACGTTTTTCCTTCACGTGGGCCAGATATTCATCATAGAAGTTATCCATCGTAGACAAAACTGGATTGGGCGATGTCTGTCCCAAACCGCACAAGGCAGTGTCTTTGATCACACCAGCCAAGTTACGAAGCCGTTCCAGATCCTCGATCGTTCCGTTGCCGGACGTAATCTTTTGCAACATCTCGTGCAACCGTTTGTTGCCAATCCGGCAAGGAGCACATTTGCCACATGACTCCTCGACCGTGAAATCCAGATAGAATTTGGCCATAGCGACCATACAATCGTCTTCGTCCATCACAATCATCCCCCCCGACCCCATCATCGAACCGGCAGCCAAAAGATTGTCATAGTCGATCGGCAAATCCAGATGCTTCTCAGTCAGGCAACCACCTGAAGGACCTCCTGTCTGCACAGCCTTAAATTTCTTTCCATCTTTGATGCCTCCTCCTATACCGAAGATCACTTCGCGTAACGTCGTCCCCATCGGAACCTCTATCAGCCCGACGTTGTTTACTTTTCCCGCAAGGGCAAAGACTTTCGTCCCCTTACTTTTCTCCGTACCTATATTACTGAACCATTCAGCTCCCTTCAACAGGATAACCGGCACGTTGGCATATGTTTCCACATTATTCACATTGGTCGGGCAACCTTTGTAACCTTGTTCGCTTGGGAAAGGCGGTTTAACAGTCGCTTCTCCGCGAAGCCCCTCCATACTATGAATCAACGCCGTTTCTTCACCACAAACGAATGCTCCTGCCCCATAGCGTATCTCGATATCGAAAGAGAAATCCGTCCCGAAGATGTTTTCACCCAGTAGACCATATTCTTTGGCTTGCCGGATTGCAATCTTCAACCTCTCCACGGCTAATGGATATTCAGCCCGGATATAAACTAGCCCTTTGGTGGCTCCCGTACAATATCCGTTGATCGCCATCGCTTCAACGATGGAATGCGGGTCACCTTCCAGGATGGAACGGTCCATGAATGCTCCCGGATCACCTTCGTCTGCATTACAGACGACATATTTCTGGAGAGCTTTCACCTTACGGGTTATCTGCCATTTCAGGCCGGTAGGGAAACCGCCTCCTCCCCTACCGCGTAAGCCACTATCCATGATCTCTTTGATCACCGATTCGGGCGTCATCTCGGTCAAGGCTTTACCCAAAGCTACATAACCATCTCGGGCGATATATTCGTCTATATTTTCGGGATTGATAAAACCACAATTCCTGAGAGCAATGCGGAGTTGCTTCTTGTAAAAATTGATATGCTTGGAATCCGGTACTTGCTCGTTAGTTTCGGGATTGACATATAGAAGCCGTTCTACCTTACGTCCCTTCACTAAATGCTCCCGGACAATGTCTTCGGCATCCGTCGGTTTTACCTGAACATAGAACGTATTGTCCGGAACCATTTTAACTATCGGCCCTTTTCACAAAAACCGAAGCAACCGGTACGGATCACTTGGACAATATCCTGCAACTTATGTCGTTCGACGGCCTCTTTCAGATTTTGAAGTATAAGTTCACTCTGTGATGCACGACAGCCAGTACCGCCACACACCAGTATATAACTATTGTACTGTGCCATTATGTAAGTATTAAGTGTTTAAGGAAGTTTTGTTATTCCGGTTTAACAACCGTGTAAGTGACCGGGATAATATCGTCCAGCAGTTCCCCATTCCGGATATACCGGTCAATGATTTCATCCACCTTCGCTTTCTTCACATGTCCGAAAACAAGAGGTTCTTTACCTGGCAGGGTAACCTCGACAGTCGGTTCGGCATAGCAATACCCCATGCATCCAGTTTGTGTCACCAATGCATCTACTTTTTCACGATCCAGTGCTTCAATGAAATAATTCATGATCTCTTTGGCTCCGGCAGCGATCCCGCAAGTTGCCATAGATATCCGGATCTGTACCATTTGTTCAGGATGATTACTTTTTTCTCTAATATCCAAGGTCGAGCGCAAAGTTTCACGCATCTTCCGAAGATCATCCAATGTTTTCACTTTATTCATGGTCTACACTATTTTAAGGTATAATTCGCTCAAATAAGGTATATCTGCAAACATACATATTTTTCCGGAATAAAGCCTACCTTTTCTCTTTAATCCCAAGGCTATTGTGCAAAAATTGTTAGGGGATTAATAAAGCATAGCTTTAGGGTATCTAATGCTATGGGTTATGGAGCCTAAAGCTATGGGTTTTGAAATAAAAGTGAAAACAATATGCGCCCTGCTTATTTATCCTCGACAGCACGAGTCTGCAATACTTTGGAATTAGGTGGAACGCTATGGGTAAGCCAGATGTTACCACCAATCACGGAGCCGTGACCAATAGTGATCCTCCCTAAAATGGAGGCATTGGAATAGATTGTAACATAATCTTCGATAATCGGATGGCGCGGTACGTCCAGAGGCAATCCTTCTTCGTCCAAGGTAAAGCTTTTTGCACCCAATGTCACACCTTGATAAAGGCGGACATGATTACCGATTATAGCCGTCTGCCCGATCACAACACCCGTACCATGATCGATACTGAAATATTCTCCGATTTGCGCTCCCGGATGAATGTCTATTCCTGTATCCGAATGGGCCATTTCTGTTATAATACGTGGAATCACAGGCACACCGAGCTTCAGTAACTCATGTGCTACGCGCTGATAAAGAATGGCATGAATTGCCGGATAACAGAAAATAATCTCACTGGGGCTTTTGGCTGCCGGATCACCATCCAAGATAGCTTTCACGTCTGTCGATAGCAGATACTTGATATGTGGAACATTATTGATAAAAGCAATGGCTATTTCAGAAGCACGATCTTTGGAATCACAACAACGTTCGACTTCAAAGCACAGGCCATTATAGATTTGTTCCTGCAACAGGTCGTAGGCCTGCTCCAGATATACACCCGTATAATATTGTATGGAATCCGTCTGTGCCTCCTGTTCCGTTCCGAAGAAACCGGGAAAAATAACCTTACGGAGCAAGGTCATGATCTCCCTGAGTGCCGTCACCGATGGTGAAGGTTTCTGGTGTAGCGGAATGTATTGATACTCCGCTAAACCTGTAGTCGACAAAAGTTCTACGTTTTTTTGAATCTCTTCTAATATATTTGTTCTGCTCATGATTAATTATCCCATATTGGATTATACATGATAAATTTGTTGGCATAATATAGATCCTGTCCTAAAATATAGATTATACCATTTAACATAAACATATGGTAATTGTTCATGCGATAACCCAATAAAGAACGAGCTGTCCATTCACCACTTGACAGATTATATTCCCATATCTTCCCGTTATTATCAATCATAAAAAAGCTGTTTCTCTGTTCATCATAAACGCCAGATGAGACACTTCCTATTTTATCAGGAATAGATATCGGATTCCATATCTTCAAACTATCGGAAGATTCCCAAAAACCACTTCTTATGCCATTTCCGCCTTCTCCCAATCCGGCATAAACCTTATTTCCTACAACCTGAACAATACCACCGCGCTGATGGGCTGGGAATTCAGCGATTACGTCCCAACTTCCATATCCATCCTGTGAAGACAGGTCATAGCGTAATATCTCATTCATATTATTGCTTCCATCCGATCCCCCCAACACATACAAAGAGTCCCGATAGACAAAACTGACGGCACCGAAACGACCTCCCGGTAGTGAATATTGAGTAGGTTCCGACCAATTGTTGTCCAAATTGTATATCTGGCAATTAGCCCCTATCGTCTGTTTGTCTATACCACCAAGGAGATAGGCTTGATTCTTATAAACAGCAGCACTCATTTGAGAGTAGGCATTTAGACATTCAGCCATAGGAATCCATTCATCAGCCTGCACATTATATCCAAACATTTCTTTACTCCGTTCGCCACCTAAGTCTCCTCCTACAACATAGATACGAGAACCTGAGTTTTGATCATTAAGGATAAATCCGGCAGAAAATTGCCTATTAGCTCCCGAATAAATACTTTTATTCTCAAAAATATCAGGAGTAGTAAAAGATTTAATTTCTCCATAACCGATCAAACCGCTTTTGTTGGCAGCATAGGTTCTTGCATAATAAACTGTTGAACCCTTTAACGAAGACAATGCATACATAAAGAGTGTATCTTCTACAGCAACATGATTATCCTTGATACTCGGCTCCTTATTGCTTGAAGACCAACAAATTCCCCACTCTGTAGCAGCACTGTTTCCGCCATTCTGCAACTCCCCGCCAATGTGAACTGTTCCATCACTTTTGATCGAATCAAGGGTGATGGGGAATGTTATAATATTCGGCTTCTCGCTTTTTGTCGAAATCGTAATTTCTTCTTCACTATATACCGTACCGAAGTCATTTATGGCATAGGCCCTTGCATAATATTTTTTGGCCGATTCCAAGCCCCGGATCCTTCCTGTAAATTTGCCATTATCCGCAAGATTCGTACAAGTGATTGTATCGGCTTCTATCGTTGGCTCTTCTTCTACACTCCAGCAGAAACCATAGGCACTGACAGGTGCATCTCCCTCATTGATCAAGAAAGCAGACAGATCGGCTGTGGTGAAAGTCGTACTATCTTTTATCAGACTCAACTTACCGACAAAAGGTTTGCCATCTGTAGTCCTAAAAGAGTCCACATTAAAAGCAAACTCGCCAAACTGATTTTTGGCAAAAGCACGGACATAATACCAAGTTTCCGGCTCTAGATTCGTAATCTGGCAGGAGAAAGTATCGACAGTTGCCAAGTCACTCCCTTCGTATGTGATAACGGAATCTTGATCCGAGGGTTCGATATCTCCGGTTTGTTTCTTTTTCTTATAGTAGAAACCTAATTTCTCAATGCCGACTCCCCGATTCTTAACTTTCCCTTTTACCCAAGTGGAAGTTGCTTTTACTGTGGCACTATCCACATCCAAAGTCGCAACTTCTCCAATACCATTTATTGTCGTATACGCTCCTTCTGTTTTTGAAAATGCAGTATCTATATCATTAATAGCATAAGCATATACATAATATTTTGTACTATCTTCCAAATTGGATATGGTAGCTGTAAAATTGTGGTTTTCTATTTTATCAGCTTTTGTATATCGCTTGTTACGCATGTTCTCAAGCGGCTCCGTTCCTGTTTGGGTACTCCAACAAACCCCACATTCTTTTACTGGCAAACCGTTCTCTTTCATTATTTGAGCCTTTAAAGTGATCGAAGAAGCATATGCTTCACCTTCCATTGAAGTCTCGGAAACCTCCGGAGCCTTTGCTTTCTGCAAACGCGTATCCATATCCGGATCTTCCACACATCCGGAAAGCATCCATAAAAGTGAAACAGCTGATAAAAAGATTGAGTATATGTATTTCATAAATAATTCTTATTAGAAAAACAGACCGACACCGGCATTCAAATCAACATATTTAAAATTCAACGTATTACACCCTGCACTTACAAACACAGGACCGAACTTAACCATTACATCCAGATCGGCAGCTAACCCGCTATAAGAATAATCCAAATTCTTCGCCCAATAGGATTTTTCTATTCTATAATCCGAATTATCGATTGTGATATATTCGCATAATAATTCCCGACTGCCATATCCTAAACCTACGGACGTATATAACCAGGATGTACATTTTACAACCAAACCAGCTGTACCGGCATAGTTATTCACCTTTTTCTTATTCGTGAAATAAAACGGATTATCGGGAGTAGGGCCGACAAACTCATCTGTTCCCCGGCATTCCCCGTCGTACTCCTTAAAACCTAGATTGGTCTTAAAACGCAGGAACCAACCCAAACGAGATTTCACCCCTCCCACTGTCAAGCCATAAGGTGCTTCTATGGAGTAGGCATAACCAATAAAGAACTTCATCGGTTCTTTGGGGGTATCTGGCTTTATTGGGTTGGCAGAAGGATAGAAAACGGACTCTACCGGTTTGCGAAGTGTTTCCAGACGATCTTGCCAGGATTGGGCCAAAGTTTCGTTTTTGGAAGTTCCTATCCCCTCGGTATAATAGATTATCAGCTGCGAAATGGCTGTTGTATCCTCATTATTGGCCATCAGTTCCAGACAAGCCCGACACTTGTTCATCAGACTGTGCATTGATGGACGCATCCTCTGGTTGGCTAACCAAATCGATGTGAGCTGCTCGATACTGTAAGGATCACATTGCACGACACCTTCTTCATACCACATCCTTGCATCGCTATAGTCCAAGCGTTTCATCGCCTCGTCACCTTTTCTGTTATATTCTGTTTTTTGTTGGGCCAGCAAACACATCGGCAACGCAACAAAAAGAGTTAAAATCCAAAGTCTTTTCATAAACACGTTAATAATACGTTGATCCTTCATTTACCAATACGCCATCGGCATTATAGATATCGAACAAACCATCTTTACGTTCGAAAGCACGGCCATTTTCGGCAATCCCGACATTACGGTATTTACATGGTATACGCTCATTCGCCTCCGAATCGATCGCCCCGTATAACATGGTCGATTTCTTTCGTACAATTGTAAAGTTCCCAAAAGTTTTCTTCATCTCATATTGAGCTTTCCTGTCGGCTAAAAGTTTGGCTGCTTCCTTTTCATCACAAGAAATCAAAAGGCGTACGACCTCTTCCGTCAACTTGGTTTCTTTCGCTTTCGTGAAATCTTTCTTTGCGTTCGTAAAATCCGCTTTTCCCATCTTCTCCTTGCCGGAAGCTATTAAAGCGACATATTCCGCCTCAATTTCTTCAGCAGTAGGCTGTACTGGCTGTATTGTTATTTTATTTCCTTCAGCCGGAACCTGCTTTGTATCCGGTTGCTTCCGGGGTTCATCAACAACAACGGGCGTCATCTTTTCCGGCTGTCGGGCCATTGCTGCCTCTGTTTTTTTATCCTTCTCGCTAAGCATAGATACTTCTTCCATCTCCAAAACAGTTGTGTCTTGGAGGATGCCTATTGAATCTTTTTCCTCTTCGACCGGGCTAATCAACTCCGTTACATCCGGTTTCGTAGAGGTTTTGTTCCCCTGCACCAGAAAAGCGACAACAGATCCTGCACTGGCAAATATAGCAATAAGCACGGATATCAGCATCCCTTTTCTTTTTTTCTTAGAGGGCTGAGAAATAATTTCTTCGCTATTTATAATCGTACGATCTTCGTCCTCCTCATTCTGAGGCGATTGCTCATTCGGATGTATGACCGTTGTCTCACCATCCGCTTCCTGCCCGTCTGTATTTTGCAACTCATTTGCAGGTATTTCTTCTTCCGCAGGAAAATCTAATACAGCCATCATTTCATCCACCGTTTGAAAACGATCGGCCGGAATGATTTGCATTGCTTTGATTATGGCGGCTTCTGTCTTAGGAGATATATTCTTGTTCAGTTCCGACGGATTCTGCAAAGGACGTGTTGCCCGCAAAATAGATTCGGTCGGAATCTTCCCTGTCAAAAGGTTATACATGGTAGCACCGAGCGAATAGATATCCGGACAGGGTGAAAAACTTTGTGTCCCTTCGTTATCGTATTGTTCGATCGAGGCAAATCCTTTTGATAAGGTAAGCATGGTCGTACTTGTTTCCTGTTGCTCGATGTCATATCGCTTGCTCACGCCGAAATCAATCAGACGTGCTTTCCCTGACGAGTCGATCAGGATATTGCTGGGTTTGATATCCAAGTGAAGAATGTTCTTTTCATGTACAAACTGGAGTGCTTCTCCTATCTGGCGAACATATCTGAGGACTTTCGGTTCCGGCAATATGCCTTCCCTGTCCATCATATATTTGAGTGAACAACCGGGAATATATTCCATGGCAATATAAGCCGTGCCGTTTTCTTCGAAAACTTCCAGCACATTCACTATATGAGGATGGTGAACTTCAGAAAGTATCTTGGCCTCCTTGATAAGTTTCTCTTTGAATTAATCGAAAAGAACCTTTCCTGTCTCTGAATGCAAATTTACAGCAAATGATACTGCTTCAATGTAACAAAAGACATTAAAGAAGTATTCTTTTACACAAATAGGCACCTCTGTTTGCACAGTTCCTAACGAGCCCTTCACCTCCGTATACCAGACGCCTTTGTATGTTATACCAAAGCCGCCCTGACCAATTACGTGAGTGATCCGATATTTTCCATTCTGAAGAACATGTCCGTTTGGCAAATTCATAACTATACTATGCGCAATTCTATTGATCTGCCAAAAGTACGTTATTTATATAAAAGAATAAAGGAAAGAAAGAATATTTTGCTTAATTCCTGCGGAATCTAACACATTTTGTATAGGTATGATGTAAAAAGAAAAGTTATCGCGTGTTTTCCCGCTGCAAGCGGACATGATTGCGTTTTTAATCTCTTCCGGACCACCTAAATGCTCGAATATATCCGAAAGCTCATCATTGTTAAGACGTTCGAGTACACCATCCGAACACATGAACAAAAAATCACCAGCCTTGATATCATCCAAAAGTACGACATCAGCCTCTGTCGGACGGTCCGTCCCTTGGATAGCCCGTATGATCACATTCCGCTGTGGGTGATGTGCTGCCTCTTCATGGGTGATTTTTCCTAATTTCACTAACGAATTGACCAAAGAATGATCTTCAGTCTGGAACAAGATTTCTCCTTTCCGGAAATGGTAAATCCGACTGTCCCCCACATGCGCCAAGGTTATGCCAGTCGTACCTACAAAGGTCATGGTCAAGGTGGTTGCCATTCCTTTGGCTTCCGGATGAATTGCTACATAGTCATCAAAACGTGCTTCGGTATAACGAATCGCTTTATTTATAAAATCTGCGTTCGGCTCACCTTCACGAAAAGTTGAGAAAAAAGTCTGGAAAGACTCGCAAGCCAATGAACTTGCAATCTCCCCTTTTTCAGCCCCCCCGACACCATCACATACCAAAAATAAGTTTTGGTTGGAATTTGCCGTTTCCGGCAAAGGAAAGATAGAATCTTCATTATTCAATCTGCCTCCTTTTTCACTGACTGCCCAGGGGTTGCCGATCGTTATATTCATAGCATAGACTATTTTTATTCATTAAATCGGAGAACTGTGCGACCAATAATAATTTCATCATTATTATTGAGTACGACAATCTCTCCATTCTCTAAGTAATTGCTATTATATAACGTATGATTTTTACTATTATTGTCAGAAAGATAATGTTTATAGCCACCTTTGGCATCTTTTTTTACCTCGATCCGGATATGTTCTCGGCTCATTGATTTATCAGCCGTCACAATACCGATCGTAGCAGTGGATGCATTGGATTTTCGTCCGATGATATAGACACCTTCCTGAAGAGGGAAAGTTTGCTCTGGCGTATCAGCATTTGCAATTACAGAAAGACGTCCGGTCGTCATACGAAGAGGCTGTATCAGAACTGTTTCCGATTCAGATGCGACACTTCCTTTCTCCATAGATAGCAAAGAGACTGGAATCGGTTGTCTGCACTTCGGGCATTTGAAAGAGGTGATATCGAGGGGAATTTTCCCCTCGTCTACCTTTAACCCAACATGGCAATGTGGACATTTAACGGAAATCATAAAATGAACGATATATCAGATCCGTCAATATCGGTTGAATATGTATCCAGCATATCTGCGTCGGACAACATAATAGTGTCATCGGATAATGTAATAAAATCAGAAACATCAATACTTTCGTCAATCATTACAACATCCGACAAGTCGTTTTCCCCGTCCACATCCACAATAACAGCGTCGGTCAGTATAGCATCGTCGCTGTCTAAAGTCACGAATGTGTAATCCTCTTCTTGCATAAAATGTTATAATTAAATTTTCTGGAAACCAAAGTAGGGAAACGAGCTGACATCCAAGCACAAAATAGTTCCTTATAATCAAATGTTTGGGTTTACTGTACGAAAGTATTACTTTTAGTATATGAAACGGAATCCTATTCGCTCACCCATTTAGCTTTACAGGAAGGCATCGGGCATTGTTTTTTATTGCGCAATGATTCCCAGGGTATTTCACCCAAAAACGTTCCACACTTGGGGCAAACATAGTCGATTTTGAATTGATTGGTCAAATCTTGCAACAACTGTGGGATTTTGGCTGATTGTTTCGCACCCAGATAGATACCGACCGTCGGAGCGCAGATCGTGATAAACAAGCTCAGTCCGAACAATTCCGGACTTCCTTTCCCTAGAAAACCGATCACAACCCCCACTACACCAGGAAGAGCAAACGGAAGTGATTGGAATAACCTAGTTTTAAATTGGTTAGAAGACTGTATCTTAACCTTTGCTTGAATGTAATCATCGTATATCTGCTTCAACACTGCAAACTCCTCGCTATAATCATTGTTGGACTTCAAGGCCTCGGAAATGTTTAACACATAATTATCTCCCAGCTTGATCGTATCGCTGGGAGTAACATGTTTTTTAACAATCTGAGCACCATTAACAAATGTTCCGTTTGTCGACCCTAAATCTTCAAGTAGCCAATATCCTCCCTCCTCACGGACCAGCTTTGCATGATACCGGCTTACATGAGGGTCGTTTACTACAAAATCATTATCGCTTGCTTTTCCAATTCTGATGATCATTCTGTAACAACTTTTGGTTCTTCAGGTTTTCCCATTTCCTTTTCGAGCGTATCTTTCAATACCTTCAAGGGATCCTTGGATATCACCAACTCCCTTGTTTTTCCATCCTGCGTTAGCAATAACAGCTTCTGCTTGGGTAAATTTATCTGCAAAATGTGATTTTTATTAATAATATGGCTTTTACCTACACGCATCAGGATTGTGTTACAACCTGCGACCTGTTTCTCCAATATTTCTTCAATTTTTCCTATATTGATTGCAAATGTGAATTGAATTCCGTTGGATAATAGTAATTTGGTGTAATTTCTATCTGCTTCAAAATAGAGGATCTGCCCTATTTTAATACGCAATAATTCATCTCTCGTCTTAATTATTAAATATCGCTCCATACGTAGATATTGTTTATTCGTTCATCATCAAAAAGTAAATGTACATTATTTTGTGATTCCTTCGGTACTTTTTTTCATAAATTATTCTCGAAAATCATCGGATACTACGATAAAATAAGAATTCCATACCCATGAAACTTTTGTTTCATAGGCATGGAACTCCAATTTCACTATTATGAAATCGAACATTTATGACCGGATCAGTCTTCTATAGCAGCCTGCGCCGCTGAAACTTGTAGTTGATATTCAGATATATACAAAACACAGCAAAACATAGTAAAAACATAAGCTATAAAAAGAGAACACTTTTGTATCTTTCTTTCGTTACTATTTCTACTTCGCAGACTTACTATAAAGCGACTTTTCTGCTTTACGGCCACAAAAATAACGTATTGTTTCCATATCAACGAACATTTCAATCTACTTCTTCTACTTTATTCCATATTCCCTTGTCTTCTCTCTTGCTCGCAGTTATACACACTCTTTCAGCCCCTCAAAGAGGAAGTTTGCAAAATCAAAAAGAAAGACAAATTTTTGTGGAGTTAAAGCCTCTGAAATACTTATGTAAGAATTTTTCCCCATTTTCTCATTGATTCATAATTGGCGTCAATGATTAAAGCTAACAACTTTGTTATCTTTGCAAATAACCTATATTTCCCTTACACAAGTAGTGCCTTAACCAGTATATATAACCGGTCAAGGCACAGGCTTTATAGGTAAAAGACTTTGTTTCGGCTAAAAATCCAATCCGTCATTCCATCCCGGATTCTGGGTCAAATGAGGATTTAGACTTCGCTCGTTGGAAGGGATCGGATATAGATAATCACGATTTTCATCCCACTCTTTACTTAAATGTGGATTGACCACGATATTTCCACTTGATCCGTTTTCCAACATCACGTCGCTACCAATTTTCAGATACTGGATATCCTTACCCGAATCTGGTTTCTTGCCGTCATAAAGGCAAACATCAATCTTCCCATCTCTATCTAAATCATAGACTCCAGGCCCGGGGAAATACATTCCCTTGAACTGTTCAACCAAAGTCTGTCCCTCTTTCCAACGGATCACATCATCCCACCGGAAACTTTCCATGACTAATTCAATCCGCCGTTCACGGCGGATCTCAAGAATAACTCCTTTGTTTTCACCATTTACCTGTTTATAGAGATTTGCCTGATAAGGATCCGGATCAGCATTTGCTGCTGCCATATCTAAAGCAGGCATGCCGGCACGTTCACGAATAGGAAAAATACTTAAATCTAAATCTGCCTGTGTTAATGTTCCCCGTTCAGCTTTTGCTTCGGCATAATTAAGTAGAACTTCAGCATAACGGAAGATAGGCATATCAGTCACAGACTTATTATATGTATCATAATCAGCACTTGCCACAAATTTGATCATTTGGTAACCAGTTACAGTTGAACCAAACTCTGGAACTAGTGTGGTTATTCCTCCAATACGCATGTAGCCAGGTGTACGAACGGTTTGTGAAAGGCGATAATCACGATTTTGCATTTCATCGTAGAACTCCATCTTGTCATATCCTGCTATGTCAGTAAAGCGGCTTCCATCACGCATCAGATAACTATTGACTAATCGTTTTTCCAGGCCAGGTCTTCCATAGGAAGCTGTCATGGTATAATAGTTCAGATTGTGATACACTTGCAGTTCATCACTAAAGGCACGTGCAAGGATTATCTCATCTTCGTTAGCATTAAGAGAAGCAAATAAATTTAAATAGTCCGATTCCGGATGTCCAGTATTATATAATTTATAACCACTTCTTTCAATAAGTTCCTTTGAAGCAGCTATTGCATTATCAAGAAACGCCTCATATTCCGGTAATTTAAACTCAGTATGATACTTTCGGAATGTTCCTTCAAACAGACAAATACGGGATTTCAAAGCCAATGCCGTCCAGCGGCTGATTTCATTGACAGTCTTTACTTCTGGCAAATGATCGATTGCATAGTTGATATCAGCCATCACAGAATCTAGAACTACTGTGCGAGGTGTACGTGGCGCTTGTAGTTTATCCCAATCCTTATCCGAAATAACTTCTGAATACCAAGGGACATCTCCAAACCGTTTCACCATATCGAAATAGAAGTAAGCACGGAAAAAACGAGCCACTGCATCATAACGGGTACGAGCGTTTTCATCTTTACACTTCGAAGAGTTTTGAAGATAAAAATTGATGTTACGTAAGTTACCCCAAGACCATCCGCCACCACTTGCCGGAACAAGGCGGCGTGATCCACCTTGTAGTTCATCCGCTAAATCTTGCTTGACAACATTGTCTATCGCTTCATTATAAACACCTTCAGCACTCGGAAGCATATTATAGAATGAATTCGTATAAAGTTGCAAATCATTGCCTGTATTAAAGAATGTTTCAGGCGAAATAGCATCCAGTGGATATTGTTCCATACCCGTACATCCGACCATTGCAAAAGCGGCTAATACGATCATGGAATATTTACATAATTTGTTCATTGTATCAAGTGTTAGAATTTTTTTAAAATGTGATATCTAATCCTACAGAGAATGTTTTTGAAAGAGGATAACTACGCCCGTTACTGTCAGCTATCGGCTGTTCCGGATCGATGTAATCTGTTTCGAACGGAGTCCAAGTAATTAGGTTTTCACCGCTGACATACACGCGAAGATTTTGGATATAAGCCTTTTGTATCCATTCTTTCGGCAAAGTATAACCAATAACTAAGTTTTTCAAACGCAAGTAACCGATATTCTGTATATACTTATCGTTAGGAGAATTTAAGCACCCACCCCCGTTCAGCGCCGTATAACCTCGCAAAACCGGAAAATAAGAGTCCGGATTGTCTTCGCTCCACAACTTACTCACAAAATCTTCCGGGACAAACGAGAAATAAGGACGAGAGAACGGTCCCCAGAATTTGTCTGCATTACTTGCCGGATACCAGTCACGGCGTCCGATTCCTTGGAATAAAGCAGACACATCAATACCGTTCCAGCTGGCATTTAGGTTGAAGTTATAATTATAACGCGGCTCAGAGTTTCCGATCACTTCCATATCTCCGGGGTCTTTCAACGTGCCCAAACCCGGAGTGATTTTACCGTCATTATTAAGATCAACAAATTTTAGGTCTCCTGCACGAAGATGTCCCCATTCTCCTGGCGATTTCTTGATTTGAGAGTTAACTTGTGTCTGATCAATCTTCCAGTTTGCAGCTTCTTCGTCTGACTTAAAGAAGCCGTCAATACGATACCCCCAAATTTCACCAAACTTTTTACCGACATAGTTATCTGTGATCTTCGCATTTCGAGGATCATAATTAGGGTTAGACATGGTACTTTCAGTTGCAAACTTTGTGATTTCAGAAGTTGCATCTCCCAAACCAAATGAGATACCATACTTGAATGGTTTGCCGGCTACTTCGAACTGATCGTTCCAAGAAAGGCTGAATTCATATCCTTTCGTCCGCATATCACCCGCGTTTTGTTTGGGTGATGTAGCTCCAAATACACCTGGAAGTGTTTCGCCTGGGATCAACATATCTGTCGTGTTACGAATATAATAATCACCCGAAAAATTCAAACGCCCTTCAAAAAAAGAAAGATCTAAGCCTATGTTAGTCGTTGTCGCCTTTTCCCAAGTAAGATTGTCAATGATCGGATTCGGAGAGCTGACATTCTGCGTTTTTTGTCCGTTTATCAACCAACTGGACAGGCTCATTCCCATCATCGAAATATAAGGATAATAATTGGAGGAAGTAGAAGAACTTCCCATCAACTGATTTCCCAATGTTCCATAGGATAAACGCACCTTCAAATTATTTATATGATCTTTCCAATCATCAAAGAAAGCCTCTTCACTCACACGCCAGGCAGCAGAAGCAGATGGGAAGAAACCATATCGATAGCCTTTTTTATAACGCGATGTTCCATCATAACGACCATTGAATTCAACCAAATAACGCTCGTCATAATTATAATTGGCCCGAACAAACGCACCAAACAAAACGTATTGGTACTGCCCCCCTCCAACTTCCATATCACCGGTTCCCAAGTTTAAATCATTCAAAGATTCGGAAATCAAATTTTTACGGGAAGCATATAAGCGGTTATGTTTTTTGGTCTCATAATTTACACCGATAGTTGCACCAACCGAATGTTTTCCAAATATCTGATTATAATTCAGATAAGCATTGAGCACATGCATCGGATCAAACCAATTAGTTTTCTTGTACTGATCAACGTTATAATTAGGCACATCCTGTAAAATTCCCGGTTGGATAGAGTATTGGACCACCGCCGAACGATACCAATCATCGGCCATATAAAATTGATATGTATAATCGACATTCAACTTAAAATAGTCACTCAAATCAAGTATTCCTCCGAAAGTCGTTCTGAATTCATGTACACCTTTGGATCCTCTGTTTTTACCATCCAACAACATTGCATTCATACCATCACCAATGGAATAGTTGTTTTTGAGCGTATTATACGTATATGTCCCATCCGGATTAATCGGAGCATAACAGGGCAACGCATGTACTGTCGTATTCTGGAAGTTTGCATTAGCTCCACCTTCCTTTCCTGTATATCGATAAGTCTGATCGTAATATTGTGTATTGTTATATACTTTCAGGAAAGGAAACAACTGCGCGTTGATCTTGCTATGGAAAGTATAAGATGTAAACTTGTCCGTATTTACTTTCATAATGCCATCTTGAGCATAATAGTTGCCTGAAAGTAAGAAATTTAACTTGTCATCTCCACCGGATAGGCTGATATTGTGTGATTGAGAACTTTGATTGTCTTTATATAGAAAATCCCACCAGTCCCAGTTACCATAATAATTATAGATATCCTTTCCATTCACATTCTTTACAACGATCCAAGGACGTTCCGGGTTTTCGACCTTATCATAGCGACGAGCTTCCAACTCGGCATAATCTTCCTCCGTATAACGTGTATAAGTATTACCGGTTGTTCTGCGAAATGCTTCGTCATTAAGCATTACCGATTCATATCCACAGGTGATAAAATCCGTGCTGACAGTGGGTTTTGATGTTGCAAAGAAACCATTGTAAGTAACACTCATCTTACCAGATTTCGCATTTTTAGTAGTGATCAATACCACACCGAAAGCACCACGTGCACCATAAATTGCAGAAGCGGCAGCATCCTTTAAAACAGAAACAGATTCTACATCATTTGGATTGATTCGGTTAATATCTCCCGGTACCCCATCAATCAAGATCAATGGTTCACCTCCATTCACCGAGCCTCGGCCACGAACTTGAACTGATCCGCCAGCTCCCGGTTGTGCTGTAGAGAATGTAATGTTAACATTCGGCATTACTCCTTGCAACATTTGTGTCACTTTTGGCACTGGACGATTCTCCATCTCTTTAGATGTAACTTGTGTGATCGCTCCAGTCAAGTTTACTTTTTTTTGTGTACCATAACCAACGACAACTACCTCGTCCAACATCTGAGTATCCTCAATCAAACGGATTTCAAAAGATGTCAAATTACCGACTTTTACCTCTTGAGGGACATATCCCATGAAAGAAATCTGCAAGATGGCATTGCTCGGAACATTCTCCAAAACAAACCTACCGTCAATATCTGTGATCACCCCGATCGTACTACCTTTAATTACGACATTGGCTCCGGTGATCGGTCCTAAAGCATCTTCAACGGTCCCTCTGATTGTTTTCCCTTTTTGTAAAACCACAACTTCATCTGTGTTATCTATTTTAAGTGTATTACCACCTATTGCTAAAGCAGGCATCGCAGAAATAGATAAAAACAGAAAAGATGATTTTAACAGTAACCCTTTTTGGCAAAGGATACGTACTCTTTTTTTCATTAATTTATTTTTTTGAAATTTGTGACACAAAGATAGATTTTGTAAAATTCTGTATTGATTACAAAATAATTATATAAGTATTACAACTATATTAACAATACACAAAGAGAAATGCAAATAAGACCCGATTACAGTTTTATGATATTGAAACATTTC
>ENA-UOJB01001279-UOJB01001279.1-human-gut-metagenome-genome-assembly--contig:-C48-NODE-1279-length-21521-cov-6.863691_pt1 | contig 21521 bp, 10 predicted proteins | sample MGYA00242338_ERZ723885 | MGnify/ENA metagenome assembly ERZ723885
GCCGACCAGTCGTATCCGGGTGTGAGCGCCGTATTTTTGGTCGAAACTTCGGGGTCGTAACCCGAATAGTCGCTCCATGTCACCAGATTTTGCGCCGAGAAGTAGACGCGCAGCTTCTGGACGAAGAATTTCTTGGTGATCTTGGAGGGCAGGGTATAGCCTAACGAGAGGTTTATCAGGCGCAGGAACGAGCCGTCCTCCACCTCGAAGGTCGAATACTGGGAGGAACCCCAGCCGCCCACGCGCGGAATGTCGCTCATCGGATTTTCGGGAGTCCAGCGTCCGCAGTACTCCTTCCAGCGGTTGTAGCCGACCTCCGATTTGCCGCGTACGAATTGCGTGCGCGCGGCGTTGAGGATGTCATTGCCGTAATTCCATTGGAAAAAGACGTTCAGGTCGAAGCCGAAGAATTCGAAGGTGTTGTTGAAACCTCCCGTGTGCAACGGCTGTCCGCGTCCGATGATCGTACAGTCGTCGGCATTGACCGTGCCGTCGCCGTTGATGTCGCGGAAGCGCGCGTCGCCCGGCTGCACGCCCGAACGGCCGGTGCCGTTGTCGGGAATGTCGGCTTTGAGGACCCATTTGCCGTCGACGTTGTCGAAGTCGTCGTATTTGTAAGTCCCTTCGTAGATATAGCCGTAAAGCATGCCCATCGGCTTGCCGATTTTGGTGATATAGGCGTTGTTGTAGGAGATGACATTGACGATGCTCTCCTGATTGTGCGACAGCGCCAGCACCTTGTTGCGGTTGAAGGCGATGTTGAAATCGGTCGTCCAGCGGAAGTTTTTCGTGTTGAAATTCTCGGTCTGGAGTGTGAATTCCCATCCCTGATTCCGGACTTTTCCGATATTCATGGTGTTGGTGGAGAAGCCCGACGAAGGCGGAATGTCGGCGGACAGCAACAGGTCGGAGGTAATCTTGCGGTACCAGTCCACGGCGATCGTAAGCCGGTTGCGGAACAGCCCCAGATCGACTCCTGCATCCCACTGCGTGGTGGTTTCCCATTTGAGGTTCCGGTTGCCCAGATTGACGATGATGTTGCCCGTGGTGTTGCTGTTGTCGAACGGGTACTCCGATCCCTCCGTGGCGTACATCTGCGTCCGGTATGCGTATTCCGAAACGCGGTTGTTGCCCGTTTGTCCCCAGCTGGCCCTGAGCTTCAGGTTGGAGACGACCTTGTTCTGACTGAGGAACTTTTCGTTGGAGATGTTCCATGCGGCCGAGGCCGACGGGAAGTAACCCCAGCGGTTGTTCTTGGCGAACTTCGAAGAGCCGTCGGCGCGGAACGTCGCCGTGAAGTAGTACCGGTTGTCGTAGTTGTAGTTGATGCGCGACAGGAACGACATCAGCGTCCATTCCGCCGAATTGTAGGTCGAAACCACCGGGGAGCCTTCGCCGAATCCGTTGATGCCCAGATGCTCGTTGGGAATATGCGTGGCCTTCATGTAGGTATTCCTGTAGCGGCTGCCCTGCATGGTCTGTCCCAAAAGGATGTCGAATTTGTGCTTTTCGTCCTTGTCGAAGGCGGTCTTGTAGGTCAGGGTGTTTTCGTTGACCCACTGTTGGGTCGATTTGTTCTGCACCGATGCGTTGACTCCGTCCGAACGGTATTTGTTACCCGTGCGCGAACGCGAACCGTTGAATTGCTCATTCGAATAATCGTCCGTCAGGAATCCGCCCATGACTTTGAGCTTCAAGTCTTTGATGATTTCGTATTCGACATAGGCATTGGCCCTGAAATAGTTGTTGATGCGTTTGCGGTATTCGTCCGAAACGATGTAGATCGGGTTTACCCGGAAATCCTGCGACGGGTTGATCGAGGGATCGACCCACTCGTTGATCAGGTCGTCGTCGCCGACCGACACGAACGGACGGTAGCTCCATACGTTGGGCAGCAGGTTGGCGCTGCCCGTGTAGTTGGTCTGCGACGGAGAGTCGCCGGTCTGCAGGATGCGCGAGTAGTTCGCCATCGCCTGCACGTGCCATTTCTTGGCGAAGCGGTGGTCGATCGTGGCGCGGCCCTGATAGCGGCTGTAATTCGAATTTTTGATGATGCCGTCCTGATCGAGCATGGAAAGCGTTGTGCTGAATCGCGTGGAGCGGTTGCCGCCCGACAGATTGACCGAGTACTTCTGTATGGGAGCCGTCCGGAAGATTTGATCCTGCCAGTCGATGCTCTTTACGTTGCGGTAATCCTCGATCGTGCCCCCTTCGCCCAGATAGGTTTTGTTGAAGTCGGCTTCGGTCATGATCTCCTGCTGGAGCGTAACGAACTCATAGGCGTTCATCAGGTCGATTTTCTTGGATATCTGAGCGAATCCCCAGCTTGCGTCGAAAGTCACTTTCGTCGTTCCGGGAGTGCCCAGTTTGGTGGTGATGATCACCACGCCGTTGGCCGCGCGGGCTCCGTATATCGCGGTTGCTGAAGCGTCTTTGAGAATGCTGATCGAAGCGATGTCCGAGGGGTTGAGGGCACCCATCGAGGTGTCTTCCAGCGGGAAACCGTCGATGACGTAGAGCGGTGAGTTGGACTGCGTGACGGAGTTGCTGCCGCGGATGACGATATTCATCTCCTCGCCGGGCATGCCTTCGTTCGAAGTTACCTGCACGCCGGCTACGCGGCCCGCGAAGGCTTCGCCGATGTTGCCGGCGTCGGTTTTGAGCATGTCGCCGACGTTGGCGCGTCCCACGCTGCCCGTCAGGTCCTTGTATTTCACTTCGCTGTAGCCGACGACCACGACTTCGTCGAGACGGGCGTCGGTGGCGGTCAGCACGACGTTTATCTCGGTTTTCTGACCTACGGGAACTTCCTGCGACACCATGCCCAGAAAAGAGAACACGAGACTTGCGGTCGGCGGTACGTTCGAAAGGACGTAACGTCCTTTCGAATCGGATACGGCGCCCCGGTTCACCTCTTTAATGATGACGGTGGCTCCTTGCAGCGGCAGGCTGTCGGGACCCATTACGGTGCCGACAACCTTATGTCCTTTGGTTTGCGCCCCGGCAGGTCCCGCCATCCCTGCGAAGAGTACGGGGAGAATCAGCCAGAGCCGTAAGTTGCGGCGCAGCGCATTATATGTACGAATCATCTTGTTTGTTTTTAGGTTTTTGCTTTGCCGGTTCAGCCCCCTGCGCAGATATTCTGTCTGCGCAGGGAACGATTCCGGTCGTTATTCTTTGACGCAGCGGATCGTTTGGGCGTTTCCGCGCTGGAAGGTGTAGAGCGGATCGACCTCTTTCCAGTCGTTCTTGAATGCCAGACAGCAGCTCTTCGTTCCGGCGGAGGGAGCCGAGGTCCAGTAATAGTAGAACGAACCGCGGTTCAGTGCGCCGGAGCTGTAGTAGCGGCACCCGTTGTAGGGGAACCACGCCTGCTCGCCCGAACCCGTGGCTGCGTAGTAGAGATACCATCCGCGTTTGGTCGGACTTGTGTTTACGACGTTGTGTTGAGCTGGGTCGGTGGTGTTTTCTCCCGTTTTCGTGAAGATCGAGAAGGCATCCTTGCCCGGAATCCTGTAGCCGGGGGGACACGGGTCGTAGATCGACTTTTGATGAGTCGCGGTCAGCCCCTCCTCGCCCTGCGGATTGCCCCAGAGGTAGTTGTTGCGTCCGGCGAAAAGCCAGTCCGCCGCCTTGAGGAAGGTTACGGGATTCTGGATCGCATTGGCGATCGTTCCGGTGGATGCGTCGGAAGCGGCGACGCTCACCTTGGTTACGGATCCGTAGAGGGTCGGTTCGGTCATGTCGTAGAATTTCGACGAGCCGGGGATCGGGTCCTTGCGTCCCCATTGGTAGGACATGCCCAGCGAGCCGGTGTCGTCCAGCGCCGATGTGGCGCCCAGACTGCGGTCCATGAAGGTATAGCTGTTGCCGTATTTATTGGCCATGTAAACCTGATCGGCGGGGAGGTTCGTACACCAGATATGCCAGCTCCACATGATGCGGCCCTGCTGGTCCTTGACCGCGATGAGGGCGTTGCCCTTGCCGGCCGAGGTGTTGAACGAGACGATGCCGTCGCTGAGTACCAGTTCCGAGATCAGTCCGTCGGTCGTCTCCCACAGCAGTTCGGCCGAGACGGGGGCGATTGTCGCCGGTGCCGTGAGCGGATTGCCGAGGTAGTCGGTGAAGCTGCCGCCGGGGATAATGCCTTCGCCGCCGTTGCCCATTACGGTCGCATCGAAACTGCACCGCGCCTCCTTGTCGACGATGTAACAGTTGGCCGTTCCCTGTGCGCTGAGGTTGAGCGCCGGGAGTTCGTGGGTGATCTTGACTTCTCCTTCCGCGGGAGTCTCGCTGTCGGTCGCCGTGAACTGATCGAGCGGAAGCGAAACGGAAATTACGCTCCCTTCCGGACTGGATTGGGCGGGCCGTTTGTTGAAAAGAAACGTGTAGCGGTCCGTGCTGACCAGATAATACATGTTGGCGGCCTGTGTCAGGTCGCAGGGGGCGAGGCCGATGGTAAATTCGATTTTATCGGCCAGCGACGGGGCTTCGTTGAACGTGTAGGTGATGCTGTTGGACGATCCCCGGAGCTGAGCGTCGGGATCGGTCAGGTCGAAGTCGCATGCACCCGCGAAATTTACGCCTTCGGCCGTAATCTTGACGGAATTGACCTTCTCGGAAGCGTATTTCCCTTCGGAGGTGAAGTCGAACGAGAGCTGCGCCGTGGCGGCCTTTTTGCGGAAAACGAACTGCGATTCGCTGGCCGCTTTGACCTTTTCGCACCGGGCGGTCATGATGTTGTTGGCGCCTGCCGTCCGGGCGTTCTGCATGGTGCCGATGACGACCGGAGCCGTAAAGCCGTTCATGGCGCTTACGGCAGGATAGACGGCGTAAAGGGGCGTTTGTTCGAAATCGAGCGAACCGTTGAATTTTCCGGTTGCGGTGCCGATGCCGGTTGCGACGTCGAATGTGCCGGCGTGCAGGCCGTCGGTGACGGTAATGGCGTCGTCGACGAGCCAGACGGTCGCTCCGGTTTCAGCGGCGCCGGTTCGCGTCGTCGAACTTTTATCCGTGACGCCTGCCTCCGGAATGATCGCCGTAAGCCCCGAAAGCCGGTTGCCGAATCCTGTCGTCGGGGGAACCTGCTGCGTTTGCTCCGGGTCGTCCGAACAGCCGAGGAGTGCCGTGCAGACGGTGAGCGTTAGAAGTTTTCTGATGGTCATGGTTGCGGTTTTTAGGTGTGTCGGTCGTTATTTGTAGATCGGTCCGTAGGTCGCGCAGGCGCGATAGTCGGAACCTTCCGGGTCGGAGCCGAAGGCGCCCCATGCCGAGGGGCGGAAGAGCCGGTCGGCGTCGAGGTTGTGCATGGCTACCGGAATGCGGAGCATCGCGGCCAGCGTGACGAGGTCGGCGCCGACGTGTCCGAAACTGATGGCGCCGTGGTTGGCTCCCCAGTTGTTCATCACCGAATAGACGTCGCGGAAAGCGCCGTGGCCTGTCAGGCGGGGGGCGAACCATGTCGTCGGCCACGTGCGGTCGGTGCGCTTGTTGATGATCTCGAAAATCTCGTTATCGACGTTTACGGCCCAGCCTTCGGCGATCTGCAATACGGGGCCGAGTCCTTTCACGAGATTCAAGCGGCACATGGTCATCGGCATTTCGCCGCGGGTGAGGAAGTGCGACGAGAATCCGCCGCCGCGCATGTATTCGCGTCCTGCCGGGTACCATGTCGTGGCTTGGAGACATGCTTCCGCCTCTTTGTCGGATATCTCCCAGAACGGCTTCATTGCGGGATTGCCCGCCGCATCGGACTGCTGTCCCGTGGCGTCGAGCGTGCAGGAACCCGAATTGATGAGGTGGATGATGCCCCCTGCGGCGCGGCCCGTGAGCCGGCGGCCCGTGACGCGCTCGACGGCTTCGGGGGACCAGAACGTGCGTACGTCGGCGAAGAGCTGCGCCCGGTTGGTCAGCAGGTGCAGCAGGAGCATCGAAGCGCCGTTGAGCGTGTCGTTTTCCGTGGCGAAGGTGACTGCTTCGCGGATGCCGTTCCAGTCGAACGACGAGTTGAGGATCGCTTCCGGGAAGTCGCCGTCGGGTCGGAAGTCGGTCCACTGGCGCTGCCCTTGGAATCCGCCTGCAATGGCGTTGTGTCCCATGGCCTCCTCTTCGAATCCCATTTCGGCCAGCTTCGGATTGCCGTGCATCAGGTCACGGAAGATGAGTGTCATCTTTACGACATATTCCCAGACGACGTCTTTCTGTTCGCGCGAATAGACCAGATGTGCGGGGTTGCAGTCGCTGCCTTCGTTGGGCTTGCAGTATTTTTCGACCCACTCCATGGCGCGGGCGAACTCCTCCTTGTCGTAGATGCCCAGTTCGATGCGGCGTTCGATCTCCGAGCAGTCTACCGCTTCATTGCGCATGCCGAGGTACTCCTGAAAGAAATCGGGGTCGGGCATAGAACCTGCGATACCCATCGACACCGAGCCGATCGAGAGATAGGATTTGCCCCGCATCTGCATGACCGCGACGGCGGCGCGGCCGAAACGCAGGAGTTTCTCGCGTACGTCGGCGGGAATCGTATCGTCGTCCATATCCTGTACGTCGCGGCCGTAGATGCCGAAGGCGGGCAATCCCTTTTGGTTGTGCCCGGCCAGTGCCGAAGCCAGATAAACGGCGCCCGGACGCTCCGTGCCGTTGAAACCCCAGATGGCTTTGGGGGTGAGCGGGTCCATGTCGATGGTTTCGGCGCCGTAGCACCAGCAAGGGGTGACCGAAAGGACGGCGCCTACATTGCTGTCGCGGAATTTGTCGGTGCAGGCCGCGGCTTCGGCGACCCCGCCGATCGTGGTGTCGGCGATGACGCATTCGACGGGCGAGCCGTCCGAATAACGGAGTTCTTCGCTGTAGAGACGCGCTACGCGCTGTGCCATGCCCATGGTCATTGCTTCGAGCGATTCGCGGATTCCGCCGCGGCGGCCGTCGATGATCGGACGGATGCCGATTTTAGGGTGTGAAGTGGTCATATTCTGTGTTTTTCAGGTTGTTTGTTCGTGTCGGCTATTCGGCTTCCCGGCGGCGGTTCAGGGCCGTGAGCAGGAAGCCGGTGAGGAAGATGACCGTCGTGCCGAAGACGATCGTCAGGTAGGTGTGCAGCGGGCTGTGGAAACGGTAGAAGGGCGAACCTTCGTTGATCAGCGGCGAGAGGCTCATCCACGCGATGGTCAGCAGTCCGAGGATCACGGCGACGACTGCGTGGACCCGGCGCACGGTCTTGCAGACCACGCCCAGCAGGAACAGTCCGAGCATGCCGCCGCTGAAGATCGACGCCAGCTTCCACCATGCGTCCAGCACGCCGTCGATGCGCATCATCAGCAGCCCGACGACGATGCCGAGCGTGCCGACGACGAACGAGGTGGCATAGAGCGTACCCATATTCTGCTTTTCGGTAAGCTCCTTTTTCGAGAGCCGTTTGGCGAAGTCGGTCAGTACGATGGTCGCCGAGGAGTTGATGCTCGTGGCGACGGTAGACATGCCGGCCGAGAAGAGCGATGCGACGACCAGTCCGGTCAGTCCGGTGGGCAGTCCGTGGACGATGAACCACGGGAAGACCTGATCGGACGGCGTGCCGGCGGGAAGCAGTTCGGGCCGGGCCGTATAGTAGGAAAAGAGCGCCGTGCCGATGTAGACGAAGACGAGCGAGACGGGGATGTAGAGCAGACCGCCGAAGAGTGTCGATTTCACGGCTTCGGCCGTCGATTTGGTGGTCATATAGCGCTGTACGTAGTTCTGGTCGATGCCGTAGTTCTGCATATTGACGAAAAGGCCGTAGATCAGCACTACCCAGAAGGTCGGTTCGGTCAGCGACAGCGAGAAACTGCCGAGGCTGAATTTGCCGTGCGCCGCGGCGATTTCGAAGAGCTGTCCGGGGTCTTCGGGCATGGTGAAGGTAAGGATCGCGGCGCAGGCGAGGGCACCCACGATCAGGATGATGCCCTGTATGGCGTCGGTCCAGACCACGGCGGCGATACCGCCCAGCAGCGTGTAGATCAGGGTGGCGATTCCCGTGCAGATGATGATGGTTTGAATGTCCCAGCCGAACATCGTGTTCAGCGGCAGGGCCAGCAGCAGCAGGATCGAGCCGATGCGCGCCAGCTGCGTCAGCAGGTAGCAGACCGCCACGTAGCAGCGCGCCCAGTAGCCGAAACGCATTTCGAGGTAGTGGTAGGCCGAGACGCTGTTTACGCTGCGGTAGAGGGGAATGAATACCTTGGCGGCCAGCCATGTGGCGATAGGAATCGAGAGACTGAATACAAAGGGATTCCAGTTGCCTTTGTAGGCGTCGCCGGGCAGGCCGAGAAAACTGATGCTGCTGACGAACGTGGCGAAAATCGACATGCCCACGACCCATGTCGGCAGCGATCCTTCGGCGGCGGTGAATGCGGCCGCGCCTTTGCGGCTGCGGAAGTAGAAGCTGCAGCCGAAGAGGGCGACGCCGCCCACGAAGACGAAAAATACGAGGTAATCGAGTAAGGTTATCTCCATGAGGGTTGGTTGTTATGGGTTATACGTTGCAGTTGGCGCCCAGCGCTTCGAGTGCCTGACGAATCCGGGCGCGCTCCTCGGTGCGGAATTTCCGGTAGGGGTACGAGAGGTAGTCGTCGCAGACTCCCAGCAGCGAAAGTGCGCATTTGACGCCTTTCAGGTAACTCGATCCGTATTTTCCGACGGTATAGACCGATGTGCTGATCTGCATGATGCGGCGCTGGATTTCGCGGACGCGGGCGATGTCATGGGCGCATGCGGCGTCGTACATGGCGACGTAGAGTTCGGGAAAGATGTTTGCGCCGCCGTTCACGCCGCCGTCGGCACCGAGCAGGACGCATTCGCCCGTCAGCTCTTCGGGCCCGACATAAAGTGAAAAGTCGGGATTGTCCCCCAAGTGGTAGAGGAGTGTCTGGAAGTAGGTCATGTTGGCCGAGCTGTCTTTCAGTCCGATGATGTTCGGATGGTTGGCCAGCGTCTTGACGGTCGCGGGTTCGAGGAAGACCTTGACGTGCGACGGCATGTTGTAGAGGTAGAGCGGCAGGGGCAGGGCGTTGGCCAGCGCCGTGTAGTATTCGATCAGCTCCTGCTGCGAAGGGGCGAAGTAGTAGGGCGGGGCGGCCACGACGCCGACGGCGCCGCATTTGGCGGCATGCTCCGCGAGCCGGACGCTCTCGATGAAGGCGGTGTCGGTGACTCCGACCAGCACGGGGATGCGTCCTGCGACCTGACGGCATACCAGCTCGACGAATTCATAACGCAGCCGGTAGGTCAGGCTCTGGGCTTCGCCCGTCGTGCCGAGCAGAAAAATGGCGTGGACTCCGCCGGCGACGAGGTGCTCCGTGAGTCGTACGGTTCCTTCGCGGTCGAGTTCGTCGTCGCCCTTGAGCGGGGTAATCATCGGGGGAATGATGCCCTGAAGTTTGGTAGGGTGCATGGTGAAGGGGTTTAGCGATTTTTAGTTTATTCGTATATTTTATTGTAAATCGTTTTAGCCAATCAGCGAAAAGAGGAAATTATTCCTCGATAAGTTGCTAAAATTCCGTTTCCCGTCCGTGTATGCCGCTCTCGACGATTTCGGGCGTCAGTACGATACGGATGCTGTTGATCGGCTGGTCTTTCTGTTCGATATTCTTGATCAGCAGGTCGAGGGCTTCCGTGCCGAACTGCTCGATCGGCTGCCGCACGTAGGCGACGGCCGTTTTGTAGATGTCGAAAGCTTCGTTGCTGTCGAAACAGGCCATGGCGAAGTCCTGCGGAACGCGCCAGCCGTTGCGGAAAATGGCTGTCAGTCCGTTGGCGGCCAATGTGTTGGTGGCGAATACGAACGCTTCGACATTGCGCATCTTCGCATCGCGGACGATCTCGTCGATTTTGCCGAGTTTGTCGTGACGCAGGTGATGGATGTTGATCCGGCCGTTTAGGCCGGCTTCCGTCATGCAGAAGCGGTAGCCCTCTTCGCGTTCCCTGATGTTGGACAGGTTCATCGAGTAGGAGATCATTTCGATCCGCGTGAAACCCTGACGGATCAGCGCCTGAGTGGTTTCGACGCCAGCGCGCCGGTTGTTGAGTACGACACTGCTCAGTTCGGTGTCCGGCACTTCGCGGTCGAGCAATACGACGGGGATATTCTGCAGGGCGACATTACGGATAATTTCATCGGCGCCTTCGCAGGGGACGATGATCAGCCCGTCGATGCCCTTGTTGCGGAAAACCTCGATCAGGTTTTCGAGTTTCTGCGGATTTTCGTCCGTACTGCCGAACAATACGGTATACTTATGTTTATATGCGCGGTCTTCGATGCAGCGGGCGATGTCGGCGAAAAACTTGTTGGAGATGTCCGATACGATTACCCCGATGGTGTTCGTCTTGCCGCTGCGAAGCGTGCGTGCCGCATTGTTGGGCTGGTAGTTAAGCTTTTCGGCGACCTCCAGAATCCGTTGCGCCGTCTCTTTGTTGACGCGGTAGGTCTCCTTGCCGTCGGCTTTGTTGTTCATGACGAATGACACCAGTGCGATCGAAACGCCCGCTTCGGTGGCTATGTCCTTTATGGTTACTTTGCGTGTCCGCATATTTTTTGCGATTTTTTGTGATATCCCGGAAATTCTCTTACCTTTGCAAAGGTAATTAAAACGTTTTAACAAACAAATTTTTTGCGATTTTTTTATGCTGCGACGTGATATGCAAACTCAGATCAAGTATGTAATAGGAGTCGATTTCGGCAGCGATTCGGTGCGCTGCCTGATTGTCGGCACGGCCGACGGGGCGGAAATCGCATCGGCGGTGGCGGCGTATCCCCGCTGGAAAGAGCGGCTTTACTGCGATCCCTCCCTGAATCGCTACCGTCAGCATCCGCTGGACTATATCGAATCTTTGGAGCAGTGCGTGCGCAGTGCGTTGGAAAAGTGCGGCAAAGAGGTGGCGGACAATATCTGCGGCATCTCTTTCGACACGACCGCTTCGACGCCGGCGCTGACTGACGAGCGGGGCGTTCCGTTGGCGCTGCTGCCCGAATACGCCGAAAATCCCGATGCGATGTTCGTGCTTTGGAAAGACCATACGGCATTGGCCGAAGCGGACGAGATAAACGATCTGGCGAAACGCTGGGAGGTCGATTATACCCGTTACAGCGGTGGCGCCTACTCCTGCGAATGGGTGTGGGCGAAGATGCTGCACTGCCTGCGCAGCGATCCCGCATTGCGTGCGAAAACCTGTTCGTGGGTCGAGCACTGCGATTGGATATGTGCACTGCTGACGGGCGACACGAAGCCCGAAACCATCGCCCGAAGCCGTTGTGCGGCGGGGCACAAGGCGATGTGGCATGAGTCGTGGGGCGGTCTCCCGTCGCCCGAATTCCTCTCGGCGGTCGATCCGCTGCTGGATATTTTCCGCGGGCACCTCTATACCCGGACCGTTACCGGTGACGAATGTATCGGCGGGTTATGCCCCGAATGGGCCGCACGGCTGGGACTGAGGTCGGGGATTGCAGTCGGCGTGGGGGCCATTGACTGTCATGTGGGCGCTGTCGGGGCGGGAATCGTTCCCGGAACCTTGGTAAAGGTGATGGGGACTTCGACTTGCGACATCGTGGTCGGCGCCTACGGCGAAGTCGGGGACCGTGTCGTACGGGGCATTTGCGGTCAGGTCGACGGCTCGGTACTGCCCGGATATGTCGGATTCGAAGCCGGACAGGCAGCTTTCGGCGACATCTATGCTTGGTTTCGGCGGATCATGGCGTGGCCCTTGAGCCGGATCGCGCAGGGGGACGAAACTCTTGAGGAGCGGATACTCGGCGAGCTGACGGCCGAGGCCGAATCGCTGCCGCTGACGACCGGAGATCCGGTCGCGCTCGACTGGCACAACGGACGCCGGACACCGGATGCGGACCCCCGCGTGCACGGAGCGATCGACGGCCTGACGCTGGCTACCTCCGCTCCGGCTGTCTTCAAGGCGTTGGTCGAAGCGACGGCTTTCGGTTCCCGCGCCATCAACGAGCGGATGCTCGAAGAGGGGGTGCCGATCGACAACATCATCGCTATCGGAGGCATCGCGCGCAAATCTTCTTTCGTGATGCGCACGATGGCCGACGTGATGGGCATGCCGATCCGGGTGCTGGACAGCGATCAGGCCTGTGCGCTGGGGGTGGCGATGTTCGCGGCCGTTGCGGCGGGCATTCATGGGTCGGTTGCCGAAGCGCAGCAGGCTATGCGCCCCGGTTTTTCGGCCGAATATCGCCCCGATATGGAACGGCATGCAATTTATGATTATCTTTATGCGCGTTATCTGGAACTCGGAGCAGCGCGTTGAATGATAAAGAGGCTTTTCCTGCTGGCGGCCCTCGCGGGCGTGTGGAGCGTGTCGGCGCAGAACGGCACGCTGCACCTGCGTCTGGTCGATCGCGTTACGCGGGAACCGGTCGTCGGGGCCGTGGCCGAACTGCGCTCGCAGGCCGATACCGCCCGGACTCCTTTTTATGCGGCTTCCGACATTGACGGGGCGGCGCTGTTGCAGCGTGTGCCGGCCGGGGCGTGGCGGCTGCGCGTGACTTCGCTCGGATACGAGGCTTTGGAGCGCGAGCTGCGGACTTCGGGCGGGAAAACCGATCTCGGAACGCTGGAGATGTCGCCCGGCGCCGAAGCGATCGAGAGCGTGGTGCTGGAGGTGCCGGCACTGAGGTCGTCGATTCGCGGCGATACGCTGAGCTACCGGGCCTCGGCCTACAAAGTCACGTTCGGAGCCGACGCCGGGGCGCTGATCGGCAAGATGCCGGGGCTGGAGGTGGCAGACGGCGTTATCGAAGCGCAGGGCCGGACCGTGCAGCGGGTGTTCGTGGACGGCCGCGAGTTTTTCGGCAACGACGTGATGTCGGCAGTCCGCAACATTCCGGCCGATATGGTCGAAAGCATCGACGTCTACAATTCGCAGGGCGACCAGTCGGAATTTACGGGCGTGGACATCGGCGACGGCTATACGGCCATCAATATCGTGACGCAGCCCGACAAGCGGCGCGGCGCTTTCGGTCGCCTGTTCGCCGGGTACGGAATCCCCGACAAATATATCGGCGGCGGCAATGTCAATATCTTCGACCGGGCGCGGCGGCTGTCGGTCATCGCGCTGGTGAACAATGTCAATATGCAGAATTTCTCGTCCGAGGATATTCTGGGGACGACGGAGCAGGGGCAGGCCAACGCCCGCAGCGGCAGCGGCAACTTCATGGTGCGGCCGCTCGACGGCGTCTCGACGGTGCAGGCCGTGGGGGCGAACTACAGCGACGAGTGGGGCGAAAAGGCCAAGATTGCGGCCAGCTATTTCTTCAATCGGGCCGACAACCGCAACGAAAGCCTGACCGACCGGCAGACCTTCACCTCTTCGGAAAAGCTGGTGCTGTACGACGGCGCGACCGATGCGCGGATCGAAAATGTCAACCACCGCTTCAATTCGCGTTTCGACTACAAATTCAACAACCGCCATTCGCTGATGATGCGCACGGCGTTCAGCGTGCAGGATTACCTGCTCGACAACGAGACCTTTAGCCGTACCGACAACAAATTCGCGGACGACGACATCCGCTTCGTGAACCGCCGCCGCAACTTCGCGCACAACGACAATTTCGGGTACAACGTCTCCAACAACCTGATTTACCGTTACCGGCTGCCGGGCAGGAAGCTGCGCAGCCTGACTTTCGGCGTCGGCGGCCGATACAGCGGCGGGGAGCAGTTCAGCCTGCCGCGGCAGTATACCTTCCGCGATCCGGACGACATCGAAGCCGATACGACCGATTACGACGCCCGCAATATTTCGCGTACGAACCGGGAACAGCCCGGCTATTACGTCAGCGGAAACGCGGCCTACACCCATGCGTTCGGCCGGCGTTCGCGCATGAGCGCCGATTACCGCGTGACTTACGCCGCCAACCGGGTGAACCGCCGGACGGTGCTTTTCGACAATAAAACCGGGATGTTCGGCCCGGAACCCGATCCGCGCCAGTCTACGGATTACGATTACGACTACCTGACCCAGCGTGCGGGGCTTTCCTACCAGTATCTTTTTAAGAAGACCAAGGTCGCGGCGTCGGTCTATTACCAGCATGTCGATTTCGGGGGCGACTACACGCTGCCCGTGCCGGACAGGACTTCGGCGTCGTTCGACAACATAACCTACAGCGTGGTGGGCAACATCCATTTCGACCGCAGCAACCTGCTCAAGATCGACGCAGCGTCGCGCACGCGGAATCCCCGCGCCGCCGATCTCCAGAGCATCGTCAATACCACCAACCGGCAGCATGTCTTTGCCGGAAATCCGGGGTTGAAGCCCGTCTATACGCATGATCTTTCGGCGCAGTATATCCGTTCGAACGCCGCCAAGGGCCGCACCTTCACGCTTGCCGTGCGGTTTTCGGCCAGCCCCAATACGATTGCCGATTCGCTGGTGATCGACACGCCGCACTTTGTCATCGACGGCGACGGCACGGAGCTGGGGGAGGGCAACCAGTTTGTGCGGCCGGTCAATCTGCCGGGCTATTGGAACCTGCGCACGACGCTCAGCTACGGTTTTCCGGTGCGGTGGCTGCGCAGCAACCTCAACGTCAGGGCCGGAGTTACGACCGGGCGTATTCCGAGCGTCATCAACGGAACGCGCAACCGCCTGAACGGGGATTCGTACGACGCCGGGCTGACGCTGGGGAGTAACATCTCGGAGAGCGTCGATTTCAAAATCGGCTATACGGGCTGTTACAACGTGAGCCGTAACAGTTCGCAGATCCGGACCGTGGACAACGTCTATGTCAGCCAATACCTCACGGCCGACCTGAATTTTGTGCTGTGCCGACGGATCGTGCTGCGCGGCAGCGCCGACTACAACTATTACAAGGGAATCACCGACACGTTCCGCGAGGAGCGGCTGATCTGCAACCTGCAGGTCGGATGCAAACTCTTCCGCAGGCGGCTGGGCGAGGTGACCGTCGGCGTCAATGATCTCTTCGACCAGAACGGCACGACTTTCCGCCGCACGGTGACGGGCACCTACATCCGCAACGTCTCGAACCTCGGTCTGGGCCGCTATTTCCTTGCCCAGTTCTCGTACAACCTGCGCCTGTTCCCGCGTCAGGGAGCCGCCGTGACCCGCATCTTGCAGCAGGGGGCGGAATAAACACGCCGAGCAGAGTTTTTCGACCGAAAAACCGGATGCCGGAGTCGTATTTCCGGATTTTTCGCTATATTTGTTCATACATTCAAATAAAGTAAGGACAAATGAGGCAGAATCATCTCTCTCCGGCCCTCCTCTGCGGAGTTGCGGCCGCCGTTCCCGCGGCATGCGCCGCGCAGCAGGGGGCGGGCGGCAGGGAATCCGGGCGGCCCAATATCGTCTATATCATGACCGACGACCATGCTTATCAGACCGTCGGCGCCTACGGGCATCCGATTTCGCGGCTGGCTCCGACGCCCAATATCGACCGGCTGGCGCGCGAAGGGATGCTTTTCCGCGAGGCGTTCGTCGAAAACTCGATCTCGGCGCCTTCGCGGGCGACCCTGCTGACCGGCGTGTACAGCCATCGTCACGGGCAGACCACGCTCAGCTACGGCATTATGGATACGACGCTGGTGCATTTCCCCGAACTGCTCCGGGCCGAGGGCTACCTGACGGCGATCTTCGGCAAATGGCACCTGAGCGTCGAACCCAAGGGCTTCGATCATTACGACCTGCTGTGGGATCAGGGGGAGTATTACAATCCGGTGATGCGCACGCCCGAAACCGGCGGCAGGTACGTCCGTCAGGAGGGATACGCCACCGACATCATTACCGACCACGCTTTGGCGTGGCTCGACGCGCGCCGGGACGACGACGCGCCTTTCTGCCTGATGATCCACCACAAGGCCCCGCACCGGAACTGGATGGCCGACCTGAAGTACCTCGATCTGTACGAGGATGTCGAGTTCCCGGAGCCGGAAACCCTTTTCGACGATTACGCCACGCGCGGCGACCAGATGCGCCAGCAGCAGCTGACGATCGACCGCCACATGGGATATGCCTTCGATTTCAAGGTGGAGGAGCTGAAGGACGAGCCGACTCTGCAATACATTCACGACAGCTGGGATATCGCCATGAGCACGCTGACGCCCGAACAGCGCCGCGTGTGGGACGACTCCTACGGTCGTAAGAACCGGGACTTTCTGGCCGACCGTCCCGAAGGGAAGGAGCTGCTGCGCTGGAAGTACCAGCGTTACATACACGATTACTGCCGCACGATCCGTTCGGTGGACGACCAGATCGGCCGGGTGCTCGACTATCTGGAGGAAAACGGCCTGATGGACAACACGCTGATCGTCTACACCTCCGATCAGGGATTTCTGCTGGGAGAACACGGTCTCTACGACAAGCGTTTCATGTACGAGGAGTCGTTCCGCACGCCGCTGATCATGGCGTGGCGCGGGCATATCCGTCCCGGTACGGTCTGCCGGGAGCTGGTGCAGAATATCGACTATGCCCCGACGCTGCTCGACGCCGCCGGCGTTGAGGTCCCGGACGGAATGGACGGCGTTTCGCTGCAACCCCTGTTCCGCAGCGGAAAGGCGCGTGGCTGGCGGACGTCGCTCTATTACCAGTATTACGATTACCCAGCCGTCGGCAGCGTACGGGCGCATTACGGCATCCGGACCGATCGTTACAAGCTGATCCATTGGTTCGGTCCGGGGGCGGACGGCGATCCCGATATCGACTTCTGGGAGCTGTACGACCTGCGGAAAGATCCCTGCGAGGTGCATAATGTTTACGAGGAGCGCGGATACCTCCCTATTCGCCGGGAGCTGGCGCGGCTGTTGGCCGAAAAACGCGGCGAGTTGGGAATCAGATAGTTGGTTTGCATGTCGGTTGATAAGGACATCCGGAAAATCCTTTCCGGATGTCCTTGCTTCATGTCCGGTCGTAAAATACGTTTCCATGTATATGTTGTCTGTCGTTCCGGTCGCTGTATTTATGTGAGTACATTGAAACGCTCCTATTTTGCTATCGGTCCCCGATTTGCGGTCGTATTGCGGAATGGACGCTGCCGGAAAATATCGCATGTGCATACTATGTATAATCAAATAAATGTCGTATATTTGTATTACGATAATAAATAGCGCAATGAAACTTCGACTCGACCCGAACTCCACCCAGCCGCTGCATCAGCAGGCGGAAGACCTGCTGCGCACGATGATTCAGCAGGAGGAGTATAAAAAAGGCAAGCTGCTGCCCAATGAGGTGGAACTCTCCAAAGAACTGAACATATCCCGCAATACGCTTCGGCAGGCCATCAACCGGCTGGTTTTCGAAGGGTTGCTTATCCGCAAGAAGGGTTACGGCACGACTGTTGCGCCGCAGAACGTGATGAGCAATGCCCGCAATTGGATGAGTTTTTCGCAGGAGATGCACGCGCAGGGAATGGTGGTGCAGAATTTCGAACTGCATATCAGCCGCAAACACCCTTCGCAGGAGGCGGCTGCGTTTCTGAACGCTCCCGAAGGAACGAAACTGCTCTGTCTGGAGCGTTTGCGCGGACGTCCGGGACTGCCGTTCGTCTATTTCATCTCCTATTTCAATCCGGCGATTCCGATGACGGGCGAGGAGGATATGGCCATGCCGCTGTATGAGAACCTGCAGAAGAATTACGGCATCGTCGTCAAGACTTCGCGCGAGCAGATCTATGCCCGTGCGGCGAGTCCCGATCTGGCCGACAAGCTCGACATCAGCGAAGGCGCGCCGATTCTCGTGCGCAAGCGCTTCGTGCTCGACGTAAACGACAAACCCGTCGAATACAACATCGGCTATTACCGGGCCGACAGCTTTACCTATTCGATCGAGTTCACCAACGATTGACGGCGCGGCGGCTGAACCCGGCGGTGCGCAACTGAGACGGCAGGATGCAGGTCTGCGGTGCGCGGCTGAAATGGCGGCGCGGCCGAGACAGCGGGATCGGTGTCGGATGCGGCCGAAACGGCAGTGTGGCTGCAACGGCGGGGCGGTGTCCGGTATGGCTGAATCCGGCGGTGCAGAGACAGACCGGGCGCAGGGTTGGTCTGTAAGACGGTCCGGAGTGTCGGACTCGGTCTTTGCGGCGGGGCGTTCCGTAGGGAGGTTATGGACTGCGGAGCAGGCCGGTAGACAATACGAATAAAGGCGGAACTATGTTCCGCCTTTATTCTTGTCCGTATCTCCGGGGTTATTTCAGACCCCAGCTCTTGTTGGGTTCGGGTCCCATTTCGAGAACCAGCTCCCCGCCCTGCAGCAGCTCCGAAGCCGGGAAGTGGAACGTGTCGAGCTGTCTGCCGTTCAGGCGGGCGCTCTGCACGTAGATGTTTTTGCGCGAAGCGTTGTGGGCCTTGACGGTAAACTTTTTGCCGCGGCCGTAACGTTCGCCGAGGTCGATCGTCACTTCTTCGAAAATCGGGCTGGCGATTTCGTAAACCGGATCCACGCGGCATCCGCCGTCGGTCTGGAACAGACCGATCGAGGTCATGATCGCCCATGCGCTCATCTGTCCCTGATCCTCGTCGCCGAGGTAGGCGTTGGCGATGCCGTAACCGTAGTAGCGGTCGAGGATCGAGCGGCTCCAGCGCTGGGTGTTCCACGGCGTGTCGGCGTAGTTGAACAGGAATGCGAAGTGCATCGACTGCTGGTTGCCCTGCACGACGGGGTGGTCCCAATACTGGTCGTTCGGGGCGTTGTAACGCCACGCCTCGTCCTGATTGAAGCCCCAGAGCAGGCGGTCGGTGAAGCGCTGCTTGCCGATCTTCTCGACCAGCGCCGGGACGTCCTGCGGCACGAAGAAGGTGAGCTGCCATGGCGTTGCCTTCGACGTAGTGCTGGTTGGCGCCGCTGCGGAAGGGATCGAAGTTTTCGAGCCATTGGCCCTTGCTGTCGCGCATGTGGCAGTAACCCTCGTCGCTGATGACGTTGCGCCACCAGTAGCCGCGGTCGTTGAACGTGCGGTAGGTCTCTTCGTCGCCGAGCGCCTTGGCCAGCTGGCCTACGGTCCAGTCGTCGTAGGAGTATTCCATCGTATTCGAGAAGCGGCCCTTGTCGTAGGGGACGTAGTGGTGTTCCATGTAGGCGGTCAGGTCGCGGTTGCCGGCGAAGCCCTTGAATACCTTCTGCGCCGGGGTGGTCTGCATCTTGACCGAGGCTTCGAGCGCCTTCTTGGCGTCGAAGTCGCGGATGCCCATCTGCCAAGCGCTGACGATCAGCGGAATTTCGTGTTCGCCGACCATGACGGGAATGTAGTTCATGCCTGCGGGACCTTTGGCCAGCCAGCCGTTGGCGTCGTACATCGCCAGCTGCGAGTTGACCCAGCGGCTGCTCCATTCGGGCGTCACGAGGTTCCAGAACTGGTTGAGGTTCCAGAACGTGTTCCAGAATGCGTCGCAGCCCAGTATGACATCTTCCGAGGGATCGGCCACGGTGTGCACTTTGCCGTCGGTCGAAACCCACTGGCCGTTTACGTCGCTCCACGTGTTGCGGCTGCAGATCGCACGGTACATGTTGTTGTAGAAACGGACCTTTTCGAGCCGGTCGTTGGTCTTTACAGTCAGGCGGCTGAACAGGTCGTTCCATGTGTCCACCTGATTACGGCGTACGGCCTCGAAATCCCAGCCGAAAGGTTCGGTGACTTCGGCGGCGAGGTTCTGCGCGGCGTTTTCGACGCTGACGAGCGAGATGCCCGAACGTACCTGTACGACGGGATTCCGCACGGGATCGAACTCCACGAACAGGCCTGCGTATTTGCAGGGGCCGCTGCTGAGCTCCCGGATGTCGTTGGCGACGACGTCGTCCTTCCAGCTGCCCACGCGGAGGATCGGACGGTCGAACTCGACGACGAAGTGCAGTACGTAGTCCTGATCGGCGTCGTGGCTCCATACGCCCGGCGAGAACTGGTGGCACGAACCCTCGATGCGGCGCTCTCCGACCCGCTTCACCGAGACGTTTTTGAGCTGGATGCCGTACTCGGTTTCGGGATGCAGCTCGATCAGGATACGGCCCGTGCCGCGGTCTGCGGGGAAGGTGAAACGCTCGAAGCCGCAGCGCGTTGTGGCCGTCACTTCGGCCTTGATGCCGTAGTCGGTCAGGTCGGCGCTGTAGTAGCCGATATCGGCCCGCTCGGTGCGTTTGTCGATGCGCGAGCGGTAGCCTTCGTCGGGCTTCTGTTCGTCGCCGACGCGGGTTTTCAGCTCGCCGTTTGCGGCCATGATGCCCAGTCCTCCGAGCGTCCACTCGTGGATGTGGCTGAAACAGCCGATATTCTCGAACGAGGGCTGGTAGCCGGCCTGCCATCCCGTATTCTGGTTGTCGGGGCTCATCTTGACCATGCTGAACGGCATCCACGGTCCCGGCGCGATCATCCAGCGCGAGTGGGCCGTGCCGATGCGCGTGTCCACGTAATCGGCCGGCGTCTGGAGCGTTTGCGGCGTGCGTACGACGCTGCCCCGTGCTATTTCACGGCCGTCGCAAAGAATCCGGTAAGCGCTCTTTTTGGCTTTCTTCACCTGCGGCATCGGGGCTTCGAGCTGGTAACGGCCCGTTTCGATGCGTTGGTTCAGTATCTCTTTGTCGTCGAGTTCGACGCTGAGCGCGGGTGCGCCTTCGAGCCATTCGAGATCGACCAGCAGGGGCTGGACGCGTCGTTTGCCGTCGGCCAGTTCATAGGGAGCGGCCTCGATGTTGCGGATGAAGAGTTGCTGCGGCTGTTCCACGTTCGTGCCGGCAGGGCCTTCGAGGCTCACGCGGTCGAAAAGTATCCACGAGCCTTCCAGCACGGTGATCGTCACCTCGTTGCCGCCGGCCTTGAGTACGCCGGGACGGATCGGGATTTCGAGCCGGCGGGGCGTCGCTTTGGCGAGGTTGCCCGTGATCGACAGCGTATCGACGATCTTCTCCATCTGGTTGGGCTTGCGCTGGTCGGCGACGCAGAGTCCCGGAGCGTCGAGCTGGAACTTGGCGTCCTGCGTATTGACCGAAACCTTTACCAGCGGCAGGAAGTTTTTGGCGTAATCGAGCAGATCGACGACGAGCGTGCAGGTTCCGTCGGAGGGAATCTCTTTCAGTCCGAAGAGGATATTGACCTGATGCGTGCGCCAGCCCGACGTGGGCCATGTGCCGCCCCACGTGTCGGCAGGTCCGGGCAGGACGTAGGGGAAATCGGCGGCGGGAACGGAGTGCCCGACGAGGAAATATTTGTCTTCATAGCCGAAATCGTTGGCGAGGAAGTCGCGGAAGCGGTCCGGAGCCAGTGCGAATTCGGACGCCGACCGGTCGGCCTGTCCCACCGTCCATATAACCGAAGGAGATTGCTCCGCAGCCGTTGCCGCCGTGGCGAGAAGGCATGCTGCAATTCCCGAAAACAATGTTTTTCTCATGGTTTGGGTTTGTTGGTTGATTAAATGTTCATACAATTTTGGCGTAAAATAAACAAAATTTTCGTGCAAATGCAAATTTCAGCTCTTTTTTGCCCGAAAAAGTTGAATTTGCCGCTGCTTTATGGTCTTTATTGTAGGTACATATGC
>ENA-UOJB01001282-UOJB01001282.1-human-gut-metagenome-genome-assembly--contig:-C48-NODE-1282-length-21453-cov-5.636975_pt1 | contig 21453 bp, 27 predicted proteins | sample MGYA00242338_ERZ723885 | MGnify/ENA metagenome assembly ERZ723885
GGGGGGGGGGGGGGGGGGGAAAAATAAAAAAAAAAAAAATTTTTATTTTTTTTTTTTTTTTTTATTATTTTTTTTAAAAAAAAAAAATGATTTTTTTTAATAAAATAATTTAATAAAATATAATTAATTATTTTTTTGAAATAGATATTCATTTACTATATTCGACATTAATGTTGATTTTTGTTTTAGAATCAAATTTTTCTTTTGGTATAAAACGAGCACCTTCTACTGTAATATTTCCCTTCGCAGGTATGGAAATATCAAATTCAATGGCTTCATCTATTGTTTTTCCATTAATATCTAAAAGCTTGAAAGTCACAGATCCGTTCCATAAAGTATCAGCAGTGTTAGTAAGAAGGACTTTCCATTTATATTCAATATTTCCATCATCAAATTCTTCCAAAATTTCTGTGGAAGGATTTTCAATGTTGATTGCTTGATTCATTTTTCCATTTTTAGCTTTTTCCAATCCCCATTTATCCGTTTCTCCGTGCTTCGCTGCCTTTTCATAGAATAGAATTGCTTCGTCGTATTTCTTTTGTTCTGAATAAAAACCTGCGAGCATATGTTCTGCCAAACCGTAGTTTTGGTCCGCTGATTTTTTTAAAAGAGATAAGGCTTTCTCCTTTGATATGTTAAACTTGAGAGATGGGGAAAAAGGATCATTTCCGTCTTCATCCAACCCAGAAGAATGTAAAGCTAACGAATATTGTGCCTTGGGATGTCCGTTTTTTGCTGCTTGCCAGTAGTATTTCTCGGCTTTTACCCCGTTTTTTTTGATGCCTATTCCTCTTTCGTAGGAATATCCGACTAAGTATGCAGATTCCGCGCTACCAAGGTTAGCCGCTTTTTTTCGATATGTAAGAGCTCTGGGGAGATTTTGTTCCACACATTCACCTGTTTCGTAAGTATCGGCGAGTTTTTCTAGGGAATAAAGGTCATTTTGTTGGGCAAGCTCCCATGTAGAAACTAGGTCAGCCTTAATTATTTCGGAGGGGGCTTGAGGGATGTCCGTTGGCGTGGATGAATCTTTAAAGCATACTTTGACAACACCCCCTCCCACAAGTCCTCCAATAATCCCCGTCAACGCAACAAGTGAGATGATTTTACTATTGAGCAACATAAAGGAATCATACTGAAAAAATACACGATAAAGTCAAGAGTGAAAAAATCAATATGAATAGATAATCATCTATATGGAGTCCCGCGGAGACAACAAAAAAGCCCCTGACCCGGAGGTCAAGGGGCGAAGCATTCTAACAAAAGAGACCGAATGATAGCCTCTCTTCTCAGAATAAGCAACTCCTAAATCATCATTTCAGTATCATCATGTAAAAATATATACTGAAATTGTTATTAAGGAGACTATGTTCAACAAAAAGGAGCTGCCCCGATAGAGGCAGCTCCTGAATATGGTAGGGGGAGGTGTTAATCTTCCCAGGTTCCACCTGCAGCTTCAATAGCATCCTGTACCTGCGCTATAAGATAGTGGGGGGCATTGTCTGTAGTGCGGCCGCTGATGGTGGCTTCTGCTATAAGACGATGATCAGTTGCATTACGGTATTCGTAGATACGATGATCACCTCTGGTTCTTACGAGGACAAATCCGTTATCTTCTAACTGTTTTATTAGATCTCGTATTCGTATTCGCATAAGTGATGTTGAAGATACGAGAAGAGGGGAGAGTTTCAATGAACGCTGTCCGAATGGAAAAATCAGCCTTTTTAATAGCTGAGGATTACATGAAGCAGGTGATTTGGCTGGGATGGGTGTTCGGCGCGGCAGGCGGGATTGCCAGCAGCATGACGAATAAGGCTATTCAGACTGCCGGGCAGTAATGACGCTTGGGGCTGCGCTGATGAATCCAGTGAAGACTGTTGTAGATGTGGTAGATTGAGGGTAAAAAGAACCCTTCTCTGGAGAACCGGAGAAGGGCGAGTAAAAGGAAGAGATATAGATTCAAGAATCCTTTTTTTCTCCATCATCCTCTTTTTTTTCAGGGAAATAAAAAGAAATGGTAGGAAGCACTGGGCTTGGGTATGGCCCTTTGTCGTAGAAAGAGTTGACTATTTCTCTCACAAATCCATACAGAATGGAAGGCCCATTAATACGGACAAAACGCAATTGATCGTCCTTTGGAGTAGGATTTTTTTGAGGGAAGGAAAAGAGCCCTGAAAGAGCAATGAAAAAAGAATAAGGGATATTATTTTCTTCAACTTTTTTCTCATCCATGGAAACATTGAGTCTAACTTCCCATAAATTAAAACCTTTCAAGTGTTCTGATTTTTGCGCTCCCTTTTCAGAATCAAGTTCTTCAAAATCCAGTTCAAATTTTAATGAATTAAACTTCAAATCAGGTTCTTTTTTATTATCAAATCTTTTATTTGTCCGAATACTAAATTCGGAAACATAATAAGCCCTTAATTGGAAAGGGAGGCATTTAACTTGTATTGACGAATCTTCAGGCGGCATAGTCTTTTAAATATTGATTTTCTATAGAATAAGGGAAATTATAAGAAAATCTTAATTCTCCATCTTTATCAGAATCTTTATTAAATTTAACCAATGGAGAAATAGAAGTAGAATTGATTTTTTCAGTCTTTGAATGCTCTTCTTCCCATACAGTTGATATATGAGAATCATTTTCTAAAAATGATGTACAGGGAGTTAATTCATCCTCATAATCCTCTGGATCCAAATAAAAAGTACCATCAAAATAGCTTGCTAATTGAGTGATAGAACTGTTCTGTTTGAATAAAACAAATCCTGACGGAGCAAAATTACCTATATACCAGACAGGAGAATTTATGAAAATGGTATCAACAGAGATTTTAGCACGCTTAGCTTCTTTTATTTGTTGAGGTGTTACCGGAACGACGATATACTTATAGTCTTCTTCATGTAAAATTTTGATTGAAATATAGAGGTCTGACCCTTTTTGAACAATAAACAGGCCTGGGCCATCGTAGTCAGATAAAGATTCTTTGAAAATGGTGTTCATTACATTTGTTTATTGTTTTATATAGAATTATTCATCCTGAAAATTTTCTATTTCGGAGATAGTCCCTAATACATCACATGAAGCATGGGGCCACCATGCATAATGTTTCTTTTGTGGTTTACCATCTAAACATATTCTTCCATCATTCTCACGAAGGATTATTTTCGCGATAGGAAGTTTGAACTTTGATTGCCACTTTTTTGCTTCTTTATATGTACTAAATACTGATAGGGATAATGCTCGACAGAAAAAGCGAGGATCTTTTGAACTGGTGATTTTGCCAAGTGCAACATGTGAGGCAAAGTCTGCTTCACTTGGCGGATTATGAACGAATCTGTACATGATCATTTCTTCCTGAATAGGGCCAGACTCTGGTAGTGGGCATCCTTCTGGTAAATTTTCTCTGAATTGAGGTTCCTGCATGATCGCACAAGTTCTACCGGCATCATGCTAAATCAATAGACAACGAACACAAGTAATTTAAGGGAATCATGGCAGAACTTTCGTGACGAATTCACTCTTATATATGTTATGCAATATTGCAAGTGATTTTATTCCTAGGCCCAATAACTTTTTCGGAATACTTGCCACGCTGTTGGAATTTTCCTATTCGGTTTTGCTGCATAAGTCACCCCGTCTGATACGTCATTCCAATCCAGACTCGCCTCTGCCAAGCTTCTGTTCTATGTTTCTCACACAAACGCCTACCTCATCTCCATCCCTATTTTACTATGCCCTTTTCTCCGGATTGGTCAAGCGAGCGTTTGTCATGCCTTCTCCCACCTGTCCAGGGTTTCCACATAGATGCCGGAGATTTTGCCGCCGTCCATGGGTTCGATGTCTCCGAAGTTGGGGTTGATGGGATGGAGGGTGTATTCCATTTTGCCGGTTTCCGGGTTTTTCCTGCGAACCAGTTTTTTGAGCGTCACGCCGCGTTCATCATGGTATTGAACAATGGTTCCGGGTTTGGGGATGGGGGGGATAGTGTATTTTTTCATGATGACCACGGAGCCGTCCGGAATGGAAGGTTCCATAGAGTGACCGTTCACGCGCAGCAAGTATTCCCCTTTTTCCAGTTCACGGTATAGTCGGATGTCCTGCGGAATGGTGTCTCCATCCGCCAGGTTGCCGGCGGCAATGTTGCCGATGATTCGTCCCTGAGCCTCCAAGGGAGGGGCTGTGAATGTTTCTACCGGGGTAAACTTCTTGCGGGCTGCCTCTTTTTCTTTGGCGGCATTTGTAGTAGATGACTGTACCAAGGGGGCAAGATTCATGTTAACAGAAGGCAGTGGAGCCCCTGTTATGAGAGATTGAATGACGGCATGCCCCTCCTGTGTGGTAGCGCACCATTCCATCATTAGGGAACAGTAGGCGGAAAGAGTGATATTCAGGCGGCGGCACTCCGCCAATACAGCTTCTTGGGATTCTTCATTCAAAGTGATGAAGAGCTTTCCCATATTATCTTTGCCCTCTATTTCGTAAGGGGGGGCTTGAGTTTCTGCCATGAGCCTCTGAATAAGCAGGAGCTTGGCTTTAGGAATTTTCCCTGTGGTCGCGAACCAGTTATCTACGCTCTGTTTTGAATTCAGACCACACTGCTTTGCGAGCCATTCACGATCTTTTCTGATGGTCTTGAGCCATTTTTTTATGTCGTTCTTGGTCGGCGTCATGCATTGATATTATGTAATTTTGTGAGATTGTCAAGCTTGTTGTACGCATGATTTCTATCAAAATCAGTAGAATTTTGTTGCAAAATCTAATAGAATTGCATAAAACAATCTCATCAACCGGACGGACACATGAAACCATCAACTATTGAAATCAACATGGAAGACCTGACGGAAGCAGGAAAGCTTCTGTTGCTGGGAATCTCCGCCAAACTGAAATGTTCGCCACAGGAGGCCATGTCTTCTGCAATCAATTCCAGCGGACACCTGCTTTTTAATAGTAGCCGTCTAACCACGGCTAGTAACCTTCCCAGCCCGAAGAACCCCAAGAAGCCGGCAGCCTAATGGAAGAAGCCCTGATTGACGAATTGAAGCTGCTCGGCTGGCACGAGCTTTAACCCGCCCCCTGAACAACAATGAAAAAAATGACGAACGAACAATATTGGATGCGCCGTGACCGTGCCGAGAAAATGGGATCCCTTTACGGCTGCCCGATAGACTTTTCGGAAGACGAACTCAAGCCCCGGCCCGGTATCGTACAGAACCTTGTCTTTTCCGCTCTGCTGGTTGGAATTTTCACGATCATTTATTTCATCGTTAAATCTTAGTGAATTATGAACGGATTAGATCAATTTGTAACCTCTATTGTGGAGCAAACCATAGAATCCCTTCATGAACGTGGCTTGTTGATTTTGAATGAGTCCGAGGAAGAGAATGCCACTCGCATGTTCGACGGCAAAATATGGCTTACCCTTGAGGATCTGCGGAAACACCCTGCTTGTTTATGGGGTAGGAAAAAGGTTCGTAACCTGTTGCAGAACCATGAAATAGAAGACATTGGCACCAATCAACGCGAATACAGAATTTCCGCGATAAGCGTGTACAGGTATTTGACCCAAAAGACATCCAAAACCAGGACGGACATGAACAAACCTCCCGCTAAGCGGAAACGTAACTCCGTCAGTACCCTTTCCAACTACCCATAACCAAAAAGGCCGGGGCCAGCAGGAACTGACGCCCGACCTGAATACAATCAAACAAGGAAATAATATGAGCCTATTACAAAACATCAAGCGCGGAGTGCAGCAGCGTCCGCAGCGAGTCATCATCTACGGGCCGGAAGGCGTGGGAAAATCCACGCTGGCGGCCGGGCTGCCCGCTCCTGTTCTGCTGGACACGGAACAGGGATCTTCCCACATCGACGTTGCCCGGCTGGACTGCCGGAGCTATGAAGACGTGCTGAACGCCATCGAATCCCTGCGGACGGAACCGCATGATTTCAAAACCGTCATCATTGACTCCATCGACTGGTGCGAGCGATTCCTTCAAAATTCCTTCCTGAAGGAAGAAAACAAAAAGAAAAACGCGCATCATCGCTCCATTGAAGATTTGGGCTACGGCAAGGGATATAAGATGATCGAACCTGTGGCCATGGATCTCTTGTCACGCCTCAACGCGTTGATGAGCGCAGGAATGAATGTGGTGCTGGTGGGACACTCCCGCCGCGTCAAATTTGAAATGCCGGAAACAGCCGGCGCCTACGACAAACACGAACTGAACCTCTCCAAATTTGTCGCGCCGCTGGTCAAGGAATGGGCTGACGCCATGCTCTTCTGCAACTTCGTCGTAACGGTCCAGGACGGCAAGGGACATGGAGGAAACCAACGCATGGTCTACACCTCTCCTTCCGCCCCGTGGGAAGCCAAAAACCGGCACGGGATGCCCGCGGTGATGGCGATGGACGCCGGGGAAATCTCCCGCCTGCTGTTTGGAGAGGGCTGCGGACCTGCCAATGCTTCGGCGAATGATGCCCCTGCGGCAAACAATGGACAGGAGCCGCCTCCGGACGCATCCGCGGGAGACCGTCAGGCGGATGCCCTGGCCGCGGTGATTGACCACGCAAAAGACGCCCTCGCCTTCATGATCAGCCGCGGAATCATTACTGCCGGACAAGGGCTGGAAGAAGTCCCGGCGGAATATGCCGCCCGGATTTTGAAAACTCCCGCCCGGTTCAATAACTCCGTAAAAGAATTCATGGAAGGAGGGGCGTGCCAATGAAACCCGTCACCTGCATCAACGTCGCCCGCGAAACCGGGCATGCCGTCCTCTCCCTGGACGGAGCGGAATACGCCGTCAGCCTGGACGACCTGCAAAAAATCCTCGCTGACATTGCCGGGCCCCGTCCGGCCCCGGCCACGGAACTATTGAGGCCGTCCCTGCTCCCCAAGCTGGCGCAATGCCCCTGCTACGTCTCCTCCCCCGACGCGGGGGAAGCGGCCCGGCGGGGAACCCGGATGGACGACGCCTTCCGGGCCCTGCTCATGGGCGTGGACGAATTCAGGGCGTGTGAACACCTGAAAGCCGATGAAAAAGAATCCATCCTCTGGGCGGTGAAAACGGTCCGGACGCTCTGCTCCGGGGAAGAAGTCATTGCCGACAAAAACCGCTGCGCCTTCCCGCAATGGCACCCCCGCGTGACAGGCGGGGAAGCGGACTGCCTCTGCCCCGCGCTGGGCAAGCTCTTCGACCTCAAAAGCGGCCAAATCCGCAACTACTGGGAACAGCAGGCCTCTTACGCGAAATCCTTCATGGAACGGGAATTCCTGGATGAAATCACCTGCCACCTCCTCTACTGCGACCAGCAGCAAATCGTCACCCGGAAATTCACCTACCGGGAAGCCATCTCCATCGTCAACGGAGTGGTGGACGCCGTGGACCGCGGCGGCGGGCCGCGCCTCTGCGACTACTGCGGCTGGTGCGCCTCGCAGGACACCTGCCCGCTGCGGAACCGGGCGGCGCAGGAAATGCTGACCCTGGCGGAAGCCGGAACGCTGGAAGAAAGCTTCGCCGAAATCGCGGAAAACCCGTCCAGGCTGGCGGAATTCGTCACCAAGGCCGGAATCTTGGAATCCTATGCCAAAAAAGGAAAAGAAAAAATCCTCGACTACCTCAACAACGGAACGGAAGTCCCCGGATTCAGGCGCGTCTCCCGGAAAGGCACGGACACCGTCGCTCCGGAAGACGTCGCCAAATACGCCACCTGGATTGGCGTCCCGAAACTCCTGAAATCCTATGGCCCGCTCAAGGCGGACATCTTCCGCGCCTTGTTCGCGGAAGCATTGCCGGAACAACAATTCCCGGAAGAACTGGTCAGGACGGGGGCCGGCTCCTCCTACGTTAAAAAAATCTCCGTCTCCAAAACCGCAACCACCAAATAACCATTATGTTCAGTTACATATCAGAAGGCGAGCCCAGCGAATACGGATTCCTCCCCGCGGGCGTCTACGAAGGAAAAATCGTCAAAATGGAAGAAGGAATCTCCCAAGGCGCCAAAACGCGGGGATGCCCGCAGCTGGCCGTCCACATCAGAGCCTTCGGCCCTGAAGGGGCGGCGACGGTCCGTTACTACCTGACCAACTCGAAAGACCTGGCCTGGAAAATTGACCTGTTCGTCAAAAACGTCACCGGGAACGTCTACCAACCCGGCAAGCAGGTCATCATCAACCCGGCGGAATACCTCGGCAAACCCTGCTACGTCCGGCTCAGCGTCAGACAGGGAGACAAGCCCAGGGCGGACGGGACTTATCCCGAATTCAGCAACTGCGAAGACGTGCTGGGGCCGGACGAAGCCCGGGCCATCATGGCGGCTCAGGACAGGGCAGCGGCGGGGCGCGGCGGAGCGTCCCTGCCTCCGCGCCCGGCGGACCTGCCGGCCAACAACCACATGAGCGCCACGGCGGGACCGCCGGCGGAAGAAGACGAAATTCCCTTCTAATCAACAGCCATGAGCGCGCGAACGGAACACGAGAAAGAAACCATCCTGGAAACCGTCCGCATGGTCTTTGATGAATTCGACGACTACGAAGACATCAGGTGCCAGGCGGCGGAAGACGAATCCGACTTCTGCCTCTCCATCAGCGTCAAAATCCCTGACGGGGAACAGAAAGTCTGTGTGAAAGTATCAGGCTCTATCAAGAAAACAGCTGTGGCAAATGCCTGTTTTGAGGACGACGGCCAGCTGAAACTGGACTTCGACGCCGAATCCCAGGCCCGGGAAATAGAAAGGAACTCGAAAGCGTCATGAACAAGCCGATAACCATCATGCTGCCGATCGTTCCCCCGACGAAAACGCACCAGAACAAAAAAATCGTCAACATCGGGAAACACGCCAAACTGGCGGACACGAAAGAATTGAAACTGGTCATCAGCGATTACCTGACCCTGCTGAAACCTTATCAACCGGCCCGGCCCCTGACGGGGCCGGTCTTCCTGAAACTGGCCTTCGTCTGGCCCTACCGCAAGAGCGAGCCGAAAAAAAACCGGATCGGGCTCATTCCGAAAACGACCAAACCGGACTGGGACAACCTGGCCAAAACCCTGCAGGATGTCCTGACCCGGTTGAGATTTTGGGAGGATGACGCCCAGGTGCATTCCGCGTCCGTGGAGAAATGGTGGGGCGAAGAACCACAAATAACAATCACTGTGCAAGAAGGATCAGAGCAATGAAACTGACGCCTGAACAGAAAGCGATCCTAGCCTATGGAGAAGCCCGCGGCATCCTGAAAGAGCGGAAAAGCCTCATGCGCTTCACGGAAGGCTACGGGGAATGCAGCGATTACCACGGAGAACCCCGAATAATGTACGGAGTTGAAGATGCCATCCGTGACGCATGGCAGAAGCGGGCCGCGTGCAGGGCATGGATACCACCTCAACAGCGGGGGTGCTTTACTTGCAAACATGATGGGACCCATTACAAGCTTTGCGCGCTCTGCTACGGTGTAGGTTGGCCTATTAGTTGGGAACCGAAAAAGGAGGCCAGTAATGATTAACATCCTCTTATCCGTCAGGCGGCCTTTCTCCGGTTTTATCATGGACGGGCAAAAGACATGGGAGCTACGTAAAAATAAGCCATGCATCCCCCACGGAGAACACGTCACGCTGTGGCTTTATGAATCCGGCAAGGACGGGGAGTGGGCAGTTATCGGCAAGTGTAGGATGGTCTCTTATGTGGCTTTGCGCCATATGCCATTCGGGGATGCCTTGGATTTACTGATCAGAGAAGCCTGCGTGACGGAAGAACATATCCGCGCCTATCTCCCCTGCTACGCCTGGGGCATCCAGGACCCCGTGAAACTCCCGTCCCTCGTGCTGCTCTCGTCCATTGGACTGACTCGCCCACCGCAGAGCTGGCAGTATATCACTGACGAGCAAGCGGCAATTTTAGAAAGGAGGGCGAGTGAATGAGCTACATCTTTTCGCGGGCGCTGGTGGAGGCATACTCGGAAGCGAATTGCTCGGCATCCGCACCGTCTGCGCCGTCGAACTCGAACCCTACCCCGCAAGCGTACTGCTCGCCCGCCAGAATGACGGCATACTCCCGCCTTTCCCGGTTTGGGATGACGTATGCACCTTTGACGGACGACCGTGGCGCGGCCTTGTTGACGTGGTATCGGGAGGCTTTCCTTGCCAGGACATTTCAGCCGCGGGAAAAGGCGCCGGCATTGACGGCGCCCGCTCGGGGCTCTGGCGGGAAATGCACCGAATTATCAATGAGGTACGACCGAAATTCGCATTCCTGGAAAACTCACCTTTGCTTGTGGGCAGAGGACTTGCCAGAGTCCTCGGTGATCTTGCCGAAATCGGGTACGATGCGGAATGGCTTGTGCTGGGAGCGGACGACGTGGGAGCCCCGCACGTCCGGAAACGCATCTGGATACTTGCACATGATCCCCACGCCGACGGCTTGCAACGCCCCAAACAAGGGGAGCCATTCACGGGGCCCCAAGTCATTGCTGGATGTAGCCTCCACAGGCTGGATGCCGGGGATGATGTGGCCGACCCCAACAACGAAAGGTCTCGACGGAGGGTCGAATTCCCGAAAAGCCTTGCTGAAAAAAGGTGTATGGATTGGAACTCCAACCGCTTCCGGGAAGAAGCGGAGCGAGAAGTTTCGGGAGGGGAACAAGCTGCCCAATCCACACGAGTTTGTAGAGATGTTTCCGAGCCCCCTTGCCTCGGATCACAAGAGACGTGGCCCGAACAGCAGGCAACAGGGATTGTCCGAATTTGTCCGGATGTTTCCTACTCCAACCGCCAGTTGCGGCGACAAGGAAAGCAACCGGAAAACAGGGAAGAAATTGATAACTGTGGTTTCACAGTTTCCAACACCCCGCACCAAGGGCATGTGCGGGGGGGGGACGGGGAGTTTCCTGAAAATGAAAGACTTGGAAGCCAAGGGGATTATCACGCCGGACGAGCGGAGACAAATGACTGCGGGGAGTGGTGGTCAGCTGAACCCGACGTGGGTCGAGTGGCTCATGGGGTGGCCGCTAGAGTGGACCGCATTAAAGCCATTGGCAACGGACAAGTTCCGGGAGTGGCGGCAACTGCATTCTGGGGTCTGCTCGGAAGATTACAGCGTGGAAAGGAGGGGGCATGAAGGACTGGACAGGTAACAACCGAACCCTTGGCGCCACGCTGGGCGCATCCAGTCACACTACCGAGAATCGGCAACGGGAAGACTACTACGCCACGCATCCGGACATGGTGAGGGATCTGCTCAACGCCGGTGCGCCCCTCCGGAAATATGTATGGGAACCAGCCTGCGGGGCCGGCCACATTGTCAACGTTTTGAGGGAACGCGGGCATGAAGTGTACGCAACCGATATAGTGGACAGGGGTTGCCCTGATTCAAGCCTGCAAGATTTCCTTTGGGAGTTTTCCCCTGTGCCGGATGATGATGTGGACATCATGACCAATCCCCCCTATGCAACGGCCCTTGAATTTGTTGAGAGAGCGCTTATCTGTGCCAGTCCGGGTGCCAACATCTGGATGCTGTTGCGTCTCCAATTTTTAGAGGGTAAGGCCAGGCGCCGGTTATTCGACGTAGCGCCACCCGCAGATGTGTGGGTGTTTTCAGATCGGAGGGTTTGTGCGAAAAATGGGGATTTTGCCAAAACCGAAGGCGGAGCCATTGCATACGCATGGTTCCACTGGGTTAAAAGCCGCAATACAGTTAGCACCATCAAGTGGTTATGAAATTTAAACCCCCAACTGACACTTTTTTTGATATGCCAAATAGAATAATCAGAGAAGGGATTTTAACCAGCGAAGCGGTTAATTCTCTGAGCTGGGAAGCGGAGGTATTTTTCCGCCGCTTGCTCTCCGTTGTAGACGACTTTGGACGTTTTGACGCCCGTTCGTCTGTTCTACGCTCTGCCCTGTACCCCTTGAAACTCGACTCCATGAGGGAGGATTCCGTTCAACGTTGCCTCAAATCCTGTGAGGCAGCCCGGCTCGTCGTCCTGTACTCCATCGAGGGAAAAGAATATCTGGAAGTGACCAACTTCCGGCAACAGGTACGGAGCAAGAAAAGCAAATACCCTGCGCCTGATGCACATATGCGCAGCACATGCTTAGCAGATGCGCAGCATATGCACACTAAGACGGAGTCGGAGACGAAGACGAATAATACCCCCTCTACCCCCCTTCCGTGCACCGTGGAAGAAGTCGAAGACCATCTTCGGGCCGCGGCCTTTGCGGGGCGTGTGCGTTTAACCCCCGACCAGATACCGGACTGCGCCACAGCCTACTGGGGAAGCCGGGACGCCGTCAACTGGACCCGCAGCGGCATCCCCGTGACCAAATGGCAATCCGACGCCATCAGCTTCGCCACCAGCTACGTCCTCAACCATCCGCCACCCCCTGGGAACGGAGACAAAGACCCTTACAGCAACCTTGAAGAACTTTAACAATCAACAATTTCAAAAAACATGATCGACTCTCAGACACTCATCGACGCCGAAAAACTGGTGCTCTCCCAGGCAATGGACGGCTCCCAGGCCTTTGCGGACCTCCGGGACAAGGGCATCAGCCGCCAGACATTCAGCCTCCCGGCGCACCAGCAAATCTGGACCGCCCTGGAAACCGTCGCCGGCACGGGAGGAACCGTGGATGCCCTCACCGTCATCGCCCGCCTTGAAGCCCAGGGCCAGCTTGACGCCGTGGGAGGGCACGCCGGAGTCGTGGAAACGGCCACCTACGGAGCCCTTGCCCGGTACAAAACCGCAGCCGCCCTGGAAATGGTCACGGAAGCCGCCAAAAAACATGCTCTGCTCGCGTTTGCCTCCCGGATGGCGGAAGCCGCCGGCGATCAGCTCAAAAGCGCGGAAGAAGCCCTTGATGAAGCCGAGCGCGGCATGTCCGCCCTGCGGGACCGGTGTGGCGTCCGCCAAACCGAAACCATCCGCGGAGCCGTGGGAACCATCATTGAAAACCTGCAATGGCGCATGAACAACCCCGGAGCTATCAAAGGAATCTCCTCCGGATACCGCCGCCTGGACCTGACCCTGGACGGCCTGCAGCCCGGCGCCATGATCGTGCTTGCCGCCCGGCCCGGAGTCGGGAAAACCGCCGCCTTGGTCAACATCCTCACCAACATCTGCCTTGAGGGAACCCCCGTGGGCATGTTCAGCCTGGAAATGCCGAAATCCCAGCTCCTGGAACGCATCCTCTACGGCATGGCCGGCATCAACTCCGACGACATCCGCCGCGGCAAGCCGATGACGGTCGGACAGCAGCAGCATTTCACAGCCGCCGTCAGGAAAATCACGGCCGCTCCGCTGCACATCGACGACGAAAGCTCCCTCACCATCGACAGCATCAGAGCCCGGGGCCGCCGGATGGTCCGGGAACACGGCGTCAAATGCATCGGCGTGGACTACCTGCAGCTGGTGCGCTCCACGACCCAGCAGGCCCGGGGAAGCCGGGAACGGGAAGTCTCGGAAATCTCCGCCGGCCTCAAATCCCTGGCCAAGGAACTCAATATTCCCGTCCTGGTGCTGGCCCAGCTCAACCGCGACGTGGAAAAAAGAGCCGGGAACGCCCAGGGCAAACCGGTCGTTTCCGACCTGCGCGACTCCGGCTCCATTGAGCAGGACGCCGACCAGATCATCATGATCCACCGCCCCTACATGTACAAGCCCGACAAGCACGACCCCACGGAAGCGCAGTGGATCATCGGCAAAAACCGCTTCGGACGGCTGGGGCGTATTCAATTCCGCTGGACCGCGGAACTCACAAAATACGAGGAAGAACAGAATTATCCCGTCACCAACAAATGAGACCCCCCAAACCATCCCTGCGAAAAAACAAGCCGACGCGGCGAGGAAAGCCCGGATCCTACAAACTGCGCTTAACGCTTCTGGTGGATCCCAGAAAGAAAGGCAAACTTGTCGAGCTGGGACTTGGTACTAACGACAGACAGGAAGCCGAAGAACGCGCCAACAGCATTATCAATGCTCTGGAATCCGCCGGACTCTACCGTCTTCCCGCCGTCCGCATTCTGGAACATCACGTAGCCCAATTTGGCAAGATTGAACCTCCCCCCTTTGAACATCCAGAATTGCCTCTATGGTAACACCCCTGGAAAAATTCCTGGCAAAACATCCCACACCCTCCGGCATGGATTCAAAGGAATGGGCTGCTCTGAACGCTGCCATGAAGGAAAACAAGTTTTTCTCTTCCAAGGTGGAGAATATCAGATTGCTGGAACGGCTGCACAGGTTGATTAAGAATTATCTGACAGGAGAAAAGGAGACTTTACCCAATGGGGAAACGGTTATCAAGGTAGGAAGCGCCGCGGACTTTTCCAACCAGGCACTTCAATGGCTCCAAACCGAGGGGCTTGTTCCACCGGACGCCGAAGGCCCGAAGTATCACAACGATATTAAAAACATCGGTGCTCTGGCCCGTCTGAAGCTCATTTTCAAGACCAACGTCCGGCAAAGCATTGGGGCTGCTCAATGGGAGGCATCCATGAAACCAGCCAATCTCAAAGCATGGCCTGCTTTCCGGTTCATCCGCTTTCCGGGAGCCAAGACAAAGCGGCTTGTTCATGTCGTCAACGAAGATGCTGTCCGGCTTAAAACCGACTTTACTTTTTGGGCAGACGAAATGAACGCCGCCAGCCTCGGGGGCTTTGAGGTCCCCTGGCCGCCGTTCGGCTTCAACTCCTACATGGATCAGGAGCCTGTTTCCCGGGAAGAATGCGAACGGCTGGGACTACTCAAACCCGGGGAGCCGTTGAAGCGTCCAAGGGGTGCGGAGCGCTTCGGGATTGACCTGATTGAACGGTACGGGTACGGCAAGAAGGCCAGTACGGCGAAGTTGCCGGAGGAACTGAAGGCCAAATTGAAAAAGGTCTATGAAGACCGCTGGGGAGTCAAACAGGACAAATCTGATGAGGTTGTCTTTCCCTCACAGGAAGTGGCGAAAAAGGCCAGGGAAACGGCGGAGAAAGTCATCAAGGTTCCCTCTGCTCCCATTCCTGCGCCAGTCTCAGCCGTCACGCACACGGTCAGCCTGGGAGATGTCCCCAAGGTGAAGATGCCTGCCCCGTTGACGGATAAGGAAGCTGATGACCTTTTGCGAAGCGTTACCGGGGAAGTGTGGGCAAAGGCATCCAGACTGGAAAAGAACGCTTTGTTTTCCTACACCGGAAATGGATATGCCCGCATCAACAACGATTTGAGGAAGGGGAAGTCCAACGCCAAGGCGAAACAGATCGCCAAAGTCATTGACAGATGCAAAGTGCCTCAAGACATGGTTGTTTTCCGTGGCTGTGGGGTTTACAAGGAATTGAAAGACGCTTTGAACTGGAAAGGAGAAGAAATAACAGACGAGCTGGTTGATATGCTCAATCTCTCCGTAGTGGGAAACCCTCTCAAAGACGAAGGTTTCATGTCTGCTGCCGTAGCGGAGGGGAAAGGATTCATGAACCGTCCCGTGTTGTTCAGAATTCTCCTGAAGAAGAAAACCCGTGCCATTTATGCAGAGCCCTTTTCCAGATTCGGGGCAGGGGCCGGTAAGGACTGGGACGGCCTTAGCCCGCAAACCTATTTTAGCAGTGAAGATGAAATCATCATCCAGAAGGGAGGAACCCTCAAATTTCTCCAATTCCATAATCAGAACGGGAAATTGATCATTGACTGTGAATTGATACAATAATGATATGAAAGAAGAAACATCACCAGCGCACAAGAGAATTTGGGAGTCTGATTTCAAAGGATGCAAAACATCCCACCCTCTCCTGATGAAATGCCTTTTGTGCTCCAAGAAGAAGCTCAACCCGGGTAGTATGGAATGTAGCGCTTATGAGCGTAAACCTGATAGTATCCTCTACGATAACGCGGACTGCCCCAGCTTTGAACGCTGTATTGACGCGGAAGGGCTGCGCTGGATTGAAGGATATGTGAAACTCTCCGGAAAGGCGTACGTTCCCCGCCAGGACGATATACCTCCGGCAGGGTGGGAAAAAATCAACAAGGAGTATGCGAAATGAAGAAAGAGAGGACCGGGAAGAAGGGAAATGTTTCCAGGTATAGCGCTGCCCTCTCTGAACGCATTTGCGGTCATATACGTTGCGGGGATAGTCTGAGGAAGGCTGCCGAAAAGGAAGGCATTCCCCATCCCACGGTGATGAATTGGGCCAGAGAGAACGCGGATTTTGCAAACCAATACGCGCGCGCGTGCGAGGAACGGCTTGCCGCCCTAGAAGACAAGTTGCTTGACCTTGTGGAGAAAGGGCATGAAGTGGCCCCACGTGCCGAAATAGGGGGAACCATGTTGCAGGCGGTCAAGTTGGAAATAGACACACTCAAATGGATGCTTGCCAAGCTGATGCCGAAGAAGTACGGAGACCGTGCGGCGTTGGCTCTGGAAGGTGGAGAAAAAAACGTAGAGGTGACCCATAAACTTCCAGCAGAAGCAATCGTTCCGTTAGTGACAGCCTTGAGAGAAATATGGTCCGAAGAGGAAGAAAGCTAGGGGCTCCGGTCAGGCCGGAAGACTCTCCCGTCATCTTTGCCGCCCTGATTCTGGGGGAAACAGGGCTGTACAAATGGCAGATGCGGGCCCTTGAAAGGGCTGCCCGGGGAAAGCGGGTTGCCCTGCGCGCTGCTAATGGTTCCGGCAAGACGGACAAGGTAATTGGTATCCTTGCCCTATGGTTTCTCTGGCGCTACCCCCGTGGGCGTATGCCTATTACGTCCGGCTCATGGCGCCAGGTAAAAAACCAGCTCTGGCCTGCCCTGGAACGGCACCGGAACAACCCATCCCTTGCGGGCTGGAAATGGCTCAAGAATTGCCGCGTGGAAACGCCGGAAGGGGGATTCATCGAAGGCTTTTCCACCAACCACGCCGGGAAGGCGGAAGGCTGGCACGGGCGTGTGACGGACGAATTCAAGGATGAGCGGAAGGAACAGGATGAGGAAGACCCCCGCAGCGAGAAGAAAGCCCGTCTGTTTGACGTTGACGAGTTTACCGGAGATGATCCTTCCTCCCCCGTGTTTTTCGTGGTGGACGAGGCAAAGACGGTTCCAGATGAAATCTTTGACGCCATTGAACGATGTACGCTTCAATTCTGCATCTACCTTTCATCCCCAGGCAAGCCGGAAGGGCAATTTTATCGCTGTTTCCACGAGGAAAAAGACCTCTTCTGTCCGATGGTGGTAACGGCCTTTGATTGCCCCCATATCTCCCAGGAGCGCATTGACCGCATTCTGGCCCGTGTGGGGGGTAATGAGGATGATTCCTATTTCCGTTCCGTCGTGCTGGCGGAATTCACGCTGGAAGGAGATTTGTACATCATTGACCCTGGAAAACTGGAATGGGGTCAGCGGCAGCCCTACGAGCCGCGCAGGGGGCGCCCCGTGGCCTTCCTGGACATTGCCGCGGGCGGGGATGAAACAGTCCTTGCCATCTGCGACGGAAACGAAGCCTGGATTGAATACGCGGAACGACAGCGGGACACGGTGCAGAGTGTCCGCAAGTGCATTGCCACCCTCAAGGGGCTGGGCATTGCGGATTGTGATTTGTGGGTGGACGCTCCGGGCATGGGCCTGGCTGTCATCAGCGATTTTAATGAATCAGGTTGGTATCCGAATGAGTTCTTTGGGAACAACCCTCCGGAAGACCGCGACCGCTACATCAATCTCTCGGCGGAATGCTGGAATGACGCCGGACTGGAACTCATGACCGGGCGAGTGCATATCAGGTCCAGGCGGCCGGACAAGACGCTTTTCGTGCAGTTGACTACCCGGAAGAAAGAATATGCGGACGATTCCAGGCTCAGGAACGAGAAGAAGGAGAAAATGAAGGCTCGCAACCTGTCTTCTCCTGATCGCGCGGACGCCTTGCTGGGGGCTATATGGGCTTCCTTTCGTGGATCTTCCGGAGTTTGGACAGGAGAGGGCAACAGGCCTATTGTGGGCAAGAGTCAGCACGCCGTCAAACATACGGGGAAATTTTATCCCATTTAGGACTGTTCGTAGCCCATTTTGACATTGTTGTACCCTCCCTCACGTTGGGGCGATAATGCGTGCATGAGGCAAGCCGCCAACTACAACGTACACGCCACGGAATCCCTGCCGCAGTCTCTTGCGCTGCATTTTATTTCTCCTTCCGGTGAGGATATGGACATCAGCGGCATGACGCTACGCGGCGCGGTGGTACAGGATGGGGTGATCATGCTGGACTGTGCCGTTACGGGGGTGAGTACGGCATTGGTGACATGGCCGAGGCTGGCCGCCGGATGCGGCGCATATGATATTTTTCTGACCGACGCATCGGGCAAAGAATACCCCTTGTTGAAGGGAGCCGTGCATGTAATGTCCCGCGTTACGCCTCCGGACGGAACGAATGAGGCCGCGGCCGTGGCCGGTGCTCTTGATGTCTCCATCCCCGAAACGGAAGACGGCTCCGTGACCATTGTGGAAAACCCGTCCATTGTGGTCGAGGAACTTGTACGACAGGCCGAAGCGGCCCGGGATGAAGCAGAGCAGCTTGTGGGAACGCTGGAAGAACAGGTGGAAAGCGGGGAATTGGTCAATGAGGCTGTAGCAAATAAATTGCCGGGAGCTCTCAAGGAGGCGGGCGTGGAATTGGCCGCGGCAACCGGGCAATCCACCTTGTCCAGCGGAGACGCCGCCGACACCTGGACCATCGTCGGAGGCTATGCGATGACGTGGGGAGACGAGATACTGGCCGGGCATCTGCCCGACAGCTGCCGCCTGACGAGTATTTCAACCGTGTATTTTTTCACCGACCCCGCCCTGAATCAGTATTGCCTGCGGATTTGGCGGCTGACGGACGGAGCTTACAGCCTGATTGGCACCTCCGCCTATGTGTCCAACCTGTCCAGCGGCCAGACGGCCACGTGGGTATTTACGCCGGGCGTTCCCTTGACGCGCGGGGATGTCATTATTATCCAGGTGTGCGAGGGGACGGAGATGACGCCCTACGCGCTGGGCATGCACGCCGTACTTACTCCGTCCGTCCCTGGGCGTGGCCTGGTGGCGGAGGTGGCCAACCCGCCCGCCGTGAACGGCACGATGGCCCCGCTGATGACCGTGGTAGTGGACTATGACGACGGCATCACCCTGGGAGGGATGGAGCTGGCTACCGCGCGACAACTGGACAGCCTGGGGCGGGATGTGCGCCAATCTTCCGCGACCTCCGAGGCTGCGGCGCGGACGGCTGGCCAGTCCGCCGCTGCCGCGTCCAGGGCTGCCAATAATGCCGCAACATCTGCCACCAGTGCAGCCAACTCTGCCACGGCGGTCCAGCAGGCTCTGGCGGCCATACCTCAAGTAGATGATGCAGGCAACATGACGATTCCCGGAGGTCTGACGGCGGCGGGGACCGTCAACGCCAACGGAGGCATCAACATCCCGCTGGCCGTGGGGGCACCGACCGATACGGGCGCGGTTAATCGCTTTTATACGTCAGGATTGGCAGGAGCTGTATCAGCGTTGGTTCAGCCAATATACCTTAATTCCAGTTCGATCACAGTCGCGGGTTCCATTTCTAAATCTTCCAACGGTACTCTTGCCGGGTTGACGCAGCGTTTTTCGGTGGGCGCGGCTTCTGCCGGGTCCAATGCGTACGGGTCAGCGGTTATTCCCCTGACAGGGCCTAACGGCCAATTTAATTACAGTTCTGTCTGCGGATTTTCCCTTGCGGTCAATGCGACAGCCTTCGCCAAATTTACTTTTGGCATAGGGCGCGGCTCAAAAACCAACAGAACCGGGTTGACGATGGATTCTTATTCTATGATTCCGGGGAACGATCTGGCCGTCAACCACGGGGAAATCATCGATGTTACCATCAATACGCCTTACGATACTGTCCGCAAGGGATATGAAATCAGAGTAAGGGAAATCTTTTATGTATCGTCTGTTGGACACTGGCAGGTGAAGACGACAACCGTATTTCTTTCAGTAGGGACGAATGAGCTGATGCCGAACGGGCTGAACAGGCTTATTTACATGCAGAGCGGGCCGCCGAGTACAGCAGTGCGGGAGGAAAAGGCGGCTCTTTATATGGAGCTGGGAGGCGGCAGTACCAATACCCTGTTCAAAATAGCTTCTCTCCGCGGCTTCATCGCTTTCGAGGCAGGAACAGGCGTAAGCACTCTGATCATCGACGCGCGCAATGAGAAAACATATGCCCTTTCAGCCGACGCGGGCACAGGCACCAGGCACCTTTATTCCAATGGATTGACCAATCCAACCTATCACGCATTGGAAGCAATGGCCGTCAATGCTATTGAAGCCGAAGAAACGGCTGATTTTGAAGATATTAACATACCTCTCTAGTAATGAATAACGCAGAGATACAGATTCAGTTTCCGAAGCCCGGCAACTGGCAGGAATTCACCCTGACAGCCATTTATCAGGACAAGGGCGGATATAGACCTCCGGCGCGCTATACGCAGGACGATATACCAGCCGACCAGGCCCCGGCTATGCAGTCCGTCGTTACCGCACTGGTGGGATTGTCGGAGCCGTGGCAGGCCTCCCAGGTGTGGGCGCATCTAATGACGGCGACTGTCTATAATGAGGATGACCCGTATACCCCCATCGGGCGGAAGGATGAGGTTGCGCTGGATGTTGAGGCGGTTAATGAGCAAGGGGGGCGCCGGTTTTTCACCCCGTATCAATATCCGGAGTTCATCATTGATGACCCCGCCGCCGTGGACTTTTTCAAATACTTCACCAAACAATAAACCATGAATATCAGCAAAGAAGACATCGAAAAGGCCCAGCAGGCGGCATCCGCCCGTTGGGGGAATTGGGTCAAGTATGTGATTGCCGCCATCATCGGCGCTCTGGCCACAGCCGGTTACATCACCGTCACGGGGTGCGGCCATTCCGTGAACGTCACCCCGAACCGTACGGAGGTATGCAAGGACGGCTCCTGTCTGGTGCTGGAACCGGGGCATATCTCCTATAGTCAAGCACAGCCGGAAACGGACGTGCCGCCCATCGTACAAACCCTCAAGAAGTAGGAATCATGTGCACCAAAGCCCGCGCTTACCTGACACTCTTACGTGAGTACAAGGCCGAGATTGTCATGATCGTGGGCTTTGTTGCCGCCGCCATCATGTACCACGACATGAGGACGTTCATTAACGAGCAAACCCGCGCCTTGTCGGAAATCAATCTGCGACTCTCCAACCTTGAACAACAGAGCAGGAAATGAACTGTAAAGTTTTTCTTACAAGTTCTAACTAGTTCTATCAAAAACGACTTATAACAATGAACACTACAGAAAGAAAGATGGCCGCGGCTATCCTCCGGTTTGAAGACAGCCGCGTTACCGGGCCGGATTCCCTGCGCGTTTCCCGCCTTCCCGCCGCCGACAAGGGCGGCAAGTGGGAGGTTTGCGGCATTTGCGACGGCATTGAACCGGCCGTGTTTAACAGATTGAAGGCCCTGCTGGATG
>ENA-UOJB01001292-UOJB01001292.1-human-gut-metagenome-genome-assembly--contig:-C48-NODE-1292-length-21364-cov-22.386316_pt1 | contig 21364 bp, 29 predicted proteins | sample MGYA00242338_ERZ723885 | MGnify/ENA metagenome assembly ERZ723885
GCTCGACCCTGTGTTGTTCCGCAGGTTCACTAATGGGGAGGTGTGGCTATGAACGTCGATAACATGACCGATGATGAGTTTATCGACGGCCAAGACCAACTAGCCTACAAACACCAAAGCAACCGAGCCGACATCCTACACACTCAAACTCAAAGCGGAGGTCAACCAATGATCAGCGAACAATCCTCGTTCAGCCTGTTCATTCCCGGCATCCCAGCCAGCAAAGGATCATACCGTCCAATCACCGGCCGGAGCCGCACCACCGGCAAACCCGTCACCCGACTCATACCAATGGACAAAAAGGAACGCCCGTGGCGCAACCACGTGCGCGACACCATCCTAAGCCACAAACCACCAACCATCCCACCCGACGCATACGTTACAGTAGAAACCACGTTCTACCTCCCACGCCCCAAAACCATTCCCCCAAGCAAACGAAAACACCCAACCGTCAAACCAGACATAGACAAACTCCAACGCGCCCTATACGACGCCATAACCGAAACCCACATCTGGCATGACGACTGCCAGATAACCGACGTAACCAGCCACAAACGATACGCCGACACCACCACCACCGGCGTACTCCTCAAAATCACATGGGAACCAAACCAATGAAAAAACCAAACGAATTCGACTACTTCCGCAACACCACACCCGGCTACAAGCTAGGCCGCATCCTCGGCATCCTACTCATCACCATAACCGTCCTACTCATCACCACCGGCACCATCGCCCTACTCAAACTCCTCATAACCTACATCCTCGCCTAAAGAAACCACCATGCCCCCTCAACCAACAACAACAACAAACTAAACCCAAGAAAGCGTAGAATAACCTTATGAGCAACGTAACCAGAGACGCACACGGACGAATCACCGGAGGCGTAAACAACCCGACCGGCAAAGGCGGCTTCCAAGAACGACCACAAGACCGATGCCGTAAATGGACAAAACGCGGCAGCGTGAAATACAACCTTCAACAATTCCTTGAACTCACGAACGAAGAACTGGCGGAATGGGTACAGCGCATGGACGAACTGACCCAAGCCGAACAGATCGCCCTTCGTCGTGTTCTTGAATCGAAAAAGGACGGTGAGAAAGCATTCCGCGCCTATCAGGACATCGCCAACCGTACCGAGGGTATGCCCCGCCAGCAGGTTGACCAGACGGTTCAGATGTATGAACCGCCTACGATCAATGTCACGGTGAAGTGAACAAACCCGAGCCTATTATTCTCAATAAGGCTCGGGTTCTCTCGGGTGAAGACCAGACTATTGAGAATCGCGCGCACATTATGGAACAAAACGGAACATTCAACCTCGTAATCCCCAAAGCATACGAAGATCTATTGTTCTTCCTCCATGACCGTGACAACCCTCCATACCGCTACTACGACTACAGCGGAGGACGTTCGAGCGCGAAAAGCACCAGCGTAGCCCTAGCACTAGCGCTCGAAGCAAGCATGTACCCAACCCGCATCCTATGCACCCGCGAATTCCAGAACAGCATTCAGGAAAGCGTCAAACAGCTACTAGCGGACATCATCAGCCACTATCAGCTTCCCGGTTTCACCATCACCCGCGAACAGATAACACATGTGAACGGCAGTGTGTTCTGGTTCAAGGGCTTGCACGAAGACCCCGAAAGCACGTTGAAAGGCATCGAAGGCGTAGACCGGTGCTGGATCGAGGAAGCCCAGTTCATCACCGACCACAGCCTAGACGTGCTGCTGCCGACCATCCGAAAGAACGGCAGCACCATCATCTTCACACGTAACCCACTGACCCCGGAGGATGCGATAACCACCCGTTTCGTCACCCACCCCAGCCAGCTCACCCAACAGCGCACCACCCACCATCACACCACATGGCGTGACGCGGAACAGGCCGGTATCCTTCCCGAGGAAATCAAACGGCAGGTCGAGGAATCACGAAACAACCCAGACTTCGCACACATCTGGGAAGGAATGCCCTACGAGAAAACAATCAACCAGATCATAAGCTGGCAGCAACTCGCAGACGCGACCGAACGCCAACCGCAAACAGACGGCGGCGTAAGCTTCGGCGTTGACGTGGCCCGATACGGAGCCGACCGAACCGCTGTCGCCATCGTAAAAGGACGTCACCTAGTAGATCTCGTGAGCTGGAACAAAACCAGTCTCGTGGAAACATCGGAACGCATAATCACCCTTGCAGGTACATATCATCCAAGCATCATCAACGTGGATGATACCGGCGTTGGCGGAGGCGTGACAGACATCCTCCGCAGTCGCAGCCAACCAGTGAACGGCGTCAACTTCGGAGCAAAACCAAAGCACCCAGACCGCTATCCGGCAGTCAGTTCGGAACTATGGTTCGAGTTCGCTGAACAGCTTCCGGAAATCACCATCAACCCGAATCTGGAACACCGAGCCGAACTGTTTCAGGAACTCAGCACCCGTGAATGGATGATCAACAACCGGAACCTACGCGAAGTGCAGCGGAAGAAAGACTACAAAACAGAGAACCAGACCGGAAGTCCCGATCTGGCCGATAGTGTTCTTCTCGCCTACTACAAGCCGCTCCAACTCCCATCATGGGACGTTGCAATTTGAGATAGGTTTAAGCCCTGCACCCCGGTAGACTAGACATAGGGTCTTATTACGAATCGAGGAAACTGTGAGCCTGCTGAACAATCTCCGTGACGGTTTTATGAGCGCTTTCGACCGTAACCATGCGCCAAGCTCAACCCCGACGCCTATGGGCGGGAACATCTGGCAGCCGATGGGAGGCAACACCATCCCCATGCACGACACCTACGACAACGTGTTTCCCTACGTGAACGCTATCGCGCAACGGTTCAGCACGATAATCCCCTATGCCGTTGATTCGGACAACCAGCGTATCGAACCGGCCCCCGCACCATTGGCCGCACTCTACGCGCCCAACGACACGTATTCATGCTTGGAATTCCTCAAGATCGTTTGCGCCACCATCCTCACTCAATCACATGTAGACGTACTCATCTGGACGACGAACGGCCCCGGTGGAGACATCACCCCAACGAACATCATCGGATACACGCTGCTGCCGTCGAATAGCCGCCAATACAATTCCTCCCGTTCAGACTGGTATCACCGCGTCACGATGGACTTGGGCGACGGCGAACGAGTCTACAAATTCTCCAGAGACGAAACCATCGCCCTCAGCTACTCGCAGCATCCGAACGATCCGACGCGCGGCATCGCTCCAGCCATGACGGTGAAAAAATGGGCCAACGTTGACGATATGATTGCCGACTATGAACGTGGCTTCTTCGGCAACAACGCCGTTCCCGCTGGAATGCTCGGCATCGTATCGGAAAACACCGAGGACTTCCAACGTAACCGCGACCGGCTCGAAAGCACGTTCCGAGGCGCAGGCAACAACAACGGCATCGTCTACAACATGATCCCGGTTGACCCCATGACCCATAAGCCCAGCACCACCAGCAAACTCGTATGGGTACCGTTCCAGAACGCAAACGATACGCTGGACTTGCAGACCGTGAACGACGTGGTAAACAACCGATTGTCGAACGCGCTCGCCGTCCCGGACATTATTCGCGGCATCGACAACGGGCAGACCTACGCCAACGCAGAACAGGCGGAACGCGCGTTCATTGAAAACACGTTGAAGCCGTTGTGCATGACGGTTTGGGATAAATGGCAGTTCGAGCTTGACCGCATCACCGGCGGACTCGGATATGGCATCACGTTCGATCTTGACCTGCCGTCGCAAACCGACGTGGAAAAGGTACAGGCGGACACGCAGAAGGTTCGTATCGACTCGCTTACACAGCTTGTGAACATGGGGGCCAGTGTGGAATCTGCCGTGGACGCGCTCGGACTCCCCGACTCGTATAAGCGTCTTGACCTGCACCAGCAGTCTCCGACCTTGACTATCCCAACAGTCGCGAAAAGATATGCGAGGAATATCAAACCGCAGGAAACAGCAACCGAAAACCGTATCCTCCCCGCCACACGAACCTACGTGAACAGAATCATCCGAATGGCCCGCCGATCCCAAAACGGTTTGCGCGACGATCTGGAAGCCATCGGAGAACAGTGGGTAAACGACGTGGAAGACGAGTTGATGACCAACCTCATAGCCTACGCCCGTCGTACCGGCTACGAATTGGAACAGGTCATCACCATGTGGGCGGAACTCCACCCCGAAAGCTCCATCGCCGTGGATATCGAAGGATACACTGCGGATGATTGGCGGAAACTCTACTTCTGGACTGAACTCCCAGACACCGTGCGTGAAGCCTACGTGGAACACTTGCGGAGCATCGCCAAGTCCACCAGCAAGACCATCACGAACGACGTGCTCGAACTGTTGAACCGGGCTGACGTGGAACAGTGGGACGCCCAACGCCTGCGCGAATCACTCGAACGCATGGGCAACGATCACGCGGAGCTAATCTCACGCTGTGAAACAGTGCAATCGCAGAGGCTCGGCAGCTTGTACAGTGCCCGCAATCTCAGCGAAACGCTCGGCGTCCGACTAGCCAAGGTGTGGCGTACCAGCGGCGACGAAAAAGTATGCGAGTTCTGCAATCACATGGAAGGCACTCGAATCGCATTGGATGACACGTATCTGGCGGAGAACGCCAGCGTCGAGATCGGGGACAGAACCTATGTGAACAATTTCGAGAGTATGCAAACACCGAACGGACATCCCAACTGCCGGTGCTACGAGGATTACGAGGTGGTCGAATCATGACGTATGACATTCATTGCAAACGTTGCGGACGCTACCTAGGCTCCTGCGCCCGCAACACCACGGTTACGTTGAAGTGCCCGAACTGCAAAGGATTGGACACGTACCGCATCGTGCTACTATGGGGGATAGAACAATTAAGCCCATTAAGGACGTTCGACCGCACCACTACCTATTGGAAAGGGTCAAGATGAAGACTCGTAAGAGCTTCGCAAACAGCGGTGCCCCAGAAACCAATGGTCGTACCCTCACATTCCTCGCCAACAGCGGCAAAGTGATGTGCGACGGACTCACCGTCGACCTGAAGACACTGAAAGCGCCGTTAATCGACGGCACTCTGAAACTGGTGTCCGATCTCACCGAGTCCGACAAACTATCCCTGCCGTTGCTGATCGACCACATGCCTAGCATCGAATGCCAAGCGGGCGCAATCACCCGACTGTGGATGACAGATGATGGACTAATGGCCGAAGCGAAACTCAGCGAGGTAGATCAAGGCGAACGTATCCGCCAGCTTGCAGCAGACGGATGCCTGACCAACAGTTTCAGCATCACCGTTGAATTCAACAAGCGTCCCGGCAAGGACGGTATCATCCACGATGGCGAACTACTGGAAATCAGCGTCGTCTATCGTGGTGCCGACCCACGGGCCGCTTTCACCGCAATCAACAGCCGCAACAACCAGAATGGAGACACCATGAACCCGGAACTCCTGAAGAAACTGGCGCGTACCATCGCCCAGTTCAAACTCACCCCGGACGAGGCGGAACAGCTCACCACGTCCATCGGTGACATCATGCAGGGCGCTCTCGATGACCTGACCGAAGCCATCGGCGAACAGTCCGAATCAAACAATGATGGAACCACCCCGGCACCGGAGGAACCAGTGCAGACTTCCAACGGCCGCCAGACCATCATCATCAACAAAGCGAATCATGCGGCACACCAGTCGGGTACCGTGACGTTCTCCCACGACCGTAAGACGTGGCTGGACTCCGATGACGCCATGATCGCGTTCGAACGTGCCCTGATCGCGTCCGATAACAAGGGTGTCGAAGCATTCCACCGTGAGTGGGCTGACACCGTGAACCGTAACATGTCGGACACCGCATCGTTCGGCGTTAACACCACCAACGTGGACAAGTTCATCCCGACTGCGGCAATCACCACAATCGCGGACGCGCTGAACACTCGCGGTTCCGGCCTGTGGAACCTGCTGCGCAAAACCGGCATGGACCGTCTCACCATCGGTGGCAACGTTGCCGGTCTGACTGAACAGACCCGTGCCCACGGCTACCCTGTGTCCGAGTACGGCTCGAAGAAGAATGAACAGGTGCTTTCGTTCGTGAAGCGTGAGCTTCAGGCCGATTACACCTACAAGTACATCACCCTGAACAAGGGCGATATTCGCCGCACCCAGCGTCCGGGCGCCCTGCTCCGCTACGTGCTTCAGGAACTCCCGAACTATATCGTCCAGACCATCGAACGTCAGATCACGCTCGGCGGCTACACGGATATGGCTCACTTCCGTAGCGTGGTGACTGACGCGGGAGACAAGTCGTCCGATTGGAATGGCAACCGTTTCGCGCTCTCCTACACCATGACAGATAACACTCCGCTGATGGACTTCGTGCGTGCCTCCCACATGGTTCGCGCTCAGGGCAACAAGGTGCTGCTGTGCAACGCTGACACCGTGGCCGACCTGCTGATGTCCGCAGACGCTAACGGGAATGCGTATATTGCTCTCGGCGGTGACGATACTCTGGCCCGCGCCCTCGGCGTTAACCAGATCATTACTCCGGAATGGTGGACGGACGCGGACGACACCACCACTATGGGCGTCGTCATGGCTGCGTCTCACTACGCGGTGGTTGGCGATACCTCCATCGAGGCTTTCACCAACTTTGCGCTGTCCACTAACACCAACGAGTATCTTCAGGAGATTTACGCTGGTGGCGGTCTGGACGCGGAGAAGTCCGCCGTGGTCATCAAGCCGAAGGGCAAGTGAGGTGATCTGCCATGACGATTAAACAAGTTCGATTCGTTAAGGCGGACTCTCGTAACCCGGTTCAGGACATCGCCGAACTAGCGGTGTTTAACGCTTCGGGTAATCCCGTTGACCCTCCGACCTCCCTTGCTGATGGCAGCGTGACGACCGCGAAGCTGGCTAACAATGCTGTAACCGCGACCAAGATCGCGAGCGGCGTTCTGCCGACCAACGCGACCAAGGAAAAGGCCGGTCTGGTCAAGCAGGCCGCGCACGTTGCCGACCCGACTGGCGAAACTCCGACTAAAGCCGAGTTCATCGCGCTCCGTGACGCCTTGGTCACAGCCGGGCAGATGGCGTCCGCCTGACACGCTACCCTAGACAGTAGCGGGACTGCACCGCAAAGGCCCTATCTCCTACAATGGGAGGTAGGGCCTAACTCATTTTCGGAAGGAGCGATCATGGACATCGACGCAAGCGTAATCGATCAAGTGGGAGAGACGATCTACGCGCGATGGAAGGACGCCGCGCTCGCAGACCTCGCCAACATCATATGCCAAAAAGACCTATTCCCGATTACGGATGATTACGTGGGAATTGTCGTAGGAGATGGCCGCCACATAGCGTTACTGGCATGGTATTCGGAAGTGACAAACGTGCAGACCACCGACGGCGTGACTCTCGCTTTTCATGTGAACTACGATATGAGCGACGGGTGGACGCCCGAAACCAAGTACGCTAACTGCCTGACAATCGCGCAATGTCTTAATGTCGGCACGGCAATAACCGTGACCGGAACGCACGGGTTCGCCAAGCTTCCCGCCCCATTATCTTCAGTATTGGCTGCGATCATCGAGGCAGACCAGAGCGTTCTTGACCAGACCGACCGTATCACGTCTAAGAGCATTGAGGATGTGAGCGTGAGCTACGCAACGATCAACGAGACGGCTATGGAACGTGCGTTGACCCCGTACCAGTCGCTTATCAACCAATGGAGCCTATGCCAAAACGGCACTCAGACCGGTGGCATCCTCTCCATGCCTCGCAAACACCATAATCTGCCGTGGTGGCTCAACGCTCAGGATTACGTGGGGGGTGACTACGCTTATGGCAACGCTCTGTGACCCGTTCCGACTGTTCCCAGAACAAGTGGAGACTGCGAAGCTCTGGCGGTACACTGCACCCGGACTACCAAACGAGCTAATCGCCGTATTACGTGTGATCGTAAAACGCACCACACAAACCGACCAGCCCACCGAATACGGTTCGCGTATCGGCTCCCGAAGCTTCCATATCGACCCCAGTACACTCCCATTCGCCTATGTGCAGGATATCGAGCTTCTGCCCGACATTATGCTGGAGATGGAGAACGGGCGCGTCTACCAGATAACCGACGCGAGTCGTGGCGATGACATGACGATGGGCGAAACCCGGTTCATCACCGTAACTGGAACACCGTATGGAAGGGACAGCATATGAGCTACCGGTTACAGTTGTCCGCTGATTGGGCGCGTAAGCTCTCCACCCAACAGTTGAACAAGGGCGGCGTGAGAATGATGACCGACATTCTCAAGATGGCCCGTCAGAATGCTCCCGTACTCACCGGCGCTTTGCGTAACAGCGGACGCTTCCAACAAGTTTCCACGCTCAAGTGGCGTATCACGTTCGGCAACAGTCGCGTGCCTTACGCGCGTATCCGCGAACATACGAACCGGTTGCATCCGAACACGGTACGTTACCTCCAGCGGGCGCGGAACACCGCAGCTAGCCGTGTGAAATCGTACTTCGATCTAGGATAGGAGCGACATCATGATTGATCTGGCCATGTGCATGACCCTACAAAACGAGGGTTTCGGCACTTACGGCAAGACCCTGTTCTTCGGGACCAGTCCAGTATTGGACACGGGTAGCGTAACGAACGCCGAGGGCATCTGGGTCAACGCGAACACCGTGGACATCAACGGCGACCTGTACACGGATCAGCTCACAGTCAGCAGCCGATACTTCGACGTGATCGAACAAGGCCGTCTGATGCTCCGCCTCCTGCACTTCATCAACAATCGTCTGCATGACTATTGCCAACTGACCTGCAACCCCATCGCTGATATTGACTTTGTATCAATCCGTGTGCATCCGGCGACCGCCATCGACATGGACGCCATCGACGGGGAAGGCCGATGGGTGAAAAGCATCCGATTCAACGTTGACTACAAGCTCTTCAACGAAACGGTAGAATAGAACCGTCCATTAAGTCGCGCGTGTGCAGTCCCGTCCGACGAAAGGACATTGAAATGGCCTCCTACCCACTGATTGGCAAAAAGACCGTATACATTGACGACCTCGTGATCAGCCCCGACTACGTGCAGGATGAAGTGGGCACTATCACCTTGACTCCCGGCACTACCGAGGTTGCTTCGCAGTCCGGCACCATCAACGTGCCGAACGGGTCCTATGATGAAATGAGTTTCGAGCTGAACATTATTTGTCCGAGCGTCCGATTCCTCGGCATGCTGTTCCCCGAACTGTACCATAATGCTAAGTTCAAGCGTGTTATCTCCGGTTCGATGGCCGAGACGGGTCAGGTGCGTTTCGGTGGCAACGAATGCGTTTCCAACACCCCGAGGGACATCATCATTCATAACGTGTGCGATGGTCATTCGTCGGCGCAGGACTTCCGTATCCCGCAGGCGCTAATCAGCGCTGGCGGCGAGTTCAAAGTGAGCCTGTCCGACCCGTTTGTGGTCACGCTTTCCGGTTCGATGACCTCCGGTGCGAACGGTGCCGTGGTCATGGGCGAGCTTGATCTTGATAACCCGTCGTATTACGACGAAGATTCAGGCACTATCAAGACGGATGATGTTCAGGTCACTGCGCTTACCGCATCCCCGACGAACATTTCCGGCAAAGTCAACGATCATGTGACGGTCAATGTGGTGGCCTCCCCGAATGGTGCGACTGGCAGCATCACCGCCACGGTAGCCGACACCGGGAAGGCCACCGCCACGGACAACGGTGACGGCACTTGGGATATTCAGTTGAAGCAGGCCGGTACTGGTACCGTCACGTTCAAGTCTGGTAGTGCGCAGACCGTGGTTAACTTCAACGTCAAGTAAGTGAGCATAAGTAACGCCCGCTACCAGAATTGTGGTGGCGGGCGCAGGAGATAAAGGTTCCGAGAAAAGCAACATGATTCATGATATCACCCGATTGGAGCAATAATGACTACCCCTGTTTTGAGCATCGACACCCGAGAAGCGTTCCGTACCCTCACCGTGAAGCTTGACGGCACTGTGTACACCATGCGTCCGCTCGGCTCGAAGGATACGCTCACCATATTGGATAATGCTGAGACTATCGACAAGCTGAGCGCTGGCGTTGCGAACCGTGAGACTTTGGAAACCGCCAAAAAAATTATCTTCCCACTGGTCGAATCGCTTATGAGTCCAGCTGATAAGTTTTCCGAGTGGAAGGCGCAGACGCGGGAACGTAGCGACCTCGCCTACCAGCGTGCCATGAGCGCGTTGTGCGGGCTTATGGCTAAAAACATCACCGTTGACATCAAGGGCGAATAAATGAAGTCGTGGGATAGTCTGCTCACTCCCGCCGAACGGGAGGCGATGAAGGATTACAAGCATAAGGAGGCGTCCCGCAAACCGCTTCCGAGCGTTAATATCCTCGCTGAATTGGGTGACGTGTATGGGTGGCAGGCTATCCGCGACGTGTTGGAAAACAAGGTTGACCCAGACCTTATGATGCGACTGCTTCGGGAGGGACGCCGTATCAGACGGCGGCGTCTGGCTGAACAATACCAGATGACGTTCAATTGCATCGCCTCCGCGTTCTCGAAGCATGGCGACCAGAGGATAACCAGCATCATCAATAATCTTATGAAGGACTTGTGATGGCAGACTCGACACTAACCCTAGACGCCGAGATCAACACCAGCGACTGGAACGCTGGAGTCAAGGATATCGAATCTGGCAGCAGTCAGATCGAAACGTCGGCGCGGCAAGCTGATGGAGCGTTGAGTAACGTTGACAAGTCGGCTAGCAAGTCTTCCAGCGGGTTCGGAAAGTTCGGTGCCGTCGCCGGTGCCGTTGGTGGTCTCGTATCCTCTGGTATCAGTAAGGCGGTTGACGCGATTAGCGACCTTACCGGCGATATCGTGGAAGCATCCGATTCGGCGGACAAGTTCAAAAGCACGCTGAACTTTGCCGGTCTGGATACCGGTGCTATTGACGCGCTTACTGCAAGCACTCAGACATACGCAGACCAGACCGTGTATTCCATCAGTGATATTCGCAACGTGACCGCTCAGCTTGCCGCGAACGGCGTACAGGGCTTCGACAAACTAGCCGAGGCGGCGGGTAATTTGAACGCTGTCGCCGGTGGTAACGCGGAAACTTTCAGCTCGGTGGGTATGGTGCTTACACAGACCGCTGGCGCGGGCAAGCTGACCACTGAGAACTGGAACCAGTTGGCCGACGCCATCCCCGGCGCGTCCGGAAAACTTCAGGAAGCGATGCTGAAGAACGGTGCGTACACTGGCGACTTCCGCGACGCTATGGCCGATGGCGAGATCACCGCGGATGAGTTCAATCAAGCCATAATGGACTTGGGTATGACGGACGCCGCGAAGGAGGCTGCGACCAGCACCAGCACTATCGAAGGCGCTATGGGCAACCTTGAAGCGTCCATTGTCGGCGTTGGTACGACGATTCTTGACCAGTTCAAAAAGCCGTTAACCGATAGTATGAGCTTCGTGGCGGAGAGAATCAGCGGGCTTAGTGGCGTGTTTACCGGACTGGTGCAGACCATCGGCCCGGTTCTTTCACAGATCGGCACAACGTTCCAGACCGCTTTTCAACCGGTTGTGGGAATCGTGCAATCTCAGTTGCTCCCGGCGTTGAAACCGCTTATGAGTTCCTTGCAGAATGTCGGCAATGCCATCATGCCTATCATCCTGAACATTGCACCAGTGTTGGCTACCGTAGTGAGCGACATCGTGCAAACTATGAGTGTTATCGCGGCTTCCGTAACTCCTGTTATCAATAACATCGCCTCGTCGATTCAGATGGTGCTTCCGGCGCTCCAACCGCTTATGAGTGCCTTGCAGAATCTCAACAATGCCGTTATGCCTGTCATCATGGCCGCGATTCAGACCATTGCACCCGTGTTGTCTACCATAGTGAGCAACATCATGCAGACCATGAGCGTCATCGCCACAGCCGTAACCCCTGTGATCAATAACATCGCTACGGTGATTCAGGCGGCGCTACCCGCCATCCAATCAGCGTTCCAAATCTGGGGCACTTACATTCAAAGCGTTATCAACGCGGTTTTCCCATTCATCCAGACGGTTGTTACTTCGGTTATGAACGTTATCAACGCGATAATCACCACAGTATTGGCCGCGATTAACGGCGACTGGTCTGGAGTATGGGACGGAATCAAGAATATCGCTTCCAGTGTTTGGAACGGTATCAAAAGTATCGTTTCTAGTGCCATCAATGCAGTGTCAGGCGTCATCTCAAGCGTGCTGAGCGGTATCAGCGGTATTTTCAGCAGTGTGTGGAACGGTATCAGGGGAGCTGTGAGCGCCGCGTGGAACGGCATCACAAGCGCTGTCAGCAGTGGCGTAAGCTCGATGATGAATTTCATCACCAGTATCCCAAGCCGTATCATGGGCGTGTTCAGCGGAGCCGGATCATGGCTTCTCAGCGCAGGCCGAAATATTATTCAGGGTCTGATTAACGGCATCACGAACGCCATCGGCGGAGCCATCTCAGCAGTCAAAGACGCTGTTGGCGGTATCATCGACGGTGCCAAGAGCCTGCTGGGCATCGCGTCCCCGTCTAAGGTGTTCGACCGTGAGATAGGTCGGATGATTCCTGCTGGTCTTGGCCGTGGCGTATCGGAGAACGAGCGTGCGGCCACCCGTCCGGTGGAAGACATGGTGGACTCGCTTCTACCGTCGTCCATTGTGACGCCAATGCCTGTCATGTCCAACCCGGTGCCCATGAACACGACTAGTGGCCCGCGCGTGAACGCGCCTATCACGGTCAACGCTCTTGACCCGAACGCGGCAGCTCGTGAAACCGTGCGTGTGATCAATTTCCATTACGTGTGACAAACCGCGCGGGTAGACTAAGGGTATGGCTATCTTTACCCTTGACCCGCGCGACGTTCGTCTGACCCTGAACGGGTTCCCATTGTATGGGACTGACTCGTATGGGTGCGAGTGGCATGTAACATTTCAAAACGTTTCGGGACTGTTCGACGGCGTAGGTTCGACCTTGCAGACCAAGGACAAGGCATGGTCGGACGGCTGGTTTAGCAATATACCCGTGGCTCAAGGACGTTCGATCAGTGTTGATGGTCATATCATCGGCAAATGCACGGAAAACTGTATCAACGCTTGGGATGCGTTCAAACGCTCGTTCAACATCACCAGCCAGTCGCTTGTAGTGGAATTGGGGAACATCAGCCGTCAGGTGCAGGTCATGCAATCGTCTTCCGCGCCATTGGTGGAATGGGCCGGCGTCAACATTCTTAAATTCAGTATCGGTTTGACCGCTTTGGACTCGTATCTGTACGATACGCAGTCAGTGACTGGGAATACTGGTCTGCCAAACAGTCAGGGCGGTATGACATTCCCCTATCGCTTCGAGGACATGAATACGGGCACGGGGTCAACGTGGGTATGGTCTGAAACAACCGTGTCGGGTAGCGTGCGCCTCACGAACACGGGTAGCGCTCCAAGTCCGGTGACTATCCGTATCGATGGGCCTGTAGTCAACCCGCAGGTGGAGCATAATCCGAGCGGCCATATCATGGCGTTCGACCTTAGCTTGGGTGAGGGCCATTACATTCTTATCAACGGTTCCACTCATGAGATTCTTATCGATGGCACGGATCCGGCGCGTGGCAGTGTGATCCGACGCGAATGGAGCTACGCGGAAATCGGGGAGAATTTTTGGATGTTTAGCGCCGAGGAACCATCGGATAACGCTCGTATGACGGTTACGTTCAATCCGGCTTACATGTAAGGAGGCGTCGGATGCCATTACTTGCTAACAGGTTGCCGCAGGCGAACGGCCTATCCTCGGGCACGGAGCGTGTATTGTGGCAGCGTTCCGGATTGCAGTTCGTCGCCGTCACGTTGAACGACGGCACGGTGATAGCCGAACTCCCAGACCTGCAATTAACCCACCTGACGTACCGTTTCGAGGAAACAACCAGCGAAACAGCCACGCTCCCGTGGCGCAACGCTCCCCACAATTGGGACGAAGCCACCACACCATATCAGGCCGCCATACTTCTGGTATGCGAATCCACAGTCCTGTGGGGCGGTATCGTGGTCAAACGCGAGCGTGCAATGCGCGGAGACGGATTAACACTGACGTTGGCAACCGTCGAACACTATCTCGACAACGTGTACGTGCAGGATCACACGTACACGAATCGTGACCAGTGCGAGATAGTGGAAGACCTCGTGACCACCACGCTTGCGAACCATCGTTTCAATCTTGTTGTCGAAGCGTCACCAAGTAGCATCAAACGTGACCGCACGTATGAGGCTGAAAACGACAAAACACTGTTAAGCGTCCTGCAAGAGCTTGCGAACGTGTTGAACGGGCCTGAATGGTGCACCTCGTGGCGGGCCATCAATGACGGTCATTATGAGCCGGTCATGACGGTTGCCGACCGTATCGGTTCAACCACGCCGAGCACCACGTTCGATGAAAGCGTCATGACCACGTTCACCCTGTTGGAGGATTATACGAACGGGTATGGTGCTAACGCGGTCATGGCGGTGAGTACGGCTGACGCGGGCGCCCGTCCGCAGTCCGATTGGATGATCGCAGACCAGCCCCACCGGCCTCGGCTTGAATATGTGTTCCAACCGTCAACCAGCATCAAGAACAAGAGCACCCTGAACGAACACGCTAAATCATCACTGTTGCAGATGCAGAACGGTACCCAGACCATCACTATGGGCTTAAGTCTGCTATCCGCTCCTATGGTGTACGAGGAGTGGAAGCCGGGCGACCTTATATCGTGGACGGTGGCGGAAGACGCCGAGCATTTCCCCGACCATAATCACGGTAAAGCCCGTATCATCGGGTACGAGATAGATTTTAGTCAGGCGTGGACCATCACACCTATATTGCAGCAGGAGGACACGAATGCCGAGCAAATTCAAGTTCAGTCTAGATAGCGCGGACGCTACAGCACGCCAGTTCTCAGACATTAAACACCAGTTGCAGGAGCTGCCGCCGAGTATCGTCAACAGTGTTAAACCTATGGTCGATCAGATTACGAAAATGTATGAGGAAGTGCAGACGTTGACGAATAATCTTGACCAGCGTGTGCAGGAAAGCATCACCCGCAACAGTTACACTCGTTCCGAGATTGACGTTAAAACTCAGACGTGGAACTGGGGAGTATTGGCTCCGAACCGTGGTGGCACGGGTATCGCCAACGCTTATAATAATGTGTTTACTGTCGGCCCGTGGCGCGCGGTGTGGGTGTTGTCCGATGGCACTATGGGCACGTCGCAATCTATTCGTGCGGTGAAAACCGATATCGTTGACGCAGACGATTACATTCCGGTTGACGCGCTCCGCAAAGTGAAATGGTGCATCTACCGGATGAAGGATGACAAAAACCTGAATCTTGATGATGCACAACCAATGGTCGGCATGATAGCCGACGATATGGATGAAAACGGTCTGGGTTTCTTCTGCGAATACGATGAAGACGGCAATCTGACGGGCATCAACTATCCGATGTTGGGAGTGGCTGCGCTACGACTCGCCCAGCAGGTGGCGGATGGAGTGGACGCGCTCAAGGCTAAGGTTGACGAACTATCCTCTAGCGCGGATAAAATGAGTGTAGACGATTCGGAGGATTGATTATGGCTATCATCATGCACCCGCTTACCGCGTTGAACGGTTCACCGGAGTATACGGCGGACGATTACAGACACGCCATTAATCCTCTATTGGTACCGTCCGATGGTACCGCGTTCAACGGTTTGTCCGGCATCCGCTACGGTTCCCCGAGTCCTCTGGTCACGGTGAGCGGTCTGACGGTTACGGTCAAACCTCATTGCGGTACCATCAGCCCGTGGGATGGTTTGGGCGCGTACACCTACGCCATAACCACCAATACGACCGTGCAGTTGGCGGACTCCACCAACAGTTACAAGATCGCGGTTACTGTGGAAGACCCGTCACAGTCGCATGGTACGACTCCGCGCGGCAAAGTCGAAGTGTTCACTGCTGGCACTCCTGACTCGAATATCAATGGTCTGGTGATTGCCGAGGTTAACGCCGGTGTCGCGTCGGACGTGGCTCCGATTATTCGTAATAACGCGGTGCTGATGGCGCGTGATCTTGAGCAGCTTAACACTATTACCGCGATGAACGGGCAGGAGGCTGTAACGATTGCCGATAATGCTCATTATGTCAGACGCGACAGCTCGTGGGAAGCTGAACCTGAAGACCGTTGGTATAGATTCGACCTGAAATTCCAAAACGAATCGTCGTTCACTCCGATTGCATACGGCGGGGGAAGCAGGATTTTCTGGCACCCGAAACTGCGGTTAATCAGCGTAAAGTTGGCTTCGTTTATCTCCCATGTCGGCGTGAATACGTTCAGCGTATATTTGCCAAAAACTGGGACTTTCGGCGTATCAAAGTCCGTTGAACTTGGTCAGGCGGAGTTCGAGAATTACACCGGACGAGGCGTTGAGTTGACTTTGAACGGCAACTACGCTGGCTCAATCTCGGTAGGCCCACAAATAACAGCCAGTAACGTAATCCGTCCGTTGGGAAGCTTCGTCGTTCCGATTCCGAAGAACGTCGAGGTGCGAGCCACGGGCGGCACGCCACTATGATTCAAATCGAGTAATATTCAGTACTGCCTCTGAACAGGCCAGCACACGCTACCGCTGCGAGAGTCTGAAGAACCACTGTCACCCATGTTCCTCACACTCACCACACCACCGGTGGTGACAACGAGGAAACCGGTATTGCTTCCACCGTTCGCAACCATCAGAGGGTTCGACATCTCGGTTTTCGGACGGTACGCCTCCCTAATCGTCTTACCCCATTGACCCGAATCCCACGAACCGGAACCAATTTTCACGGAATTCACTTGAACCGCGCACGATGATTCTCCGTAGATGACGGTTATCTTTCCGCCACTCCATGACTCACTCACGGTTTCAAAAACCGGCTTCCATGTGCCGAGCTCCATGATATAATGAGCATTATCGGCCACGGTCTAAAATAGAGACTATGACTGATATTCTCACTGCAATCATCGGCGTAGGCGGCGTGGCTCTCGGAGGACTCATAACATGGCTAGCCAACCGTAGGTCAGACCTCACCAGCGCATATCAAGCCTTAGTCTCGGCGCAGGGAGACATGAAACGGCAGATCGACGCGCAAGACCAGAAAATAAACGTTTTAATCAAGCAACGTGATGAGATGCAGTACACGATTGATCTTGAGACGGGTTATATTCGCGCGCTGGGGCACTGGTTGTCACAATTCTGCGAGATCATCGATCCTGAATTTTTGGAGAATCATCCTAAACCGTCGTTGCCCGATGATCTACGCGACCGTATCGCATCACTTGAAGAGTTAGCAGGCGATAACTGACTGTCACTATGCGCATTACCGGCAAGGTTGATAAACTGGAACCATGCGCCGAACCGAACTCACAGCATTGATACTCCTAGCAATCGTACTGGTCGGCGTTATCGTGCTGGGAGCCTACACTATCATCATCAACGCCGCCAATCTTCTCACGCTTTTCATCACGGTTTGGTACGCGCTGACCCTCTGAAAGGAAAAACAATGACCTATCAGGACATCACCACCTATAACAGTCCCAACTACACTAGCGGACGCCCATACGGCATCCACTACATCGTCATCCACTGGTGGGACGACCCGAGCAATCATCCCATGTTCGATGCTGTTATCAACACTCTGTGCAACCCCAAACGTGGCGCGTCCGCACACTACATCGCTGAAGCCGGTCGCGTGGCCTGCATCGTTGACCCGGACGATCGAGCGTGGCATGCGGGCGACGGCGTGGGCGTCGGCAGCAAGGGCAACGACAAGGGTATCGGCATCGAGTGCAACCCGCGCCAGTCGGATGGTGATTACGCGACGATTGCCGAGCTGATTCGTGATCTCCGCGCCATGTACGGAGACTTGCCGCTTATCCGGCACCGTGACTGTTCCAGCACCCAGTGCCCCGGCACTTATGATCTCGACCGTTTGGACAAACTGGCGCGTGGCCTGACCGCTCCCGCCAACCCTGTTCCGACCCAGCCCGCCACATCCGGCACAACGAAGCTCGAAGTGGACGGCTCTTGGGGGCCGCTCACCATGAAGCGTGCTCAGGAGATCGCAGGAACCACCCCCGATGGCATCATGTCCGGCCAGATCAAGTGCGACGCGAACGCGAACATCTACGCGGCCCAGTGGGGTACCGGCGGCAGTGACTGGGTCGAGTGGGCATCGAAGCATTTCGGCATCACCGACCGTCCACGCAACGCCGGGCCTGACTTCATTCGTCACTTCTTGATCGAAATGAACGGGTATAGTGGGAATGGGGTCATCGACCCGGCTCCGTCTCAGGCGGTCAAGGAATTTCAGAGGCGACTCAATGAGGGCCGCATCTTCAACTGAAAGGACAAGCCAATGAGTATCGAAGAAGCAATGTTGACTGATAACAGCACTCCGGGTGAGCCGACCACTGAAACGGCGATCACTAATGAAGTGCCGGACGGTAATGATAATTACGTGCCGACGTTCAACGCCGCGACTCGCAAGTGGGCGTATCTGGTTTCCGGACTAATCGGTATCGCCGGTGCGGTGCTGAGTTTCGTGAGCGCCGTGCCGGACGTGCCGTCGTGGGTGGCCGTGATGGGTGGCGCTTGCGCTCTGGTCGGTTCAGGTGTGGCTGGCATGTTCGGCGTCCACTACGCAGGCATCTCCAAGTGAGGTGATGATGACAATTGCATTGCTTGAGGTCAATCAAGCAATCATGCAAGGAGCATAACCAATGTTCGAAACATTCCAAACCATCATCAACGCCGGAGGCTATGACCTCGCTGATTTCACCGAGCGCATCAAGACCATGTACGTGATGGGCGAATTCACCGAGGATGAGATGAAACAGCTTCTCGAACAGGCGCAGGATAACGCCAAGCCCAGCGATTCCTACGCCCCGTTGGCTGACCGTGTAAAGGCCATCGAGGAATGGGAGACGACCATCGAGGAGCGTTTAAGCAAGCTGGAATCAGGTTCATCGACCGACCCCGGCGAACCAGAGAAACCAGCCGACAAGTGGCCGGAATACAAGCAGCCGACCGGCGCGCACGACGCCTATCATGTAGGCGACAAAATCACCTACAACGGGAAGCACTACACGTGCGTTCTGGACGGGTGCGTGTGGTCTCCGGACACCTACCCGCAAGGATGGCAGGAAGAGGCATGACCCGCATCTACACTGGCGCCTCCAAGTGGTAGACTGGGGTTGCTCCTTTCGAGCGATGGTGTGATGACCGAATGAATTAGCCCGGCACTGGTCTTGATGACTAATGCCGGGCTAGTTCTTTTTTTTTAGTTGTTTAGCAGATATTCTCGGTTCCGGTATTCGCTTAGTACGGGGACTGTTTCTGGGTGATCGTTGTAGGCGCTGACGAGCCAACCGTTCTCATATGATTCTTTAGGATGCTGGTGTATACGCCCGTGGCATCCCATTGTTCCCGACCCGCAGACGGTAATAAGATTGCTGGGCAGGTTCAGCCCTTCCCAAGCGTGGGAGCGCATACGCCTGTGGTGCAGGTTGAACGCTGAGGCGCTTAACGTTCTTCCGCATATGAAGCATCTGCCGTGGTCACGGTTGAACACCTCCATACGGGTTTCGATGTCAGGATCGGTCTTGCTCACTCGAATACTCCCGTGCAGTGGAAGAACCACAGATTAACCGGAGCGACCAGACGGAACGAGTATTGTTCCGTATTCACGAATTCTGATTCGCGTATGGGTGTGGTTTCCACTCCCTCGATACTGTTCAGGATTTCGTAGACTCGTAGGAACGCTTCATAGTCTTTGAAGCCTATCTGTCCGAACGTGAGTTCCTGCCCGAGTCCTTGGTTGTCGATGATTCGTTGGAGTTCCGGTTTCTTCAGGAGGAGGTTGATGATTGAGGTCAGGTAGTGTACGGTGTCGTTTTCCATTGTTGCTCCTTTGGTGTGATGATGATTGGACTGATCGTGCAGGTTTTTAGACTATCTTCTAGTCTTTGGTCAGAATGTCATAGCCGAGTTGTTCGGCCAATCGCAACCGGTATTGCTTTTGCGGTTTGCGGCGTTCGTTTTCCCACATGGCTATTACGTTTGGGCTGGCGACGCCGATTCGTTCGGCGAGTTCAGCCTGTGAATACCCGTGTCGTAGACGCCAGTATTTGATGCACTGGCCGATGGTCACCCTGTCGCTGATGGTCGCGTAGTCAACTGGGATGTTGCCGATGTTCTGTCGTGTGAAGAACTGGCCGGTCTGGCTGTCCTGTTCCACGGTGACTTCTTGGCCGTTGATTACGGTTTTGATTTTGTTTTGCTTGCGCATGTTCACCTCCATACGATGTGTGATATATAGATAATATCACATTGTTTGTGTTTCGCCAAACAGCTCACTAATGGCTTCGCGCCCGTCGTCGGTCAGAGCGAACCGCCAGCAATGACGGTGCCGACTGTTCACGCCATCCCTATCGACACGGTACACATGACCGGAACGCTCAAGCTCGATCATGCGCGTCCTCAATCCCTGCGGAGTATCGTCATACTTCGCTAAGACCGACATCCGTTCGATTTCCTCATGGGTAAGCGGACGCTTAGCCACCCAAAGAATCAACAGCACATGAACCTGTTGTTTGCTGAACATCACGCCACCGCCGTTTCAGCCGAGTGGCGGAGGAACGCGGCCACACTCGCAGCCACCATCCACCCGGCCACCCACTTGACTCCGAACCGTATCCGGTTGATCTTGGCGGCCATCGCCCACACCGGGAGCGACACCCACGGGCTGAGACACCAGCCGCAATAGGCGAGTTCTCCGAGGCTGTCCACGTAATCCTTGGCCCACGTTGGCAGCGAGCTGGGCAGGTTCTCGGTCTTTACGGTCAGCTTGCGGCGGAGCGAGGAAAACACGTAGCCGGGGCCGGGCGAGAGCTGCACCACGGTAGTCGCATATCCAGCCGTGATTCCAGCGGAAAGCACGGCAGTCCACCAATTAGTCTTCATCGGTCTTCCTTTCCTCGTTGCGACGCCAGCAGCCATACCTCTTGTCGTAATCCGTGTACAGTTCCTTGTAGAGTCGCTTCGCTTCATTGTTGGCTTCCTTGTAGTTGAACCCGTGGTGTTCCAAGACGTATTGCGCGGCGCTGATCCAGATGGAGCGGCGGACTTTCTTGTACCAACGGTCGAAAAGTTTGCCGCATGTTTTGTCGTGTTTGTCGTCCCCGAGGAAGTCGGCAACGCTTTCCACTACGAACCTGCGTAGCGAGTTCACGGTGATATGGTTACGGTCGAACAGTTCCAGCAC
>ENA-UOJB01001310-UOJB01001310.1-human-gut-metagenome-genome-assembly--contig:-C48-NODE-1310-length-21037-cov-9.079878_pt1 | contig 21037 bp, 16 predicted proteins | sample MGYA00242338_ERZ723885 | MGnify/ENA metagenome assembly ERZ723885
GTTTCCTTGGGCAGATCATGCCCGGCATAACCCATGATGCAGCACATTGTTTGTTTCTCCTTTTCGGTTTACGTCTTACACCCTCCGAATGGTAAACAAAAAAAGACAGCCCATTCGCCCTGCATTAGGACGAATCGCTGTCTTGGATCCGCGGTGCCACCTAAATTACCGCAGCCGAAATAACGGCATACGGTCACTTTTTCCGTACACGTTCACCTTTGAAACGCTGCCGCTGTAACGCACGGCCTGCGGCACACCCTACTTTTTGCATTTCAGGCTGCAGCTCGGAGGTGTTCTTTCGCGCCCTGTCTCCGTCCCGGCTTACACCAAACGCCAGGCTCTCTGTGCGGATATGGAGCGGTACTTTTCCTCTTCAACGCTTTTGATGGTTAAAGAATAGCACGGTTGGGGGGTGGTGTCAAGATGTTTTTCATGAAAAATTCAATCTTCCACTGTAGGGGCCGGGCATGCCCGGCCCGCGGCCTACTCATAAGCAGGTGTCCCCCACAAAGTTGCGGGCCGCATATATGCGGCCCCTACAAGCAGTCAAAAATCCAACACCTTCGTCAACTTGCACAAGTTATTGCCGTTTCGCAATTTTTGCAAGGTTTCAGAATCATTCTTGCAGTTTTTTGCAGCGCAAAATTCCATACCGCGGAACAGATTTCCATATACAGAATTGTGCCGCGCATGACCGTTCCGCACTGCGGAATCGGGAATCTGCGATAGCCGCGCCGCTATTTAGGCAACTGCCGCAATGGTCAAACCTGCTCCGGCATGATACACTGAGGATGACAAAATTCGTTTGCTCCGCGGTACCTCTACCCTCTGCCGGGAGCACCCACCCACAAGCTGCAGGCCCCGCCTGCAAGGAGGAAAACCATGGCAAAAAACGCAATCGTTGGTCAGTCCGGCGGCCCCACCTCGGTCATCAACGCAAGCCTGGCCGGCGTGTATGAGAGCTGCAAGCGCCGCGGCGCAGGCAAGGTCTACGGCATGCTGCACGGTGTAGCCGGTCTGCTGGAGCGCCGCACCTGCGTGCTGGACGACAAGCTGAAAACCGCGCTGGACATTGAGCTTTTGAAGCGCACCCCGTCCAGCTATCTGGGTTCCTGCCGCTATAAGCTGCCCGACTGGCACACCGCCGAGGGCGAGAGAGTCTACATCCGGCTGTTCGAGATTTTGAAGGAGCTGGACATCGGCTACTTCTTCTACATCGGCGGCAATGACTCGATGGACACCATCGGCAAGCTGGCCGACTACGGCGCACACATCGGCAGCGACATCCGCTTTATGGGCGTGCCCAAGACCATCGACAATGACCTGATGGTCACCGACCACACCCCCGGCTACGGCAGTGCGGCCAAGTACATCGGCGTTGTGATGAAGGAGATCATCCGCGATGCGACGGTTTATGGCACGAAGTACGTGACCATCGTCGAGATCATGGGCCGCAATGCGGGCTGGCTGACCGCCGCCGCGGCGCTGGCGAAAGCCGAGGACTGCGAGGGCGTGGACATGATCTGCCTGCCCGAGGTTCCGTTCAATGTGGATCACTTCGTCGAGAAGGTCGAGCGGATGCAGAAGGAGAAGCCGTCCATCGTCATCGCCGTGTCCGAGGGCGTCAAGCTCGAGGATGGCCGCTATGTCTGCGAGCTGGCCGACGATGTCCACGCGGTGGATGCGTTCGGCCACAAGGCTCTGACCGGCACGGCACGCTTCCTGGCAAACACCGTTGCACGCCGTCTGGACACCAAGACCCGCTGCATCGAGCTTTCGACGCTGCAGCGCTGCGCGGGCCATCTGACGAGCCGCACCGACATCACCGAGGCGTATCAGGTCGGCGGCGCCGCTGCCAAGGCCGCGTTTGAGGGCCACACCGGCGAGATGGTCGCACTGGACCGCATCTCCAACGCACCGTATCAGTGCGGCACAAGCCTGCACCCGATCAGCGAGGTCGCAAACCTCGAGAAGAAGGTCCCGCTGGAGTGGGTCAACGCCGACCACACCGCCATGACCGACGAGTTCCTGGCCTACGCCCTGCCCCTCGTCCAGGCCGAGCTGACCCCGATTTACGTGGAGGGGTTGCCGCATCATATTTATCTGCCAGAGGCGTAAGGGGGCGCGGTGTTCCTTTCTTATAAGAAAGGAACCGAAAGAATTTTAGAATAATAAAACAAAAGCGCTGCGGTAACAGGAGTCATCTCCCGTTACCGCAGCGTTTTTTAGCCTCCCTTGTCAAAGGGAGGTGGCCGAGCCCCGGCGAGGCCGGAGGGATTCCCGCGGCCTCACGGAGGGCACCCCTTATACGCGGAGGGATTCCTGCACTTCCCTATCAATGGCAGTACATACCCCTTCAAAATTCTTCATCACATCGTTGTTGGCAAACCGCAGCACCCGCAAATCATATTTTTGCAGGAACTCCGTGCGCGTCTGGTCGTCAGCAATGCCCTTCTCCTCGTAATGCTGCGACCCATCCAGTTCTACCACCAGCTTGGCTGCGGCGCAGTAAAAGTCCACCACATAGCTGCCGATGACCTTTTGCCGCAAAAAGCGGATCGGGTACTCCCGCAGAAAATCGTACCAGAGATGACGTTCCTCCCTGGTCATATCCTTGCGGAGCTTTCGCGCTATCGGGGTCAGCGCTTTGTTGTGCTTGCCATTCATACAGGCAGTTACTCCTCCTGGTTTCTCACCGGGCAAACGGGCTGGAATCCCTCCGCCTCGCTGCGCTCGGCACCTCCCTTTGACAAGGGAGGCTTTTTCTTTTAATAGAACCCAAAGCTTGGCAGGGCATTCAGGGCGTCAGCCCACCAGGCGGGAATGGGCAGGCCGGAGAGCGCCGGATAATAGAGCACAAACAGGACGAGCGCCACCACGCAGAGACCCGCGGCGATCTTTTTCGCCCAGTCTACGTGCTTCATCCGCGCCAGCACCAGTGCCAGCGCCGCCAGACAGAACATCGAGCTGGGGAAATAATGGTACAGGAAGGTGCAGCGCGTCACCAGCATCCACGGGATGAGCTGCGTGCCGTACAAAATCAGCACGCCCGCGCCCTGGCGGCTGCCGCGCCCGCTGACCTGATGCCACAAAAGCCCGACCAGCGCCGCCAGCCCGACCAGCCAGATGACCGGCCCGGCCATGCCCGCAATGCTGGCCTTCATGCCGTAGGGCAGGTAACCGTTGCGGTAGTACCACACCGGGCGCAGGCCCAGCAGCCAAGTGTACCAGCGGCTCTCAAACGGGTGGGTCGCCTTCAGCGTCGCGTGGTAGCTGAACATCGACACCTGGCACTGCCACCAATCGCTGAGGCTGAACGCCGGATCGCGCCACCAGTACGGCAAATAGGACCCAATGTAGAGGCAGAGCGGCAGCAGCACGTAAAACAGCACGCCGCCCACCGCTGCGGTGCGGAACTCCGCCCGGAAGCCGGGCCTTTTCTGCTGCCAGCGCGCATAGAGCACGCCCAGATACAGCACGGCCAGCCCGGCCCCGGCGTAGATGCCGGTCCACTTGGCTGCGCAGCCCAGCCCGAACGCAACGCCGCCCAGCGCCATCGGCAGCAGCGCGCGGTTCACGCCGACAGTCAGCACCCGCTGGCAGTACCACACCATACAGTAGGCTCCCAGCAGGATAAAAAACGTACCGTAAATGTCAATCGTTGCCAGACGGCTTTGGGAAAAGCGCATAAAATCCAGCGCCAGCAGCACGCCTGCGGTGGCTGCCGTCCACGGTTTGCGGGTCAGGCGGCGCACAAAGCACCACGCCAGCGGCACCAGCAGCACGCCAAACAGCGTACCCGCGAACCGCCAGCCGAACGCCGTCATGCCGAACAGCGCAATGCCGACCATGATCAGGTCCTTGCCCAGCGGCGGATGGGTCGTCTCGTAGACGGGCATTTTGTGCAGCTGCTCATAGCCGGTGCGGCCATGGTAGATCTCGTCAAAATACATGCTGTTCAGCTGGCTGATCGTGTCGGGCACGGCGGTCTGCTCGTCAAACAGCGCGCCGCCGCCCGTGACCGGCACCAGCCGGCCGTTGGCATCGCGGAACGCCAGCTCAAACAGCTGGGCGTTCTCGACCATGACCGTCAGCTGGGTGCCCGCCGCCAGCTGCACGTTGTTCGCTGTCCAGCTGAAGCAGGTGCCGTAGTTCAGCTCCTTTTCAAAGACCGTGCTGCCGTTGGCATCGGTCACCGTCATGCTGCCGCCGAACGAGATACCCGGGTAGACCCACAGCGATACCGCGCTGCCGTCCAGCGTCACACTCTCGGAGAGCGCCGTGCCTGTCGCGTCCAGCGGGTCCTGCGGCGCGGTGCGGCTGCCGAGATAGCTAAAGCTCAGCACCGCCGTGGCCGCCGTCAGCGCCAACAGTGCGCCCACCTCGCGGCGGGTCCATTTCGGCTGCGGTGCGGGCACGGGCGGGGCAGTTTCCGGCTTTGTCTCGGGCAGGGCCAGCGTGTGGCCATGGCGGGTAATGTCCCACACTGCAAAGATCAGCAGCACAAAGCAGACCGTCTCCCCAAGGCCGGTCAAGACGGCCACTGTCGAGCTGGTCGCGCTCGTCAGCCATTCATCGCTGGTGCCGGTCTGCGAGTAGACCGTGGCCAGATTGATGAACCCGGTCAGCGACAGGCCCACGCCCGCCGCATACAGGCGGATGTCGTTCCAGAGCGCGGCGGCCAGCAGTGTCAGCAGCACGCCGGGCACCATGTAGCGCTCATGCATACAGTGTGCAAGCGTAAAAATGCCGATGCCGTAGTAAGCCGCCAACAGCAGCGGTGAGAACCACCCGCCCCGCACGCTGCGCGCCGCAAAATACGCCAGCCCCGCCGTGACCAGCAGAATGTTGAGGCACCCAAGCTGCTGCCAGCTGATGCCAAACAATGCCGGGTCAGCCTGCCCCTTCCAGTTGCCGCCCAGCGCCGCCAGCCAGTTAAAGGCGTTGATCGTCGCGTAGGGGTAGCCGGACATTGTGCCGGTGTATTTGTCGATCAGCTTCGGGATCAACTGCACAACGCCAAAAAAAGGCAAACCTGTCAGCAGCGGCGGCAGCAGTGCCAGCGCCGCGCCGCCAAAGCAGCGGCCAAAGGCGCGCAGGCGGTCCTTTTCCAGCGTAATTGCCGCCAGATAGCACACCGCCAGCACCGGGCCGAACAGCAGCGCCTGCGGCTTGATGGCCAGCGCCACGCCGTACAGCACGGCGGCGGGCAGGTAGCGCCGCTGCTCCAGCAGCACAAAGCAGAGCACAAGCGGCAGCGCAAACGCGCCGTCGATCTGCTTCCAGACACCGGTGTCGAACAGCATCAGCGGGTTGAACGCCGTAAACGCCGTCAGCACCAGCGCGGTATGCTCCTTCACGCCCCGGCTGCTGCGCTTTGCCGTTCTGTAGACGAGCCACGCCAGCCCGCAGTCACAGAGCGACGGCACGAGCGCCAGCAGAAAATACGTCCACTTGGACTCGTAGGCGATGTGCAGCGCCGCGCGGATGGCCCCCACCAGCCCCAGCACCCAGAGGTAGCCGGGCGGGTAGTCGGCAAAGTAGCCCTCGCTGTAAAAAGCGGCGGGACCCTCGGCGGCCAGCTTGTCGCCCCAGGCCACAAAGCAGCTCATATCGTAGGGGTAGCCGTCCGTCACAAGGGCCAGCACCAGGCGCAGCAGCAGGGCACCGCCCAACAGCACCCAGAGGCTCTTATTTGATTTTGTTCGTTGCTTCGTCATGTTACACACAAAATCAGGGGCAAGCCCGCGCACCCGCGCCCTGCGGCGCAGATGCGCAGGCCGCCCCTGCATCTGTTTTTTGAAAAATTCTTACAGCTTCGCGAGCTTCGGCCCCTGCGCCGTGTCGGTGACACTCCAGCCCATCTCGGTCAGCTGGGCACGGATGGCGTCCGCGCGGCCCCAGTCCTTGGCCTTCTTGGCGGCAGCGCGCTCCTCGACCAGTGCGGTGACCTCTGCGGGGATGCTGTCGGTCTTTTTGCGGTTGTACAGCAGGCCCAGCACGCCGGTCAGTTCATCAAACGTCTTGGCGGCAGTCTCCAGCGTCGCCTTGTCGGAGGCGTCGGACAGCGTGTTGATGTCCTTGACCAGATCGAAAATCGCAGCCAGAGCGTCCGGCGTATTCAGGTCGTCGTCCATGGCGGCCTTGAACTTTTTGCGCGCATCCTCGCACTTTTCCACCAGCGCCGTGTCGGTGCCGTGGGCATGCTCTATGGCAAAATCGAGGTTGTCGCGGCAGGTGTACATCCGCTCGAGGCTGTTCTTGCAGCTCTCGATCAGCTCAACGGTGTAATTCAGCGGCATGCGGTAGCCAGCCGTCAGCATAAAGTAGCGGATCGGCTCGTAGCCATACTTGTCGGCGATCTCGCGCACCGTGAAGAAGTTGTTTGCGCTCTTGGACATCTTCTCGTTGTTGATGTTCAGGAAGCCGTTGTGCATCCAGTAGCGGCTGAAGGTGCAGCCGTTGGCGCACTCGCTCTGGGCGATCTCGTTCTCGTGGTGGGGGAAGATCAGGTCCTGACCGCCGGCGTGCAGGTCGATGGTCTTGCCCAGGTGCTTGCGGGCCATGGCGCTGCACTCAATGTGCCAGCCGGGGCGGCCGTGGCCCCAGGGGCTCTCCCAGTAGGGCTCGCCGGGCTTGGCGGCCTTCCAGACTGCGAAATCGGCGGGGTCCTCCTTCAGGTCGTCGTCCATACGGCTACGCAGCTCACGGTTGCCGCTCTCGAGGTCGTCGAGGTTCAGGTGGCTCAGCTTGCCGTAGCCGGGGTCGGACTTGACGCGGAAGTAGACATCCCCGTTGCGGGCCACATAGGCGTGGCCGGAGTCCACGAGGTCCTTGACGATGTGGATGATCTCGCCGATATGCTCGGTAGCGCGGGGGCGCACGGTGGGGGCCTTGACGTTCAGACCGTCGGAATCCCTGATGTACTCGGCCTCAAACTTGCGGGCGACCTCCTGCATCGAGGTGCCCTCCTCCTGGCCCTTTTTGATGAGCTTGTCATCAATATCGGTGATGTTGGAGACATAGTAGACCTTGTTGCCGCAGTATTCCAGATAGCGGCGCAGCGTATCAAAGACGATCATCGGGCGCGCATTGCCGATGTGGATATAGTTGTAAACCGTCGGGCCGCAGACATAGATGCGGTACTCGCCCTCCTTCTGGGGGACAAACTCCTCTTTCTGGCGGGTCATGGTGTTGAAGATCTGCATAGCTTGCACGTTCCTTCCTCTATATAGGGATGCTTTTATTATAGCCAACGCAAGGCGCGGTTGCAAGGGGGATTCAGCCGTTATTTGCGAATTGCACGGCCAGCTCGTCCCAGACAGCACTGAAATTGTAGGGGAACCGCTCGTTCTCCTCGGCCAGATAGGCGCGGTAGGTGTCGAGCTCTGCCGCCGTCGGTGCCTTAACGCGGCGGTAGGCCGTGATCGTGTAGCCGTTGCCCATGTCGAAGGTGGCTGCCAGCTCAAACGGCGCGTACTTTTCCTGGTTTTCCAGGAAGGCCGCGTTCATCTTCTCGGTGTGGTTGTTGGGGTCAAACGGCGTACAGGTCAGCACGACCTGCGCCGTGAGCAGTTCCTTCGGGAAGGCATCGTTGCCGGGATTGCAGGCACCGTAGGGCAGAATTTCGCGGATGGACTCATCCGGCAGCGCCGAGATGCGGAACACATCCGGACTGTAGACCACGCCGTGACAGATCATGTAGGCGGAGTTTTCGCCGGTGCAGTTTTCCCGCAGCCAGGCGTTGACCTCGGCGACCTGCTGTAAATCATTGCGGGGGCTATCCACGTAAAAGTACAGTCCGCTGTAAAATCCGCTGGGGAAAACCACCGGCAGCAGCTGGCTGCACGCGCCGAAGTTCAGCGCACACAGCACGCCCGCCGACACGGCCAGAATGCGGCGCGGCCACGCCCACGGCAGATCGCTGACGAGCAGCGCACAGAGGAAGCAGCCCAGCAGGTAGAACGGCGCGACGGCCAGCGACTGGTGGTCGTCCATGTTCTGCACACGGGTGACGAGCAGCACGGTCAGCACCGCGCCGACGGCGGCAAGAACGGCGAGCGCACGGGCCTTAGCATTATACAGCCCGTATAATATGCCGATCAGCATAATCACAAACACGAGCCAGCCCAGATAGACACGCTGGTTTGCCAGCTCTGCCAGAAAGCCGCCGGTCTGGTAGGTCGCGTAGCGGTCACTGTAGTCGGCCTTGGCGATGCGCCAGAACATCGGCAGCAGCGGTACGCCGACGCAGACCAGCGAGGCCGCGGCAAACCTACCGAAGCGCAGGGCGGTCTGTACCTGCCGGGCGCGTACAGCGCGGGCCAACACCCAAACGCCATACAGCAAAAAGAACGCCACAACGGTAAACATGTAGCTGCGGCGGGTCAGCATGAGCATACCCGTAAAGGCCGCCAGCGACACAAGCCGCGCGGGGGCCGGCTGGCTGAAATCGTACCCGACGCCGAGCGCCAGCAGCATAAACGCGAACGCGACACCGAGCAGGTCCGGCATACCGCGGTAAAGCGCAATGTGCAAAAGCGGCAGCAACAGGACGAATGCCATAGAGAGCGCCGTGAACAGCACCGGGGCCTTTGGCTGCAATTTTCGGCGCAGCACCGTCAGAAGAAGCCATGCACTGTAGTAGACGAGCGACGGGATCAGCAGCGCGCAGAGCAGCGCAAACGTGTTGGCCGTGCGCGGCGTGAACATGAAGAACGGCTCCGCCAGCAGATTGATGACCAGCGGCGCGTAGTCGTTGAACCACGTCTTGTAGATGGTCGAGCCGACACCGGTAAAGACACCGTCCGCAAAGTTGGATTCCAGCCGCACCTGCAGATTGTAGTAGGTCGCGTTGTCCCACAGGTAGAGACTCTGTCGGCCCACCATGGCGTGCAGATAGAATGCGGCGCTGGCCGCTATGCAGACTGCTAAAATGACGGCATCCGCTTTTGTGCATTTTGCGCCAATCGCCCGCGCCGCGCGGCGGTACAGGCAGAATGTGCCCAGCACCGCCGTGCAGGAGAGCAGCAGCAGCCATACATCCACCGGATTCCGCCCGCTGCCGAGCATATCAACAACTTGCAGCGGCGCGGCAAAATGCGCCGCCGTACTGAACACGAACTTGACGGCAAAAATGCACAGCAGCAACAGGACGGCCCGCTCCAGGCGGGCCATCCTGCGGTAGATGCATTTTAAAAATGTACGGAGATTGAGCTTTGACAAGTTGGGGTCTCCTTATTGGGTCCGTTGCCTTGTAGGGGCCGGACATGTCCGGCCCGGCACCTGATGTAGAATGGCATGTATGGCAAGGCCGCGGGCCGGGCATGCCCGGCCCCTACTGCGCGGCGGCTGTTACTTCGCCTGCATGAACAGCTTGCGGTTCTGCCACAGGTAGATGCCGCCGGAGAGCAGGGTCGCCGCGCCGCAGAGCCAGCAGAGTACAATGGTAACAAAGCTGACAAAGCCAACATCCGTGGGCCCGGCCAGCGCACCGACAAAGTAGTAGAAGATGATGGTCAGCATCTGCAAAACGGTCTTGACCTTGCCCCACATGTTGGCGGCAATGACCGTGCCGGTCTCGGCGGCCAGCATACGCACACCGGCCACTGCGAACTCACGGAACAGGATGACCGCCAGCACGATGGGCGAGCAGACGTGATCGGTGACCATGTAAATGAACGCCGCGGTGGTCAGGCACTTGTCGGCCAGCGGGTCCATGAACTTGCCAAAGTCGGTGACAAGATGATTCTTGCGGGCGAGGTAGCCGTCCAGAAAATCCGTAATGCTGGCAATGGCGAAGATGACGCCCGCAATCAGCATATAAGCCGCATTGAAGTCCGCTGTGCCATAGTGGGAAACGGCGGCAAAAATCATAAAGACGGGCACCAAAACAACGCGCATCATCGTCAGTTTATTGGGCAGATTCATGGCTTAGTCCTCCAGCCTTTCTTCCGCGTAGCCGTACAGGTCGTAGGTGTCGGAATCGGTGATGGTCACCTTATAGAATGCGCCGGTCTCCAGCGGGGTGTCCGCGGGGGTCAGCACGCTGCCGTCGATCTCGGGGCAGTCGGCCTTGGTGCGCAGCAGGTACATGCCGGTCTCGTCATCGACGCCGTCGCAGATGCACTCATAGGTATGGCCGACCTTCTCGCCCTCGCGCTCGGCGCTGACCTCGGCCTGCAGCTCCATGATGTGATCGGCGCGGCGCTGCTTCGTCTCCTCGTCGATCTGGTTCGGCATTTTTGCGGCCACGGTGTTTTCCTCGGCGGAGTAGGCAAAGCAGCCGAGGCGGTCAAACCTGACGGTCTTGACGAAGTCACACAGCTCTGCGTACTGCTCCTCGGTCTCACCGGGGAAGCCCGCGATCAGCGTCGTGCGCAGCGTGATGCCGGGGATGGCCGCGCGCAGCCGGGCAATCGCGTCCTCGATCTCCTTACGTCCGCCGCGGCGGTTCATGGCCTTGAGCACCGCGTCATCGCAGTGCTGGATGGGCAGGTCGAGATAGGGCACGACCTTGGTGTTGCGGACCATGGCGGCAATAAACGCATCGCTGATACGTTCCGGATAGGCGTACAGGATACGGATCCAGCGGATGCCGTCAATTTCCTGCAGGCGGTCCAGCAGCTCACAGATGGCGCCGGGTCTGCCCCAGTCCTCGCCGTAGGCGGTGGGGTCCTGCGCGACCAGAATCAGCTCGCGCACACCCTCGCCCGCCAGCCAGCGGGCCTCGGCGACGCAGTCGTTGATTTCACGGCTGCGCAGTGCACCGCGGATCAGCGGAATGGCGCAGTAATAGCAGCCATTGTTGCAGCCCTCGGCAATTTTTAAGTACGCATAGTGCCGCGGGGTCGAGATAACGCGCGCACCGCCGAGCTGCATATCGCTCTTGGGGCCGTAGCTCTCGATCTGGTCCGCACCGTCGGCACAGAGGCGGCGGACGATGGCGGGCAGCGCGGCGTTGGAGCCAATGCCGACAACGGCATCGACCTCGGGGATCTCCTGAATGATCTGCTGCTTGTAGCGCTCAGCCAGGCAGCCGGTCACAATGACCTTGAGGTCAGGATTTTCCTGCTTGTACTGGCAGGCCATCAGGATATTCTCGATAGCTTCGCTCTTGGCGGACTCGATGAAGCCGCAGGTGTTGATGATGATAATGTCAGCCTCGGCAGGGTCAGCCACGGTGGTGTGGCCGTCCTTGATGAGGGCGTGACAGAATACGTCGGCGTCGACCTGGTTCTTCGGGCAGCCGAGGGAGATAATGGCAATTTTCATTGGGTAGTCCTTTAATATAATATTGTATGGTTTGCGCAGGATTATAGGGGCGGTTCCCCCGACACCCCGCAGGGCGGCAGATGTTTGCCGAAAATTGTAGGGCGGCCAGCCCTCTGGCCGCCGCGGAGGGGTCAAGACCCCTCCCTACATTGCGAACCGGTAAGGGGATGCAATCGACAGGCCGAGGGCCGGGCATGCCCGGCCCCTACAGGGCAGCTGGATTTTATTCGTCGTCGGACAGCACTTCCCGTATCACCGCATGGGAAAATCCGCGGCGGGCGAGGGCGGCGGCGACCTGGTCGCGCTTACCGGCGGCAAGCTTGGCGGCGTACTGCCGCTGCACAAGCGCGCGGGCCGTCTCCAGCTCGGGGCTTTCGCCGTCGTCTGTCTCGGCAAACAGCTCCTCCACCACATCGGCGGCGGTGTCGCGGTCAATGCCCTTGGCCGAAAGATCGTTCAAAATCTCGCGGCGGGACTTGCGCTTGCGCAGCAGCTCCGCGGCGCGGCGGCGGGCAAACGAGACATCGTTTAAAAGCCCCAGCTCCCCCGCCCGCGCCACGGCGTAGGCGGCGCTGTGGGCGTCAAACTTCCGGCAGAGCTTCTGGTACAGCTCCCCCGCCGCGTGGTCGCGCAGGGATAGATAATCCATGGCCTTGTCCAGCGCGCGGCGGGTCTCGCTTTTCTTGCGCAGCTCCTCGATCTGCCAGTCCTCCAGCTCGTCATCCTGGTGCAGGGCGGCAGCGGCGAAGGTGTCCTCATCCAGCGAGAAGGCAAACTCGCCGTCCAAAAACAGCGCCAGACGGCCTTTTTTTGTCTCCTTGATTTGCGTTAAGCGCGGCATGGCTTATTCATCGACCATAATATCGAGGTCGACCTCGCTGCCCGTCGTCTTGGCGGCGGGAGCGGCAGGGGCTTCAGCGGCTGCCGCGGGCTTGATGACCTCACTCGGGTCCAGCGGCTTGACGGTACCCTTCTTACCGGCGGCCAGCAGGCGGTCAGAGTTCGCGCGGACGATCTTCTCGATCTCGTCGGAGACCTCGGGGTGGTCTTTCAGGAACTGCTTGGCGTTGTCGCGGCCCTGGCCCAGGCGCATCTCGCCGTAGTTGAACCATGCGCCGCTCTTCTGGACGACACCCAGCTTGACGCCAAGGTCAAGAATTTCACCGATCTTCGAGATGCCCTCGCCGAACATAATATCAAACTCGGCCTCACGGAACGGGGGCGCGACCTTGTTTTTCACGATCTTGGCGCGGGTGCGGTTGCCGATGAACGCGCCGGTGGAGTCCTTCAGGCCCTCGATGCGGCGCACGTCGATCCGCACGCTGGAATAGTACTTCAGCGCGCGTCCGCCGGTGGTGACCTCGGGGTTGCCGTAGACGATGCCGACCTTCTCGCGCAGCTGGTTGATGAAGATGCAGACGGTGTTCGTCTTGCCGATGACGCCGGTCAGCTTGCGCAGGGCCTGGCTCATCAGACGGGCCTGCAGGCCAACGTGGCTGTCGCCCATCTCACCCTCGATTTCAGCGCGGGGCACCATGGCCGCAACGGAGTCGACGACAACCGCGTCGATGGCACCGGAACGGACGAGAGCCTCACAAATCTCCATGGCCTGCTCACCGGTGTCGGGCTGGCTGACCAGCAGACTGTCAATGTCAACGCCCAGCGCGGCGGCATAGGTCGGGTCGAGGGCGTGCTCGACGTCGATGAAGGCGACCTCGCCGCCCATCTTCTGGGCCTCTGCCAGAATTTGCAGTGCCAGCGTCGTTTTACCGGAGGATTCGGGGCCGTAGACCTCGACGATACGCCCGCGGGGCACACCGCCGATGCCGAGCGCCAGATCCAAGCCCAGGCTGCCGGTGGGGATCGCGTCGACCTGCATCGTGACGTTCGCGCCCAGCTTCATGACGGCGCCCTTGCCGAACTGCTTTTCAATCTGCGCCAGCGCGGTTTCCAGCGCGGCCTTCTTATCGGCGGCGGGGGCTGCCGTTTTGGGTGCGGTATCTTTTTTTGCTGCCATGTTGCGGTTCTCCTTTTATCTGCAAGTATGCTTATGATTTGCGTTTGTACCTATTATATACGATTTACGAGTAAATTACAACATTTTGTTGTGTGTTTTGCGTCCCATAAATCGGATTTTCAGCAGCTTTTTTCAGGTTTTTGCAGCAAAACAGCCCGGTCATTGCTGCCGTAGTCTTTACGGCAGCTGCCGTTGACCCAGCCGTTGGCCGCCCCCAGCGCCAGCACATCGGCGGCCTGGGCACAGCCGATCTCCAGCACCAGCCAGCCGCCCGGGCGCAGCGCGTCCCGGTAGTGCGCGGTCAGCAGGCGGTAAAAATCGAGGCCGTCCGCGCCGCCGTCCAGCGCCATGGCAGGCTCTCTGGCCGTCTCCGGCATCAGGTGTGCCATCTCCTCCGCCGTCAGGTAGGGCGGGTTCGAGATAATGAGATCGGCCCCGCCGGAGGGCAGCCTATTATAATAGGTAAGGATGTCGTCCTGCACGGCCTGCACGCCGGTCCCCGCCACATTGGCGGTCAGGTAGGGCCAGGCATCGGCGCTTTTCTCCACACAGGTCACAGCCGCGCCGGGCAGATGCCTGGCAATGCCCAGGCCCAGGCAGCCCGTACCCGCACAGAGGTCGTAGACGACGGGCGCTTCTGCGTCCTTCAACAGCTCGATGGCCGCCTCGCAGACGACCTCGCTGTCGGCGCGGGGGCAGAGCACGCCGCGGCCCACCTTGAGCGTAAAGTCCATAAAATCCCACTCGCCCAGCAGGTATTGCAGCGGCTCACGGGCGGCGCGGCGCTCACCCAGGACCCGCAGGCTCGAAGCCTCGTCGGGGGTGGGGCCGTTGTCCAGGCGCGGGTCACGGCCCGTGACAAATTTGTACAGCTGCACCGCGTCAAAGCGGGCATCGGGCACACCGGCCATCATGAGCCGGGCGCAAAGACTTTGATAAGCAGTATTCACCAGCGGGCTTCCTCCTGTTTTTCGGGCAGGACCGGGGTCACAGCGGCAATGGCGACCTCGATCATCGAGTCGTCGGGTTCAAAGGTCGTCAGGCGCTGCATCCACAGGCCGGGCTGTGAGACGATCTTGGACAGCACACTGTCGGAACGGCCCGCCCATTTCAGAATTTCATACGAAATACCGACCAAAAGTGGGAACATGCAGAGCTTGTACACAATACGCATTCCCGTGCTGGTCCACGGCAGCACCGCATACAAAAAGATGCTGATAATGATGACAAGGATCATAAAGCTGGTGCCGCAGCGGGGATGGAAGCGGCTCTGCCTGCGGATGTTTTCAACGGTCAGCGGCAGACCTGCCTCATAACAGGCGATGGTTTTGTGCTCGGCACCGTGGTACTCAAAGACGCGGTGCAGGTCCTTGAACCGCGTGCAGAGAAACATGTACCCGAGGAAGATGGCCATTTTCAGCGCACCCTCGAGGATGACGCGCGGCCAGCGCCCCAGCGGGACAACCTTCATGACGAGGCCGGTCAAAAACGTGGGCAAAAACGTAAACAGGAACAGCGCCAGCACAACACCGACGAAGGCGGCGCAGGTCATGAGCACGTTCTGCACAGCGGGGGTGGCGTGTTCCTCGAACCATTTGTCCAGCTTGGACTCGGCGGGCTCGGCTTCACCCTCCATCGCTATATCGGCGGCGTGCATTAAATACCGGTAGCCCTTGTACAGGTTTTCGGCCATGTTGCAGACGCCGCGCACCAGCGGGACCCTGTTGTACCAGTGGACGGTGACAGTGTCATAGGTCAGGTCGATGGTGCCGTCCGGCTTGCGCACGGCGCAGCAGATCTTCTCCGGCCCGCGCATCATAATACCCTCCATCAGGGCCTGGCCGCCGACGGAGGTGCGGAATTCTTTGGACATATATGGTTCTCCTTGTCAAATTTTTTGCCTTCCCCCGTAGGGGGAAGGTGGCGCCGCAGCGCCGGATGAGGGGGAAGCCCGCGCAGTAAACCGCAAAGCAGTTCTGACGCAAACTCTGCCCTCATCAGTCACCTTCGGTGACAGCTTCCCCCACGGGGGAAGCCCTTTTAAATCTTGTCATGCAGATGCTCCTGCCCGGGGTGGTAGACGGGGAGGGTGACGGTGACGGTTGTGCCCTGGCCAAGGGTGGAGGCGATGTCAAATTTGCCGCCCAGCGTGCCGACGATCTCATCGACGACGGCCAGCCCGATGCCCGAGCCGCGCACCGAGTTTTTCGCCTTGAAAAACTTCTGCTTGACCTTTTCCAGGTCGTCGGGCGCGATGCCGCGGCCCTGGTCGCGGATGGACGCGCTGACCGTGACCGGCGTGCGGCTCAGCGTCAGGAAGATCGTGCCGCCCGGCTCGGAATATTTGATCGCATTATCGAACAGATTTACAAACACCTGCCGCAGCCGCGCGGGGTCGGCCCAGACCGGGTACGGCTCGGGCGGCTCGGAGTAGACGAGCTGCATCCCCTCCTGCCGGATGCGGGCCTCCACGAACAGCGCGGCGTCGGTGGCCTCGGCGACGAAGTCGAGCACTTCGCAGTTCATCTTGATGCCGTTCTGCAGGCGGGAGAAGTCGAGCAGCTCCTCGACCATCGTATAAAGGCGGTCCGTCTCGGTGCCGATGATCGAGAGGCCGCGGCGGTAGTTTTCGTTCGTTGGGTCGTCGATATTGCCGATCGTCTCGACCCATCCCCGGATGGAGGTCAGCGGCGTGCGCAGCTCGTGGCTGACCGATGAGATGAACTCATTTTTCAACCGCTCGGTCTCGGCAAGATCCTCGGCCATCTGGTTGATCGTCTTGCACAGCCGCCCGATCTCGTCGTCGTAGCGGGTGTCCGGCAGGCGGACTTTCATGTCACCCTTCGCAATTTTGGTGGCGGTAGCCTCGACTTCACCGAGCGGACGGACGATGGAGCGTACAAAAAACAAGCCGCTCCACACCGTAAAGGCCAGCACCAGTACGCCGAGACCAACGCAGATAGCGACGGTGCGCCACCACTGGCCGTCAATGAGAGTCAGGCTTGTGACCATCCGCAATGCGGCGATGCTGCCCGCCGCGTAGGGCACAAGCATCGTAACGGCCATGACCCTCTCGCCCTGGGGTGTCGTGAAGATAGCCGATCCGATGCCGTTGGCGGACGTCAGCGCACGGCCATAGTCGGTGCCGTTTGTCAGGTCGCGGTTCATGGTGCCGCTGCTGGTCGCCAGGATGACGCCCTGTGCGTCCAGCAGCATAAATTCAAACTTGTCCTTCTCGTCGAACTGCTCGACGACGCGCCGCAGGACATTGGCGCGGCTTTCGGCGGTGGTTGCAGTGTCCCCCGCCGTGCCCGTGGCCTGCAGGCGGCCCACGACGGTGGAAAAACGATTTTCCACCGCGCGCTCGACACCGCCGTAGAGGTCGTTGTAGCTGTAGTACAGGAACAGTCCCTCCGCCAGCACGAGCACCAGCACCGTGATCAGCAGGCTGCCGCGTATCCAGCGGCGGATAATGCTGGTGGATTGCATGGCGGTGAGCTCCTTTCCTGTGGGATTTTGGTAGGTGGTGAGAGGGCGGGGTGAGAGATGACGGAAGCGGCGCGGGAGGGATGAATCCCTCCCCTACGGTCGGTGGAAGGTTTGCGGCGAAGGATGTAGGGGACGGCGTCCTCGACGCCCCGCGGAGGGGTCAAGACCCCTCCCTACGATGCAAAAGATAAATGGGCGGTAATGGCAAGGTGGAGGGCCGGGCATGCCCGGCCCCTACGGACTGCCGTTCCCGGTTTACGCATTCCACCTATACCCATACCCCCAAACCGTGAGGATATGCTGCGGGCTGCTGGGCTCGTCCTCGATCTTCATGCGCAGGCGGCGGATGTTCACGTCAACGATCTTCACATCGCCGAAATAATTTTTGCCCCAGACACCTTCCAGGATTTTTTCACGCACCAGCGCGGTACCCGGATTGCGGAAGAACAGCTCCATAATTTGGAACTCGACCTGCGTCAGGTCGATGGGCTTGCCGGACTTGTACAGAATGCGGCTCTTTTCGTCCAGCACAAACGGGCCGCTGACCAGCTGCTCCGGCTCTTCGGCGGGCCTGGCGGCGGTACCGCTGCCGCGGTGGATGCGGCGGGTTAGCGCCTCCAGACGCGCGATCAGCTCCGACACCGAAAACGGCTTCGTAATGTAATCGTCTGCGCCGATGGACAGGCCGCGGATCTTATCGCTCTCCTGCCCTTTGGCCGACACGATGATAATGCCGATGTCGCTGTCGCCGCGGCGGATCGTCTCGCAGAGGCTCAAGCCGTCCATGCCCGGCAGCATAATATCCAAAAGTGCCGCGTCGCAGCGTTCCCCGCTGTGCATCAGTTCCAGCGCGCGCTCGGCACTGGGGGCCTCGACGACCTCCCAGCCGGCCATTTTCAGGTTCAGGGCTACCATTTCGCGGATGCTGGCTTCGTCTTCGACTACCAAAACTCGTTTCATAAACCCGATTTCCCTTTCTGTATCAATTTGATCCCAGCAGCACCGTGTTCTGGCTGATGAAATCTAGGCTCAATCCATAATACGACGTTACAACGCGGGCTTGCAGCTGCTGGCTGCCAATGTTTGCAATGCGCAGATAGTTGCCGACGCCGGTGGCCGCGTTGTCTGCGGGGTCAACGACGCGCATCTCGCAGTAGACCGTCGTGCCCTCGGCGTTGCAGATCAGCCAACCCGTGCCGCTCTGGTTGGAGCGGATCAGGATGTTGCCGTGCATCGACTCGGGCAGCTCCATAAAAATGTTATACTCGCTGTCGTAGACGCCAAACTTGCTGTTGCCGCCCGCCATCGAGGTGTAATCCTTCCAGAGCAGAAAGCTCAGCCGCTTGTCCATCGGCGTTTGCAACGTGCCGCCGTCGTCGATCTCCACAGGGATGTCCACCGTGCCGTTGTCGTCAAGATCGCGGCTCAGCAGTTCGCGGTGGTAGCGCAGCGTGCTGCGCTGAATGTCGCTCATGCCGCTGGGGCGGTAGGGCTGCAAAAAGCCCGTTGCTTCGTCATACAGAATGATGTCCGACACCAGACTGCTTGTGCCGGTCCAGGCATCCATGACCAGGTACATGCCGTCGTCGCTGCCGGTGCCCGCGTGCAGGGCCGCGCAGCTGCTGTAGACGCCCTCGCCCAGGTTCAGCGTCTGGGTCGAACGGAACTCGCCGTCGTTGGCGGTCAGCAGCTGCAGCGTTACGCCGCCCAGCTCAGTGTCCGGCGGCAGAGCCAGAACCAGGTCCTGCGTGTCGCCCTTGCCGGTGAAGTCCGCGACGATCATGTCGGTATAGCTCTTGCTGATGACCGTAGATAACGTATCACCGTCATATTGATAGACAACCAGATATTGGTCGCCCTGGGGCGAGACATACCCTGCCAGCAGCTGCTGGCTCGACGTGTCTCTGAGGTGCGCGGCGGAAAAGCTCTGCACCTCGCTGGTCAGGCCCTCCACCACGCGGCTGACGCGCCAGCTGCTCTCCCCCGTCGGCTCGAGCACGGCCAGCCAGACGTTGGAGCTGGTCGTGTCGGTGGTGTAGAGGACGGCAGCCTCGTCTGTGCCGTCGCCATCCCAGTCACCGAACGCAAACGGCGAAAGGAAATCGCCGCTGGCGGGATACTTTAAGGTTGCGCTGCCGCCCAGGTAGTTGTTCAGCGCCTTTTGCAGGGCCGCGCTCTCGCCGGAGAGCTGCGGCGCGCGCAGCAGGGTCTCGACATCCCCTGCCGCACTGCACCCCGCCAGCAGCACAGGCACAAGGAGCAGCGCCGCGATTTTTTTCAACATGTGGCTTGCTCCTTTCTTGCACAAAATTACTGGTCGTTGTACGGCTTGTCAGAGAAGCCGTCCGCGTTCAGGCGGCTGATTATGCGGTCCAGTGCCGTTCGCCATATGCGCCGCACGGCCTGATTTCTACCAAAGATACGTACCATCGTCGGGCTGACCGCATAATAAAGGCTGATGAAGCAGCGCCCCGCCGTCGTATTTTTCAACACATCATCCCGGTAGCGGCGCAGTGTCCACACCTGCGGGCAATCATACGACCCATACACACAGGTTGCCACGTAGCATCCCTGCTTTTTCTTGCGGGTCTCATTATGCGCTGCCGCATGTTCATCCCAAGTCTGCTGCGGTTCGACCACAGTGCGGGGCTGTGGCTCGGCAGGCTTTTCGCCGTGATGTGCCACACGCTGCGGCGGATTTTCCAGTGTCTCCGTGATGCGTTTCTGCATGTACTCGCGGTTTACGCCGTAGTTCGTCCACAGCGTGACAATCGGGACACCCGCTTCTGCGCAGATTGCCGCTACCTTCTCGTCCCGCTTGCGGCGCTCGTACTCATGGTGAGTCGGGTCGTTGATCTCCACAGCGATTTTCGGCGCAAAGGCTGCGTCGGTAATCAGGAAATCCACATTGCGGAATAGCTCATTGCGGAAAGGTGTATTGTCGACCCGTTCAATAAACGCAGCCAGATTGATTTGCGGGAACACGTGGTATCCCTGCGGGACAATTTCCTTTAGCGCCTTGAAAAACTGCTGTTCGTTGGCTGTAATCAGGCTTTTGCGGCATTCATACAGGAACTCCGGCGCATTAGGCTGCGGGCAGGGAGCATCAGCGTAATGCCATTGGCCGCATTGCGTACATTTTATAATAAGCCCCTGCTCCTTTTTCTGGTTGCAGGCACGGCAAAGCGGGTAGTGCCCGCTCTCTGCGCCACAGACACAGCATTTCATGGCCGGTTCCTTTCCTTGTAAATTTCGCATCAATACAGAATATAGTATAGCACATTTACGGCAGCGCCGCAATGCCTAACAGCATGAGAAGGCAGCCGACGGCGGCGCCCAAAATGCCCGCGGTGCGGTGGGCGGGATACAGGGCACCGGGCAGCAGCTGGGCCAGTGCCACCCAGACCATGACGCCCGCCGCCAGCACAACGGTGCCGTTCAGAAAGCCCGGCGTGAAGAGCCGACGCAGGAACAGCCACGCCAGCACCGCACCGAGCGGCTCGGCCAGACCGGAGACGAGCGCGGCCAGCACACCCGCGGTGCGGCGGCGCGTTGCGTAAGCAAACGGCACAGCCACAGCAAGTCCTTCCGGGATATTGTGCAGGGCGATGGCCGCGGCGGTGCGCAGACCGAGCGACGGATCCGCCGTGCCCGCGAAGAAGGTCAGCACGCCCTCCGGGAAATTATGCAGCAGCAGCGCCAGCCCCGTGACAAGAGCCGTGCGCATGGCCGCGGCGCGGGCCGGGTCTCCGCTTTTGCCAAAGCGGGCGGCCAGTGCAGCTTCCTCGGGCAGGAGCCGTCCCAGCAGACCCGCGGTCAGCATCCCGAGCGTCAGCAGCGACACAACCGCTCCGCCGCAGGCCAGCGGCGGCAGGTAGCCCCCGTAAAACGCCAGCGCCTCCGGCATCAGGTCGGCCAGCGACGCCGTGAGCATGACCCCGCCCGCAAAGCCCGCGCTGGCCGCCAGCAGACGCTCCGACGGCGGGCAGAGCACAGCCAGCAGCCCGCCCACCCCCGTCGACAGCCCGGCGAGGGTGGTAAGTACGATGGGTGAATCTTGCATAGGTACGCCCCCTTTTATGGTTTATAAAGGTATGCGGCGCAGGGGGCGGGGTATGACCGGGGCGCGGGGTGTACTTTTGCAGGAGAGTATGATATACTTAACCTAGTTCAATAAATCGGGATTTATTAAGGAGGTTATGGATGAAACTGTTTTTATGTTCGCACTTTTCAAGTGTAGGAAGTCTGATAAAGGAA
>ENA-UOJB01001316-UOJB01001316.1-human-gut-metagenome-genome-assembly--contig:-C48-NODE-1316-length-20859-cov-6.084647_pt1 | contig 20859 bp, 6 predicted proteins | sample MGYA00242338_ERZ723885 | MGnify/ENA metagenome assembly ERZ723885
GACAGCGAGGTACGAGCGAATTCCGCCGGACGGTTTCGACATGGCTGCACTAGAAAATCACTGCCCTCAGGCAAGTCCGCGGGGCGATGTGGGCATCGCCCCTACTTTTTCTTTTTTGTCTACCGGATTCCTTAATAGGAAATACGGTTCAACTTGCCCTTGCCAAAAACAAACCCGCCCCGACAGAAATACCTGTCAGGGCGGGTTTTGCGGCATCAGAACAGTTTTACCTGTTCCGTTACAGCCGGTTTACTTTTTCTTACGCTTGCAGCCTGCCACGATTGCCGCTGCCAGTGCAATGCCTGCCGGAATGATGACTACCGGCAACGCTTCGCCTGTCTTTGGCGTGGAGGAGATTTTTGTGTTGCTTCTGCTGCTGGAAGAAGACGAACCGGAACTGCTTCTGATGACTGTGGTCGTCTGGCTTCCGCCAGCTGCTGTTGTTGTGCCGGAGCCGTCACTGCCTGCGGTCGTACCGGTGCCGCTTTCTCCAGTCACGGTCGTGGTTTCCGTAGAAGCCGTGGTCGTGGTGGAAACGGACGGGGTATGCTCGCCGTTGCCGGCGGTGGTATTCTTCGCAGTAGTTGTGGTTGCTTCCGTGGTCGTTGTGGTTTCTTCGGTAGTTTCCGTTGTGGTGGTTTCAGTACCAACGTACTCATCGATCATCACAATGGCTCTGCCGTCCGGATTTGCCGTTACCACAGCATTTTCCACGCTCCAGCTGCCGTCCTCATTCAGGCTGACACCAACGAACAGTACCAGTGTACCGTCTTCGTTCAGCTGGAAGTAGATCGGTTCTGCAACGAGGTAATCTGCCGGAGCCAGTGTTTCGGTCAGGCAGTACGGTGTGTTCGGCTGGATTCCGGCAAAGACATGCGATACGCCTTCTTCGGATACCCACTGATCGATCACATTGCCGCTCTGATCGGTAATGTTCAGAGATGCTCCGCCGATCTCATTGCCGCCCACGTCACACTTGCGGATCACATAGCCGTCCGGCTGTTCGGTGGTGGTGACAATTGTAGTTGTCGTTTCCTCCGTTGTCGTGGTGGCTTCTGTGGTTTCCTCTGTGGTAGTTTCAACAGTGGTTTTTTCTGTCGTGGTAGTCGTTGCTTCGATGGTTGTCGTAGCTGCTGTTGTGACAGTTGTTTCTGCGGTAGTCACTGTGCTTGCCGCGGTAGTGCTGGTTTCGGTCACCGTTTCCGCAGTCGTTCCTGCGGCAGTTGTGGTGGTCGATGCTGCACTGGTTTCCGTAGAAGCACTTGCTGTTGTAACAGTGGTTTTGGCGGTTGTGGTATCTGTGGTAGTTCCGTTGGTAGAAGTGGTAGTCGGACCTGCACTGGTTTCTGTGGTGCTTCCACTGGTTGCCAGTGTGGTGTCTGTTGTCACTTCGGTGGTAGTTCCGTTGGTAGAAGTGGTAGTCGGGCCTGCACTGGTTTCCGTGGTGTTTCCGCTGGTTGCCAGTGTGGTGCCTGTTGTCACTTCGGTAGTGGTTTCACTGGTAGAAGTGGTAGTCGGGCCTGCACTGGTTTCCGTGGTGTTTCCACTGGTTGCCAGTGTGGTGTCTGTTGTCACTTCGGTGGTGGTTCCACTGGTTTTCGATGTAGTTGCTACAGTTGAAACTGTGGTAACTGTACCGGTTCCCGTAGTGGTTTCTGTGTCAGATGTTGTGCTGCTTTCGCTGGTTGCAGTTGTTGTTGTGGTTGTTGTCGTAGTCGTCGTTTCCGAAGTCGATGTTGTAGTAATCGCAGGCTGTTCCGCATCGCAGACCAGAATCTGTCCTGCGGTCTTGTCGTAGTAGTAATAGCCCTCGGTCGCCTTGTCCTTCAGACTGTCTGCGGCATTGGTGTCTGTGACAACACCGTTTTCCACAGTAAAGGTCATTGTCGATTCGATTACCGTGTAGGTTTTTTTGGTTTCTGTGTCTGTAAAGGCACCGCCGGTTTCTTTCAGTGTGTATTCACCGTCCGGCAGCTTGCTCAAAATAGCATCTGTCTTGCCGGAAGTCCATGTAATGGAATCTGCGGTTCTGCTGTCCACGGTGATATTTGCTGTCACACCGTCCAGCGTTGCTCCGCTTTCGTCCGGATTTGTCAGTTTCAGGGTCAACTTTGCTCCGGTGACTTCCTGCTTTCCGGTGATGTCCTTCTTGGCAATGGTGAGCTTGGAAACCTCGTCCCGAATGGTCGTGGTTCCGGTCACCTTGCCGTCTGTTCCAATGGTGAAGGTTTCTTCTGCGGTGTACAGCTGATAGCCGTCCGGTGCATTGGTTTCCTTCAGCTGATAGCTGCCTGCCGGCAGTCCGGTGATGATCGTTGCATCTTCTCCGGAAACAAACTGAATGGTCTTGCCGTCTGCACTGATGCTGTAATCCGTTCCCTTGACCAGTACTGTCTTGTTCCCGTTCTTATCGGTTCTGGACAGTTCCAGTTTCGTGGTATCCAGCACGTTTTCTGCGGTGATCTCCAGTGTTGCACCGGCTACTTCCGCACCGCTTCCTGCGTCCTGCTTGCTGATCGGTACGACGTTGACAGCTTCCGCATCGCAGACCAGAATTTCTTCCTTGGTCTTATCGTAGTAATAATAGCCCTTGGTCGCCTTGTCATTCAGGTTGTCTGCGTCACCGGTGGTGTCTGTGACAACACCGTTTTCCACAGTAAAGGTCATTGTTGATTCGATTACCGTGTAGGTTTTTTTGGTTTCTGCGTCTGTAAAGGCATCGCCGGTTTCTTTCAGTGTGTATTTGCCGTCCGGCAGCTTGCTCAAAATAGCATCTGTCTTGCCGGAAGTCCATGTAATGGAATCTGCGGTTCTGCTGTCCACACGGATATTTGCTGCCACACCGTCCAGCGTTGCTCCGCTTTCGTCCGGCTTTGTCAGTTTCAGGGTCAGCTTTGCTCCGGTGACTTCCTGCTTTCCGGTGATGTCCTTCTTGGCAATGGTAAGCTTGGAAGTGTCATCTTCCATTACGATCTTGTTGTCGTCCTTGGTCAGTCCGTTTACCGTTCCGACCTTGCCGTCAGCTCCGACCTCGAAGTTCATCGCCTCAGTCTTTTTGGTGAAGCCGTCCGGTGCGGTGGTTTCTTCCAGCGTGTACACGCCTGCCGGCAGATTTGCCAGTGTCACACCGCCCTTGGCGTTGTCCGAAGTCCATGTAATGGTGTTGCCGCTGGTTTCGATTCCAGCAGTGCTGCCGTCACTGTAGGAGCCCTTGACCTTGCTCAGGTCTGTTCCTGCCGGTGCAGTCAGTTTCAGTACGGCTCCGGTGAGTTCTTCTCCGCCGCCGACTGCCTGCTTGCTGATCGTCACGCTGGGCTTCTGACCGTCCTTCATGGTAATGTCATTGCCGGAAACGTCATATTCTGTGGTTCCCGTTGCATCAACTACACCGTTTTTAATGGTAAAGGTGAAGTCTGTGCTTACCTTGTTGTAGCCGTCCGGTGCAACGACCTCCGTCATGGTGTAGGTGCCGTCCGGCAGACCGATGATGTCGGTCTTGTTTTTGCCGTCAGAAATAAAGGTCAGTTCCTTGCTGGTCAGCTGGTACTGAGATTCGTCGTCCACGCTGTCCGACTTGGTGAAGGTGGTTCCCGTTCTGGAGAGTTCTACCAGAGCTTCGTTCCAGCTGCCGTCTGTCTTGGCAATGGTAATCTTTGCACCAGCCAGTTCCTTCAGAGAGGTGATGTCTTTCTTGCTGACGCTGATCTGCGACCGGTTGATGACAGTCAGTCCGTTTTCCGCCAGGTCAAAATTGCTGCCGTTGATCGGGTTGCCCTGTGCATCTGTGGTGACAATATAACCGTTTGCATTGACTGCAAAGGAAATGCTTACCGGTGCATAGCCTGTCATGGGCTTTTCTGTCAGGGTGTAATCGCCCTCTGCCAGTCCTGTGAGTTTCTCCGGATCTGCACCAGATGTCCATGTCTTGCTGTAGCCGTTAGGACTAGTCAGTGTCATTTCACAGCCTGCCATAGCGTTGCCCTTGACATCTGTTTTTGCAAAGGACAATTCCACTTGTGTGGTATTGGCATCAGTAATGGTCTTTTCGCCCGGAATACCCGGCAGCAGGTCTACCCGACTGCTGTTGCCGGAGTAGGTAGCGAGGAATGTCTTGCCGCCTACTGAGATCGTGCTCTCATTTTCCACGCGTTTGCCGTCTGCGTCCAGCTCAAAGACGTAGTAAGTCTTGCTGCTGTCCAGTCCGTCAAATGTAACGGAATTCTTGCCCTTGTCGCCGGCTGCAATGGTAATGGTTTTCTTCTGTCCGGAAACTGCCTGATAGTTGCCGTCTGCGTCCATGGTGAACAGGGCAACGGTCGCTTCATGGCTGTCTGCCGGATTGTCGTCAATGGTAGCGATCTTCGTTACCTTGATCTGAGCCGGATTCTTGGTGGTGTTTGTGATAATGGTGCTTGCGTTGGGGGCATCCTTGGTCAGGGTAAGTGCCGCAACCTTACTGTCATCATCACAGCAGTCATAAGAAACGTAGAATGTCGTATCTGTTTTTGTAGTGGAATTCTTGGGATCGAGAACAACAGGCATCTGGAAAGAAGCACCGTTTTCGACACGCTTGTCACCGTCCATTTCAAAAATGTAGTACGGAATACCTTCTTTCAAATCGTACCGTTTGTTCTGTTCATTCAGTTCAGTACTGAATTTCACCTCAGAACCGGCAGCGACTTTTTGAGTTGTGCCGACCTGTGTGTAATCGTTTCCGTTCTTGGTGAACAGTCCCACGGAGAATATGGGTGTGCTCTTGACATCATCTGCGATCAGCACCTTGCTGACGGTGATGCTGTATTGGGTTTGTTCAAAGTTAGTGATTGTAGTAGTACCGCCTGCCTGTACTGCCGACCGTATTACCGGTACGAAAGAGTAGCGGATACCACTATCCGCAGTGTAAGTACCAGAATCTCCTGTATAAGTCGGAACGCCGTTGGCATTGGTTTCCAGCACGTAGAAATCCATGCCCTTGGGCACATCTTCAAATGTCACGTCCTGCGAGCCTGCCTCGGTAAAGGTCAGGGACTGCACCGGTGCTTCCTCATAGCGAACATAATCGCCTGCCGCATTCTTGGTGAACAGGGCAAAGTAGAAGGTGTCGCCGGTGACATCTCCGCCTTCCACGCCTGCCAGAGTCTTGGTCAGTGTGATCTCACCTGTATTTTTGGTATTGGTCACGCCGACAGTCTGGTCCGTTGTGGCATCAGTGGAGATCTTATTGCCGGTATATGCCGGTGTGTAGTTGCGAATCTGATTGCCCTTGGCATCTGTTTCCAGCAGGTAAACGTTGTTGGCGTTGTTGGTCTGCTGCTTGATCGAGGACAGGTCTACGTCCTTCATGGTGACAGAAGCCGCGTTCTTCTGTCCTGCCGGAATGGTGACGGAAATCACATCACTCAACCGTGTGGTGTAATTTTCATCGGTAAACAGTGCAAAGTAGAATGTTGCGTCCTTGGTTTCTGCTTCTGTCAAGGTTTTGTTGACCGTCACATCAACGGTGGTGTCCGGTGTCTGTACCCAGACGCCGACCTTTGCCGGCTCTGCTACCATGACAGTATCGCCCAGAATGTCAGGATTCTGATAGGAGTACGCGAAGCTGTTCCATGCGATATTTTCCTCGCCGGTCTTTGCCACATAGCTGGGAACGGTTGCGGTAACTTTGACAACAACTTCATCGCCAACCTTGACGGTCGTATCTTGCAGCTGGATCCGGAAGTTCACGGTATCCGCAGAGGAAATACCTGTCCAGTTCATGACATCGTTCTGCCCCAGCCAGTCCTTGGAGTACTCATTCAGGACAGAGGTCTTGTCGGTGGAATAGCTACGTACTGTTTTATCAATTACATTTGTTCCGCCTACCATAACAGAATCAATGCTCTTGAGAGTCACGCCGAATGCGGAGAAACGCTCATAGCCGGAAACCAGACCCAAGTCACCCACATAGGGCAGACGGTCAATAATGGTCATGTTTTCCAGAGCTACCGGCGAGTTGTTCTTGATGTGGAGTTCATAGGTCACATCTTCGCCCTGCATGCCCTGCACATAGTTGTGCGTAGGCTGGCGGCTGTAACCGGTATCGGTTGCCGGATCCGTGTGGGGTGTGCCATTGTGTCCATTATTCTTATAGGTAATCGTTTTCCAGGACTCTGTGGTCAGGCCAACGATATTGTAGTTTGCATAGCTCCAGATCTGGTTGTCCTGCTTTTCGCCGGCAACCGTATCTTCTGCGGAGAACGGCTGGTCAATGGTGGCGTAACCGGTGTTGGTGATAACGCCCTCGCTTTCCTGTCCGTCCTTGACAGTGGTGGCGAACTGGAAGACGATGCACTTGTTCTTTGCCAGTTTAGCTTCCAGCTTGTCCACAGAGATAATCAGTTTCGAGCCGTCGATCTTATAGGCGGTATCTGGAACTTTCGTGCCGCCTTCCAGCAGACCAGTTTTGTCGTTTACTTGAAATGTAGAACTGCCGTCGCTGTTATACGTCAGATCCAGCACCTGATAGGTCATCTGCAAACCGGTTTCGTTGCTGAACTGGTAGGTTGCCGGCAGATTGTCGGTCAGTGTCACGCCGTCCAGTTTCAGGTCTGCCACATCGGTGGAGTTGCCTCTGCCGTTGTACAGCACAGTCTGCCAGATCAGGGTATCACCGGCGGTGATGTAGCCGTTTCCTACCGGCTGTACAGCAGTGTCATCATAGGTCTGTCCTGCAAAGGAAGCTACTGCCAGTTTGGCGAAGCCGGGGGCGGGAGTGGTTTTGGTGAAGCTGATGTCCACCTTGCTATTGGGCAAAATCACACGGTCGCTGCCGTCATCGCGGCCCTCCTCCACTGTCACCTTGGAAAGAGTGTTGGTCAGTGTGACTTTTTTCGCTGTGCTGTTTGCCAGTTCCTGTGCCTTGTCGGCGGTCAGTTTGGTTTTGTAAGTCAAACTTACGCCGCAGTCATGCAGATATTCAAATTTTTCTCTGGAAACAAATGTAAAAGTCAGCGTCTGTCCGTTCTGCTCTGCGTTAATGTCACTGAAAGGTGCATAAGCTGCAATTCCCCCTACACTACCTGGCACATATTCCATGCCGTCCGGCAGGGTGTCTTCTACAATAATCTTTTTTCCGTGGTAGGCGTTTCCCTCGCCTTTCAGTTGCAGCCTATACTGAAATGGCATGGCTTCCAATTCGGAAGCACTCTTGCCGCTAATGTTAGTTTCGGCATCGCCGCCGGCCAGCTGCTTGGTTGCTATAAAGGTAGAGCTATCAATCGGGCTCTTGACCATGTCCTGAGCATACCATTTTCCGTCATTCGGAATATGATAGTCATTGTTCCAACTATTTTTAACTGCCTGTCCGATGGCAACATAATTGTAAAGTCCCTTTTCATCTGTTGCATACTTGGTTTCCAGTGAAGTGCCTTTAATCTTTATGTTTGTTCCGGTATACTGCTTTTTATAGGTGTTATTGTGTTTCAGATCAGAAATTGTTTCTATCGTATATTCCAGTTCCACCCATTCACCCGGTGCTAGATTGATGTTCGGAAGAATGTACTGAGCTACAGCATATCCGGAGGTAGACTCACAAAGTGCCTTATCGCCTACCTTGTAATTCGTATTGCTAGGGCTAATACGAATTACTGTCATATCCGCAGCACTATCTTTATCTGCACCCCAGTACAGCAACTCACCTCTGTCGTAGATCGCCAGATGTTCCAGTGTGTTCGTGCTGTTGTTGGTGAACTTTATGCGATAGGTGATGTCCTCCTCTGCGGAGTACACACGGTCATCAACAATCGTCTTTTCCACGCTGTACTTGCTCAGGTCTTCGCCTACGCGAACTGTTGCCTTGTAGTCATTGCCGTTGATGTTAGCGGTGTTGACTACATCTGCCGCACCCTCAACGGTGGCTTTAATGGTGATCGTCACCACTTCGCCGGCAGCCAGTGTGAAATCGCCGGTAATGCCCGCAGCCGCTGTGAGGTTCTCCAGTGTCAGCGTGCCGGTCAGCGGTCTTTCTGTCAGATTGTTGGAGGAAAACGGCAGATTGCTGGTCATGGAAACCGACTGGAAGGTTGCACCAGTCGGTACAGCATCTTCCAGCTGGCTGACAACGCCTGCGGCAGTGCCGTTGCTGTTGTCCAGCTTCAGAGTGTATTCCACAGAAGTGGGTGTATTTTCCGTAAAGCCTTCCGGACTGACGCTCTTGGAGAAGTGCATATCCGCCGCAGCGTCTTTTCCGGTAAAGGTAGCGGACTTATCGCCGTCGCCGGTGGTCGCTGTGTTCACAACAGATTCCGCATCAGAATTGATCTTCACCGGAATGGCAACAACCACGGTGGCATCTTTGGCAATCGCTGCATTTGTCGCAGAAACAGTGTTGCCGCTGACGATAATGCGTGCAGTTTCCAGTGACTGTGAAACGCCGTTGACAGTGACGGTCACGCCCTTGGAGGTGTCAATGGTCACGCCGGCAGGCATGGTATCACTGAATGTGAATGTACCAGCCTTGGTGCCGTCGTTCTTCATGGTGATATGGTAAACGCCGTCAGTTTCCACACCTTTTGTATAGGTGGTGTTTCCTGCCGACTGTACATAGCCGCTTTTGAAGTATGACACATGTGCCGCATCTTTCTTAACCAGAATGGTCTTGGTTGCATTTTCGCCGTTGCTGCCAGTCACTTCGTTGGTCAGTACCGTGTCCTCGTCCTTGTTCACGGTGCATTCGATCTCTTTGGTGACGCTCTGTCCGGCAGGAACTGCAACGTTGTTCCATGCCGTTTCTCCAGCGGCAGTCAGTCCGTCCGGCAGATTATCTGTGAGATCGATCGTACCGTCTGCATCGCCGGTATTGGTCACGGTGATAACAAACTTGACCTTGTCGCCCTTTACATAGTACGCCTTTTCGTTTTCCACGGTCTTGCTCAGACTGAACTTCGGCCCCTGCGGAGCAGAAACCTTCAGTTCCACGCTGTTTCCGCCGATGGTCGAGTAGCTGGCATCGTCACCGTAGGGCTTGCCGGAAACAGTCAGGCTGTTGGTGACCTTGCCGTCCGCGGTGCCGTTCATCTTCACGGTGCTGCTGTTCAGAGGCAGTGCCACGTTCAGATTGACTGCGGACATCTCGGCATTGGTGTTCTTACTGTCCACGGTGAAGCTGATCTTGGCAGTGCTGCCGCTGACATCTACGCTCAGGTTGCCGACAGTGTAGCCTGCTGCCGCAACGGCAGACTTGACGGCATTTTCCACCGCAGTCTGTGCATCACCGATAAAGGTCATTTCCGACAGTGAAATGGTGTCCTCAAATTTCAGGGACTGCACCCATTCCACGCCGTTTTTCTTGGAGACGTTGTTCGCCGAAGCACTCAGGGTATAATTTACCGTGGTGCCGGCAGCCAGCTGTGCCGCTGTCAGGGCGTTTCTGTCCTCCGACTTGGACGCACTCCACTGCCGTTCTGCCTTGGCAGTAATTGTACTGCTGGCATTCTTGCCTGTGCTGTCCTGTACGATCTTTACGGTCGAGGTCGTTCCGCCCGGGGTCTTGCCGTTCTGGAACTTCGCCTGCAGCCGGACCTGTTTGGTCTGACCGTTGTCAATATCAAAGGCGATATACCGGCTGCCGTCGCTGTTGACATGCAGGGTATACCCATTATAAACGGCTCCGTCCCTGAAGCCGTTTCCGGCAAAGTTCGGCAGCAGCAGATTCTTGTCGGTGATCTCGATCCGATAAGAATCCATCTCTCCTTCATTGACGTTGTTTCCGGAGATCGTCGACATCAGATAGAACACATCTCCCGTATTCACTTCATCAATCGGATTATACTTGCTGTCCCGAAATTCGACACTGGCGTTTGTCAGTACCAGCGGTCCGCCGGATCGTCCGTTATTGTCCGCCGATACCGGAAACAGCATCGACGGCAGGCAGGTCACGATCATCAGGACTGCCAGCAAGACACTGATGACTCTTGTACGCAGGTGTCTTGTCTTTTCTGTCTGCATAAAAAAACTCCTCTCATTGCGGGAACGCTGCACGCAGTCTGTTTTGCATTCTTTCGTGCAAACTTTATGCGGCGTTTCCTCAGATTTTTTGCACGGGAAAACCGGTTCCCTGTGCAGATTTGCACCGTGGCAGCAACATCGACAAAAACGATATACATACCACATTTTTTACGGCAATTTCCACTAACTCCGCCGCTTTTTAACTGTTCAATTGTTTCCACAATCAAAAGAACATTTTGGCATAAATCACGGAAATCGCTCTGATACAACTTTATTATACTGATTATCTGTGAAGTTTTATATCACTTTTTATGTAATATTCGAAAAGTAAAGGGAAGGATCAGGAAGTCTGTTCAAACTGCTTTCTGATTCTCCAAATTTTGCAGCGGCATCTCCGACGAATGGCTGTCCGAATTTACCCGCGTGCAACTTCTTTCAATCACATATGACGAATCACGCCATTGTTTTTTCAAATATTTCGTGAAAAAAGCTATTGCAACCTTGCCCAAAATCCGGTATAATAAATAGTAGGGGATGTTCCAGAGGAAACGGAACAGTCCGCAGTATGGCAAATCGAAGCCAGCACTAATAAATGGCACGCCTATGCCGAATGCATTGAGGAGGATATTATGGTAGCAAAAACAACAGAAAATCCCCAGAGAGAAGAATTAAAACAAAAATTCGTAGACCGACTTCAGCTGGAGTGCAGCGTTTCTCCGGACGAAGCTTCTGACAAGCAGATCTATCAGGTGCTGTCTGCCCTGATGGTCGAAAAGCTGAAGCACAAGCGGCAGCATTTTATCAATAAAACCAATTCCGTCGGCGGAAAGAACGTTTACTATCTGTCCATGGAATTCCTGATGGGTCGTTCCCTGAAGACCACCCTGTACAATCTGGAACTGGCAGATGATGTCCGTGCGATCCTGCAGGATTATCACATCAACCTGGACAGCATTTTCGAGTGCGAACCGGACGCTGGTCTGGGCAACGGCGGTCTGGGTCGTCTGGCAGCATGCTATCTGGACGCAATGGCAACACAGGAAATCCCTGCAACCGGTCACTCGATCTGCTATGAGTACGGTATCTTCAAGCAGATTCTGGAAGACGGCTGGCAGACCGAAGAACCGGACAACTGGCTGCCGGGCGGCAGCGTATGGCTGGACCCGAAGCCGGACGAAGCCATTGAAGTCCACTTCGAGGGCAACGTACAGGAATACTGGCAGGATTCCTATCACTATATTTCCCATGTCAACTACAACACCGTTATCGCGATCCCGTATGACATGTACGTTTCCGGTTACGGCAGTGCCGGCGTTTCTACCCTGCGTCTGTGGAAGGCACAGGCACCCAGCTTTGACATGAAGGAATTCAACGAGGGCAACTATGAACAGGCTCTGTCCCGCAACTCCATGGCGAATGCGATCTCCAAGGTACTGTACCCTAACGACAACCATCTGGAGGGCAAGTCCCTGCGTCTGCGTCAGCAGTACTTCCTGTGTGCCGCAGCTATCGGCGACATCGTCAACCACCACATGAACGTATACGGCACACTGGAAAACCTGCATGAAAAGGTAGCGATCCACATCAACGACACACACCCGACACTGGCAATTCCGGAACTGATGCGTGTGCTGCTGGACGACTGCGGCTATACATGGGATCGTGCATGGCACATCGTCACCAACACCTTTGCCTACACCAACCACACCGTTATGGCAGAGGCTCTGGAAAAGTGGGACGTGAATCTGGTCAAGCAGATCGTGCCGCGTATCTTCCAGATCATCGTGGAGATCAACAACCGCTACTGTGCCGGTCTGATGGAACGCAACGGCGGCGACAGTGCAAAGACCACCCGCATGTCTATCATCAAGGACAACCAGATCCACATGGCTACCCTGTGCGTCATGGCTTCTCACAGTGTCAACGGCGTTTCCAAGCTGCACTCGGAGATCATCAAGGACAGCGTATTCCACGAAGAGTATCTGGATACGCCGAACAAGTTCAAGAATGTCACCAACGGTATCGCATACCGGAGATGGCTGTATCAGTCCAATCCGGGTCTGACCCAGCTGCTGCGTGACAAGATCGGCGACGGCTTCCTGAAAGACGGCAGCGAGCTGAAAAAGCTGGACGTTTTCGCAGACGACAAGGCCGTTCTGGAACGGTTGCGGAAGATCAAGAAGGAAAACAAGCAGCGTTTCGCCAAGTATGTCAAGAAAAAGAGCGGTCTGGTTCTGGACACCGACAGCATTTTCGATGCTCAGGTAAAGCGTCTGCACGAATACAAGCGGCAGCACCTGAATGCTCTGCACATTCTGGCACAGTACAACGCCCTGCTGGAAAATCCGGATATGGACTTTACTCCCAAGACCTACATCTTCGCCGCAAAGGCTGCTCCGGGCTACTATCTGGCAAAGCAGATCATTAAGATGATCTGGGCTCTGTCCGAGGAGATCCGCAAGAACCCCCGCATTTCCGACAAGCTGTCTGTATACTTCCTCGAAAACTACTGTGTTACCATGTCTGAACTGCTGATGCCGGCCTGCGACATCTCCGAGCAGATCTCTCTGGCAGGCACAGAGGCTTCCGGTACCGGCAACATGAAGCTGATGCTGAACGGTGCCATTACACTGGGTACGCTGGACGGTGCAAACATCGAGATCGGCGATGCAGTTGGTCCGGAAAATATCCTCATCTTCGGCATGAAGACCGAGGAAGTCAACACCCTCAAGGCCCGCGGCTATCGTCCGGAGGACTATTACAACAACAATCCGGTCATCAAGAGCTGTATCGACCGCATGTATGCCGGCATCAACGGCTGCAAGTTCACTGAAGTGGCAGACTCTCTGCGGACACTGGATCCGTACATGGTTCTGGCAGACTTCGACAGCTATTGTCAGGTACAGGAACACAGTTCCAAGCTGTACACCGACAAGGACACATGGACCAAGATGTCCCTGCACAACATTGCCAACGCAGGCATCTTCTCCGCAGACCGTGCTGTAAACGAGTACGCAAAGGATATTTGGAATATCTGAGGACTGGGGAATCTCTCCCGGAACTGAGAGCTTGTGTTCATAGGAAATATATGCGGATTTTCGAGCAAATTTTTTTGCAGACAAGGCAAAAATTTGCAGGCATACTTTCGTATGGCAAGAATTTTTAACGCAGTATGCAACAAAATTTGCCGAAAAGACGTAGATAGACGCCTATGAACACGAGCTCTGATATAATCTGACGAAAACGGAGCAGCACAAACCCTGCTCCGTTTTCTTGAATGAACGGGTTGTGCGGTGTCCGCGAAATTACAATTTGCATATTCTCACTTCACAAAGAAAGGAGCATCTCTGTATGCGTTATTTTTACAACAGCTGGGATTCGGCGTATAAGTCGCACTTCGGTGCCATTGCCAGAAACCAGAGCTGTCAGTTCACCATTCGCCTGCCGGAAGAAACGCCGCTGGACTTTTCTCCGGTGCTGGTGGTTTTCCGTACCGGCTTCAAGGAACGTTTTCTGCCGATGAACGTGAAAGAACACGAAAACGGCTATGTCACATACACCACAGATCTCATTCCCAAGTACTCCGGCGTACATTACTACTATTTCTCCTACACCTCCAACGGTGTGCGACACTATATCAAGCGGGGCGATGCCTGCCACGGCACACTGGATCAGGGAGAAATGTTCCAGCTGACAGTCTACAGCGAGGACTATCAGACACCCCAGTTCCTCAAGGGCGGCGTGATGTATCAGATCTTCCCCGACCGCTTTTGCAGCAGCGGCAAGATGCATGACAATGTGCCCTCTGACCGCGTGATGCGGGAATGGGGAGAACTCCCCTACTACAAGCCCGACCAGAACGGACACGTCTGGAACAACGACTACTTCGGCGGCGATCTGGACGGTATCCGCAGCAAGCTGGACTATCTGAAAGATCTGGGCGTGACCTGCATCTATCTGAACCCGATCTTCGAATCCCACGAGAACCACCGCTACAACACCGCCAATTACCGGAAGGTAGACCCGCTGCTGGGCACCAACGAGGACTTTCGGGAACTGTGTAAGGCTGCCAAAACCCGCGGCATTTCGGTAATTCTGGACGGCGTATTCTCCCACACCGGTGCAGACAGCATCTATTTCAACAAGTTCGGCCGCTATCCCACCCCCGGTGCGTATCAGTCCGAAAAGAGCCCCTATTACTCCTGGTATCACTTCTGGGGCAACAAGGAATATGAGTCGTGGTGGGGCATTGACACCCTCCCCAACGTGGACGAGAACAACCCCAGCTATACCAAGTACATCTGCGGCGATGACGGCGTACTGGACTACTGGCTCAGTCTGGGGGCTGCCGGATACCGTCTGGACGTTGCCGACGAACTGCCGGACGAATTTCTGGACAACCTGCGTGCCTGCGTCAAGAAGTTTGACGAGGAAAAGATCGTCATCGGCGAGGTCTGGGAAGACGCTTCCAACAAGGAGGCGTATGGTGTCAAGCGGCGGTATCTGCTGGGCGACCAGCTGGACAGCGTGATGAACTACCCGTTCCGCGAGGCAATTATTGCTTACATGAAGGGCGAAGCTGCCACCACATTCCGCGACCGCATCATGGGCATTCTGGAGAACTATCCCAAGTGCACTGTCGATGTGCTGATGAACTTCGTTTCCACCCACGACATCGAACGGGCGATCAACCGGTTCGGCGGACAGCCCTGCGACGACAAGAGCAAGGACTGGATGGCATCGAATGAACTGTCGCCGGAGGAATACGAACGCGGCAAGACGCTCCTGAAAGGGGCTATGGTATTGCAGTTCTTCCTCCCCGGTGTACCCAGCATCTACTACGGCGACGAAGCCGGCTTGCAGGGCTGGAAGGATCCGTTCAACCGCCGCTGCTATCCGTGGGGACAGGAGGACACCGAGCTCATCGACTACACCCGCCAGCTGGCAAAGATCCGGCGGGAACACCCTGCATTTGCAGAGGGTGCTATGGAATTTCTGGTGCTGGAGGACAATGTTGTGGGATTTGCCCGCTATATTCCGGAAAATGGCTCCAGTGCTGTGATCCTGCTGAACCGCGGCGGGGATACCACAATGGTTTCGCTCCGCGACAAGGCATTCGGCCGCTATGCATTCAGCACGGTCATCAGCGGCATCTGCGACGGTGATGCCGTGATCCTGCCGAAGAACAGCTATGCCGTAATCAGTGCCGTCCGCACCAATGTGCCGAATGCACGATAACAAACACAGTGTTTCCCTAGACAATCACCGCTAGACAATCACCGCGAGGGCAGCCGAAAGGCTGCCTTTTGCTTTTATCTTTTCACACGCTCTGATTCGACAAATTTTCTATAGTTTGATTTGAAAATTGATTGTTTTGCAATGCGAAACTTTTCTTTTTTCGAAAGTGGTGAAAAAGGCTTTACAAGTTCCCGAAAATGTGATATACTAATGAAGTCGCCAATCGAGGTGTGGCTCAGTTTGGTAGAGCACTACGTTCGGGACGTAGGGGCCGCAAGTTCGAATCTTGTCACCTCGACCAATTGCAGAAGGCTGAATTACGAAAAAAGCTCGTAATTCAGCCTTTTTTCGTTACCTGGGGTGTTTTGCGAAAAACAGGTTTTTTCCCAAAATGGCAAGTAAATACGGGCAAATGGCAAGTAAAATGGCAAGTGGAAAACGGTCAGTTTGTGCCAGTTGTTGGAATTTTTGGAGTCGCCTAGCGTTGTCCAATCAAGAAAGAAGGCAAATGGATTTGAACAAAAATATGAAAAGCATACAGCCTATAGACTCCGTCATTACACTTCCAGCCTATCCGAATCAAAGTGGTTTTCTATATCGCTACCTGCATCGGTATGAGAATATCATTCTCATGATGGACATGAATGCATATGGTTATCAGGCAAAAACATCTCTGATCTTTTTTGACACCCAAAAATCCAGGCTTGTCACTCCCCCAGACTGGATCGCATATGAAAAAAGCTGCCGTATTTTTGAGATATATCCTATCAAATCGTGTGTTTTTTCACTCGCTCTGTCTGGGGAAAAATGTATCCTTTCTTGTTTTGAGATGAAATACCACACATGGCAGAACTGTGAGATTCCTGTGGAATGGTCACACAATTGTTTCTCAAGCCCCAGAATACAAATGGAATATGACGGAACAACACTCTATGCAGGGATTTTGGATACAAAAACTACATTTTGGAGATATTTCAAAATCATCCGAACCCAAAAAGATTTGTATCTGGAACCTCTGTCTTTTTTGCGTGGAAACTTCATGCTATTTCGCCCGATTTGGTCTTCTCAAGATGAAATGGTATTTCGTGCGTCAGGAAACTCCATGGAAATTCAAAACGCACATGAAGCTTCATTTCAAAAAGTGAACGCACACGATGCAATGATTCGATATCGTCACAGTGGGGTTGAGATTATTGCAGCTGATTCAGAGTATTCTTCTTTTGAGTACGATACACGGGTTGGGAAATGTATTTATTACGAACTCATGGAAGCATCGAAATCTACATTGATGAGATACGATCTGGCATCGCATAACAATCACATTGTTTCAGCCGACCCGGAACAATACATTGCACTTTCTTCCGAAGAGGATCTGTATACCTATAATCATGCGGCATTTCAGCGTATGTCAGACGGTAAGAAATTTTCTGTCGATGCAGTGATGCACGCTTTTCAAACATTGAATGTCCCAGCCATCGACGAAATAGAACCTTTTCCCTCAATGTGTTTCTTTCATGACCATTGGCTGGAGATCGAAGTCTGCGATTTTCGGTTTTCTGTCATTCATTTGGATACGATGCAGCCGTATTATTTGGAAGGCGTTATTGATGTTGTGGGAGAACATATCTATCATTATGTGTGATTTGGTGTGATTTTGTCAGCCTTCCTGCTACACTGACTGCGAAATCCATTTCATATGCAGCTATCGAATTCTTCCGGTAAATTGTTGAAATTGAAAAGTGATTCTCAAAATCAGTGAGACGCTTCTCAATAATCCTTGATTTTTGAGAAGTACTCGGATATAATGGTAGTGTCCATTTCAATATGGGCTTATTCTGAGATATGATTATGAATATCTGAATTCAGACAGCATTTTGCATTGTACATTCAAGTCAGTTGCTTACATTACAAATGTTACCACCAAAATTTGCCAAAGACTTTTTTTCGACTGCAAGCAACTTTTCTATCGGAAAACGGTCTTGACAAGGTACTGCAATTGTGGTAAAATGAGAACGAAAAGAAATAATGTAGTGGCAATACAGTCACGCAATAAGAAAGCCCCAGAGGTCGCAACTCTGGGGGCTTTCACCTTATCCCATACAAGAATCAGGCAATGTTAGGCTATTTGTCGGGCTACTTCCTGTCTAACCATTTGTAGACCTTATACAAGATAATGTCTACCACAACAGAAATGAAAAGGGAAATTCGGAATAAACCAAAATCGTCACGATACATTTTATTGTACTGTGGCGATTTTTCTTATCGAAACTGGCTCAGTTTTTTATTAGCAATCGCAAATATGCAAGGAAAACAGCATTTAAAATCTCTGGAAAAATATTATGCCGTCGATATGGGACTTCGTCAACTGCTGCTTGGAAACCGCAGACGTGACATCGGACATATCTTTGAGAACATTGTATATCTGGAACTGATTCGCAGAGGATACCATGTCAGCATTGGTAAGGTGGGCGAACTGGAAGTAGACTTTGTTGCAGAACGCAGCGGAGAGACAGCATACTATCAGGTTTCTGCTACTGTTATGAGTGAAGACACACTCGACAGAGAAATTGCGCCATTAAAGCGGATTCGTGATAACTATCCGAAGTATATCATCACAATGGATGAAATGCCAATGGATGAAGATGGGATCAAGATCATAAATGTGATCGATTTCCTTTTGAAAAGTTAGATTGTCAAGGCAAGTACAGCACAATCAACACCTATCTGATGCAAAATCGTCTTACAAGACCAGATTGCTGTTTCTTAATGACAAAAAATAAAATCACAAACCTGTATGATTCAACTGATCGTGAAATTCGAGAAGCACATAACCTGGAAAAAATGTATATCAATGGGGCATTTACGAGTTGATTTGCCCTGGATATGTTTCCGCTTCCGTGATTGCTAAAAACCCCCATTTTCACAGGATTTACTATGACGAAAGTTCCCATTTCTATATTGATGCGAATACGATAGATGCTGATTTCTTGAACACAGAAACCGGAGAATTCCCCGTTTTGCCTTATGATGACAAGTATTAAGGGATAGTGGTACATGGAGAAAGCCTGCTCAGAGCAGGCTTTTTTCTTACTGCGCCTGCATTCAAGTTGATTTTCACGCTGTTTCATGATATAATAAATGCAAGTGAGAAATCGTTATAAGACTATGAAAGGAGTTACGCCATGCGTTCCGAAAGAAAAATGCTCCCCATCGGCGTTGAGAACTTTGAAAAGCTTCGCAGAAATAATATGTACTATGTCGATAAAACAGAGATCATTGCAGACCTGCTCCGGAATCATGGGGATGCAAATCTGTTTACCCGTCCCCGGCGATTTGGCAAAACGCTGACCATGGATACGCTGAAAACATTCTTTGAGATCGGGCAGGACGCATCGCTGTTTGAGGGGCTTGCCATCAGCAGGCACTCTGACATCTGTGAGAAGCATCAGAACAAATACCCCGTTGTATTTATCAGCTTAAAGGGTGCAGCTGGAAACAGCTTTGAAGACGCAAAAGCAAGAATCCGTGCAATTATGTCAGCTGAGGCGATACGTCATTCGTATTTGAAAAACAGTGACAAGTTAGAAGAATCAGAAAAAAAGTATCTTCTGAAACTAATGAACTGTATTTTAGAGCCGATGGATATCACAGACAGCTTAGCTATTCTAACAAGCCTGCTGTGTAAGCATTACAATCGAAAAGTCATATTGCTCGTTGACGAATATGATGTTCCTTTGGATAAGGCATTTTTGAATGGTTACTACAACGACATGGTCGGCTTTATCCGGACATTTCTCGGCGGGGCACTAAAGACCAATGATAACACAGAATTCGCCGTTGTAACCGGCTGTCTGCGAATCTCCAAAGAAAGTATTTTTACCGGTCTGAACAATTTCTCCACATTCACCATAACAGACGATCTGTTCTCGCAGTATTTCGGGTTTACAGACGCCGAAGTCAGAGAAATGCTGGATTACTACGGTGTGTCAGACTACTATTCCACTGCAAAGGACTGGTATGATGGGTACTCATTTGGAAAGACAGAGATCTACTGCCCCTGGGACGTGCTGAATTACTGTAGCCGTCTTCGGTTTGAGTCGGACAAATCACCGCAGGCGTTCTGGATCAATTCCAGCGGCAACGATATTATTCGTAAGTTCATTGAAATGGCAAACTCCACCACAAAGTCTGAAATTGAGTCGCTGATTGCAGGCGATACGGTAGTAAAGGAAATTCACCAGGAACTGACCTATTCTGAATTGTACACATCGATTGAGAACATCTGGAGCACGCTTTTTATGACGGGATATCTCACACAGAGACGCAGTTTAGGAAATGACACCTATGAACTGGCAATCCCAAATCTTGAAATACGAAAAATTTTCCAAAAGCAGATCTACGAATGGTTCAAGGATTTCAGCCGAAAAGACTCTTCCACCTTGAATACGCTCTGCCAGGCGTTTGCAGACGGCAATGCAGAAAAGGCACAGAAACAGTTTACCGCTTTTCTCAGGAAAACCATCAGCATTCGTGATACTTATGTAAAAGCTGCGAAGAAGGAGAATTTCTATCACGGGATTCTCCTCGGTCTACTCTCCTACCGGGACGACTGGATCGTAAAGTCCAATGTGGAATCTGGCGATGGGTACAGCGATATTGTCATCAAGATTCCCGACGATGAAATCGGCATGATTATCGAGGTCAAGTACGGCGAAGATGCTGACATGGACAAGGGCTGTGCAGATGCTCTGGCACAAATCGAACGCATGAATTATTCTGCGATTCTGGAAGATGACGAGGTGCAGACGATCTATAAGTACGGCGTGGCTTGCTATAAGAAGAAATGTAAGATCGTGAAGGCGTGAGGAAAATATTCCATAAGGATTTGAGGTGAAGATGATGGAAAGAAAACCATTGCCAATCGGCATAGAGGATTTTAAAGAAGTGATAGATTCAGGGTATTATTTTGTAGATAAGACCCTCATGATAAAAGATTTGATTGTAAACAAGGTAAAGGTCGGACTTTTTACCAGACCAAGAAGATTCGGCAAGACTTTGAATATGAGCATGATCCAGCGATTCTTTGAGAAGACAGATGAAAGCAATGCGTATTTGTTTGACGGTTTGAAAATCTCAGAGTTTCCCGAATGCATGCAGTATCAGGGGCAATACCCTGTCATCAGCCTTTCTCTGAAGAGTATGAAACAGGGAAGCTATAAAGATGCCTTTCATATGTTCAAAGTTTTGATTGCAAGAGAATATGACAGACACAAGGACATCCTTAAAAGCGGCAAAATATCCGATTCAGAAAGAGATCTTTTTCACAGTATTTTAGATCAAAAAGCAGAGGATGCGTTTTATCTTGATTCCATAAAATTCTTATCGGACATAATGGTAAAATATTATAATAAGAACGTCATCATTTTGATCGATGAATACGATGTTCCGCTTGAAAACGCATTCTACCAGGGGTTTTATACAGATATGGTAAATCTGATTCGTTCTGTCTTTGAATCAGCACTGAAAACCAATCCCTCTCTTGATCGTGCGTTTTTGACAGGCTGCCTGAGAGTTTCAAAGGAAAGTATTTTTACAGGGTTAAACAACCTGGATATTTTCACTATCATTTCTCCCATG
>ENA-UOJB01001332-UOJB01001332.1-human-gut-metagenome-genome-assembly--contig:-C48-NODE-1332-length-20678-cov-9.779809_pt1 | contig 20678 bp, 16 predicted proteins | sample MGYA00242338_ERZ723885 | MGnify/ENA metagenome assembly ERZ723885
TCGAGACCATGAAGGCCGAGATGAAGGAGTACCACATCGAGGTGCGCCTGAACACACCCGCCACGGTCGAGACGCTGCGCGCGCTCGATCCCTACGGCGTCGTCGTCGCCTGCGGCGGCGATCAGATCGTGCCGAACATTCCCGGTGTGGACCGCAGCAATGTCTACTATATTGAGGACGTGCTCATGGGCCGCGTCTCCTTCGAGGGCAAGAACATTGCCGTCATCGGCGGCGGCCATGTCGGCCTTGAGGTCGCGCACTTCCTGTGCGACAGCAACAAGGTCACGGTCGTCGAGATGCAGAAGGAGGTCGGTGTCACGATCTACCGCACCGCGCGCTACAAGCTGCTGTCCCTGCTCGCCGAGAGCGGCGTGGAGGTCCTGACCGAGCACGCCATTGCCGGCGTGACCGACGGCGCGGTCGAGCTCAAAAAGACCGACACCGGCGAGGTCGTCACCCGCCCGGCCGATATCGTCATCATGGCGCTCGGTAATCGCCCCGACAAGAGCTACGAGCAGCAGCTCAAGGATGCGTTCGACAAGGTCGTCTTTGTCGGCGACGCCAACAAGGGCGGCACGATGGCCGATGCCACGCTCAGCGCCTACGAAAACTGCTGGTTCTTCTAAACCATACTGAATTTTTTATAAAAGGAAGGCTTTATTATGAAAAACAATCTGTTTGATCTTTCCGGCCAGGTCGCGTTCTGCTGCGGCGGTTCCTCCGGTCTCGGCCTTCAGTTCGCCAAGGCAATGGCCAACGCGGGCGCAGACATCGCGCTCGTCGCCCGCCGCACCGATCGTCTGGATGAAAACGCCAGGGAGATCGAGGCGGAATACGGCGTCAAGGTCTATCCGCATTACATGGATCTGCAGGATTCCAAGAGCATCACGGACTGCGTCAGCGACGTCGTCGCGCATTTTGGCAAGATCGACATTCTGGTCAATGCCGCTGGTATTCCGGGCGGCGGCGACCCGGCCACGCTCACGGACGAGTACTGGCTCAACGTCATCAACACCGACCTCAACGGGCAGTTCTTCACCTGCCGCGAGGTCGTGCGCCAGTCCATGAAGCCCAATCAGTACGGCCGCATCATCATGGTCTCGTCCATCCACGGCGTCTGCGGCCGTAAGGGCGTGGACACGGCACCGTATGCGGCGGCCAAGGGCGGCATCGTCAACCTGACGCGCTCGCTCGGCAACTCCTGGGCGCGCGACGGCATCACCGTCAACTGCATCTGCCCGGGCTACTTCCCGACGGAAATGACCGCGGCCTACATCGACGCGCCCTTCTTCCATCAGGCGCACCTCGAGTGCTGCCCCATGGAGCGCCACGGCGAGACCGGCGAAATGGACGGCCTGTGCACCTACTTTGCCTCCCCGGCCTGCAGCTACACCACCGGCCAGATCGTGTGCGTGGACGGCGGCTGGAGCGCCATCTGATCTCTGCCTGATCCGGCTTTCGCCGCGGCGCATAGCGGCGAAGCCGTTCCTCTCCGCGTCGGGCGGCTGTGTATGCCCGGCTGCCCGACGCGTCATGTTTCCCGTATCACCATGCGCATTTCTTCCTTTCATTTTCCCCCCCACTCCATGGCATACGTCCCTTCTTTTCCTTTGCGCGGCAGCAGGTTTTGCTGCCGCGCAAGGCGTTTTGGGGCATTGCGTGCGCGCTTGCGCTGCGCGGCGATTTGTGCTATCCTGCGCGTGAGGTGATACGATGAAAATTCTCATGATCAACGGCAGCCCGCATCCGCGCGGCTGCACATACACCGCCCTGCACGAAATGGAGCGGGTGCTGCGCGCAGCCGGTGCCGAGGTGCAGATTCTGACCGTCGGTGCCGAGCAGATAGGCGGTTGCGTGGCCTGCGGCGGCTGCCGTGCGACCGGGCGATGCGTGCGCGGCGGGCTGGTAAACGATGCCATCGACGCGATGGAGACGGCGGATGCGCTCGTGCTCGCTTCCCCGGTACACTATGCCGGGATTTCCGGCGCGATGTCTGCTTTTTGTGACCGGCTGTTCTATGCCGGCGGCAGTTGGGCGAATAAGCCGTGCGCCTGCGTCGTCTCGGCGCGCCGCGCGGGCACGACGGCCTCGCTCGATCAGCTGGTCAAATACCCGATGATCTCGAATATGCCAGTCGTGTCCTCTCAGTACTGGCCGATGGTGCACGGCGCGCGCCCGGAGGACGTCGCGCAGGACGAGGAGGGCCTGCAGACCATGCGCCAGCTTGCGCGCAATTTGCTCTGGCTGCTGCAGTGCATTGCAGCCGGCGATGCCGCCGGTGTCCCGCGCCCGGAGACGGAAGCGCGCAAGTTCACCAATTTCATCCGCTGATCTGCAGCAGGATCACAAAACAGCCCCCGCAGGCACTGCCGGCGGGGGCTCTTTTGCTCGTTATGTGCGGTGCATTCAGCCGTGTTTTTTCACGCGGCGCTTGCCGGTCATGTGCTCGACGGTCAGGCACAGGACGGTCGTCGCGGGAATGACGGCCTTCGAATACGGAAAGTCCGGCGCACGATACTGCGCCATGAGCACGCGCAGCGCGCGCTCCTTGTCCGCGTCCGGCACGACCGAGATGCGGCCCTGACCGATGACGCTCTCGTACGTCATGGTGCAGTTGCCGTGCTCATCGTCGAGGATGAGCGCGTGCCCGCGGTCCATCTCGAACGCGACATTCGGATTTTTGGCAATGAGGTCGTACTTCGTGCCGGTGTTTGCGCCGTGGAAGTACAGGCGGACAGTCTCGCCGTCCACCTCCAGGCCGAAGTTCAGCGGCAGGATATAGGGATACGGCTCGTCGTGCAGGGCGAGGCGGCAGACGTCGCACCCGCGCATGACGGTGATGAGCTCCTGAAAATCGGTGATCTCTCGATCGGATCTGCGCATGGGAATGCTCCTTTCTGATTAGCCGACCGGCGGGCCGAGGCGCGCCAGCACGTCCTGAAAATAGTCCGGCAGGGGGCAGGTGAACGTCACGAGCTCGCCGGTGCGCGGGTGGAGAAAGCGCAGCGCCCGCGCGTGCAGGCACTGCCCGCTCAGGCCCTTTTCCGGCCGCTTGTGGCCGTAGACCAGGTCGCCGAGCAGAGGGTGACCGATGTGCGCCATGTGCACGCGGATCTGGTGCGTGCGGCCGGTCTCAAGCTCGCAGCGGATGTGCGTGTAGCCGTTGTAGCGTGCGATGACCGACCAGTGCGTGACAGCGCGGCGGGCATTTTTCTGTGTCACGGCCATGCGCTTGCGGTCGGTCGGGTGGCGGCCGATGGGCGCATCGACCGTGCCGGCGTCCTCGCGCAGATTGCCGCAGACGACGGCCTCATACGTGCGGGCCATGGTGTGGTCGGCCAGCTGCGCCGAGAGGGCGAGGTGCGCAAAGTCGTTTTTCGCCGCGACGAGCAGACCGGACGTATCCTTGTCGATGCGGTGCACGATGCCGGGCCGCCGCTCTCCGCCGACGCCGGAGAGACTGTCGCCGCAGTGGGCGAGCAGGGCGTTGACGAGCGTGCCGTCCTCGTGGCCGGGCGCGGGGTGCACGACCATGCCGCGCGGCTTGTTGACGACGATGAGGTCGTCGTCCTCATACACCACGTCCAGCGGCAGGTCCTGCGCTACCAGCTCCGAGGGAGCGGCGTCCGGCAGCGTGACGACAAACGTGTCGCCCGGCGCGGTCTTATAGTTTTTCTTCACGGGTGCGCCGTCTTTCGTCACCGCGCCCTGCGCGAGCAGCCGCTGGGCGGCGCTGCGCGTGAGCTCGGGCAGAGAGCGCGCAAGGAGAGCGTCGATCCGCTCGGCGCTCTCCTGTGTTTGAATCGTTCGTTGTTCCATTAGAAATCCGAAAACTCCGCTAAAATGTCGTCGAGCGAATAGTGCTCGCTGTCCGCCGGGGCGGTGTCTTTTTCCTTGTCGCTGTCCGCGGCGTCCGGTTCGGCCGGCGCGGCGGGCGTGCTGTTGAGATAGGCGAGCAGGGGGTCGTCCGGGGCTGTGTCCGCCGGTTTGACGGCGGGGGCAGCCGCCTTGGGCGTTTCCTGCACCGGTTTGGGGGCGGCAGGCGCTGCCGGGGCCTTTTTCGGCGCGGACGGCGCTGCCGGTGTCACCGGCTGCGCCTGCACGGGCGCGCGATCCCACGCCGCGAACGGGTCGTCCTTCGCCGGGACGGGGGACACGGGCTGCGCGGCGGGCTTTTTCGGCGCAGCGGGCTGCTGTTTCCGTGCGGGCAGATGCAGCTTGTGCGCACGCGCAGGGGCGCCCGGGTGCTGACGGGACTTGCGCGCCTTCTTCGGCGCGGGCTCGCCCTCCTCGCTGCCGTCGCCCCGGTAGAAGATGACGTGCAGGCACAGCGTGATGCCGGCGACGACGATGAAGATATCCGCCAGGTTGAACACGGCGAAGCGCATGAACAGGAAGTTGAACATGTCTACCACGTAGCCGCTGAGGATGCGGTCGATGCAGTTGCCGACCGCGCCGGCGAGCACGAGCACGACCGACCAGCGGCCGACCTTGCCGTGCACGACATTGCGCCGCAGGCAGAACACCGCGATGGCGGCGAACACGACCGTGAAGATGACGAAGATCCAGTGCGGCGCGTGCTGCAGGATGCTGAAGGCAGCGCCGTTGTTGTGGATATTCGTCAGCTCCAGCACGCCGGGGATGAGCGTGACGTGCCCGGTGTCGAGCGGGATATTGAGCGTGACCCAGTACTTCAGGCCTTGGTCAGCAATGAGGATCAGGATGGCGACGATGGCATACCACATAGCGGTTCCTCGCTTTCGGATCAGGATTTTGGGATCGGAATTTTACTCCGCCTTCTGCGCGGCGACGACGGCGGCGCAGCGCGGGCACAGACCGGTCTCGGGGTCGGCCTGCTCGGAGTGCATCCAGCAGCGCGGGCACTTGGTGCCGGGCGCATTGCGCACGGAGATGTGCAGGCCGGGGAAGTTCGTGCCGGTGCCGGTGACGGCGTCGGCCGGCACGTCGCCGCCGACGAGGCACTGCGACACGATGAGCAGCTCGGGCAGGTTCATGCTCTGCACGTCGTCGAGCGCGGCTCTGGCGGCATCGTCGTCGGCGCGCAGCGTCACGGCAGCCTCGAGCGGCTTGCCGATGCGCTTTTCGGCGCGGGCGGCCTCGAGCACGCCGTTGACGTCCGTGCGGACGCGGATCAGCTGATCCCACTTGGCGAGCTCGTCTTCGCTGAGCGCATAGGCGTCGAACGGTTGATTCATGACGTTGAGCAGCACGTTGCGCGCGTCGTCCTCGGCGCGGTGCGGCATGGCCAGCCAGATCTCGTCGCAGGTGAAGGCGAGGATCGGCGCGAACATCTTTGTCATGCTGTCGAGGATGAGGAACAGCGCCGTCTGCGCGCTGCGGCGCTTGAGGCCGTTGCGCTCCTCGCAGTAGAGGCGGTCCTTGATGATGTCGAGGTAGAAGCTCGAGAGCTCCACGACGCAGAAGTCGTTGATCGCGTGCGAGACCACGTGGAATTCATAGTTGTCATACGCCTTGGCCACGCGGCGGATAAGATCGTTGAGCTTCGTGATGGCCCAGCGGTCGAGCGGAAGCATATCCTCCGGCGCGACGAGATGCTCGGCGTCAAACCCGTCGAGATTGCCGAGGCAGTAGCGCGCGGTGTTGCGGAACTTGAGGTAGTTTTGCGTCAGCTGCTTGAAGATCTCCTTGGAGCAGCGCATATCGGCGTGGTAGTCGGCGCTGCCCGCCCACAGTCGCAGCATGTCGGCGCCGAACTCGTTGATGATCTCGGCCGGATCCATGCCGTTGCCGAGCGACTTGTGCATGGCCTTGCCCTCGCCGTCGACTGTCCAGCCGTGGGTCAGGCACTCGCGGTACGGAGCGCCCTTGCCGAGCGCGCCGACGGCCACGAGCAGAGACGACTGGAACCAGCCGCGGTACTGGTCGCCGCCCTCGATATACATATCCGCCGGCCAGAAGCCCTGGTCGCGCTGCATGGCGGCAACGTGGGTAGAGCCGGAGTCGAACCAGCCGTCGAGCGTGTCGGTCTCCTGCGTGAAGTGCTTGCCGCCGCAGTGCGGGCAGGTGAAGCCTTCGGGCAGGATGTCGGCCGCCGGGCGGTCGAACCAGGCGTTGCTGCCTTCCTTTTCAAAGAGCTTGGCCACGGCGTCGATGCTCTCTTCATTGCACACGGGCTTGTGGCAGTCGTCGCAGTAGAACACCGGGATCGGCAGGCCCCAGCGGCGCTGGCGGGAGATGCACCAGTCGGCGCGCTCGCGGATCATGGCGGCCATGCGCTCTTTGCCCCAGGCGGGAAGCCAGCGCACGTTCTCGCACGCGGCGACGGCCTCCTCCTTGAACGAATCGACGGAGCAGAACCACTGCGGCGTGGCGCGGAAGATGATCGGCTGCTTGCAGCGCCAGCAGTGCGGATAGCTGTGCATGATGTCCTCGGATGCGAACAGAGAGCCGGCTTCCTTCATGTCCGCGAGGATGACGGGGTTGGATTCCTCCGTGGTCATGCCGGCGTACTTGCCGGCGTAGTCGGTGTGGCGGCCCTGATCGTCCACGGGCACGACCATGTCCATGCCGTAGCGCTTGCAGGTCAGGTAGTCATCCGCGCCGAAGCCGGGCGCGGTGTGCACGCAGCCCGTGCCGGAATCCATGGTGACGTAATCCGCCAGCACCAGGCGCGAGGTCTTGGGCAGGAACGGATGGTCGGCGAGCATATTCTCGAAGAAGTCGCCCGGATGCTGCTCGAGCACCTCATAGCTGTCGAAGCCGCCGATGTGCATGACCTTCTCGGTCAGGGCGTCGGCCATGATATACACCTCGCCGTTCGGGGCCTGCACGAGGTTATACAGCTCGCGCGGGTTGAGCGCGATGGCGAGGTTGCCGGGCAGCGTCCAGATCGTCGTCGTCCAGATGACGAAAAAGAGCTTGCTGTGGTCAACGTTCGGCAGCTTGCCGAGATCGTCGTGCATCGGGAACTTCACGAACACGGTCGTGCACGGATCGTCCTGATACTCGATCTCCGCCTCGGCGAGGGCGGTCTCGTCGTGGGCGCACCAGTACACGGGCTTGAGGCCCTTGTAGATGTGGCCGTTTTGATACATCTTGCCGAACACGCGCACCTCGTCGGACTCAAAGCCCTTGTTCATGGTCTTGTAGGGGTGCTCCCAGTCGCCCATGACGCCCATGCGCTTGAAGCCGGCCATCTGGCGGTCGATGTATTTCTGCGCATAGTCATGGCACGCGCTGCGGAAATCGGCGATGCTCATGGCCTTGTGGTTGAGCTTCTGCTCCTTGATGATGGCGCTCTCGATGGGCATGCCGTGGTTGTCCCAGCCGGGGATGTAGGGCGTGTAGTAGCCGCGCATGGCGTAGGAGCGGATGATGAAGTCCTTGAGCGCCTTGTTGAGCGCGTGACCCATGTGGATGTCACCGTTGGAGAACGGAGGGCCGTCGTGCAGGCTGAAGCGCGGCTTGCCGTCGTTCTTTTTGAGCATTTCGTGGTACAGGTCCATGTCGTACCAGTGCTGGAGCATCTCGGGCTCCCGCTTGGCAAGGCCGGCACGCATGGGGAAGTCTGTTTTCGGCAGATTGATCGTGGCGTTGAAATCGTTCTTGGACATGGTTCTATCTTTCTCCTCTCAGAGTTGTATTTCCATCAAAAATTGCGCAGGGCGGTACGGCACCGGCCGTCCCGCCCTGGTTGATTGCATGTTCACTCAGCTGTTATGCAGGAAGTGATAAAGCTGCGTGGCGTCATCTGCTGCACTGTCGGCCGCGGTGTCGTCGGTCTCCACCGGCTGCGCCTCCACAGGGGCGGCGGACACGCGGGCTGCTTGCGCAGGCTGCTCGACGGCCGGGGCTTCCGGCTGCGCGGGCTGCTCGACCGGCGCGGACACCGGCTCGGCCGGGGCTGCGCTCACGCTCGCCGGCTGCGCAGCAGGCTGCGCGGCCGCGGTTTTCGACCCGGAGAGCTTATCCAGGTACTCGAGCTGATTCATGCACAGATTACGCACATCTTCCAGAAATTTTGCGCAGGACGTTTTGGCGTTGAGGAGTTTGGCTTCCTCGTTGGCGGTTTCGTGCTGGAGGCCGCCAAGTATTCGGTCGGACGTGTTCTTGGCCTCGCCGAGTATCTTGTCGGCGCGGGCCTGGGCATCGTCCTCTATCTGCTTGCCGACCTTCTGGGCCGACAGTATGGCCAGACGCATGGCGTCTTCGCTGGCGCGGTACTCTTCTATCTTATCGACCAGCACCTTCATCTTGCCCTTGAGCACGGCAACTTCCTTCTGCGCGTTGGCAAGCTCGGTGGCCACTTCTTCCTGATAGTTCTGCACGGCGGCCATGTCGTATCCGCCGAACATCGCTTTTTCAAACGTTTTTTCCCGAATATCCTGAGGAGTCATGTTGGATAGTCCTCCATTCTTTCTATAGGTGTACTACACGATAGGCGCTGTCAGAGACAGTATGCCCGGATTTACAGGTGAAACTCGCCCGACTCCATATCGTCGAGCTGGTCGCCCATGAGGTCGACATTGAATGGCGTGATGATATACGTCGCGCTGGCCACGCGGCGGATCTTGCCGTCCTGCGCGTAGGCGACGCCGGACAGAAAGTCGATCAGCCGGCGGGCGACCGCCGGATCGGTCTTTTCCAGGTTGAGGAGCACGGCGCGGCGATCGCGCAGATGCTCCGCGATCTCGGACGCGGCCTCAAACTGCTTCGGCGCAGCGACCACGACCTTGAGCTGGCCGCCGCCGTTGTTGAGATTGACGACCTTGTCGGCCGCGCGGCTGTCGCCTCTCGGCGCATAGCTCGGCGCGGGGCGCTCCGATTCCGACGGCTCGTCGTGCACGAAGGCGCTCCTTTTCGGTGCGGGCGCCGGGCGGCGGGCCGCAGCCGGACGCGCCTGCGCCGGACGGGCCTGTGCCGGGCGTGCCGGCGCGGGCTCTTCCGCGACCGGGATTGCTTCATCCTCATCATCGAAAAACTCGTCGTCGTCATCATACGGACGGGTCATTTTTTTCAGTTCATCCAAAAATCCCATTCGGGACCCCCCTTTACGTGCCGGCGGCTGCCGTGCCGCTGCACTGATCTCTGCGGAGTGTGCCGAGACGGCGCTCAGTGCCGGGAATAATCCCGCGCGCCAAAAATCGACGAGCCGACGCGCACCATGTTCGCGCCGGCGGAAATGGCGTCTTCAAAGTCTCCGCTCATACCCATGGACAGAAAGTCCATAAAAACATTATCGTATTTTTTTCTGCCGATGTCAACAAAAAGCTCATGCATTTTCGCAAAATATGCATGATTTCCGTCGGAAGTTTCTGCCACGGGCGGGATCGCCATCAGGCCGCGGACGCGAATATGCGCGCAGCCGGCGGCCGTTTCCAGCAATTCCGGCAGGGCGGCGGGGGCCACGCCGCTCTTGGCGGCCTCGCCGCCGATGTTCACTTCCAGCAGGATGTCCTGCACGATGCCCTGCCCGGCCGCGCGCTTTTCGATCATGGCCAACAGCTCCGGCGAATCCACCGACTGGATGAGATCGACCTTTCCCACGACCTGCCGGACCTTGTTCGTTTGCAGGTGGCCGATGAAGTGCAGCGGCGCGCCGGTGTAGGCGCCCTGGGCGAGCTTTTCGGTCATTTCCTGCACGCGGTTCTCGCCGCAGGCGTCGATCCCGGCGGCGACGGCCTCGCGCACGCGCGCGGCGTCGTTCATCTTCGTTGCGGCCACGAGCGTGATGTCGGCGCCCGTGCGGCCCGTAGTGCGGGCGGCGGTGTCGATGCGCGCGCGGATGGCGGCAATGTTTTCGGCAATGGTGCTCATAGTGGGTGGCGCCTCCTTATTTCACGACCTGCCCGTTGGACAGGCCCTTGCCGGTGACGACGATCTCGTTGCCGGCGCGCAGGGCGTTGCTCTCCGTGCTCTGGGCGACGAGACAGTAGTCGTCGGTCTGATAGATGATCTCGATCGGTTTTTTCTCCAGCTGCGCCGCCGTGACGACGTAGACGAACGCCTGCCCGTCATCGTCCATATGCACGGCCTTGAGCGGGACGCGCAGGCCGGTGTGCTCGCTGTAGACGACGTCGGCCGTCGTCTTGCGCATGGCCAGCGTGTCGGAAAGCGCCGCGTTGCACGCGAACACGACGGCGACCTTGCCGCTGTCGTCCGGCTCGCTCTTGCTCATCACGGTCGCCGAGACGGTGCCGGTGTAATGCTGCGGAAAGTCGAGCGTGGCGCTGCCGTTCAGGTTCAGGCGGTCGGCGTCGGCCTTGTTCATGACGGAGGCGAAGTACCACTTTTTCGCCGTGACGAGCTTGCCGATCGCGTTGGCGGGCGTGGCAGGGGTCGTGCGCTCGAGCGCGTCCACGCCGTCGGGCGTGAGGTTTTCGAGCATGTCCGGCGTGAGCGATTCGTATCCGTCGGTCGTGGACGTGAACAGGCCCGCGGCCGGGGCCGTGATGCTGCCGCGGCCTGCGCCGGCGTTTTCGAGCTGGTGCAGCTCGGCATTGAGCGCATCGAGGTCGCCCTGCGAGACGGTGCCGGTCGCAGAGCCAAAGAGCAGGGAGCTGAGATCCATGCAGAGGTCGTCCAGCTCCGAGGTGCTGCCGGCGGAGACGGCGGCGTTGAGCTGCAGGATGGCGCTGCGCACGTCGCTGTCGCGGTCGGACGCGCCGGAGGCGCTGCCCGCGCGCGAGAGCAGGCTCGAGACGTAGGCGATCTCTTTTTTCAGCTCGCGGGCGCGGCTGGCGCTGTCGAGCGCGGCCTTGGAGTCCACGCCGATGGCGATCTCGCCGCCGCTTGCGACCTCCTTGCCGTCGTCCACGGACAGGGACAGAAATTCCTTATCCGAGGCGATGACCTGCTCCTCGCGCACGACGATGCCGCTGGCCTGTCCGCTCTCGCTGACGGTCACGAGCACCGCCGGGGCGGTGGCGTAGGACTGCTGCGTTGAGCGAAACAGGTACACGCCCAGATACACGAGCATGGCCGCGAAGAGCACGAACATGGCGATGTTCGTGAAGGTATTCGTTTTCTTCAAATCCGGCCCTCCTTTCGGCGGGGGGCGGCGGGGAGATCAGCCCTGCGGATCGAGCGAGACCGGCCGCGCCGGGGCGACCGTCGAGATCGCGTGCTTGTAGATCATCTGCTGCCGGCCGTCGGCGTCGATGAGCACGACGAAGCTGTCAAAGCTGCGCACAACGCCGCGCAGCTGAAACCCGTTCATGAGAAACAGGGTCACGGGGATCTTTTCCCGCCGGATGTAGTTGAGGAATGCGTCCTGAAGGTTCTGTGTCTTTTGCATGATCGCCGCTCCTTTGGCCGGAGCGGATACACATTTATTTATCATAGCACAATCTGCCGCTCCGTGAAATAGTGAATTTATACAAATCCGGTCGAAATGGCAGTTTCCTCCGGATTTGTACAGGCCACTATTCTATACCGCGGCCGGATAAGAATTGCGTCGAAAGGCGGCACGCCCGGTCCATGTCCGGCGTTTTTTCGTGCCGGATCCAGAACAGGTCCGGATCGCGCCGCAGCCACGTGAGCTGGCGCTTGGCATAGCGCCGGGAGGCGAGCTGGATGGCGGCGACGGCGTCCTGCGGCGATGCCTCGCCCCGCACGGCGGCGACGGCCTCCTTGTAGCCGATGGCCTGCATGGCCGTGCAGTCGGCCGGCACGCCGGCGGCCAGCAGCGCGCGCACCTCGTCGAACAGGCCCTGGCGCACCATGGCGTCTACGCGCCGGTCGATGCGGTCGTAGAGATCCTGCCGGTCGGCGAAATCGAGCGCGATCTTTGCCGCGTCGTACCGCGGCGGCACGGCGCGGGTCTCGGCGTCGTGCTGCGTGATGGTCTTGCCCGTGAGGATGTAGACCTCCATGGCGCGCACGATGCGCTTCTTGTCCGCGGGGTGGAGCCTGGCCGCCCGCTCGGGGTCGACCTTGCGCAGCTCGCCGAGCAGGCCCTCGCCGCCGATTTCGTCATAGCGCTCACTCAGCTCCTGCCGCAGCGCGGTGTCGGCCGTGCCGTCGGCGAACGTGCGCCCGGCGATGAGCGAGTCGATGTACAGCCCCGTACCGCCGACGACGATCGGCAGTTTTCCCCGCGCGAGAATATCGTCCACGCAGGCGGCCGCCTGCGCCGCATAGCGCGAGACGGAGTAATTTTCCGCGGGGTCGGCGATGTCGATCATATGGTGCGGCACGCCCTGCATCTCTTCCGGCGTGGGCTTGGCCGTGCCGATGTCCATGCCGCGGTAGATCTGCATCGAGTCGGCCGAGACGACCTCGCCGCCCAGGCGCTGCGCGAGCGCCACGCCGAGCGCGGTCTTGCCCGAGGCGGTCGGGCCGGTGATGACGACAAGTTTTGGCTGCATCGTGGCAGTCTCCTTTCCGTGAGGGAGAATTCAAAAAGATTATGTTGAAAAGTATTAGAAATGTGTTAGAATGAAAGCACATTTCCCAGTTTTCAAGAAGGTGAACCCATGAAGATCAAAATTTCTGCCGACAGCACGTGCGATCTTTCGCCGGAGCTGATCGAGCGCTACCACATCGGCATCACGCCGCTGTACATCATCCGCGGCGAGGAGACCCTGCGCGACGGCATCGACGTGCGTCCCGAGGAGCTCTACGAGTACGCAAATGCCACGGGCAAGCTCTGCAAGACCGCGGCGGTGAACGTGTCGGACTATCTGGCGTACTTCGCCGCGTGCCGGGAGGAATATGACGCCGTGATCCACTTCACGATCTCGAGCGACATGTCCGCCTGCTACCAGAACGCCTGCATTGCGGCGCAGGAGTTTACGAATGTCTACCCCGTGGACTCGCGCAACCTCTCGACCGGCATCGGCCACCTGGTGCTCGACGCGGCCGAGATGGCCGAGCAGGGCATGGACGCGGCCGACATCGCATCGGCGCTGGAGAAAAAGCGCGAGAAGCTCGATGTCAGCTTCGTGATCGACACGCTGGAGTATCTCAAGCGCGGCGGCCGCTGCTCGGCGCTCGTGGCCATGAGCGCCAACCTCCTGCACCTCAAGCCGTGCATCGAAGTCAAGGACGGCAAGATGGGCGTCGGCCACAAGTACCGCGGCAAGCTCGAAAAGTGCTACGTGCAGTACATCGAGGAGCGGCTCAAGGGCCGCGACGACATCGACTGCCATCGCATCTTCATCACGGACTCCGGCTGTGACGAGGCCACGTGGCGGGAGCTCGAGCGCGTCGTGCGCGCGTGCCAGCCGTTCGAGGAGGTCATCCACACGCGGGCCGGCTGCACGGTGTCGAACCACTGCGGCCCCGGCTGCATGGGCATTTTGTACTATCACAAGTAAACGAAGCTGTACAGGCTGACAGGGAGCGCGTTCCGGCGCTCCCTGCTTCTTTTTTAAACAATGCGCTTGAAGAGCTTGTCCAGCTCCCGGCGCGTGAGCGTCACGGCGACGGGGCGGCCGTGCGGGCAGTATTTCACCTCGCCCGCGCACACCGCGTCCGCCAGACGCAGCAGCTCCTCGGGTTCGGTCTGCCAGCCGGCCTTGATGGCGGCCTTGCACGCCACGGTCTTGAGCACCTCGTCGCGCACGGACTGCGCGTCCATGTGCGCGCCGTGGCGCAGCTGCGCGCAGATCTCCTCGAGCGCGGGCAGTGCGTCCGCCGCGTCGAGCTGCGCGGGCACGCCGCGCAGAATGTAATCATTGCGGCCGAACGGCTCGAGCGTGAAGCCGAGCTCCGCGAGCACGTTGCCGTACTGCTGCAGCACGTCGGCATCGCTCGCGTCCGGCGTGAAGGGCAGCGGCTCGAGCAGCGTCTGCGACGGGATGTCGGCAGGGCTCTGCCGCAGGCGGTCAAAGTTGATGCGCTCGTGCGCCGCGTGCTTGTCGATGAGGATGAGCGTCTCGCCCTTTTCGACGAGGATGTACGTGTGCATCGCCTCGCCGATCAGGCGGGCGGGCGGCTCGGCCGGGGGCGCGGCGCTCTCGAGCGGGGAGGGCGTTTCCGCCTCCGGCTCGATGGCGGTCTGCACGATCTGCGCGGCCGGCATAGCCGGCTCGGGTGCGGCCGGTGTGGCCGGCATGGGGTGCGCGGGCGCGGAAAACACCGGCAGCGGGGTCACGCGCGGCGCGGCGAAGGCCGACGCCGTCGGCGAGCGGAGCGCGGCCGTCTCCTCCGCCGGGGCGGCGGGGGCATAGGTGCGCGCGGGCGCAAATGCCGGCGCTGCGGGCGCGGCCGGGGCTGCTTTCGGCGCAGCCGGCACGAACGGGTCTGCCTTCGGCGCGGGCGCCGGTCTGGCAGCCGCCTTCGCCAGCGTGGTCACAGGCGCTTTTTCCGCTTCGAGCGCGGCGCGCGCGCCGTAATACACGGCGTCAAACACCGCGCGCTCGTGCGTGAACTTTACCTCGGTCTTGGCCGGGTGGACGTTCACGTCCACGGCCGCACAGCTGAGCTCCACATATAGCACGCACGCGGGGAAGCGGCCCACGAGCAGCGTGTTGCGGTAGGCCTGTTCGAGCGCGGCCTGCAGTGCGGCGGAGCGGATCCACCGGCCGTTGCAGAAGAAGTACTGCTGCGCGCGGCTGCCGCGCCCGGCGGCGGGCGAGGAGATGAAGCCGTGCACGCGCGCGCCGTCGGACTCGCCCTCGCAGGGCAGCAGGCTCATGGCGAGGTCGCGCCCGAGCAGACTGTAGACGCAGCTGTCGAGCTTGTTGTCGCCGGGGGAGAAGAAGACCTCCTCCCCGTCGCGGATGCAGCGCACGGACACGTCCGGCCGGCCGAGCGCGCACCGCAGCGCGGCGGCGGCGCAGGCCGCGCCTTCCGCGCGGTCGGACTTCAGGAATTTGCGCCGCGCGGGCGTGTTGAAAAACAGGTCGCGCACGATCATCGTCGTGCCCTCGGGGCAGCCGGTCTCGTACATGTCCTGAATGTCGCCCGCGTCGAGCGTCATGTGCGTGCCGGATGCCGCGCCGCGCTGCCGCGTCGTGAGCGTGATGTGCGACACGGCGCTGATCGCGGCCAGCGCCTCGCCGCGAAAGCCCATCGTGCCGATGGCCTCGAGCCCCTGCTCGTCGTGCAGCTTGCTCGTCGCGTGGCGCAAAAACGCGATGCCTGCGTCCTCGGGCGCCATGCCGCAGCCGTCGTCCGTCACGCGCAGATACGTCGCGCCGCCGCCGCGCAGCTCCACCGTCACGGTGCGGGCCCCGGCGTCAAATGCGTTTTCCACCAGCTCCTTGACCACCGAGGCGGGCCGCTCCACGACCTCGCCCGCGGCGATCAGATCCGCCAGATGCGGAGAGAGAATTTGAATATCGGGCATCGTTTGCCCTCCTTTAAGTACAGTCCATGGGGCGCGTGCGCCCCGCGCGTATATTATAAAGGATTGTCATTGAAAATTCCACCGCGAAATGCTACAATATTCTATCACACTTCAAATTTTATCCGGCCAGGCCGGACAGGCAGGAGCATCGCATGAGCTATCAGAGAACGGAGATCCCCGAATCGGACATCCAGCACCAGTTGGATATCTGCGCGCAGCTGCGCGCGCACTTTACCGCCGGCGGCCGCCAGCCGCTGGCCATGGTCGATACCTACGGCTGCCAGCAGAACGAGGCCGACAGCGAAAAGCTGCGCGGTTATCTGCGCGCCATGGGCTTTGATTTCACACAGGACGAATTCGCGGCCGACGTTGTCGTCATGAACACCTGCGCCGTGCGCGAGCACGCCGAGACGCGCGTGTTCGGCAACGTCGGCGCGCTGACGCACACCAAGGCGCGCAACCCCAACCAGATCATCGCGGTCTGCGGCTGCATGGCGCAGCAGGCGCACGTGGCCGAGAAGCTGAAAAAGTCCTACCGCATCGTCGACCTCGTCTTCGGCCCGCATGAGCTGTGGCGCTTCCCGGAGCTGCTGCGCACCGTCTGCACCGAGCACCGGCGGGTGTTCGCCATCGCGCCGGCGGACGGCAGCGTGGCCGAGGGCATCCCCCAGCAGCGCGACGGCAGCGTCAAGGCATGGCTGTCGATCATGTACGGGTGCAACAACTTCTGCACCTACTGCATCGTGCCGTATGTGCGCGGGCGCGAGCGCTCCCGCCACCCGGACGAGATCGAGCGCGAGGCACGCGAGCTCGTCGCGGCGGGATATAAGGACATCACGCTCCTGGGGCAGAACGTCGACTCCTACGGCCGCGACCTCGACGAGGACGTGGACTTTGCCGACCTCATCCGGCGGCTCAACGCCATCCCGGGCGACTTTGTCATCCGCTTCATGAGCAGCCACCCGAAGGACGCGACGGAAAAGCTCTTTCGCGCCATGGCCGAGTGCGAAAAGTGCGCGCACCAGATGCACCTGCCCGTGCAGAGCGGCAACGACCGCGTCCTGCACGCGATGAACCGCGGCTACACGCGCGAGAAATATCTGGCGCAGGTGGCGCTCGCGCGGCAGTACATGCCCGATCTTGTGCTCACGACGGACATCATCGTGGGTTTCCCCGGCGAGACGGACGCCGAATTTGACGACACGCTCTCGCTCATCGAGACCGTGCGCTACGACGCGATGTTCACCTTCATCTACTCGCCGCGCGTCGGCACGCCGGCGGCGAAGATGCCCGACCCCTACACCCGCGCGCAGAAGCAGGTGCGCTTTGACGCGCTCGTCGCGGCGGCCAACCGCATCTCGGAGGAAAAGCACCGCGCCTATGAGGGCAGCGTGCAGCGCGTGCTCGTCGACGGGGCCGACGGCCGGGGCGACCATCCGCTCACGGCGCGCACGAAGGGCGGCCGCCTCGTGCATATGCGCGGGGACGCGTCCCTCGTCGGGCAGTTCGTGGACGTGAAGATCACCGGCAGCAACACCTGGGCGCTCTATGGCGAGGAGGTATGACGCATGGCGGAACTGACGCCGATGAAGCGGCAATATTACGAGATCAAGCAGCGCAACCCCGACTGCCTGCTGTTTTTCCGGCTGGGCGATTTCTATGAGATGTTCGACGACGACGCGCGCCTGGCCGCGCGCGAGCTCGACCTCACGCTCACGACGCGCGACCGCAATGTCGAGGATCCGGCCGAGCGCACGCCCATGTGCGGCGTGCCGTACCACTCGGCCGAGGCGTACATCGGCCGCCTGATCGCCAAGGGCTACAAGGTGGCCATCTGCGAGCAGCTGGAAGACCCCGCGCTGGCCAAGGGGCTGGTCGACCGCGACGTGATCCGCATCATCACGCCCGGCACAGTCACGGCCTCGTCCATGCTCGAGGAGAACAAATCGAACTACCTCTGCGCGGTATATCTCAGCGGGCAGTCCGGCGGCACGGCGTTCTGCGACCTCTCGACGGGGGAATTCTGCGCCGCGAACTATCCGGCCGACGCCGTGAGCCACATCCTCAACGAGCTCGGCCGCTTCGCTCCGCGTGAGGCCGTGTGCGCCGACGCGGCGGCGGAAAATGACGACATCCGCACCTTCCTCACCAAGCGCCTCGGCAGTCTGGTCGAGGCGGGCGGCGACCGGTTTGAATACATGGCGGCAGCCGCGCGCGTGTGCGAGCAGTTTGGCGTGCAGAGCACGGACGCGCTCGGCCTCGGCGAAGCGCCGGCGGCCGTGTGCGCGGCCGGGGCGCTGCTGGCCTACCTGCACGAGACGCAAAAGTGCGACCTCGGCCACATCCGGCGGCTGGAGCTGCTGGGTGACGACCACTACATGGAGCTGGACTACACCACGCGCCGCAACCTGGAGCTGACGGAAAACCTCCGCTCCGGCGAAAAGCGCGGCAGCCTCCTCTGGGTGCTCGACAAGACGAAAACGCCCATGGGCGGCCGCCTGCTGCGCGCGTGGGTGGAGCGCCCGCTGCTCAGCCCCGTGCAGATCCGCCGCCGCCTCGGCGCGGTGGAGGAGCTGGTGGGCGACAACGTCCTGCGGGGCGAGCTCATCCGCTGCCTGCGCGAGATCGGCGACATGCAGCGCCTTGTCTCCCGCGCGGTGTACGGCTCTGCCAACGGGCGCGACCTGCACGCGCTGGCCCTGTGCTGCGCGCAGCTGCCGAACCTGACAGCGCTGCTGAAGGATGTGCACAGTGCGGCCCTGCGCGATGTTGCGCAGATGGACACGCTCGCCGATCTCTGCGCGCGCATCGACCGCGCCATCTGCGACGAACCGCCGTTTTCCGTGCGCGAGGGCGGCATCCTCCGCCCAGGCTACAGCGAGGAGGTCGACCGCCTGCGCAACGTGCGCGACCACGGCGCGCAGACCGTCGCCGAGCTCGAGCAGCGCGAGCGCGAGCGCACCGGCGCGAAAAAGCTCAAGGTCGGCTACAACAAGGTTTTTGGCTACTACATCGACATTCCGAACAGCGCGGGCGTCACCGAGCTGCCGGACGACTACATCCGCAAGCAGACGCTGGTGTCGAGCGAGCGCTATTTCACGCGCGAGCTCAAAGACCTCGAGAACACGCTCCTGACGGCGCGCGAGCGCATCGCGGAGCTGGAGTACACGCTCTTCAACGAGGTGCGCCAGCTCGTCGCGGGCGAGGTCGCGCGCGTGCAGGCGGCGGCGGACGCCGTGGCCCGGCTCGACGCGCTGTGCTCGCTGGCGGAGACGGCGGTGAAAAACCACTACGTCTGCCCCGAGGTCGATCTCTCGTGCACGCTCGACATCCGCGAGGGGCGCCACCCCGTCGTGGAGCAGGCGCAGAAGGACAGCCTCTTTGTCCCGAACGACACGTTCCTCAACGACGCGGACGACCGCGTCGCCATCGTGACCGGGCCGAACATGGCCGGTAAATCCACGTACATGCGCCAGACCGCGCTCATCGTGCTCATGGCGCAGATGGGCTCGTTCGTCCCGGCCAAGAGCGCCGTCATCGGCGTGGTCGACCGCGTGTTCACGCGCATCGGCGCGTCCGACGATCTCGCCGCCGGGCAGAGCACGTTCATGGTCGAGATGAGCGAGATGGCCAACATCCTCCGCCACGCCACGGCGCAGAGCCTGCTCATCCTTGATGAGATTGGCCGCGGCACGTCCACCTACGACGGCATGGCCATTGCCCGCGCGGTGCTCGAATACTGCGCCGACCCCCGCCGCCTCGGCGCCAAGACCATGTTCGCCACGCACTACCACGAGCTGACCGCGCTCGAGCAGACGCTGCCCGGCGTGCGCAACTACAACATCACGGCCAAAAAGCAGGGCGGCACGCTGCTGTTCCTGCGCAAGATCGTCGCCGGTGCGGCCGACGACAGCTACGGCATCGAGGTCGCCAAGCTCGCCGGCGTGCCCGACGCGATCATTACGAAGGCCAAGACCTACCTGCGCGAGCTGGAGTCCGGCGCGACGGAGCTGGCCGCGCCCGCCCACGCGGCGCAGGATGCGGCGCAGATGACGCTCGGCGACGCGGCCGGGGACGAAATCGCCGAGCAGCTGCGCAGCATCGACCTCAACACGATCACGCCACTCGAGGCTATGCGCCTGCTCTTTGAGCTGCAGCAGAAAGCGAGGGGCTGACGTGCAACATCCCAACACGGCGTGGACAGACCCCATGCCGCGCGGCGCGCGCATCGCAGGCTGGGTGTATTTCCCCATCCATGCGGTCGTGCTGCCGCTGACGATCGGCGCACTGCTCATGGCGGTGCTCGGCAAGCTGCCGTCGGACGTGACGTGCAACGTTCTGTATTACCTCTGCGGCCTTGTGTTCACGCTCATCGCCATGTGGCGGTTTCTGCGCCGCAGCTTTGACACGATGGTCGGCAGCATCCTGCGCTGCCTCGGCATGATGTTTGCCGCCTACGGCATCGACGTGCTGCTCTCGCTCGTGCTGCAGCTCGGCACGAGCCTCATCGGCGAGCTGCCCGTGCCGAACAACGATGCCGTGACCGGTCTCGCCCGGACGGACTACAAGCGCATGATCGCCGTCGCGGTGCTCATGGCGCCGCTCGTGGAGGAGTGCCTGTTTCGCGGCGTGGTCTTCGGCACGATCCGGCCGAAGAGCCGCTTTTGGGCCTATGCCGCGTCGATCGCGCTCTTCTCGCTCTACCATGTCTGGCAGTATGTGCTCGTGTATCAGGATCCGAAGCTGCTGCTCTCGGCGCTGGCGTATGTGCCGGTGTCGGCCGCGCTCACGTTCTGCTATGAGCAGACGCGCTCGATCTGGCCGCCGGTGTTTTTCCACATGTGCATCAACGCGCTCTCACTCACGGTGCTCACCGGGTGAAGGCAGAAAAAACCGCCGCTTTCCGAAGAGGAAAGCGGCGGTTTTGAGTTTGTCGGAAAAACCGGAGGTTTTCCCGACAAAAGGCTTGCAGTCTGAGAAGTATTTTCTCTCACGCACATGTCGCGCGAGAAAATGATTGCACTTTTTTTGCCGCCTGCGGGCGGCAAACTCTGCGAGGCTTTTTTATACTTCTTTTTTCTCGTACACGCAAAATTGATAGCCCACGCCGTCGTGCTCCGCGCGCGGCTCGGCGGATACGCAGCGCCACGCGGGGTCAGCGTCCAGATCCGGGAAAAACACGTCCGAGTGGGGCACGGCGTCGATTTTCGTGACGTATACGCGCGTCAGGTGGGGAAACATCTGCCGAAACACGCTGTCTCCGCCGATGACGAAGCAGCGGTCATACTGCGCGGCGGCGGCCGCGGCCTCCGCCGGGGAGTGTACCACCTGCGCGCCCTCGATCACGATGTTCTGCCGCGTGAGCACGAGGTTTTCGCGCCCCGGCAGCGGCCTGCCGCCC